>Ga0154314_128_pt2 | contig 148390 bp, 128 predicted proteins | sample RifGroA2_FD_105608 | JGI IMG/M metagenome (GOLD analysis project Ga0154314, IMG submission 105608) | Elusimicrobia bacterium GWA2_61_42 | reverse complement strand
GCATCATGATGGCGTCGTCCACCACTATGCCTATGGCCAGCGTCAGGCCCAGCAGGGTGAAGGTGTTGAGCGTGAAGCCCATGAAGTAAAGGACGATGAAGGAGCCTACTATGGAGGTGGGTATCGCCAGCAGCACGTTGATGGTGGACGACCAGGAGCCGAGGAAAAGCCAGCAGACGAGCGAAGTGAGGATGACCGACAGGACCAGGGTGAAATTCAGCTCGTGGGTGGATTCCTCGATGAACCTGGTGGAGTCGTTGACGATCTCCAGGCGCATCCCTTCCGGCAGGGTTTTCTTTATCTCTTCCAGCCGGGCCTTTACGCGCTTGGCCGTGGCCACCGCGTTGGAGCCCCTCTGCTTGTTCACGCCCAGGCCCACCGCGCGCTTACCCCAGTTGCGGGTGATGCGGCGCACGTCGGCCAGCCCGTCCTCCACCTTTGCCACGTCGCTGAGGTGGTAGGTGCGCCAGATGGCCGAGCCGCCGCGCCCGGCGATCACGATGCGCGAGAAGGCCTCGGGCGTGGGGGCTTCGCCCAGCACGCGCACGTTCAGCTCTTTCTTCCCGGTATCTATATAGCCCGCGGGCTGCTCCGCGTGCTGCGCCGAGATGGCGCCCAGCACGTCGGTTACGGTCAGCTGGGCCGCGTCCATTTTGTTGGAATCCAGCCAGACGCGCAGGGCCGGGTCCACGTAGCCGCCCATGCTGACCTCGCCCACGCCCTCTATGATGCTGAGCTGGTCGCGCAGCACGTCGTTGGTATAGTTCATCAGGTCCGTTACGGGCCTGTCGCCGGAAAGGGCGATCCAGATGATCGGCTGGTCCTCGGGGTTGGTTTTGGTCACCACCGGGGGGTCTATTTCCTTGGGCAGGTTGCGCGCGGCCTGCGACACCTTGGCCTGCACCTCCTGCATGGCGTCGTCTATGTCATGGTTCAGCTCGAATTCCAGCGTGATGCGCGCCGAACCCCTGCGGGAAGAGGAGGAGATGTCCTTTATGCCGGCAATGGTCATCACCGCGCTCTCCAGCACGTCGGTGACCTGCGTCTCCATCACTTCGGGGGCCGCGCCCTCCAGGGAGACGCTGACGTTGACCACCGGGTAGTCCACGTCGGGCAGCTGGCTGATGCCCATGCGCCCGAAGCTGATGGCGCCGAAGACTATCAGCCCCAGCATCAGCATCCAGGCGAAGACGGGGCGTTTTATGGAGAGGTCGGATAAGGTCATTATTTAAGCTCGGCTCCGGCAGAGGTTTCAAGTTTTATAAGGGCGAGGCTGGAGCGCGCCCGCGCCTGCGAAAGGGCCAGGCGGGTCTGCTGCGCCGTGTTCAGGGCGCTCAGGACGTCCAGGTTGTTCACCAGGCCCATTTTGTAGTCTTCCTGCTGGTAGCGCGCGTTCTCTTCGGCTAAAGTCAGCGCTTCCTCAAGGCTGGCCGCCTGCCGCGCGGAGTAGGTGAACTCTTCGTAGGCCGACCTTACTTCCGAAAGGGCCTGCCTTTGGGCCTGGTCCAGGGCCAGCGAGGCCGAGCGCTTTGCGCTGTAAGCCGAGTCTTTCTTCGCCTGCAGCCGGCCTCCCGTATAAAGGGGCAGGTTCAGGAAAGCGCCGGCGTCCCAGCGGTTTACGGGGTCGGGCGCGGGGGTGCGCAGCACATAATAGTTGGCGGCCAGGTTCAGCGCGGGCCATTTGCTCTGAACCTCTATGTCGGCCAGGTAGCCGTAGGTCTCCGCTTCCCGGCGCTTCGCCTGGACGTCGGGCCTGGACAGGGCCAGTTTAAGATAGGCTTCAGGCGCGGCGGGCGCGCGGGCCGGGAGCTCGGCCGGGGCCAGGTCCTCGGAGAGGCCGGTGAGGAACTTCAGGGCCTGCTGGGCGAGGCGCTCGTCGGAAACCGAGGCGAGGTAACCCGCCTTGTCCTGCGCCAGCTGCGACCTGGCGGCGACCACTTCGCTCTTTCGCGAGCGGCCGATGGCGGCGCGCGCTTCCAGCTCCGCTATGCGCCTGGCGGTCACCTCCAGCTGGCCGGCGCGGATAAAGACTTCCCGCTGCGCGGCCAGCAGGTTGAGATAGGCCTGGGCGGCGGACAGGTACAGCAGCTGGCGGGCGCGGTCCAGGTCCAGGCGGGCGGCCCCGGTCCTGGCCGAGGCGGCTTTCGCCGAGAGATAATCCCTCATGCCCGAAAATAGATTATAGCTGCCGGAAAAATAGCCTTTCGCGGCGGTGTCGGCGTTCTGCTGTTTGGAGAGGGAGGCGTTGAAGTCGAAGGACGGGCGGAAAGCCGCGCCGAACTGCCGCTCGGCGGCGTCCAGCTGCGCCACGCCTTCCGCCTGCCGCCCCAGCTGCTCGCTGCGGCCCAGGGCCAGGCTGCAGGTCTCTTCCAGTTCGAGGCGGCGCATGGAAGCGGCGGAGAAGCCCTGGGCTGCCGCCGGCCACGTAAGGAGAACAATAAGGAGCAGCCCTGAGGTTTTCATCCCAACATTCTACAAAATACTGCCGGCGCCGGCCTTACTGCAGGTGAAAGATCACCGGCGGGATGAGCAGCAGCAGGGCCAGGATAAAAAAGAAGATCTGCGCCGGCAGCATCCATTTGAACCAGACGTTCCAGGGGATGCCCGCCAGGCCCAGCACGCCCATGGTGACTCCGGAGGTGGGCAGCACCGGGTTTATCCAGCCCTCGCCGAACTGGAAAGCCAGCACGGCGGTCTGGCGCGTGAGCCCCAGCACGTCGGTCAGCGGGGCCATCACCGGCATGGTCAGCGCCGCCTGCCCGGAGCCGGAATGCACGAAGAAATTAAGCGTTCCCTGCGCCACGAACATCGCCTGGGCCGCCAGGATCGGGTGCAGCCCGGAGATGACGCTGGCCATTCCGTGCAGCATGGAATCGAGGATCTTGCCGTCGGTGGCTATCACCAGCGTGCCCTTGGCACAGGCGATGATCAGCGCCACGCCCATCATCCCCCGCGCGCCTTCCTTGAAAGCTTCGGTCAGCTCGTCCATGCTCAGGCGGCCCAGCAGGCCGGCGGTTATCGCCAGCGCGAAGAACAGCGCGGCTATCTCCTGTATGAACCACTCGTATTTCATGACGCCGAACACGAGGGCGACGATAGACAGGCCGAAGACCAGCAGCACCAGCTTGTGCTTCCAGAGGAAAGGTTCCAGTTTGTCCGCGTCCAGGTGCAGGTCGTGCTTGCGCAGTTTGTCCAGCTCGAAGACCGGGCTTTTGGCCGGGTCTTTGCGGATGCGGGCCGCGTACATCATGATAAAAGCGGTCATGCACGTCGTGCTGATGACCCAGATTAGCAGGCGGTACTCCAGGCCGGAGCGCGGCGGCAGCTCGGCGATGCGCTGGGCGATGCCGACGATGAAAGGGTTGAGGGTGGACCCCGCGAAGCCCGCGGCCGCGCCCAGGAAAGGGATGGCCGTTCCCACCAGGGAGTCGTAGCCCAGCGCCAGCGCCAGCGGGATGAAGATCAGCACGAAGGGCATCGTTTCCTCGCACATGCCGAAGACGGACCCCGCTATGGAGAAGATCACTACCGTGACGGGGATGAAAAAAATACGGAGCTCAGGCTTCCTGGCGAAGAAAGAGGCCAGCCGCTTAAGCCCGGAGGCCAGCGCGCCGGTCTTCTCTATCACCATGAAAGTCCCGCCTATCACGAACAGGAAAACCAGGATGTCCACCGATTTGACGAAGCCTTTTATGGGCGCCATCAGCACCGCGGCCGGCCCCTGCGGCACCGTAAGCCCGGGCTGGAAGGAATTGGCGATTACCAGGGTGCGTCCGTCGGCCTCCACTCTTTGGTATTCGCCCCCCGGCAGCAGCCAGGTGCCCGCGGCCACCGCCACTACCACCGCGTAGATCATTACCAGCGTATTGAAGGCGAATTTGGTCTTCATTTGATTTTAGCGGCTTTCGGAAGCGTGTACCTGTCGCCCGATTTCAGCAGGTGCATCGTTATGCCCTTCGCCGCCAGGTGGCCGGGTTCGTCTTTGGTCACCGGGCCCGCGCCCATGGTCTCGAAGACGGTCACCAGGCTGGCGCCGAGGACTTCGGCTTCCCCTCCCGGGCCTACTATGAAGGCGGTGGCCTCGTCCACGCCGATGCCCGTGAGGCCGGGGTTTTCCAGCACCACGCTGATAAGCCGGTTCTGGCGCTTGCGGACCAGGAAATGCTGGTCCATCACTATGTTCTCCGGTACAAAACCGAAACCTTCGGCGATGGCCACGGCGCTGGAGCGGATGGCGCTGAAAGACTCCTCGTCCTTTTTCGCCTGGCGGTCGTCGCCGGTCAGCATTACCCGGCTCATGATCGCCGCCCCGGCGCTGGTGCCGCCGACCACTCCGCCCTCGCGGTAGACGCGGTGTATCTCTTCCAGCATTTTAGTCCCGGCCAGGAAAGAGACCAGGGTTACCTGGTCTCCGCCGGTGAAGAACACCCCGCGCGCCCGCCTGATCTTGCGCAGATTCTCTTCCTTGTCCGCTTCGCCTTTCGCGAAGATGACGCCTTCCGCGTCGGCGGCGCCCAGCCTTTTAAGCTGGTCTACCTGGGTCTTGGCGGCGTCGGCCGGGTCGCCGCTGGCCAGCGGGATCACCGCCAGGGGCGCGTTCCTGCCCCCGGCCAGCTCTATGAAGCGGGACATTACCGCGTCCGACCTGTGGCCGCCGCCTATGATGAAAAGATGGCCTTTAGGTCCGTCCTGGGCCGGGGCCTGCGCGGCGGCGCCCAGCAGGCAGCCGGCTAATATCAAGAGATTTATTTTTTTATTAGTTGCCATACGATCTCCGAGGCCTTGGTCAAATGCTCAAGCAGAATATACTCGTCGTCGGCGTGGGGGTTCCTGGCGCCGATGCCGAAATTTACGGTAGCCACGCCTTTGGCGTTGAGCGAGTTCGCGTCGCTGCCGCCGTGGGAGGGCACGGCCGAGGGTTCCAGCCCGGCCGCGCGCAGGGCGGTCTCGGCCAGGCGGCACACTTCGGACTCCTTGTCGTGGCGGTAGGGCTGGAAATCCCAGGCCCAGTCGAATTTGGCGTTGCCGCCGGCGGCCGCGGCCGCCTTTTCGAATTCCGCTTTGATGCGGTCCAGGACAGGCGGCACTTTGGCCTTGTCGAGCGAACGCACCTCGCCCCGGACCAGGGCATAAGCCGCGACCACGTTGGTGGCTTCTCCGCCGGCGATGGTCCCGATATTGGACGTGGTCTCCTCGTCGTGGCGGCCGAACTCGAGGCCCGCGAGGGCTTTGGCGGCGATATGGATGGCGGAAATCCCCTTCTCGGGGGCTATGCCTGCGTGGGAGGGCCGGCCGGTCACGTGAGCCGAGAAAACAGCGGCGCCCGGGGAAGCTATGGCGTAGCAGCCCGGGTCCAGCGACGAATCGAAAACGAAGCCGTGGCGGATCCCGGGCGGCAGGCCGAGGTTGCGGCCGCCGGCCATGGTGGTTTCTTCCTGCGTGGTGAAGGCTACGGTAAAAGGCTTGAGCGGCAGGCCGGTATCGACCGCGCGCTCCAGGGCGTAAAGGATGGCTGCCATGCCGGCGCGGTTGTCGGCGCCCAGCTGCCATTTTCCGTCGGAGGTCACCCTGTCGGCCGTAACCACCTGCTTGGTCTGCGCGGTCGGCCGGGCGGTGTCCATGTGGGCCAGCAGCACTATCGCCCCCCCGCCGCCGACCGGGCACACGACGTTGCTGGTATTGGACCCGGAAACTTCGGCCGCGCCGTCGAACTGCGCCGGGAAACCCAGTTTCTTCAGGAAGTTGCCGGCGAAGTTGGCCACCGGCGCTTCTTTGCCCGAAAGCCCGTCCAGCCGGGCCAGTTCCAGGAATAATTCCACCAGACGCGTATGTGCCATTTAAAATTCTCCCTGAGTCGGCCCGTGCCGCTATTTAGCCCACTGCCTGACCAGGTTTATCAGGACCTCGGCGGATTTATTCATGCCGTCCAGGGACGCCCACTCGTAGCGGCCGTGGTAGTTGTAGCCGCCGGTAAAGACGTTGGGCGTGGGCAGCCCCATAAAACTCAGCCTGGCGCCGTCGGTCCCGCCCCTCACCGGCTTCACCTTCGGCTCAAGCCCGGCTTCGCGCACCGCGGCCATCAGTTTTCCCATTACCGCGGGGTGCCTGACGATGATTTCCTTCATGTTGCGGTACTGTTCGCGGAACGCCAGGTCTATTTCGGCCAGCGGGTACTTCAGGCGCTTGGCCGCCACTATGGCCTCGAGCTGGCGCTCCATGGCTTTCAGCTTCTTGAGGTCGTGCTCGCGGGCTATGCCGGAGATCTCCGCCTTCTCTATCTCGCCGGCGATATCGGTGAACATGATAAAGCCTTCGCGCTTTTCGGTGGTTTCCGGCAGCAGGTTCTCGGGCCAGGAGGCCACGATGTCGGCGGCTATGCGCGCGGCGTTGGCCAGGGCGTTCTTGGCCGAGCCCGGGTGCACGCTCTTTCCCTTTATGGAGATCTTGACGCCGTCGGCGTTGAAGTTTTCTTCTTCGACCGCTCCCGCCAGGTCCCCGTCGAAGGTATAGGCGAAATCCGCGCCGAAGGCCTTCACGTTGAAATACTTGACGCCCTGTCCTACTTCCTCGTCGGGAGTAAAGCCGATCCTGAGCTTGCCGTGCGGGATCTCTTTGTGCCTGAGCAGGTGCTCGGCGGCGGTCATTATTATGGCCAGGCCCGCCTTGTTGTCGGCGCCCAGCAGCGTGTCTCCCGAAGCGGTTACGATGTCCTCCCCGCGGCAGGCGGCCAGTTCCGGGCAGTTTTTGGTGTTCAGGACCACGCCCAGCTTGCGGCTGATAACGATCTCCCCGCCCTTCCAGCTCTTGTGCAGCCGGGGTTTGACGCCTTTGCCCGAAGCGTCGGGGGAGGTGTCCACGTGCGCCAGCAGGCCTATGACCGGCAGCCTGCCTTTGGCGGTAGCCGGGATCTCCGCCGTCACATAGCCGTATTTGTCCAGCTTTACGCCTTTGGCGCCTATGGCTTTCAGTTCGGCTGCCAGTAATTTAGCCAGCACCAGCTGCTTTTTAGTGGAAGGGAAGGTCTGCGATCTGTCGTCGCTCTGGGTGTCGAGCCTGGCGTATTTGTCCAGGCGTTTGTAAAGCGAAGCCTTGAAGTCCATAGTGTTCCTCCGGTGGCGCCGTGCTTGTGGCGGGTTCTCCGCAAAAAGGATATAATTAAATTATACAGCGGTTCAATAGACCCCCAAAGGAGCTTGCCATGGCCATTAATTTCCTGCCGAAAGAAGTAAAATTCTTCGACTACCTTAATTTGCAGATGGAGAACATCGTGAAGGCCGCCGATTGTTTCAAGCGCGCCGTAAAAAAAGGCGCTTTCGACGAAGAAACGGTCAAGACCATCAAGAATTTCGAGCACGAGGGCGACACGCTCTCCCACGAGATCGTGGACATGCTCAACCGCACTTTCATCACCCCCATAGACCGCGAAGACATTTACGCGCTGGCCAACACTCTCGACGACATCCTGGACATGATAAATTCCATGGCCAACCGCATCAAGCTGTACAAGCTGGACGCCAACGAGGATTACATGGTGCAGTTCGCCGACACCATAGACCAGTCCACCCAGGCCCTGGCCAACGCCGTTAAGCACATGCACGACACCAAGCGCGCCCGCCGCGTGCTGGACCACTGCATTGAGGTCAACCGGCTGGAGAACATGGGCGACCAGATCCGGGAGAAAGCCATCAGCCATCTCTTCGAGACCGAGAAAGACCCCATCATGGTCATTAAGTGGAAAGAGATCTACGAAGTGGCCGAAGGCACCCTGGACACTTGCGAGCACGTGGCCAAGGTTATCGAGTCCATCCTCGTAAAACATGGATAGCGCCCTGCTTCCTATCATAGGGCTGGTCACACTGGCCCTGGCTTTCGATTACCTTAACGGCTTTCATGACGCCGCTAATTCCATTGCCACGATAGTCTCGACGCGGGTGCTTTCCCCGCGGCAGGCCGTACTCTGGGCCGCCTTCTTTAACATGGTGGCCTTCTTCATCTTCAGCCATGAAGTGGCGAAGACGATGGGAAAGGGCATAGTCGATATCGCCGTGATAGACAACCACGTCGTATTCGGAGCGCTTATGGGCGCCTGCGTCTGGAATATCGTCACCTGGTATTACGGGCTGCCGTCAAGCTCCTCCCACGCGCTGATGGGCGGGCTGGCCGGCGCGGCCGTGGTAAAGGCCGGCACGGGAGTGCTTGTCTGGTCAGGGATCATAAAGGTGCTGCTCTTTATAGTGATCTCACCATTGCTGGGCATGCTGCTGGGGCTTGGTTTCGGGGTGATGGTTTACAGGCTGTTCAGCAGGTCTGTCCCCGGCCAGGTCGATCATCTGTTCAGGAAAGGGCAGTTGCTTTCCGCGGCCGCTTACAGCCTCGGCCATGGAGGCAACGACGCGCAGAAGACCATGGGTATTATAACCGGGCTGCTTTACAGCGCGGGATATTTAGGGGGCAAGTTCGAGGTTCCTAACTGGGTGGCCATAGCGTGCTATTCGGCCATGGGCCTCGGCACCATGTCGGGCGGCTGGCGCATTGTGAAAACCATGGGGCACAAGATCTCCAAATTAAAGCCGGTGGACGGCTTCTGCGCGGAATCCGGCGCCGCCGCCACGCTTTTCATCGCTTCTTCCATGGGCGTGCCGGTAAGCACCACGCATACCATAACCGGGGCGATCATGGGCGTGGGAACCATGAAGCGCTTCAGCGCCGTAAAATGGGGCGTCGCCGGCCAGATAGTGTGGGCCTGGTTCATGACCATTCCGGCCGCCGCATTGATCTCAGCCGTGTGTTACTGGTTCTCAATGACCGTTTTTAAATAACAGGTCCCGATGCAATTCAAGCAAAAGAGCCGCGCGGTGCGCGGCTCTTCGCTTTTATCGCGGCTGACTTAGGCTATTTTCCGGCGGCCGCCCGCCCGGCCAATATTCCGCTCGTCCAGGCCAGGTGCAGGTTGTAGCCGCCGGAATCCCCGTCGAGGTCCAGCAGTTCCCCCGTAACGTAAAGGCCTTTGGCTTTTTTAGAGGCGAAGGTGGCGGGATCCACCTCGGCCAGCGCGCAGCCGCCGGCGCTCGCCATGGCGTCCTCGAACCCCAGCGGCCCGGCCACTTCCAGCGTGAACGCTTTCAGCGCGGCCGCCAGTTCGCACGCGCAGCCTGGCAGCACGACGGCGCTCCATGTAAGCCCGGCGCGGGCCGCCGCCTCCCGCATAACCTTCTCGTTGAGGATGCCGGTGGCGAAATGGGCGAAGGCGCGGTCTTCAAAGGCCGCCGCCCTGGCGGCCAGGAACTCTTCCAGCGCGGCCAGTTTGTAGTCCGGCATGAAATCGGCTTCTATGAATACCGGCCCCTCCCGCAGGGCGGCCGTCGCGGCGCGGCTCAGGTCCAGTACGGCCGGCCCGGAAACGCCGTAGGCGGTGAACAGCATTTCCCCCTCGGTCTCCAGGACTACCCTGTCCCCCGCCATAAGTTTCAGGGCCGCGTTCAGCCTGACGCCGTCCAATTCCCTGGTGTAATTCCCTTTGACCTTCAGCGGCACGATGGCCGGGGAAACCGCCGAAACCGAATGCCCGAGGGAGCGGAGCAGGGCGTAGCCGCCGGAGCCGCCGCCTATCTGGGGATAGCTGGCTCCTCCGGCCGCCAGGATCAGGCGCGCTCCGCGGTAAAGGGTCTTTTCGCCGGCGGGAGCTTTTTTGTCCCACTTGGGCTGCACTTTCACGGCCTCCACCGAAAACCCGTCCTTGCCGGCCGAAACGGCCAGCGCTTCGGTGAGGGTATGGATGGAAACGCCGCGGAGGTCGAGTTCGTGCAGCAGCACGTTCACGACGTCCTGCGCTTTGAGCGACCGCGGGAAAAGGCGCCCGTTTTCTCCCTCCGTCCACAGCAGGCCCAGCTCTTCGAAAAATGAAAGGACTTCGGCCGGCGGCAGGGCCGCGAAGGTTTTTTTCAGGAAGGCCGGGGAGGCCGGGTGGTAAGCGGACGGGGCGACCTTGCGGTTGGAGAAATTGCATTTGCCCGAACCGGTGGAAAGGACCTTGCGGCCCGGCACATGGTTCTTTTCCAGCACCAGCACGGACGCTCCCGCCCGCGAGGCCTCTACCGCCGCGGCGAGGCCGGACGCCCCGCCCCCGATAATGATCACGTCGAATTTATTTTCCATAGTTAAAAAGAACGCCCGGTTTCGCCGGGCGTCCCTGTTCTTTTTCCGCCGGGGTCAGACCCTGCCGGCCGAGCCGACCACGGTCTTGTTCTTGTCCATGTACATCTTTATCAGCTCTTCGCGGGCGGGGCCCAGGTATTTGCGCGGGTCGAATTCGCCCGGCTTCTCGGAGAACACCTTGCGGATGACCGCGGTCATCACCAGGCGCCCGTCCGAGTCTATGTTGATCTTGCAGACGGCGGACTTGGCCGCCTTGCGCAGCTGGTCGGCGCTCACGCCCACGGCGTTCTCCATCTTGCCGCCGTACTTGTTGATCATTTCGATGTATTCGTTCAGCACCGAAGAGGCGCCGTGCAGGACTATCGGGAACCCGGGGATGCGCCGCTCGCATTCCTCGAGGATGTCGAAGCGCAGCGGGGGCGCGCTCTCGCCGGGCTTTACCTTGAACTTGAAGGCGCCGTGGCTGGTGCCGATGGAGATGGCCAGGGAGTCCACGCCGGTGCGCTTGACGAAATCCTCCACCTGGGCGGGGTCGGTATAGTTGGAATGCTCGTGGGAAACCTCGTCCTCGATGCCGGCCAGCACGCCCAGCTCGCCTTCCACCGTCACGTCGAACTGGTGCGCGTACTCGACCACCTGCCTGGTGAGCTTTACGTTCTCCTCGTAAGGCAGGTGCGAGGCGTCTATCATCACGGACGAGAAGCCGTTCTCGATGCAGGACTTGCACAGCTCGAAAGAATCGCCGTGGTCCAGGTGAAGGGCGACGGGCACGGGGCCTTCCTTCATCTCCTTTATCATCTCCATCGCGCCCATGGCCATCCAGCGCAGCAGCGTGGCGTTAGCGTAGTCGCGGGCGCCCTTGGAGAGCTGCAGGATCACCGGGGAGCGGGAGCGCACGCAGGCGGTAAGGATGGCCTGCAGCTGTTCCATGTTGTTGAAATTGTAGGCGGGCACGGCGTAGCCGTCCTTCATGGCGTTCTTGAACATCTCGCGCGTATTGACGAAGCCGAGTTCCTTGTAAGAGACTGCTTTCGCGGCGGTAGTTGTCATATGTCCTCCCTGGTTGCTGTCGCTTTCTATTATATTAATTAATTGCCGGGATACATACTACCCGCTCTCCTATGAAATTTGCTAAAATAAGATATTAAGACGTGTTTCGTCAGGGGCGGAAAGCCGGGAAATTTTAAAAGAAAAAACGGGGAACAACGGAGGGATCGATGCAACTACAGGAAAAGCCGTATCTTACAGGCAGGACGTTCTTGTTCAGCATATACAAGGGCGAGGACCTGCTGCAGGCCATTCAGTATTTCTGCCACCATCACCAGGTGCGCTGCGGACTGATCAACGCGATAGGCGCGGTCGAGCGCGCCACGTTCACCATCTACGACCAGAAGGCCAAGAAATACAACAAGGTGAACCTGGAAAAAGAGCTTGAGATCCTTTCGCTCTGCGGCAACGTCAGCCTGTTCGACGACAAGCCCATGGTCCACGCCCACGTAATGTTCTCCGACTCGGAAGGCAAGGCGTTCGGCGGCCACCTGGTGGCCGGCACCAGGGTTTTCAGTTCCGAGGTCTTTATCCAGGAGCTCACCGGCGACATCAAGGTGCGCAAGCTGGACAAAGCCACGCAGCTGCCCCTGTGGGCCAACCCGGTCTGCCTTAAATGACGACGGAATTGCCGGCGGGTTTCAGGGCGGGCTTCGTTCCCATAACGGGCCTGCCCAACGCCGGCAAGTCCACGCTCATGAACTCTCTCTGCGGCACCCGCCTGTCCATCATTTCGGACAAGCCGCAGACCACCAGGAACAACATCCTGGGCATTCTTAACGCTCCCGACTACCAGGCCGTTTTCGTGGATACCCCGGGCTTCCTGAAAGGCCGGAACATGTTCGAGCGCTCCATGGTCAACGCTATAAAGCGGGCGGCTTCCGAAGAAGGCGACCTCTGCATCTTCATAACGGAGCCCGGCCTGCCGCCCGAAAGCAAGGTCCACCTTTTCGAGCCGCTCAAGCAGGTGCGCTGCCCGCTCTACCTGGTCATCAACAAGCTGGACAAAGAAAATACCGACGTGCGGGTCAAGGCCGCCGAGGATTATTTCAAGAAGCTCCTTACCGTGGCGCAGGTCTTTCACGTCTCCGCGCTTACCGGGGGCGGCTTGAAGGAGCTGCGCGCCGGCATAAGGGACGGCCTGCCGGAACATCCCCCCTACTATCCCGTCGACCAGCTTACCGACCGCTGGGAGCGCTTCTACGCGGCCGAAATAATACGCGAACAGATCTTCAAGCTGTACAGCCAGGAGATCCCCTATTCCTGCGCCGTGGAGATCGAGCTTTTCCTGGAGGAAGAGGGCCGCGACGACCAGGTGCTGGCGAAGATTCACGTGGCCAGGGAAAACCAGAAGCCGATACTCATTGGCAAGGGCGGCAGCATGCTGAAGCGCCTGCGCGAGACCTCCGCCAAGGCCCTGGGCACTTTCCTGAAGCGCCCCGTCGAGCTGCACCTGACGGTCAAGGTCAATCCCGGCTGGCAGGATAACCTCGTTTTCCTTCGTGAGATCGGTTTTTATGACAAGAAGTAGTTCGAAGGAAGGGATGTTCTTTTTCGCCTTCTCCGGCTACATGGCCGTTTCCCTGCTTTTAACCGTAATACTGCTGCTGGCCGCCCTGGCCGGGATGAAACTGTCTTTCGCCCTGGCGAAAGCGGCCTTCGGCGGGCTGGAGGTTTACCGCCTGAAGCCTCTTGTCTGCGACGCGGCCGGTTTCGCGCTGGCCTCGTCCGGGACGGCCCTGGCGCAGTACTACCTGGCCAGCCTGCTGGTTTATACCGGGGTCGACCGCCGCACGCTCGCGGCGGCCGTTTTTTTCGCGGGGGTTTTCTGCGGGCTCTTCTTCTGGCGGGGAGCGCTGCTCTCGAGCCTGGGGTCTTACGGCTTCTCCGGCCTTACCGTCACGCTTTCGGCTTTCATAGGCGGCTACTCGGGCCTTTTTCAGAAACCGGGAGAAAATCCCTGGCCTCTCGCCGTCGCCTCGCTTTTTAATTAAGCCCACACTCCGGGGATCTTCTGCCCGCAGGGGCACAGGCCTTTTTCCCCCAGCAGGCTGCGCTTTACCGTAAAACCTTCCCTTATCACCACTTCCCTGCCGCAGGCCGGGCAGACCGTGTTCTGCCCGCGGGCGCCGCTGAGGTTTCCGCAGTAGACGTAGCGCAGGCCCTTGCGGGCCGCTATCTCCCTGGCGCGGTAAAGGGTCTCCTGGGAGGTGGGCGGCGTGCCGGTCATCAGGTGGTCGGGGTGAAAGGCCGTAAGGTGCCAGGGGATGTCGGGAGACAGCGCCGCAAGGAAGCCCGCCATCGCCTCCAGTTCGGCGTCGGAGTCGTTGAAGCCCGGGATGACCAGGGTGACTATCTCCATCCAGAAGCCCGCGCCGCGTATTACGTTTATGCCCGCCAGGACTTTCTCCAGTTCCGCGCCGCAGACCTCGCGGTATTTGTCCGGGTTAAAAGATTTCAGGTCCACTTTCCACAGGTCCAGCGACGGCCGCAGGAAAGCGGCGGCTTCGGGGGTGGCGTAGCCGTTGGAAACGAAGGCGGTACGCAGCTTCTTCGCTTTTGCAGCCGAGAAAACGGCCGCCGCCCATTCGGCGGTGATAAGAGGTTCGTTGTAGGTGGAAACTACCGCTTTGGCCCCGGCCGCGGAGGCCTCCAGGGCGAGCTCTTCGGCCGAGACCGGGAGCGGCGCCAGGCCCGCCGCCGACTTTACGCCGGCTATCTGCCAGTTCTGGCAGAAGCCGCAGCGGAAGTTGCACCCGAACATGCCGAACGACAGCGTGCGCGCGCCCGGCAGGGCGTGAAAAAAAGGTTTTTTTTCAATGGGATCGGGGGAAACCCCCGAGACGTAGCCCCAGGGGGCCATCAGGGTCCCGCCTGAGTTGAACCGAACGCCGCAGCGCCCGGTTCCGCCGGGGGCGGTCAGGCAGCGGTGCGCGCAGGCCAGGCAGCGGACTTTCTTGTCCGCCAGGCGCTCGCAAAGCGCCGCTTCCCGTGTTAATTCCGGCAGGAACGACATGGTTATCCCCCCCCCGCTAGGTTTTCAGCAGGCTAGACGCGGCTTGGCTTCGGAGCCCGGACTTTCAGGGCCGAAGGCAGGACGCTGAACCTGATCTTGCCGCTGCTGGAGTAAAAATCTTCGCCGTCCAGGTGGTACCAGGACTCTTTGCCGCAATCCAGCTCTATCAGGCGCCCTTTGAACGCCGAGTAGATGGCTTTGTGCTCGGCCAGCCGTCCGTTGAAAAGGGCCGGCAGCGCCCAGAGCAGGCGCGGCAGGGAGGGCTTTTTAATCGAGACCAAGTCCAGCAGGCCGTCGTCGATATAGGCGCCGGGCGCCACGCGGGCGCCGCCGCCGTACTGCATGCCGTTAAGCACGCCGTTCAGCATGGCCGTAAGTTCCATCCGGCGCCCGTCCACCACCGCGACGGTCTTTACCGGCTTGTAATTGAAGACGCGGCGGGCGGCATGCCAGACGTAGGGAAGTATGCCCCGCCTGCCGCTCATGGAATTGAAATCGTGCGCCACTTCCGCGTCCAGCCCTACGCCCGCCGCGCAGAAAAAGGGCCGGCCGTCGGCCAGCCCGGCGTCTACGCTGCGCGGCGCCCAGTGAAGCAGCCCGTCCAGCGCCTTTTCGAAATCCAGCGGGATGTAGAGGTTGCGGGCCAGGCCGTTGCCGGACCCGCACGGAAGGATGCCGAGGGCGGCCTGCTTGCCGATCAGCGGGGCGGCGGTTTCCCGGATCGTGCCGTCGCCGCCTACGGCTACTATGGTGGAGAAACCGGCCAGCAGGGCTTTCGAGGACAGTTCGGTCGCGTGCCCCCGGCCGTTCGTGAACTGCGCCTCGTAGCGGAGTTTCCTGCCGGAAAAAAGGCGCGCCAGGCGGCCGGAGATGTCTCCGCGGCTGCCGCCGGCGTTCGGGTTGATGATGAAAAAGTAGGACATTATTCTATCGCGCTGATGCCGGTCGCCCAGGCGGCCTTCTTGCCGGTAGGCGTCAGCAGCAGCAGCGAGTTGCCGGCGGCCGTCTCTCCCGTCGAGCAGGAAAAACGCAGCCGGTAGACGTAGCCGATCCTGAGGTCCGGGTTCTCGCCCAGTATCTCCGCGTCGTCCACGTACAGGTAATCTATTTTCTTGGCGGGGCCGGTGTAGACGAAATTAAGCCGCCAGCCGGCCGGGGAGCGCTTGGCGGTTATCAGCTGCAGCTCCATCTCCAGTTCGCGCCCGGCGTAATCCGCGGGCCGCCTGAAGAACTCGTCGCGGGCTTCGCGCACCAGCGGGGTCGACGCCTCCGCCGGCGCCTGTTCGGGCGTCGAGGCCTCTATGACCGCGGCCGTATCGTTATCCGGTTCCGGGGCGGGCGCCGCTTTCCTGCGCGGCCGCGGCTCCGGTTCCGCGGGTTCGTCGGGTTCGGGTTCCGCCGGCTCCTCGGCTTCCACTATCGTTTCTATCTGCGGGCCGCTGCCGGAGGCCGCCTGTTCCCCGTTTTCATAGGCGGGCTGGTAGCGTTCAGGGTAGCTCGCCGGCCTGGCCGGGTAAAAACGTTCCTTAAGGATAAAACCGATAAGCGTCCCTATAAAGAAGAAAAGCAGCGTGTTCAGCACCCGCATGCGGAAAAAATTCATAATTTGATTTTATAATATTTAACTTGTATTGTATATTTAACCTGACAGGAGGGGCTTATGAAACGGATTATCCTAGCTTTGTTCTTAGCGCTGGCGGCAATGCCGGCCGCCGCCGGCGAGACCGGCTGCGTCTACGACCTTAAGGGCGAGACCCAGATAATGAAAGCCGGGGGCGCCGGCTGGACGCCGGCCAGGAAAGGCCTGCCCGTGGCCGAAGGCGACAGGGTAAGGACCGGGCCGCAGGCCTGGTGCGAGATCCTGTTCAAGGACGGCAGCTTCATAAAGATGGAAGCGGATTCCGAGACCGCGGCGGAGGAACTGAAGGTCACGGCGGAAGAGCGCGTTTTTTCCTTTTCCTTCCTTAAGGGCAAGGCCCTCTGGATGGCGGCCAAGCTTAAGAAAAAAGCGACGTCCAAATTTTCCGTGCGCACCCCGTCCGCGGTCTGCGCCGTGCGGGGCACCGACTTCTCCATGATCGTTTCCACGGCCGGCGAGACCACGGTCGGGCTTTTTGAGGGCAAGGTGGCCGTCTCGGACGCCGCCGGAGAGAAAGAACTGCTGGCCGGGGGAGAGGCTTCCGCCGGCGCCGGCGGGGTGGCGGTGCAGGCCAGGCTGTCCCGCCTGATGAAAGCCGAGGAACGCCGGTACGCGCGGGTAAAGGGGCGCGTAGAATCGCTGCGCAAGCGCCTTGCCGAGCGCGACACCTACCTCGACGAATATATCACCCGCCAGGAGAAGGCGCTGTCCGACTTCGATCTGCGCCGCCGGCAAAAGCTGGGCAAGCAATAAGGGCGCGAAGCCATAAAAAAAGGCCGGCATAGCCGGCCTTTTTTATTGGTCCGTCCGCGCTATTGCAGTTCGGCGTCCAGGTCGTAGGAGGAAGTGCGGTTTATCTTTACCTGCCGTTTGCCGTTCTTCATCAGCAGCTGGGAAAGGTCGGCCGCCCCGCCTTTGTGCATGGCGACGTCCAGGACCGCCACCGAGGCGCTGTAGCTGCGCACCCAGGAGGCCCTGACCGCCGGGATATTGCGCAGGATCTTGGTGAAGTCGCTCAGGTCGTTCATCGTCCTGACGTTGGACAGGTTAAGCCTGACTATGGACTTTTCCCTGAGGGACTTGAGCACCCGCTCTTTGAGGGGGTCCGAGGCCTTCTTGGCGGCGTTTATGATGGACGCGCGCGCCGCCGCGGTGTCGTTGAGGTCTATGCCGCCGGCCGATTCCTGTATGGAGGCGAGCGTCTCCTGGGAACCCTGCTTGACGGCGGAGACGGAGATGCCGGCCCGGTACGAGACAAAACCGCCCAGGCCTTCCCGGGTATTAAAAGCGGTCTGGGCCTCGCCCTGGATGACGATATCGGCTTTATCTTTTTCGCCGGTCAGGAACCCGGCGTCGGTGAAGCGGGTCTTCAGTTCCAGCTCCGCGTAGTTGGTCTGCTGGGGCTTGGCGTCCGAGGCTTCCTTGATATCGAAGCCGATGACCGGGTTGCCCAGCTTCTGCGGCTCGCTCTCGAGCGTGCGCAGCTTGGCGGACAGGTCTTCCTTGCGGACGTGCGCGCGGATGCGGACCTTGTAGAACTCGCCGTCGCGCCACTCTTTGAGCACCTCGTACTTCTCTATATAGCCTTCGCTCTGCGAGGTGATATTCTCGTCGATAAGGATGGATTTGGAGACCATCGCGTCCTGCGACACGTAGACCCCGACTACCAGGCCGAGGGCGGTTTTCATGGAGTCGGCGAGGGCTGTTTTCTTGGCCCCCTCGGTGTCCCCGTTCACTACCGGGGCCATGCCTTCGGCCTCCACCATTTCCGTCTCGTAAGCGGGGTTAAGGGAGCTTTTATGGCTCCCGCCGCAGCCGGCGGCGGCAAAAAGGGCCGCCGCCATAAGCAGTCGCGTCAGGCGTGTCATGCAGGGGTTTCCGCGCTTACTCGGCCAGCTTTACGCCGGCTTCTTTAAGCGATTTCTTGGACAGGCGCAGCACCACCACGCAGCCGTCGTCGGCCGTCCACTCGGTGCGCACCACCTGGGCGCCCTTTATGACGGAGTCGATCTTGGTGGCCAGCACCGAATCGGTTTCGATGGCCTTCTCTACGGTTATGCCGCCTTCCAGGCTGACGCCTTTTATGAAGGAGAGCATGTTGTACTGGCCGTTGACTATGGAGGCGTTGCGGGAAGTGGCCATGCGCTGGGTCTTGTTCTCCAGCGTCTGGTCGGCGGCGCCCATGCCGCGGGCGAAAACGTAATTCTTGGTTATGCCTTCTTCCACCCATTCCCTTTCGATCTCACCGGAACTGGAAACCGTGCCCTTCTCGGGAGAACCCGAGCAGCCCGCGGCTATTACCGCGACGGCGGCTACGAATAGTAATTTTTTCATGTTAATGCCTCCTTGAAACCCTATCGTTCAATTCTATAAACAAATAGACCTAGTGTCAATTTGACCTTAAGTACATAAAAAAACGGGCGGGGTTCGCTCCCCGCTCGCCCGGTTTTCAGCTCTGGCTTAATAGATCCAGAAGAAGTCGGAGTCCTTTTTCTTTTCGGGGGCCGTCCTGGCCGGCTTGCGGGGCTGCTTGGAGGGCGCCCTGGTTTTAGACGGCTTTTCCGGCTGGGGGTCTTTATAAGAGACCTTCTTGCGGTATTCTTTCACCTTTATGCCGCTGAACTTATAGGAGAAAGCCACCTGGGAGGCGTTGTAAACCTCGTTGCCCATGCCCATAGCGAAATCCAGCGCCATGTCCTCGTAGTGAATGCCGATGCCCATGGTCATGCCCTTGTTATCCTCTCCCCCCTTATAGCCCAGGCGCAGGTTGAAGATCTTTTCAAAGTGGTATTCGAGGCCGAGGCGGAGGCTGTGCAGGGATTCGTTGGTATAGAAATCCCCTTCGGCCGCCAGCAGCAGCGACTGGTCCATGACGGTCGGCCGCTGGTAGGCGGCGCCCAGGCGCAGGATGCTGGGCAGTTTTGTGACCTCGGTGCCGTACTTGAGCCCGCCGCCGTAGTTGGCCACGGAAGCGCCCAGGGAAAGGCCCAGCCTGGGTTCCGTCAGCAGCCAGCCGGCGTCGAAAGCGAAGGTGGACGGGGGTTCCTTATCCTCGAGCAGGACGGAGCGTATATACTTGGCGTTCATTCCCAGGTACTGCTCTATCTTGGCGTTATAGCCTTCCAGGTTCACCTCGTCGGAATAGACCTTTTCGCCGTAGCCCAGCGTTAACACCAGGTCTTTCTGCGCGTCGAAAGAGTGGGAGAGGATGGAGCCGTCGGGCATTATGTACTTGTAGTTGAAATTGCCGGCGTTGGCCATCAGCACCGAGAAACCGGCGGCCGGCTTCTGCAGCCCGCCCAGCCCGATAAAGGGCAGCGGCATGCCGTAGGAGAAATACTGCAGGGAGGAGTCGTCGAATCCTGAAAGGTGCATCGCCGTGGCTTCGGGGACATAAAGCTGCCCGAGGCCCGCGGGGTTATAGCTCATGGTATAGATATTGTCGGCCACGGCCACAAAGGCCCCGCCCATGCCGGCCGCGCGCGGGCTGGTGTCGAGTTTCAGCACCTGCATGCCGGCGGAACCGGGCCCGCCCGCCAGAACGGCGCGCGCGCAGGCGGCCAGGGTCAGCGCCGCCAGGCCCGCCGCCTTCAGGTTCCGTTTAAGGTCGTTCATGGAGTACGTCATATAGATCCGGTTACCTGACCACCGCTATCTTTACCACCTTGTCCAGGCCGGGCCCCTTCGTCTTGACGAAGTAGATGCCGCTGGCGGCCTTGCCGCCGCTGGAGTTCTTGCCGTCCCAGTCCACCGTGCCTTTGCCGGCCGTTACGGGGCCGCTGTAGACGGTCTTTACCAGCGACCCGCTCTGGGTGTAAACCTTTACCGTAAGGTTGCCGGCGCCGGTGACCGAATATTTTATGATGGCCGCGTCGCCCGTTCCGGTTATGATGTTGTTGTAGGCCACGGCTTCCGCCGCGCCGCCCGACAGGTTGAGCGGGTTGGAGACGCCCAGGGCGACCACCTGTCCCATGTGGTTGCGGCCGAAGAGTTCCAGGTAGATCGTGCCCACGCCGGGATAGCGCGCGGCGAAGCCGGGCTGCAGCTTCACCTTGCCGGAGACTACCGGCGTGCCGAAAGCGTCCACGGTATAGGCCCGGGCCGACGGGATATCGTTAAGGTAAGACCCGGCCACGTTCGTCCGGGTGTTGTCTATGGGCGAGTAATTGTGGTCCCGCAGCCGGGCGTATTCGAACACCAGCTCCGCCCCGCTCAGGGTGGAGGAGGACGGCGCGCTTACCATGGGGAAGGCGCTGTAGGGCACGTCGAAAGCTATCTCGTCGCCGTCGAAGATGGCGGCGGCTATACGCGCCGTGGCGCTGCCGGCCGGGCTGCGCGCCAGGGTAAGCGTGTAAGGCGTCAGGGAATTAGCTTCAGAGTTGCCGTACCACTGGTTGGGCGCGCCCGAAACTACCAGGTAGTAGCGCCCGGCGCGCGGCACGGTATAGCTGAACCCTACCGAGGGCGACTGGGTGACGCAGTCGCCGGCGTCCGGGCAATACCCTTCCTCGGTATTGGAGGCTACGGGCGTGGCTTCCGCGATATAATTGCGGTTCGCGTCGAACAGGAAGAGAGAATAAGCGGTATAGGTGGTTTCGCCGGCCGCCGGCAGGCTGAGGGTGGCGGTAAAGTTGCCGGCCGCCAGGGGCACGGAATAGTAGTCCACGTCGCCCAGGGGAGAGACGGTGGCGGAAAGAGAGGAAAGGTCCTCTATCTCGGCGGCGCATTCGGGGCCGTTATTGCTGTCGCACATCGCCGAGTCCCCGAGATATTCGTAGAGGTCGCCGGCGGCGGGAGACCCTATGCCGTGGTCCGCGAAGGCGTTAAAGATCTTGCCCTGCACGGTGGCGTCGCAGCTATTCGCCCAGGTGGCGTTGAACTGCTTGCAGGCCGCCAGCATGGCTTCGTAATAGTTGGCGAAATTATCCGGGAAGTAGAACAAAGCCGCGAAGGCCAGTACGTCGGCCCTGCGCTGCCCGCTGAAGGAACCGCTGGCGAAGGTGCCGATGTCCCGCAGGCCGCCGGTCTTCTTGAGCGCGTACAAGGTCTGGGACATCATCATGCCGTCGTCGTGCACTTCCCCCACCCAATCCTCGGGCATGACGCAGCTGCCGTCCGGGCCGCAGTTGGCCGTGTCCAGGTCGATGTTCCTGGCGCTGCCTTCGCCAGAACCTATGAAGTTGCCCAGCGTGCTGATGCTGGAACAGCCCGTGCAGGGCTCGTTCCAGAACGAGGCCATCGAGAAATAGTCCGCCAGGCCTTCGCTGATCGCGCCGAACTCGCCGAAGTTTATGATGGGGTAGATCCGGTTTATCACCAGATGGATGTATTCGTGCCGGACGATAGTGCCGTCCAGGGCGAAAGAACGGTAAGACCCCGCCGCCATCGGTCCGTCGCCCAGCAGGATATTGTCGTTCTCCAGGTCGTAATAGGCGTTGAGCATGCCGCCTTCAGCCCCTATCGCGTCCGCGTTGCCGTGGGCATGGGCCATTACCGCCACGCGCTTGGTCAGGTCGGCGGCGGGCGCATTGGCCCTTGAGGGGTCGATATTTATGGCGTCGAAGTAGCGGCGCACCTTGTTCAAATGGTAGAAAGCGTTCACCTCGGACAGCGCGTTGGCGCTGCCCACGCTGGTATCCAGGGCGCCGCTGGACTGCCCTATCCCCCAGACGACGGAGCCCGCGGCGCCGTTGGCGGAAGCGTGGTCGCCGTCGGGCAACAGCAGCACCTTTGTAACGTCCGCCGTGAAACCGTTGTAGGTGCCGGCCTCGTCGGTTTTAAGGGAAATGGTATAGGAAGGGCTTTCTACCGAGGCGCCGTAGAAAGCGCCCCTGTTGCCCGTATAGGCGCCCACGGTGTTGGCGCCGTCCAGGGCGCCGCTCTTTATGTACATCTGGTCGCCGTCGTTCATGGAACCGTATATGTCCAGCTCCCCGGCCTGGAAGGCCGTGAAATGCGGCAGGGCCTTGGCGAAGTTATAGCCCCGGCCGGTCCAGTCATTGGTTATGGCTACGGGGTAGTTATAGGTCTGCGAATTCCCGTAAGGGTGCGGGCTCTGCACCAAAGTGGTTTTATTCTCCCACAAGGCGCCGGTGGCATTATCCCAGTGCGCGCTTTCCCCCCTGAAATTGGTTACGGAAAAATAGGGTCCTTTCAGCGAAGAGAACACCTTGCCGGTTTGCGTGGCGGCATACTGCCCGTTCAGGTTGGTGACCGTAACGCTGGAATAGCTGTGGACCCAGACGTACTGGTCCTGGAGCGGGGTCGTAGTCACGGCTTCCCAGGAGGCTTCCGCCATGCTGCCGCTGGCGGGATTGGTAGGAATGGGCGAGATGGGGTAGATCTGGCCTGAAGAGACGCCGTAGGTGTTGTAATCCGTGTAAGCGCGGCGAAGGTCGTCGTATTTGAAAATTACGGACCCGTCGGCCGCGTCGATATAATAGACCCAGAGGCCGTTGCCGCGGCCGCGTATTTTCCAGGCCAGTTTGCGCAGGCCCGATTCTTCGTCGGGGAAAATGACCAGTTCTATCTTCGAGACCCTGAGCTGGCGGCCCAGGTCCGCCGCGGCGGCCATCACGGCGGCCTCGCCGGAGACCGCGGGCGCCGCGTTAAGGTCCAGCTCCGGCTCGAACTTGCCCTGGTAGCCGGAAACCGAGCCGTCCGCGGCCACGTGGACGCGGGCGTAAGAGAATTCCACCGGCAGGCCGTCCTTGTACTGCTGGTACTGCAGATGGGTGACGCCCATGAATTCTTGTCTGGCCGCCAGGCGCAGGCTCAGCGGGTCCACCTTGAGCAGCTCGGCGTTGTCGGAGAAGAAAGCCAGCGCGGCCTGTTCCGGCGTGCCGGGATAGCGGGCCGTGCGCCCGCCGGTAAGGGCTTCGGGCAGGGCCGTGCGCGGGTTATAGCGCACCTTCCAGCCTTTTCCCTGTCTGACCGAAAATTTGCGGAAGGCTTCGCGGGCGGTAAAAGAGGGCGTCTTGCGCACTTTGCGCAGCGAATCGGACAGCGGGGAAAGCTTCTTGCCGGCGGCGTCAAGCTGTCCCGCGCCTGCGGCGAGCAGGAGCACGGCGGCCATAAGGATTAACTTTCTGTTTATAATAGTCATTGCTTTGAGAACCTTTTAAGCACCTGCAGCGCGCAGGCCAGCTTTACCTGCACGTCCGTGTCGTCCAGCGCCTCCGCCAGCAGGGGCAGGGCTTCTTCCTCCGGGAAAGCCGCGATCACGTCCAGCGCTTCCAGCTTTATGTCGGCGCTGGCCGCGCCCAGCGCGCTGCGGGCCGTGGCGGCGTCGGGCGGGGTGCCGCCCAGGATCAGGCCTTTCTGGGCCGTTATCTTAAGCCGTATATCGGAGGTGGCGGCGGCTACCGCCGCGAGTTTGGCCTGCGCCCGGCCGTCCTTTATGGCGCTGAGTACCGACACCGCCTTGTATTTTAAAGTGGGATTGGGATCGTCGGCGAGCTTGAGGAGCTCCTCCAGCGCCTCTTTCTTGCCGGGGCTGCACTTGAGCGCGTCGAGGGCCGCCATGCGGACGCGCACGGATTTCTCCGCCGCCAGCAGGTTCTTGAGCGGTTCGGCCGTAGCCGCCGAGCAGATCTTGCCCATCACGCCCGCGCTTTCGTAGCGGATGGCTTCGTCCTCGGAGGCCAGGGCCTCCGTGAACTGGACCAGTTCTTCCTCGTAGCCGATCTTGGCCAGTTCCCTGGCGGCGGCGTCGCGGATGGTGCCGTAATTATCGTTCTTCAGCTTGAAAAGCACGTCCGCGGCTTTATCCCGCTTCATCCTGACCAGGGTCTCCATGGCTTTGGCGCGGATCTTGTTCTGCGAGATGACCTTGAGTTCCACCAGCGGGGAATTGGTCACCGCGATGGGCCCCTGGGCGGGCACGTCGTTAATGATGGCGTAAAGCGTTTTGACTCCTGCCGGGCTGCCCAGTTCCCAGAGGGAGCGGGCGGCGGCTATGCGCACGTATTTGTCCTTGTCGGCCAGGAGCTTGCGCAGGATGCCCGAGGCGGACTTGTTGCCGGCGTCGCCGAGGATCTCGGCGGACAGGGCGCGCACGTCCGAATCGTCGCTCTTGAGATGGGTGACCACCGTCGCCAGGGCCTTGCGTCCGAGCTCGGCGCGCGAAGGCGCCTGGGCTCCGCAGGCCAGGGGAGACAGCAGGGAAAATATGAGCGCCAGCTTAACTGCCATATATAGATTCTATCAGCCCGGTGTTTGCGTTAAGGTTAAGTTTTGATTACAAAAAAGTTACAGGCCCGGACTGCCGGCGGCTCTGCTCCTGGAAATCATGCCCCCTAGAGGATTCGAACCTCTAACCTACTGCTTCGAAGGCAGTTGCTCTATCCAGTTGAGCTAAGAGGGCGGGTTGTTAATCTATTCATATTATTATAGAATTTATTTAGTCGCGGGCATAATTGCCGCGGATTTTGATTTAAAGTCCTCAAGCGTTAGAAGGAGTCTATCATGGGCGGACATTCTCACTGGGCAGGCATAAAACACAAGAAAGCCATAACCGACGCCAAGAGGGGCAAGGTTTGGACCAAGATCATCAAGGAAATCGCCATCGCGGCCAAAGCCGGCGGCGGAAACCCGGACGACAATCCCCGCCTGCGCTCGGCCATAGCGGACGCGAAAGGCAGCAACATGCCCCTGGATAACGTCAAACGCGCTATCAGGCGCGGCACGGGCCAGGAGCCCGGCGTCATGTACGAAGAGATCACCTACGAGGCTTACGGCCCCGGCGGCATCGCCGTGATAATCCAGGTGACCACCGACAACAAGAACCGCGCCGCCAGCGAGATCCGCAAGATCCTGGACGTGCGCGGCGGCAACATGGGCTCCACCGGCTCCGTCGGCTGGATGTTCGAGCAGAAGGGCTACCTGGCGGTCAAGAAAGAATCCGCCAAGGAAGACGAGCTGATGTCCCTCGCCCTGGAAGTAGGCGCCGAGGATTTCCGCTCCCCGGCCGACTCCGACGAGTACGAGGTCATCACCGCCCCCGCCGATTTCGAGTCCGTAAAGACGAAGCTGGAGGAAAAGAAGATCCTCATAGCTTCCGGAGAGATCACCATGCTCCCCAAGAACATGGTGGACGTGGGCGAGGACAAGGCCGAGCAGGTGCTTAAGCTGATGGACGAGCTGGAAGACCACGAAGACGTGCAGAAGGTGTTCTCCAACTTCAATATCGCCGACGCGGTAATGGCCAAGCTGGAAAAATAGTTCTCCCGATGAAAATACTCGGCATCGATCCCGGGCTGGACAGGACCGGCTGGGCCGTACTTGAAAAAAACGGCTCCGCCCCCCCCGGGCTTGTCGCGGCCGGCCTTATCCACACGCCCAAGAACACCCTGCTTGAAAAGCGCCTCGCCTCTATTTTCGACGCCCTGAACGCCGTTATCGCGGCCCACCTGCCGGACGAGGCGGCCATAGAAGAGGTCTTTTTTTCGAAGCGCGCCGACACGCAGGCCAATACCACGCACGCGCGGGGAGTAATACTGCTGGCCTGCGAAAAGCTGTCCGTCCCCATAAGTCCCTACAACCCGCGCACGATAAAGAAGACGGTTTCCGGCAGCGGCAGCGCTGAAAAGCGCCAGATCCAGCGCGTGGTGCAGATAACGCTTAATCTTCCCTCCCCGCCCGAGCCCGACGACGTGGCCGACGCGATGGCCGCCGCCCTCTGCCACCTGCGCCTGGCGCCTTTCGCCGCGGCGCTGGCCAGGGCGAAGAGCGCGGCCAAGGCGGCGCGATGATCGCCTATTTGAAGGGCCGCGTAGTGGCCAAAAACCCCGAGAGCGCCGTTATAGAAGCCGGCGGCGTAGGCTACGAAGTTTTTTTCTGTGAGCCGTCCCTGGAGTCGCTCGGCGGAGAAGGCGCCCAGGCCGAGGCCTTTATCGCCGAGTCCATCAGCATGTACGGCGGCACCGCCCTCTACGGCTTCCTGACCCGCGAGGAGAAGCAGCTGTTCGACATGTTCCGCGACGCGGTGCCCAATACCGGCGCGAAAAAAGCTTTGGACTACCTCGGCAAGGCGGTGAAATCCCTGCCCGATTTCACGCGCGCGGTAGCCGCCAAGGACCCCAAGCCGCTTACCGCCATCTTCGGCTTTACGGCCAAGACGGCTGAGAAACTTATAGCGGCCCTTAAGGATAAATTGCCCTCCTCCGGTCTCGGCGGCGGCGCGGCGGGAGCGTTCGGCGCCCCCTCCGGCAGCTACACGCAGGCCATGAGTGCGCTGACCGGGCTGGGCTTTCGCGCGGCGGACGCGCGGGCCGCCCTTGAGGAATCGGCGGCGGAAGCCGGCCCCGCGGCCACCCCGGAAATTATCATACGGCTGGCCCTCAGGCGCCTGGCGCCGAAGTAGAATTTTAAATGCCCAAACAAGACGACATCCTTTCAGCCCGCCCTTCCCGGGAGGACAACGGCCGCCTGGAATCCGCCCTGCGCCCGTCCTCCCTCGACGAGTTCGTAGGGCAGGAGAGGCTCAAGGACAACCTCAAGGTCTTTATCCAGGCCGCCCGCGGCCGCAAAGAACCGCTGGACCACTGCCTTTTTTATTCCCCCCCCGGCCTCGGCAAGACCACCCTTTCCTATATCCTGGCGCGCGAAATGGGCGTGAACATAAAAGTGACCTCCGGCCCCGTGCTGTCCAAGCCCGGCGACCTGGCCGCCATGCTGACCACGGAACTGGCCGAAGGCGACATCCTTTTCATAGACGAGATCCACCGCCTTAACGCGGCGGTGGAAGAGGCGCTTTACCCGGTGATGGAGGATTTTCTGTTCTTCATCAATACCGGCCAGGGCCCCGGCGCCACCACCCTTAAGCTGGCGGTGCCGCGCTTTACCCTGGTAGGCGCTACCACCAGGAGCGGCCTGCTCACCGGGCCGCTGCGCGACCGCTTCGGCATCGTTTTCAACCTGGGTTTTTACGGCGAGGACGAAATAACGCAGATCCTGGTCCGCTCGGCCGGCATCCTCGGCAGCAAGGCGGACAAGCCCGCCCTGCGGCTTATCGCCCGGCGGTCCCGGGGCACGCCCCGCATCGCCAACCGCCTCCTGAAGCGCGTGCGCGACTTCGCCGACGTCAGGGCCGCGGGCGTGATAACCGCCGAAGTGACCGAAGCCGCCATGGCCTCCCTGGAAATAGACGCGGAAGGCCTGGACAACCTCGACCGGCGCATCCTCCTTACCATCGCCGAGAAGTTCGGCGGCGGTCCCGTGGGCATAGAGACCCTGGCGGTCGCCGTTTCCGAGGAGCCGGACACGCTGACCGACGTTATCGAACCCTTCCTGATGCAGGCCGGTTTCCTCAAGCGCACCACGCGCGGCCGCGTGATAACGGCGAAGGCCGCGTCGCACCTGGGGCTCAAGCTCCCCGGCCAGCAAGAACTTATTTAAGATCCATCAATGATACGCATCCTGGCTTTACTGCTTTCCTTATCCCTGCCCGCGCGGCTGGCCGCCGCCGACGGCGGGGCCGACGAAGGGCCGCGCATCCGCGTGGCCATAGCCAGGGGCGCCCCGGCCCTTAAGCTGAAAACCTCGTCCAGGATCTACGCGCTCGACGTAAAATCCGGCAAAAAATACCTGCTGCTGGAGAACGCCTCTTACGACATAAAGGGTTCCGGCGACAGCGTGCTGGTCGCGGGGCAGCAGCTTTCCTCCCCCGTAAAACTCCTGGCCTCCGAAGGCCAGGAACGCATCCGCCTGGGCAAGAACCTTTACAAAGGCGATATCCTCCTGCGGGCGGCGCCGGGAGACAGGCTGGACATCATAGAGTACCTCTCCCTGGAGGATTACCTCTACGGCGTGCTGCCCGTGGAAATGAGCCCGGACTGGCCCCTGGAATCCCTGAAGGCCCAGGCCGTGGCTTCCCGCACCTACGCCCTTAAATATATAAACCCGGCCCGCGATTACGACGTCACCGACGGCGTGGAGATGCAGGTCTATAACGGCACCTCCAAGGTCAACGCCAGGATCATCGAGGCGGTGACCACCACCCGGGGCGAGGTGCTTAAATATAAAGGCAAGCTCGTTACGACCTTCTTCCACGCCTGCTGCGGTGGCCACACCGCCAGCGCCAAGTCGGCCTGGGGCGAGGACGTGATCAAACCCCTCTACGGCGTCCCGGACCCTTTCTGCTCCCCGTCGCGCCATTCCCGCTGGAGCTTTTACGCCTCTTCCCCCGACCTGCTGAAATTCATACAGCGGCTGGGGTCCACGGCGCTGAAGATAAAAAGCGTGCGCGTCTACAGGAAGGACCGCTCCGGCCGCGCGGCGACTTTCAGGTTCACCACCGATAAAGGCGTAAAGGACGTCCCCGTGACCGAACTGCGCAAATACCTGGGGAATTACGAATTCAGAAGCACTTATATCACCGGCATCTCTTCCGTAAAGGGCGGGTACCAGTTCGGCGGCCGCGGCTGGGGCCACGGCGTGGGCATGTGCCAGGAAGGCGCCAAGTACATGGCCCTGAAAGGGCGCCCCTACAAGAAGATCCTGCACCACTATTATCCCGGCGCGTCCATCACCGATTATGACTGAAGCCTCCCTGAAAGAATTTTCCTCCCTCGAGATCGACCCGCTGATCGCGGACCGGCCGGCCGAGCCGCGCGACGCTTCGCGCCTGCTGGCGGTGCGCCGCTCCGACGGGGCGCTGCTGCACAGGCGTTTCGCCGACCTGCCGGAATTCCTGGGCCCCAAGGACCTGCTGGTGCTCAACCGCAGCAAGGTCTGGAAGGCGCGCCTGGAGGCGGTCAAGGCCACCGGCGGCAAGTCGGAGATCCTGCTGATGGCGCCCTGCGGCGCGGATAACCTGGTCTGGACCGGGCTGTGCCGCAAGATAACGCCGGGCCAGGTCCTGACCTGCCCCGCGGGCAGGCAGGCCGAATGCCTGGCCCGCAATCCCGACGGCAGCTACACTTTCAGATTTTCTGCCCCGGTGGACGAAGCCTACCTGGCCGCCAACGGCGCCGTGCCGCTGCCGCAGTACATCCTGAAAGCCCGCGCGCGCCGGGGCGTGGAAGCCCCCCCCGACGAACCCAATTACCAGACCGTCTACGCGGCCGAGGCCGGCTCCATCGCGGCGCACACCGCCGGCTTCCATTTTACGCCGGACCTCTTCTCCCGGCTGGCCGCCGCCGGGGTAAAAACGGCGTTCGTCACGCTGCATATCGGCTGGGGCACGTTCAGGCCGGTGCGCTCGGAAGACCCCGCGGCCCACGTGATGATGGAAGAAGCCTGCTCGGTGCCGGCGGCCGCAGCCGCCGCGATTAACGAGCACAAATCCGCCGGCGGCAGGATAGTGGCGGTGGGCACCTCCTCGATGCGCACCCTGGAAACTTTCTCCGACGAGAACGGCGTAGTCGCCTCCGGCTCCGGCAAGGCCGGGCTGTTCATCCGCCCCGGCTACAACTTCAAGGTGGCCGGCGCCTTTATCACCAACCTGCACGTGCCGGAGTCAGCCCCCCTCTACATGACCGCGGCCTTCGCCGGCCGCGAACTGCTTTTGAAAGCTTACACCGAAGCCGTAAAGGAAAAGTACCGCTTCTATTCTTACGGCGACTCGATGCTGGTTCTTTAAGAGGGTTTTATATTGAAGTTTTGCAGGCCGGTATTTTCGAAAGTTTTTGGTAAAAATATTAAGGATCAACTATGGAACATTTCAAGGTTTTACATAAGGATACGGAGACGGCGGCGCGGGCGGCGGTGGTGAAGACCAACCGCGGCCTGGTTCATACCCCGGTGTTCATGCCGGTGGCCACGCAGGGCACGGTCAAGGCCGTTTCCCAGCGCGACATCCAGGAAATAGGCGCCGAGTGCCTGCTTTCCAACACTTACCACCTGTACCTGCGCCCCGGCCTGCCCACGCTGGAGAAATGCGGCGGCCTCAACGGCTTCATGAACCACCCCGGCCCCGTACTGACCGACTCCGGCGGCTTCCAGGTGTACAGCCTCAGCCGCCTGCGCAAAATAACGGACAACGGCGTTCATTTCGCGTCGCATATAGACGGCAGCCCCCACTTCTTCACGCCCGAGAAGGTCATAGACTACCAAGCCTCCATAGGCTCCTCCATCTGGACCTGCCTGGACGTCTGCGTCAAGAACCCCGCGTCCAGGGAAGACGCCGTGGACGCGCTGAAGAAAACCCAGCGCTGGGCGGAAAGGGCCAAGGCGCACTTTACGGAAAAGACGCGCCATATGGACCCCCTCAAGCGTCCGCTGCTTTTCGGCATTATCCAGGGCTCCATGTATCCCGACCTCAGGGCGGAGGCCGCGCGCCACATGGCGGAACTGGACATGGACGGCTTCGCCGTGGGCGGGCTTTCCGTGGGCGAGAGCAAGGCGCAGATGATGGAGTCGCTGGCCGCCGTCATGGAGAACCTGCCCAAGAACAAGCCGGTCTATTTCATGGGCCTCGGCACCCCCGACGACATCTGGAACTCCGTGGAACTCGGCGTGGACATGTTCGACTGCGTGCTGCCCACCCGCAACGCCCGCAACGGCCAGGCGCTGACCTCGGGCGGCAAGCTTTATGTCAAGAACGCCCAGTTCAAGAACGACGACTCCCCCCTGGACCCGGAATGCGACTGCATCTGCTGCCGCAATTACTCGCGCGCTTACCTGTCCCACCTCTACAAGGCCAAGGAGCTGCTGGTCAGCCAGCTTATTTCCATACACAACCTGCGCTTCCTGATAAACCAGACCAAGATCATGCGGCTGGCGGTGGCCGGCGGCACTTTTAAGCAGGCCAAGAAAGCCTTTATGGACGCCTACCAGAAAGAGGTCTGACCTCCTGACGGCGGCGCCCGGCCCCGGGATACTTAGGGGCCCTAAAAATTTGTTACAATAATTAACGTTAAGTCTGACGACGACGGAGGAACAATGAACCAGAACGGAGCCCTCATGCAGTTAGTGCCCTTTGTGGCCGTGGCCGTGATATTCTATTTCCTGCTTATCCGCCCCCAGCAGAAACAGCTGAAAGAAACCAAGAAAATGCTTGAAGCCCTTAAACCCGGCGACAGGGTTATAACCCGCGGCGGCCTGATCGGCGTTATATCGTCGATAAAAGAAGAGGAAGTGGAACTCGAAATAGCCAAAGGCGTAAAAGCGGTCTTCACCCGCAGCGCCGTAGGCGCGGTAATGAACGCCGTTAAGTGACCCCACGCACAAGGAGCAATAGGAAATGAACAAATTACATTGGAAGATAGGCACCGTACTGGGCCTCCTCATCCTTTCGTTATGGCTGCTGTACCCCTCCGTGGACTGGTACTCCAAGACCAACGACGAGAGAACCAAAGTAGAGGCCATGCGCATGCGCCCCAAGCGCATCCTTAACCTGGGCCTCGACCTGCGCGGCGGCACGCACCTGCTGCTGGAGCTGGACGTCGAAAAGCTCGACAAGAAGGAAAAGCTCAATGACGCCATGACCCGCGCCATCGAGATCATCCGCAACCGCGTAGACCAGTACGGCGTGGGCGAAACGCCCATCTCCCGCCAGGGCGAACGCTGGATCTCCGTGGACCTGCCCGGCATCTCCAATACCGAGGAAGCCGAGAACCTGATAGGCAAGACCGCCCAGCTCGAGTTCAGGCTGGTAAACACCTCGGACGCGGCCCAGGCCGTGCTCTCCAAGGTGGACGGCATGAACGAGCCCCCCTTCGACAAGAAAGGCGTGCTGCTTCCCGAAGTGGCCAAACTGATGCCCAAGGGCGCCATTCTCTGCAAGGCCGCCCCCGGCCCCGACGGCGAAAGGGCCCGCTATTACGTGCTTGAAGGCAACGTGCCCGTAACCGGCTCCTACCTGGAGAACGCCAGGGTGGAAACCGACCAGCAGTTCGGCACGCCCAGCATAGGCTTTACCTTTAACAAGGAAGGCGGCAAGCTGTTCGAGGAATTCACCGGCGCCAACGTCAACAAGTACCTGGCCATAGTCCTCGACAACGTCGTCCATTCCGCCCCGGTCATAAAGAGCCGCATCGGCGGCGGTTCCGGCGTCATCGAGGGGTCCTTTACCCTTGAAGAAGCCCGCAACCTGGCCATCATCCTGCGCGCCGGCGCCCTGCCCGCCCCGGTCAACATCATAGAGAAGCGCGTCGTAGGCCCCGGCCTCGGCGAAGACTCTATTAAGAAAGGCCTTTCGGCCGCGGCTATCGGCTTCATCATCGTGATCGCCTTCATGCTGGTCTATTACCGCGCGGGCGGTTTCGTGTCCGACGTGGCCCTGGCCCTGAACTTCGTGTTCCTGGCCGCGGCCATGAGCTACTTCGGCGCCACGCTTACGCTGCCCGGCATAGCCGGCATCATCCTGTCGCTGGCGATGGCTATCGACGCCAACGTGCTGATACTGGAGCGCATGCGCGAAGAACTCCTGCTGTCCAAGCCCGTGGCCATGGTCATCCCGGTCTCCTTTGACAAGGCCTGGAGCGCCATCCTGGACTCCAACGTGACCACCTGGATAGCGGCCATCTTCCTGTTCCAGTTCGGCTCCGGCCCGGTCAAAGGCTTCGCCGTAACGCTGACCATCGGTCTGCTGGTCGGTATGTTCACCTCGGTTTTTGTGACCAGGGCTATCTATGAGTTCTGGCTCACTTCCAACCCCAAGGAGCTCAGCATATGATGGTACTTATAAAAAAGACGAACATTAACTTCATAGGCAAGCGTTTTATTTTCTTCGGGATCTCGGCCGTGATGATAGCCGCCGGCGCGGCCTCCATGGCCGTGAAAGGCCTTAACCTGGGCCTGGATTTCACCGGCGGCACGCTGCTGCAGGTGCGGTTCGAATCCCCGGTCACTACCGCGCAGGTGCGCGGGGCCATGAGCCAGGCCGGCCTGGAGACCTCCATACAGAGCTTTACCGACCGCAACGCCTACCAGATAAAGGTAAAGGGCTCGCAGGAGAAGGTCAACGAGATCTCCGACAAAATAATGGCCGGCTTCGCCGCCAGCTTCCCCGGCAATAAGTTCACCGAGGAAAAACGCGACTACGTAGGCCCCGTGGTGGGCCGCGATCTGGCCAAGAAGGCCCTGTTCGCCTTCATCCTGTCGCTGTTCGGCATCATCGTCTACGTGGCCTTCCGGTTCGCCAACCCCGTTTGGGGCGCCGCCGGCGTGCTGGCCCTTATGCACGACGTGTTCGTGGCCGCGGGCGCGCTGTCCATCACCAACCGGGAGATAGACCTGGTGATCGTGGCGGCCCTGCTGACCATAGCCGGCTACTCCATCAACGACACCATCGTCATCTTCGACCGCATGCGCGAAAATATGCGCATGTTCCCCAAGATGCCGCTGGGCCAGCTGGCCAATACCAGCGTCAACGAAACGCTGTCGCGCACGCTGATCACCAACTTCACGGTGCTGGCCGTGGTGGCGGTGCTGTTCCTCTTCGGCGGCGAAGTCATCAATAACTTCGCCTTCACCATGCTGATAGGCTCCATCTGCGGCACCTATTCCACCATAGCGATAGCCACCCCGCTGGTTTACCAGTGGGAAGGCAAGCGGAAGTAAGCGCGGGCGCGGCTACGGAGAAGAAGTGAGAAAGATCAAGCGGTTCAAGATCCCGGTATACTCCTACGAGGTGCTGCGCAAGGCGCGCAAGCACAAGCTGGACCTTGCCGGCGCGGGGCTGGCCGACGAGGCCGCCGTGCGCGAGCACGCCGCCGCGCTGGCCGCCGCGCTGGAACCCGCCGTGGTCTTCGAATACCTCGCCGCCGACGACGAAGCCGCCCTGAAGATAAGCGGGGCCGCGCGCCAGCCGCTTACGGCGGGCATCCTTACCCTGGGCGCCAGCTTCGAAGAAAAGCTGGCCAACCCGGTCGACGAGACGCACAAACGGCTGGGGCGCATAGCCGCGCAGGTGTTCCTGCAGACGGCGGTAGGCGTCACCTCGGAGCTGGCTTTAAGGGAAGCGGAACCGGAAGGCTTCGAACTCGGGCCGGCCATCTACATCTCCTCCTGCCCGGAACCGGAACTCCCCCCGCAGGAAGCCACGGCCGTGCCGCTGTTCGAGAACGAACTGATAAAAAGCCTGTTCGCCAGGCTGGACGCGGCCAAGATAGGCGTTTCCTTCGATACCGGCGCTTTTTCTCCCAAGTATTCCGCGGTCTTCGCCCTGCCCTGGCTTTCCAAGAAAAAGAAAAAGGCCGCGGCGGCCTCCAAGAAGTAAGCTTTCGGTCCCGCTCCATGGGCCACATACTCCTGCTCATCTACAGCCTGCTGGCCCCGGTTATCGCCGGGCTCTACGCCGTTTTTTTCCTGTTTTCCCCCCGCCGCTCCCTGATGAAAAGCCTTGGCGGCGAACTCAAGGAAAGGCTGGGGCTGGTGCCGGCCAGCGAAGGCCCCCGCCCCGTCTGGATCCACGCCGCGTCCCTGGGCGAGGTAAAGGCGATCTCGAAACTGGCGCCTGAACTCTCCGCGGCCTTCAAAGCTCCCCTGCTTATCACGTCCTCCACCGCCTCCGGCCGCGCCGAGGGCGCCAAACTGGGAGCCGCCCGCCTGGCGCCTCTCGATTTCTACTTCTCGGCCGCCAATTTCATCAAAAAGAACAACCCGCTTATGCTGGTGGTGGCCGAGACCGAGATCTGGCCGGCCACGCTGTACGCCGCCGCGCGCGCCGGCGTGCCTGTCTTCATGGTGAACGCCAGGATCTCACAGAAGACGCTGGGACTCTACAAGGTCCTCGGCCCCCTTACCCGGCTGGCTTTCTCGGGCGTTAAGCAGGTCCTGGCGCAGACGGAAGCGGACGCTGAAAGGTTCCGCGGCCTGTCGGGGCTGAAAGACAAGGTCCAGACGACCGGGAACCTGAAGTACGACCTGCTCGGGGTGTCTCCCGCGGGACAGGACCAGGTCCGACATTTTTTTGAGGCCTCGGATTGGGGCGACGCTCCTGTTTTTACCGCCGGCAGCACCCACCCCGAAGAGGAGCCCGTAGTGATCCAGGCCTGGCTGGAGGCCAGGAAGGCCGTACCCGGACTCAAGCTGGTGCTGGTGCCGCGCCATCCCGAAAAACTCTTCGCGTCGGAAGCGGTCCTGAAAGAGCGGGGCGCCGCCTTCATGCGCTGGTCCTCCGCGCTGGTGCCGGAGGCTACCGACTGCCTGATCGTGGACGCCATGGGGCTGCTGCAGGCCTTCTATTCCGCGTCCGCGGTCTGTTTCGTAGGCGGCACGCTGGATAATACCGGCGGACATAACCTGCTCGAGCCGGCGCTCTTTTCAAAGCCCGCCCTGTTCGGCCCCAATTACGGCAATGCCCGGCACGCGGGGGACGCTCTTATAAAAGAAAAGGGCGGCTTCCTTGTGGAAACCGCCCCTCAGTTGGCAGCAAAACTTTCCGAACTTCTCACCGATACCCCGGCCCTGCAGGCCGCCCGCTCCAGCGCCGCTAAAACCCTCTCGGGCCTGCGCGGCGCCACCGCAAAAACCGTCTCGACAATAACCTCCGCCGTCAGTTAAGTCTTTCTTAATTGCACGTGCACACTCCCCCGACAAAGGGATCAGTGCAGTATCCCAGCGTGGTCGCCGTTTTCCAGCAGACTGCTTTGCCCGCGCTGGGGGTGTCTATCAGCACGGAGCACTCCGCTACTCCCGAAGCATTTACCCCCACGGCAAAGGAACCTGCCGCGCAATTCGTGCCGTTGGCCGCCAAGGCAGTGGCGGTATTCGCGTTGCCGTTTATGCTGCCTGAAATGGTGGCGGTAACAGTCAACCCGGTTAAGGTACCCACTGAAGTGATAGCCGTCTGGGCCGCGCCGGTCACCGTGGCGGCCGAGCCGCTCACATTGCTGGGCTGGCCGCACTGGGCTACGCCGGCGGCGTTAACTCCGAGGGCCACATTAGGCAGCGCGCAATCGCCGGGGTCGGCGAACAGCGCGCTGGCGGTATTGGCGTTGCCGTTCAGTGCACCGTTAAACGTGGTGGCTGAAATGGCACCGGTGCCGGTGATGTTATTTACGCCCATAGCCAGGGTGCCGCCCATGGTCAGCCCGCTTAAGATGCCAACTGAAGTGATAGCCGTCTGGGCCGCGCCGGTCACCGTGGCGGCCGAGCCGCTCACATTGCTGGGCTGGGAGCATTGGGCGACGCCGGCGGCATTCACGCCCAGCGCCACGTTGGGCAGTAAGCAATCTATCGGGTCGGCGGCCAGCGCACTGGCGGTGGCCGCGAGGCCTGTCGCATTCCCGGTGCCGCCGTTCGCCGCAGGCAGTATGCCCGTTACATCCGTAGTGAGGACGGCCTGCCCCGCTGTCCAGGTGGTGCCGTTGGCGGTCCTTAGTATCCTGTCACTTACTCCGCCGGCGCCGGCTATGCCGGTGCCGCCGTAAGCAGGCAGCAACTGCGTAGCCAGTTGCAGCGCGCCGGCCGCGGTAAAGGTGGATTTTGTCACGCCCAGGCCGAATTGGGCGGTGCCGTTGACGTCCAGCAGCGTATACGGCGCGCTGGTGCCTATGCCGGTCTTGCGGCCGGTGCCGGTGGACAGGTAGACGTCACCCGCCACGATCAGGTTGGACAACTGCACGGCGGACGCCGAGCGCTGCACCAGGGCCCCGTCGAAGACCATGCTGCCGGCCACTATCAGGTCCTCTACGCCGTTGGCCCCGTAAGTGCTGGCGGGCGCGCCCAAGATCAGGTCGCCGCCGCGCACGTTGAGCTTGGCTATGGGGCTGGGTGTGCCTACGCCGATATTGCCGCCGGAATTCACCACCAGACCGTCAACCGAGTTATTGCGCAAAATAACGCTGCCGCCGCCGCCGAGGGTGTTGGCCGTCACCAGGGCGTCCCCCGCGTTGGCGATGGCGGACGCCGCGATGCTGCCCGGGTCCGACATCACGTTGCCGCTGGGGAAAATTATGCCGCTGCCGGCGCCTGTCAGGCGCAGGCTGCCGTTCACTGTAAGTTTATTGGTCGGGTCGGACACCACCGTGCCGATACCCACGTTGCCTGCCAGGGAGCTGACGTAAATGGCCGGGGTGCCGGCGAAGCCCGTGGAGATCCAGACCACGCTGTTCTGTATGCGGTGGTAGACGGCATCGGTAAGGGTTTTGGTCTGGCCGCCGACCACCAGCGCCAGGTTGGTGCCGTCCTGGGTCTCCAGCGTGCCGGCCAGGGTCGGGCCGCGGTAGAACAGCAGCTTCGCGTCGGCGGCGCTGCCGCCTACAAGGTAGGCCGAGGTGTCCTGGTCTTCGTACTCCGACTTATTGTCGCCCACCTGCAGGTATCTCGAGCCGGGGAAGTCGAAGTCCTTCACGGCCACGCCCAGGCGGCTGGGAGTGATGATGTCGCTGGAAACCGCCACCTGGTTGACGAAGGTATTCTGCCCCGTAAAGGTCTGGGTGGAGGCCAGGTACGCGGGCAGGCCGGCCATGGAACCTATGCCGCCTGTTACCTGCAGCGTGCCGTAAATTATAGTGGTTGAAAGGTAAACCCACTGATTATTGCCGTTGGCGGAAAAATTACCGTCGACATTGACCGCCCCTGAAAAGGCCGCGGTGGCGGCGATAATGCCTTTTTCCGCGCGGATGCTGCCCTTGACGTGCAGTTTTTCCGTCGGGGTATTGGTGCCGATGCCCACGTTATAAGAATTGCTCTGCTGCAGCAGCAGATGCCTGCTGTTGGCCGCGCGCACTTCGTTGTCCAGGGAGGCCCAGCCGGTATACGCGCCTACGGACGCCGCGTTGCCCCTGAGGCCCGTATCGGAACGGATATTCCCGTTGGAGTGGATCCTTTCGGCGGCGGCGGCGGCGGCGCCCACGCCGAGATTTCCGTCGGAATTCAGCCACATGCGCGGGGTGTTATCGGTGGCCGCTATAAGGGTGTTGAGGGTCTCGCCCATGGTTATATAGTTGTTGCCGGTGCCCCTGAAAGCGCCGCCCTCGACTACCAGGTCTTCTTTTATGTTGATCTCTCCGTCGTTGCGGTCATAAATGCCGGCATTGCCCACGTAGAGCGAGCCGTCCACGTCCAGCGTGCCCATCGGGTTGGAGATGGCCTGCGTGCCTATGGCCACGCGCCCGTCCCCCAGGTTGTCCTTTATCTGCATGCGCTCGATATTGGAGGTCTTAAAGCTCATGATGCCGACCCCGCCGATGCCGGATTCAATGGAGCTGTTGCCGGGCGCGGTTATGCCGCCGGCCGCGGTAGCGACCGTGGCGTCGACCAGGCAGTTATTGGTGTTGAAGCAGATCTTGCTGCCTACCCCGCTCAGCTGTATTACCCCGTTCACCGTCTGGGAATTGGCCGTGATCGTGGTCACCGAGATCGAGGCGCCGTCCTCCAGTTTCTTGGCCACTATAGCGTAGGCCACGCTGCTCAGCGGCTCGCGCGGCGTCAGGATCTCGCTTTCCACCTGCACTTCCAGGTAAAGGGTCTCGCCGTGGGAAAAGACGTCCCAGGCGGGCGTGATGCTGGCGCTGAAGATCCCCTGCGCGGCGCTGACCTCTATTTCGGAGCTGGTCCAGCGCAGCGTGCCGCCGGCAGCGGCGTTGTAGATCTTGAAATGGAGGCGTATCAGCCCGGTGATGGGGGCGTTGTCCCGTTCCAGGCGGCCCTGGTAGTTGATGGAGCCCGGCACGGCGCCTGCGCTTATTTCGCCGGCCCCCGCGGAGGCCGCCAGCCAGACTATGGAGATCGCCGTAAAAATCATTTTTTTCATATGTATAACCCGTGAACCGCGCCGGTCACCTCGCTATCACCAGCTTGCCTTTTTTCGTCGAGCCTTCGCCTTTTACCACGTACAGGTAAAGGCCGCTGGCCACCATCGAGCCGGAGTCGTTGCGCAGGTCCCAGCCTATGCTGTCGATATTGCTGTTCTTTTCTATGACGCGCACTTTCTCGCCCGAGATCGTATAGATGTTTATGGCGGCGCGCAGGGTAAGGCGCGTAAAAGTGACGCCGTTGCAGGCCTCGCGCCGGGTGCACGGGTTGGGATAGACGTGGGCGGTGGAGACGTTGGCCTGGGCCGGCCGCCAGGAATTCACTATGCCCCAGTTGACCGTGTACCTGCCGCCGGAAATGGCGCCGTAGCCCAGCTGGCCGGTACTGCCGAAAAGGGAGTACCCCCCGCCCGTCTTGGGCGCGGAATTACCGACGGAGGTCTGTTCGCTGATGAGTATCCGGTACATGCGGGAACTGATCAGCGCGGAGGTGTAATTATACAGCCCCCCCGCCGCCAGGAACGAGAATAAGCCTATCCAGACCAGTTTTATCCGCATACTATATAGATAGATTATAAACCATTAGGGGCCGATGTCGTTTAAGTTAATTTTTTGTTGCCGGGACGCCGGCCGCCAGCGGCGCGGTCAGCCAGCGCCGGGCCAGGATAAGCGTCAGGGGCGTAACGCAGGCGATCAGCGCGTAAATGAACCACATGCTGGAGCTGTCCCGCGGGCCGGCGGCCGGCACGAAGTAGGACAGGACCTTGCCGGAGTAAAGCCCGGTGGTGAACTTGGCCAGGAACCAGGGAATGCCCGCCAGCCCCATGTAGGCGCCCACACGGCCGGCCGGGGCGATGTCGGCCACGTATTCCAGGAACCTCGACGACCAGACCGCCTCGCCGAACGAGAACAGGATCACGTAAGCGAGCAGCGCGGTCAGGTCCGGCCCGGGCACCAGCAGGAACGTGGTTACGGCGGAAATAGCGGTGCCGATGATCATCATGGTGACGACGTTCACGCGGCTGGTGAACGCGGCTATCAGCGGCACGAAGATCACGATGATGATGGGGTTGAGGGCCGTGATCCATTCGTATTTGGAGCCCACTTCCGGCGGAAAACAGCGCATGATATAGTCGGGCATGGTAAGCCACTGGTGGGCGAAGAGGGTACGCACCGGCAGCAGCGCGAAAATAAAGAACATGAAGCGCGCGTCCAGGAACGGCAGCTCCTTGAGCTTCTGGGAGAAAGTCTTGTATTTTTCGGCCTGTTCCGCCGGCGCGTCGCCCGCCACGCGGTCGCGCGCTTCCACTTTGGCGGTAAAAAAGCCCAGGTGCACCAGCAGCATCGCCGCCGTCACCGCTATGCACAGCCAGAAAACCCCGGAGATGCCCAGGCCCAGCCCCATGATCTCGCGCCCCCCCGCCTTGATGAACGGCGCGTCGGTCCTGATATAGGGAGAAACGAAACTCTCCATCACTATGCCCAGGTTCATGATCGCGTAAAGGATGCTGTAGCTCATGGTGGCGGTGCGCGCGTCGGTATATTCCTTGACGCCGGCGTAAAGCGCGGGCTGGATCACGCCCTCGCCGAAAGCCATCAGCAGCAGGCCGCCCCAGCACAGCAGGAAAGAAGGAGACAGGAGGATATCGGTCCCGAACAGCCCGAAGGAGGCCAGCGGCGCCGAGGACAGCCCCGGGGCGAACACCAGCAGGAGGCGGCCGCCCAGCAGCATGACCAGGCAGAGGGTGAGGGCGCGCCTGACCCCGATGCGGTCGGAGATGAAACCGCCGCCGAACATGAACAAGGTTACCAGCCCGGTGAACAGCGACACGCTCCAGCTGGTCAGGTCGTCGGGCATGCCCAGGCCCTTCAGGCCCAGGAAAAGCGTCATCAGGTTAAGGATGCCGAAGTAGGCTATGCCGTCGCCGAAATTCACTACGTTCACCAGCCAGAACCCTTTGGAGGCCCCGAAGAGCAGTTTCAGCGTTTCTTTCAGCGAAAGTTTTTCTTGCGGTTCGGGCATTGAAAGTTCCTTTGGAGCTTATCGGAAGATAATTTGATAAATGATATAATTTTTTATCCATGGTGGAAATAACAAAGGCGGATCCGAAAATACTCGTCATCAGGATGTCCTCCCTGGGGGATATCATCCTGACGGCGCCCGTTTTCCGAAACCTGCGCGCCAGGTGGCCGGCAGCGCGCCTGGAAATACTGGTAAAACCGCAGTTCCTGGGCGCCGTTTCCAAGAGCGCTTTTATCGACGCGGCCGTCCCCTTCACCGGTTTCATCCCCGCCCTGCGCGCCATTAACGCCGCGCGCTACGACGCCGTTCTCGACCTGCATGACACCCCGCGCAGCCGCCTGCTCACCCTGCTGGCCCGCGTCCCGCTGAAACTGCGCTACCGCAAGGCGTCGCTGGCCCGGCGGCTTTTCGTGGATTTCCGCATTCCCAGCCCGGCGCTGGAGAAGCATACCCTGGACCGGTACCTGGAGCCGCTCGCCGCCCTGGGCGTGCCGGCCGTGCACTGCGGCCCGGAACTCGGAGACTGGACCTCCGGCGGTGCAAGGCCGGCCTTCAAGCCCGGCCCGCTGAAACTCTGCCTGCTGCAGACGGCCTTCCTGGGCGACTGCGTCCTGACCCTCCCCCTCCTTAAGAAACTTAAAGAAGCGCTGCCCGGCTCTTCCGTCACCGTGGTCACCAGGCCCGAAACCGCCGGCATCTTTGCGGCTTCCGGGCTGGCGGCCGGGATAATAGAGGACAGGAAGAAGACCGCGTCCTCCGGCCTGGCCGAGTTCAGCCGGCTCGCGCTGGAATTGAGAGCGGGTAATTTCGACGCCGCCATCATACCGCACCGCTCGTTCAGGAGCGCGCTGCTGGCCTGGCGCGCCGGCATCCCGGTGCGGGTAGGTTTCTCCTCCAGCGCCGGCAGTTTATTCCTTACGCACAAGGTCCCTTTTTCCTGGCTGCTGCACGACGTGGAGCGCAACCTGGCCCTGCTGTCCCCGCTGGCCGAAAACCTCAAGACCCCTTTCCCCGGCCTGAACGCCGGAGCGGCCGAAGCGCCGTTCAAGCCGTCGGACGGCATCAGGGCCGGCATCAACGCCGGCTCGGCCTGGCCCACCAAGCGCTGGCCTGCCGCCAACTGGGCGCGCCTGGTACGCCTGCTCGCCCGGCGCAGCAAGGGCAGAGTGCTGCTGGTGGGCGGCCCGGGCGAAAAAGAGTGGAACGCGGAGATAGAACGCCTGGCCGGGCCGGAGCACTGCCTGAACCTCACCGGCAAGACCAGCATGCCGGAACTGATGGAAGCCATCCGCCCCCTTGAGGTTTTCGTTTCCAACGATTCGGGGCCCATGCACATAGCCGCGGCGCTGGGCGTCCCGGCGGTGGGCGTGTTCGGACCCACCACCCGCGAACTGGGCTTTTTTCCCTACGGCGACGGCAACCGGGTAGTGGAAACGCCGCTGGCCTGCCGCCCCTGCGCCCTGCACGGCTCCAAAACCTGCCCGCGGGGGCATTTCCTGTGCATGCGCCTGCTGACCGTCGGAGAGGTTTTTGGCGCCGCCGAAGAAAAATTAAAAAAATAGGAGTTCTATGGCAGTCTTAATATCGGCTTTTATCCTGATAGCGCTGGCTCTGAGCGCCCGCTGGGCCTGGTGGCGGTCCGCGGCCCCCGGCCTGCGCGTGCTCTGTTATCACAAGATCGGCCGCCCGCCGGCCGGCTCAAAGCTGAAAGACCTCTGGGTCAGCCCCGCGAAATTCCGCTCCCAGGTAAAGTACCTGCTGGACCACGGCTATACCACGCTGCTGTTCTCCGACCTGAAGAAAGCCTTCGACTCGGGCGCCAGGCTGCCGGAGAAGGCCGTCCTGATCACTTTTGACGACGGGTACGAGAACAACTACCTGCACGCCTGGCCCATCCTCCGCGAGCTTGGCGCCAAGGCCAACGTCTTCGTGGTCTTCAATACCATCGGCAAAGCCAACCTCTGGCATAACCCCGCCTCCGAGCCCTGGGTCAATATGGCGACCCTGGCTCAGCTGAAAGAAATGCAGGAGAGCGGCGTGATAGAATACGGCTCGCACACGATGAACCATCCCCACCTTTCCGCGCTGAACCTGGACGACGCGGCCTGGGAGATGGCCGAGTCCAAGCGCCAGCTCGAAGCCGCCTTCGGCAGGGAGATGTGCGCCTTCGCCTATCCCTACGGCGACGGAGCCTACGCCCCGGCCATCAGGGAGAAAGCGCTTGAAGCCGGCTACCTTTTCGACTTCAGCTTCAGGCAGGGCAAGACGCCCTGGCCCTGGGACCGCAAGAATTCCACCATCGACCGCCTGTTCGTACGGGGCGGCGACAATAACTGGGACCTGGCCCTGCACCTTTCCCGCGGCGCCTCGAGGCTGTAAGGCCGGGCGGCGGGACCTAAGCTCTTTGCTATAATAAGCTGCGCGAGGTAAAAAAATGGATGACATCGGAATAGGCAAACTTGTGAGCGAGCTGGCCATGACCAACACCGAGCTCTGGCATGAGGAAGATAAGGCCCGGGTCGGGGACGTGCCGGCCATCGCCGCCGCGAAGAAGAACATAGACAAGCTCAACCAGAAGCGCAACGACCTGATCGAGCGCATTGACGAAAAAGTGCTGGAGACCATAAAAAATGGCTGAGACAATAGGCAGCCTGGCAGATAAGATAAGCATTATACAGCTGAAGATCTTTCACATGCGCCAGCAGGTGGCCCGCGCCGACGCCGACGAGGCGCACAAGGAGGCCTCCCGCGGCAAGGTCGCCGTGATGGAAACACAGCTTGCCGACCTCGAGGAGGAGCTGACGAAGCTCGTCTCGGACGTGGCGGCCGGCCGCGTGCGCCTCAAGATCTACCGCCAATTTAAAATGTACAACGACCCGCGCTACCGCTCCGGCGCCCTGCCCGCCAAGTGACCATGGGGCCCGGCATACTTATAATAGTGTTCAAAGGCATCGGGGACGTGCTGCTTACCACCCCCCTGCTGCGGGCGCTGAAAAAAGGCATGCCGGAGGCCAGGCTGTATTTCCTCACCCGGCGCCCTTCGCGCGGGATCCTCCAGCACAACCCGCGCCTCGCCGGGATCTTTTACCGCGAGGACGGCCCGCTGCGGGCCATACGCAAGGCGGGCATAGACATCTCCCTCGACTTCATGCGGTCCACCTCTTCCGGCTTCTACTCCCTGTTCTCCGGCGCGAAAAAGCGCCTGGCCTTCCGCTATACCGGCGGCCGCCTGTTCTACAACCTCATGCCCGTAAAAAAGGAAGGGCCGCGTTATACCGTCTACGACCGCCTGCAGCTGCTGGAGCCGCTGGGCGTCCCTGCCGACGGCCCCGCCACCGAGCTTTCGTTCGCCCCCGAGAACGCGGCCAGGGCGCAGGCCTTCCTCGACCAGGCCGGCATCGCCCCCGGAACTTTTACCGTAACCCTCGACATCACCAGCCCGCGCGAGCACCGGCGCTGGGCCCCCGAAAATTTCGCGCGCCTGGCCGACGGCCTGGCCGCCGGGTTCGGCGCCCGGGTCGTCTTCCTCTGGGGCCCCGGGGAGCTCGACTACGTCAAAGCCGCCATGGCGGCCGCCTCCGAAAAGCACCTGCTCTGCCCCGCTTTCGACCTGCTCGACCTGGCCGCGCTGCTCAAACGCGCCTCGCTGCACGTGGGGACCAGCTCGGCGCCCATGCACATGGCGGTAAGCCAGAATACGCCGACGTTCACGGTTTACGCCCCGCAGAATTCCCCCGCCAGCTGGAGCCCGCCCGGTCCCGAACACGCCTGGGCGCAGGGCGACCTGGCCTCCCTCCCCTTTGAAACGGTCTGGGCGCGCCTCAGCGCGCACGCCGGCTCGTTAAGGAGGCCCGCGTGAACGACGCGCCTTTTTCACCCGAAAAGCTCCGCGACAGGCTGAAGGAGAATTTTTCCGGCCGCGCCCTGCTGGCCGCCCTTTCCCTGGTCTACTCAGCCGCTATCGCCGCGCGCAAAGGCCTTTACGCGGCCGGCCTCCTGCGCTCCCGCCGCCTGGGCGTCCCGGTCATCTGCTTCGGCAACATCTCTTCTGGCGGCACCGGCAAGACCTCCACCGTGGTGGCCGCGGCGCAGGAGCTGGCCAGGACCGGGCGGCGGCCGGCCATACTGCTGCGGGGCTATAAGAGGAAGTCTTCGGCTCTCAAGGTGGTGGTACTGGCCCGCGGCCGCGTCTTCAGGCTGGAGGACGTCGGAGACGAGGCCCTGATGCTTTACCGGATGCTGGAGAAGGAAGGCGTGCCCGTGCTGGTTTCCGCCGACCGCTGCGCCTCCGGCTCCATCGCCGTCAAGGAACTCGGGGCGGACATCCTGCTTATGGACGACGGCTTCCAGCATTTCGCCCTGGAGCGCGACGCCGACATCGTCCTGGTGAACGCCACCGCCCCGTTCTACGCCGACCGCGTGCTGCCGTACGGCGACCTGCGCGAGCCGGCCGCGGGGCTGGCCAGGGCGCGCGCGGTAATAATTTCCCACTGCGAACAGGCCCAGCAGGAGGCCATCGACAAGCTCGGCGCGAAGATAAAAGAGCTGAACCCGGCGGCGGAAATAATAGAGAGCATGCATACCCCCGAGTTCTTCCTGGACCCGTCCACCGCCCACCCCGTGGACCTCAACGTCCTCAAGGGCCGGCCGGCCGTGGCGCTGTCGGCGATAGGCGACCCCGACTCTTTCGAAGGTGCGCTGAAGAAAATGAAGATAGACCTGAAGCAGATCTGGCGCTATCCCGACCACCACGCTTTTACCCCGGCCGAACTGGCCGCGGCCCAGCAGGCCCGCGGGGGCCTGCCGCTGATAACTACTTACAAGGACTTCGCCCGTTTTCCTGAGGGCTGGCAGGACATCCTCAAAGGCGGCGTGCTCATCCTGTCCGTCAAGATAGTCTTTCTCTGCGACGGCTGGAAGAGACTCTCCGCCGTGCTGACCGAAGCCGGCAAGCCCGGCAAAGGCGGCGCCTGATGCGCGCCTGGCCCGCCAAAGTTAAACCCGGCCCCGCCGCCCCCACCGCTTTCCTCGACCGGGACGGCACGCTTAACCGGGACAAGGCCGGCACCTATATCACGCGCCCCGCGCAGCTGAAACTGTACGCCGGGGCCGCGGCCGCCCTGCGGCTTATGGCGCGCAAGGGATACCGCGTAGTGGTGCTTACCAACCAGTCCGGCGTGGCGCGCGGCTACATGACCCTGGCCCGGGCGCTGGCCATCAACCGCAAGCTGCTGCGCGATCTCCGCCTTGAAGGGGCCGCGGTGGACGCCGTCTATTTCTGCCCCCACGGGCCCGAAGAGAAATGCGGCTGCCGGAAACCCGAACCGGGACTTATAAGGGAAGCCGTAAAGGACTTCCCGGCCGACCTGCCGCGTTCTTTCATGGCCGGGGATAAAAAAAGCGATCTGGCCCTGGCGCGGCGCGCCGGGATAAAGGGGCGCCTGGTGCTTACCGGCCAGTGGCGCTCTGCCGGCGCCGCCGCGGCGAGGAAAGGCTATAAAAGCCTGCTGGCCCTGGCCCGGGCGCTGCCGGACACTACAAGGAAAATAAAATGAAAAAACGTATTTTGATCTCCCAGATAGCGACGCTGCTGCTGCTGCTGGCCGCGCGGCCGGAAAGCTGGCCGCTGTTCTGGGCGGGCCTCGCTGTAATGCTGCTGGGGCAGGCGGTACGCCTGGCCGCCAGCGCGGCCATAGTAAAATCCAAAACCCTTACCACCACCGGACCTTACGCCGCCGTGCGCAATCCGCTTTATCTGGGCACGATGCTGATGACCGCGGGCCTCGTCACCATGCTTTCCGCCCCCTCCCGCCCGTTGCTTACGGCGGGGGTCTGGGTCTTCGCCGTGGCGGCTTTCGGCTGGATCTACTACGTCACGATAAAAGCCGAAGAAGCCTTCCTGCTCGAGACCTACGGCAGGGAGTTCGAAGCCTACAAAGCCGCCGCCCCGGCCCTCCTGCCCTGCCCGCGCGGCCTGGCCGGTTTTTTCGACACCGCCGCTTATTCCAAAGAAGTTTTTCTCAGGAACAAGGAGTGGCGCGGCCTCAGCGCGGCCTTCCTCCTGGCAATTTTCGTCGCCGCCCGCATTAAATATGGTTTTTAAGGTCCTTTTCGTCCTGCTGCTGGCCTGCGTTCCCGCGCGGGCGGACGAGGCCCTGCTTTCCCACCCTTACTGGCAGCTGCCGTACTCCACGGCGGCCGTCGTCGGGTCCGTTCCGGCCATAGTCAACGGCGAAACGCTGGAATACGACATCTACTGGGGTGCCATCTACGTGGGCCGCGCTTTCATCAGGATCGCCGGGGTCGTAGACATTTCCTCCCGCCCGGCCTGGCACATCGTGTCCGAGGCCAGGTCAGGCTCCTTCCTGGCTAATTTCTACAAGGTCGACGACCGCAACGATTCCTGGATGGACGTCGACAGCCTCTATTCCTACGGCTACTACAAGAAAATTTCCGAAGGCAAGCATTTCTTCAACGAATGGGTGATCTATGACGGAGCGGGCAAGCGCTACTACGGCGACAAGATGAACCGCAAGCGCAGCGTCACCCCCTTCGAGGGGCCGCTGGAGATCCCCGTGAACGACGTGCTCTCCGCAGTCTACCGCCTGCGCGCCATGGCCATCGCGCCGGGCAGCACCGTGGAGATGGACGTGAACACCAAGAAGAACTGGCGCCTGTCCATAAAAGCGGGCAAGCGCGAAAAGGTCTCCACCGGCTACGGCAAGAAAAAATGCATAGTGTTCGAGCCGATGGCCGGCGACCAGGGCATCTTCGTCGCCAAAGCCGGCCGCCGCATGCTGGTCTGGATAACCGACGACGACCTCAAACTGCCCATGGTCCTTAAAGCCGAGATCTTCATAGGCTCGGTCACCGCCAAACTGGTCCGCCGCGTCATAAAGCCTTAGGCCGCCTCTTCCCCTTACTCCTTGCCGCCAGCTTTGTTATAATATCTATATTATGACAAAGGCCGGATTTAACAAGCTTTCCAGGATCGCCGCGGGCTTCCGCGGCAGGAAAATAGCGGTGTTCGGCGACATGATGCTGGACCGCTACATCAAGGGCTCGGTAAAACGCATTTCCCCCGAAGCCCCCGTCCCCGTAGTGCGCGTAACCTCCGAATCCTCGGTCTGCGGCGGCTCGGCCAACGTGGCCGTCAACCTCGCCACCCTGGGCGCGGCGCCCGTGCTGGTTTCCGTCTCCGGCCGCGACGCGGCGGCTGAAGAGCTCGCCTCGCTGCTGGCCGCCGCCGGCGTCAGCGGCAATTCGCTGGTGCGCGACAGGGAATTCCTTACCATTGAAAAGACCCGCGTGATCGCCGAACACCAGCAGGTGGTGCGGTTCGACCGAGAGACCGCCGGCCGCATGGGCCACGGCGTGAAGAAAGCCGCGCTGGCCGCGCTGGAGAACGCGCTGAAAGAGGGCTGCGAGGCCCTGATCCTTTCTGATTACGGCAAAGGCCTGCTGGAGCCGGACACCATAAAGGCCGCCATCGCCATGGCCGCCGGGCGCAAAGTGCCGGTCTTCGTCGACCCCAAGGTAGAACATTTCCTGCATTACCGGGGCGTGGCCTGCATTACCCCCAATACTTTGGAAGCCTTCGGCGGCCTGCACCTGCCGCACAAGGACGGGCAGCAGGCGGCCGAGGACCTGGGCCGGTCCATCCTGGCCAGGCTTGCCTGCCGCTCGCTGCTTATCACGCAGGGAGAGCACGGCATGACGCTCTTCACGCGCAAAGGCGCCGCCGCCGAAGCCGTCCACATTCCCACCCGCGCCCGCGAAGTTTTCGACGTGACCGGGGCAGGGGACACCGTCATCTCCACGCTGGCGCTCACCTGGGCGGCCGGCGCCACCCCGGAGGAAGCGGCTACCGCGGCCAACTTCGCCGCCGGCATAGTGGTGGCCAAGCTCGGCACCGCGTCCGTAACGAGGGAAGAACTTCTTGAAAGCGCAAAATCATGGATAAAAGCTGCCTGATAGTCATCCCGGCCCGCTACGGGTCCCAGCGTTTCCCCGGCAAGGTCCTGGCCCCGCTGGCGGGGAAGCCCGTCATCCAATGGTGCTGGGAAGCCGCGGTAAGGACCGGCCTGGGCGAGGTGATAATAGCCACCGAACATGAAAAGGTGCTCTCGTTCGCCCGCTCCATAGGCGCCCGCGCCGTAATGACCAGCCCCCGCTGCCAGTCCGGCACCGACCGCGTTCGCGAGGCGGCGCGCGGGACCAGGGCGAAGTTCGTCCTTAATTTTCAGGGCGATGAGCCCTTTATGCTGGCCTCCACGCTTTTAAAGGCCTTCCGCAAACTGGCGGCGTCTCCCGACTGCGCCATCGGCACGGCCTGCTCGCGCATTACCCGCCGGGAAGACCTCGAGAACCCCAACTGCGTAAAGGTGGCCATGAACGCCGCCGGCCGCGCCCTGTACTTCTCGCGCTGCCCCATCCCCTTCCACCACCCCCTCTCGGACCTGAAAGGCGTCCCGCACTACAAGCACTGCGGCTTCTATATCTACCGCCGCGAAGCCCTGGAAAAATTCGTAAAACTCAAGCCCAGCCCGCTGGAAAGGCTGGAGCGCCTGGAGCAGCTGCGCGCGCTTGAAAACGGCATGAAGATAGCCGTCGCCGAGGTGCCCGCGCTGGGCCCGGCCATAGACGTGCCCGCGGATCTGGGGACGGCGGAAGCCTTCCTTAAGAAAAGGCTTAAAAAATGACGCGATATATATTCGTAACCGGCGGCGTGGTCAGTTCTCTGGGCAAGGGCATAACGGCGGCTTCCATAGGCCGGCTGCTCAAGGCGCACGGGCTCTCGGTCACCATCGCGAAATGCGACCCTTACATAAACGTGGACGCCGGCACGATGGCCCCGCTGCAGCACGGCGAGGTCTTTGTTACCGACGACGGGGCCGAAACGGATCTGGACCTGGGCTACTACGAACGCTTTCTCGGCATAGACACTTCCCGCGTCAACATCATGACGGCCGGCCAGATCTACCAGACGGTGATTGCCTGCGAGCGGGCGGGCGGCTACCTGGGCCAGACCGTGCAGGTCATCCCGCACATCACCGACGAGATCAAGCGCCGCTTCATAAAAGCCGGCGAGGGCTTCGATATCGCGATCATCGAGATCGGCGGCACCGTAGGCGACATAGAAAGCCTGCCTTTCCTGGAAGCGGCGCGCCAGATGCGCCCGGACCGCATGCGCAACGACGTGCTTTACCTGCACGTCACCCTGGTCCCCTACCTCAGCGCCTCTGACGAGCTCAAGACCAAGCCCACCCAGCACTCGGTCAACAAGCTGCGCGAGATAGGCATAGACCCCGACATCATAGTCTGCCGGGCCGAGAAGCCGCTGGCGCGCGACATCAAGAACAAGATCGCCCTTTTTACCAGCGTGCCCAAGGAAGCCGTCATCGACGCGCCCGATTCCCCCTCCATCTACGACGTGCCGCTGGAGCTGAAGAAGCAGGGGCTCGACGAACAGATCATGATGCTGCTCAGACTCAGGAGCGCCAAATGGGACTTCGACGAATGGACCGAGTTCACCCAGCGCCGCAAGAAGGCGGCCTTGGCCCAGCCCGTGCGCATCGCCATAGCGGGCAAGTACACGAAGCTCAAGGACTCCTATAAATCGCTGGTGGAGGCCGTCGAGCACGGCGCCATCGCCAACGGGGTCAAGGCCGAGTTCGACTACGTCGACGTGGAGGACGGGAATTTCGAGGAACGCCTGGCCAGGGCCGACGGCCTGATAGTGCCCGGCGGCTTCGGCGACAGGGGCATAGAGGGCAAGATCGCGGCCGTACGCTACGCGCGCGAGAACAAGCTGCCTTTCCTGGGCATCTGCCTGGGCATGCAGTGCGCCGCCATCGAGTTCGCCAGGAACGTCCTGGGGCTTAAAAAGGCGCACTCTTCCGAATTCGACCCCAAGACCCCCCACCCGGTGGTGGACCTGATGACGGCACAGAAGGGCGTCAAGGACAAAGGCGGCACCATGCGCCTGGGCGCCTGGCCTTGCGAGATAAAGGGCGGCACGCTGGCCCACAGGATCTACGGCGCCGGCTCCATTTCGGAGCGCCACCGCCACCGCTACGAGTTCAACTCCGGCTATACCGCCCAGTTCGAGAAGAAGGGCATGCAGGTAAGCGGCACGAACAAGAAGCTGAAGCTGCCGGAGATGGTGGAAATAAAGGGCCACCCCTGGTTCGTCGGCGTGCAGTTCCACCCGGAATTCAAATCCAAACCCCTGCTGCCGCACCCGCTGTTCTTCAGCTTCGTGGCGGCCGCGGTGAAGAACAGGAAGAAATAGCCGGCGAACGGTTCAAGAAGGAGCGCGCGTGAAACAGAAAGATGTCAGGGTAAAGAACGTGGTTTTCTCCAACAGCAGGCCGCTGGCTTACATCGCCGGCCCCTGCGTGATAGAATCCCCCCGCGCCTACGCCGCCGAGGCCGCGCAGCTCAAGAAGCTCTTCGCCGGGCTCAAAACGCCGTTCGTGCTCAAGGCCTCCTTCGACAAGGCCAACCGCACTTCCCACAAGTCTTTCCGCGGGCTGGGGATGGAGACCGCGCTGGATTTTCTCAAGGACCTGAAGCACCGCCTTGACCTGCCGCTGCTGGTGGACGTCCACGAGCCGGCCCAGGCCTCGCGCGTGGCCGAGGCGGCCGATATCCTGCAGGTTCCCGCTTTCATGTGCCGCCAGACCGACCTGCTCTTCGCCTGCGCCGACACCGGCCGCGTGGTCAACGTCAAGAAGGGCCAGTTCCTTTCCCCCTGGGAAGCCGAGAACATCGTCAGGAAGCTCGAGAGCCGCGGCGCCAAAGGCATCATGCTGACCGAGCGCGGTTCCTCTTTCGGGTACGGCAACCTGGTCGTGGACATGCGCTCGCTGGAGATCATGAAGGATTTCGGCTACCCGGTCATTTTCGACTGCACTCATTCGGTGCAGAAGCCCGGGGGCCTGGGCACGGCCACCGGCGGCGACCGGCGCTTCGTCCTGCCGCTGGCGAAGGCCGCCGCCGCCCTGAAGATCGCCGGGCTCTTCTTCGAGGCCCACCCGAACCCGGACAAGGCGCTCTCGGACGGCCCCAATTCTCTCAAGCTTTCCGCCGTAAAGCCGCTGGTGGCGGCTCTGAACCGCGTGGACAGGCTGGCCGGCGAAATAGCCGGGCTGAATTCAAAATAACGTAGCAGGGGATAAAAGATGAAATGCACCAACTGCGGACAGGAAAACAGGGCCGCCCTTAAATTCTGCAAGAAATGCGGCGTAGACCTCACCTTGCCGCCGGCGTGGTTCCCGGACTGGCGCTGGCACGTGAAGACCCTCAGCTGGATCTACCTCGCCCTGGTAGTCGTCTTCTTCTCGGTCAGCTACCTGCTGCGCAAACTGCCGCCTCCCTACGACCAGCGCCAGATCCCCCCGGAAATGACGCCCTGGCTCAATCCCCACAAGGTCCCCGCCAAATAATGACCGCCAAAGACAAACTCATCCTGAAAACGGCCGCCAGCGTCGTGGCCCTGGAAAGCCGCGCGGTAGCGGGCCTCTCAAAGACCCTGGACGCCTCTTTCCTTAAGGCCGTCAGGCTGCTGGCCGGCTGCTCCGGCAAGGTCGTCCTGCTGGGCGTCGGCAAGTCCGGCCTGATCGCCCGCAAGATAGCGGCCACGCTGGCCTCCACCGGCACGCGCAGCGTCTACCTGCACCCGGTGGAATCCCTGCACGGCGACCTGGGCATGATAGCCTCGGACGATGTCGCGGTCGCGCTCTCCTATTCCGGCGAAACGGAGGAGACCGCTAAACTCCTGCCCATACTGCATAAGCAGGGGCTGCCGGTGATCGCCATCACCAACAACGCCGTTTCCCGCATGGCGCGCCATGCCGACGTGGTGCTGCGCCTGCACGTGAAATCCGAGGCCTGCCCCTACGACATCGTCCCCACCTCTTCCACCACCGCCATGCTCGCCCTGGGCGACGCCCTGGCCGTCACGCTGATGACGCTGAAAGGCTTCGACAAGAGCCGCTTCGCGCGCCTGCATCCCGGCGGCAACCTCGGCAAGCTCCTGAACCTGAAAGTTTCCGACCTGATGCACAAGGGCAGCGCCAACCCGGTGGTCAGGGAAACCCAAAGCGTGGCCGAGGCCCTCAAAGTGATGACCTCCACGCGGGCCGGCGCCGTTTCGGTCGTCGGCCCCGGCGGCAGACTTTCCGGCTATTTTACCGACGGGGACCTGCGCCGCTGCCTGCAGACCGGCCTGAAGGACCTCGGGGCCAGGGTGGCGCAGGTTATGACGCGCCGGCCGCTCACCGTGCATCCCGACACTACGGCCATGGAAGCCGCCCGCATCATTTCCGAGAAGAAGATCGACAACCTGCCGGTGACCGACAGGCGCACGGGCCGCCCGGTGGGCATCATAGACGAACGCGACCTGCTGAAGGAAGGTTTAGGTTGAAAAGACTGCTTCCTTTTCTTCTGCCGGCGCTGGCCGCCTGTTCGGGCGGTGAAGCCCGCGAGGCCGCCCCCGGCGTGAGCCTGCTCAAGGATTTTTCCATAGCGCAGACGGACAAAGGGCAGCTGGGCTGGCGGCTGGACTCCCTGACGGCGATCATGGACGAGAAAGCGGGGCTGATCCGCTTTACCTCCCCGCGCGTCAAATTCTACGACCAGGACAAGGTTTCCTCGGAGATCACCTCGCGCACCGGGCGGCTCCAGATGCGCGAAAAAACCGCCGAACTGACCGACGACGTGCAGGTGAACTCGAAGAAGGACGGTATGCGCCTGAAGACCACGAAACTGTTCTACAGTTCGGCCCGCGCCAAGATCTGGACCGAAGCTCCGGTCACCATCTACAAAGGCCGCACCATCATAACCGGCCGCGGTTTTACCGCCAATCCCGACCTGTCTGAAATACAGATAGAGCACCAGGAGACCAGGATGGCCGGCAAATGAAGCTCCTCGCGCTGTGCCTTCTCCTCTCCGCCGCGCCGGGCGCCGCGGCGCAGGAGGATTTTATGATGGGCTCCGTCGTAAAAAGCGACAAGTGGACCATGGACAGGGTCCGCGACAGGGAACTCTTCGAAGGCAACGTTTCCTTCCGCAACCCCAGGTATACGCTGAAGGCCGACCACGCGCTCTACGACCGGGAGTCCCAAGCCTGGGACATCAAAGGCTCCGTTTACATCCTGCGCCTCTTCGAAGACAAATCCCTGGTGGAGGCGCGTTGTGAAAGCGCCCGCTACTTGGAGGCCGAGGAAAAAGCCCACATGGAGCGCGGGGCGCTGCCCGTACGCATTAAATACCTGGGGGCGGACGGCAGGACGCTCAACGGCCGCTCCGACCGGGCCCTGGCGGAGAACAAGGCGGGGCTGATGCATTTTACCGGGGCCTTCGCCCTCTCCACTGAGAACCTGGATATTTATTCCCTGAAGGGCCTTTATAACCGCAACGACAGCACTTTCCTGATAGAGGAATCCACCCCGCTGGCCGTCGGCAAGCGGGAAGGCTACGATTTCGCCATCAACTCGGAGAAGATCAAGTTCTTCAGGGAAAGCCGGGATATAAAGTTCTATAATAACGTTACCGGCTGGGTCAAAGACAACCCCGAAAAGCCTTTTATACAGAAATGAAATTAGAATGCGACCTTCTTGAAAAATCCTTCGGCCGCCGCCAGGTGGTCAACGGCATCTCGCTGCGCGTCCACTCCGGCGAGGTCTGCGGCCTGCTGGGCCCCAACGGGGCCGGCAAGACCACCACTTTCCACATGCTGGTCGGGTTCCTCGAGCCGGACGCCGGGACGGTTTACATGGACGGGCGCGACGCCACGAAGGAACCGATGTACGAGCGGGCGCGCGGGGGCATAGGCTACCTGGCCCAGGAACCCACGGTTTTCCGCGGGCTTACGGTGGCGCAGAACCTGGAGGCCATCCTGGAGCGGACCACGCCGGACAGGAAGGCGATGCACGCCCGCGTGGACTCGCTTTTAGCCGAGTTCGGCCTGCAGAAGCTGCGCGACCAGAAGGCCTGGACGCTGTCCGGCGGCGAAAAGCGCCGGCTGGAAGTGGCGCGGGTGATGATAAACGACCCCAAGATCATCCTGCTCGACGAGCCCTTCGTGGGCATAGACCCTATTACGGTCAGCGACCTCAAGAAGATCATCCTCCACCTGAAGGACAAGGGCATCGGCGTGCTTATTACGGACCACAACGTGCGCGAAACGCTGTCCATTACCGACCGCTCCTACCTCATCTACAACGGCCAGATCCTCATCGACGGGGACGCCAACAAGCTGCTTAACGACCCCAAGGCCCGGGAACTCTACCTCGGCTGGGACTTCAAGCTCTAAAGCCCGCGCTTCGCCGGGGCTGCCGCCAGGCAAAATAAAAACCGCCGGAAACCCGGCGGCTTTTTTTCGTCCGCGAGCCCGCTGTCAGGCCCCGCGGCTGAGGTCCAGCTCTTTAAAACTCAGCCAGGCCGGCGGGGTTTTAAGTGTTTTAAGGCGCTCTTCGGAAAAGATGACCAGGGTGTGCTGATTGTCGCAGCGCTTTAACAGGGCCGGCAGGGCGGACACGCTGCCTTTCAGCATTTCCGCCCGGGCAAGGTCCGGGTTGCACTTCACGAGGTAAACGGGGTAGTCCCCGGGATACTTGCCGGCGAGGGCTTTAATGAACCTGGCCTTGAATTTGGCGTTCTCCGCGGCGTTCAGCCGGAAAGGGGCGAAAAAGAAAATATCCGGTCCCGGCGAGAACTCTGGCTTTTTCATGAAAAAGTTCAGGTCCGCGATAAAAAGCCCTTTCCCGGACAGGGCGGACATCCCGAACATGTTCACCAGCGCGTCGAAAGAGGAGATCCCCGGCAGCACTTCCACTTCGGCCAGGCGGGCCGCGGCGCTCAGGAGGTCCGCCAGCTGCGAGTTCAGGAAAAAAGGGTTGCCGTAGATCAGCAGCCCCACGCGGGAATGCTTTTTTAAAGCCGCGAGCACGTCCTTGAAAAGCCGGGGATAACTGCGCTTCTGCCCACCCAGCAGCGGGATGCCCAGGGCGAGGATGGCCCTGGCGCTCACGGGGTCCACGCTGTTGGAATAAACAGCGCCACAGCCGCGCAGGGCGGCCAGGGACTCCAGGGTCATCTGGGACGAAGACATCAGCCCGCAAGAAACGATGGACAGCTTGTTCATCTAGGTAAAGGTCTCCAGGTGGGTGTGCAGACCGTGGCGGCGGATGAATTTCATGGCCGCGTCGTGCTGCCGCTCGGCGCGAGTCGTTTCCCCCTTCAGGTAGTAGAGCGTGCCCAGGGAAAGCATGGTCAGCGCCTCGCCGCGGGGCTCGGAACGCCCTTTGAACAGTTTCCCGGCCTTGAGGTAATGCTTGAGCGCCTCCCCGAAATTGCCGTTCTTTTTCTTTATTTCCCCCATCCCCCACTCGACAAAACCCAGGTCGGCCCAATCGGACAGCCCGGAGTACAGCTTATGCGCCCGCGTATAGCCGGCATAGGCCTCTTCCAGCCTGCCGAGCTGGCGCAGCACGTTGGCCGTGCCGCACTCGGCGTAGGCCTTGGCGAAAGCGTCGTCGGTGGCCGCGAAAGACTTCCTGGCCCGCACATAGCAGTCGAGCGCGCGGCCCATGAACCCCGCCACCCGCAGGATGCCGCCCAGCCCGAACAGCGCGTACCCGGCCGCGGCTTCGTCACCCGCTTTATGGGCGGCCTTGAGCGACTCCTCGAAGGCGTTTATGCCGGCCTGGTATCGCCCCTGCAGGCGGTAAAGCCCGCCCAGCGCCCACAGCACGAACGCGGCCCCGGCGTGGTCGGAAGAGCGCCGGTAAGTCTTCAGCGTACCTTCCAGCAGCCCGGCGGCCTCGGGCAGGCGCCCTACGAGACGCAGCGCCAGCGCCCACTCCAGCCCGGCTTCGTTCTGGTAGAGATCCAGTTTTTTCGAGAGGGCCAAAGCCCGCTTAGCGCAGGCCAGAGCGGCGGCGTCGCCGCCGAGCGCCCTGTTGCAGCGCGCCTCGCTGAGCCGGGCTTCCAGCTCCAGTTCCTCGTTGCCCCGGGCCGCCTTGCGGGCGGCGGCGTATTCCCTGAGCGCCAGACCGAAAAGTCCTAGGCCGCGCAAAGCCTCGCCGTTCAGCAGGCTCCAGCGCCCCCGCTCGGCGGGAGCCGGCTTGCTTTTCTTCAGAGCTGCGGCCGCGGCGGCGAATTTTCCCTGATCCAGAAGTTTCTCTATTTTTTCAATGTTCGTCATGGAGCCTGTCCTTTTTTGCGGGCGAGCCTGCCTCGCCGCGCCATCCGAAATTAGCGGCTGTCCGCGCGTAAAGCGTTCGTATCGTTCCCGCGGCCCGCGCCGCGGCCGCCGCGCCGGCGGTCCCTGCCGCCCGGTGATAATCGCGTACCGCCGAGAAATAAGCCAGGACCTCCGAAAAATCCAGCCCGCCGCCCAGCAGGTAGTACATGGCTATGCCGTGCGAGGCTATCACCGGCGCGCCGTCTTTCAGGGCCAGGGCGCGTATCAGGGCGGCGGCGGCAATCCGCGCTTCGTCGAAATCCATCGTGGCGTGTTTCCAGTGGTTTTCATGCCTGGCCAGCCCGGCGAAAGCCTGCGGGTTTCGCTCGGCCTGCGCGGACAACGGGGCCGTGAGGCCCAGGACGGTGAAGGACACCGTGTCCATCCCCGAGGAGGCTATCAGTTCGCGGGCGCGCGCCAAAGTGGCGGCGGTCTCGCCGGGAAAACCGACCACGAAATTGCCGTGGAAGGCCATCCCGGCGGCCTTCACATTGTTTACGCCTTTCAGGATATCGGCGGGGCCGAAACCTTTTTTCATGCCGGCCAGTATCCCCCCGTCCGCTGATTCCGCCCCGCCGTAGATCCAGAAGCAGCCCGCGTCGGCCATGCGCGCGCACAGCTCCGGCCGCGCGGCCAGCTCGTCCACCCTGGCAAAGCACGACCAGGGGACCTGGAGCTTCTCGCGGACCAGCAGGCGGCAGAGTTCCTCGACGTACGCCGGGTCGGAGGTCAGGTTGGTGTCCACAAAACGGAGATACCGCGCCCCGAGTTCGCGGACCAGGAAATTAAGTTCCCTGATAACCGACCCGACCGGCCGGTATTCCTGGTTCCCCCGCTCGGGGTAACTGCAGAACACGCAGGAATGCGCGCAGCCTTTCGAGGCCTCCACGGGAAAGCACGAGGAGGGCAGGCTGGAGTAAAGCGGCCAGGCCGGCAGATAGTCCAGCCCCAGGTTCCGCCTGCCGTCCAGCCGCAAGATCCCATCCTGCCCTTTTCTGGCCGAAGCCAGGACGCGCGGCAGGTCTTTGGCCTGCGTCCCCGACTTGACGGCTTTAAGCAGTTCCTCCAGCGCCAGCTCTCCGTCGCCCTGGACGACCACGTCGGCGCAGGCCGCCAGGCCGCCGTTAAAATTCAGGCCGCACCCGCCCAGCGCTATCACCGACGACGGGGACAGGCGGCGGACCGTCGCCGCTATGGCCGCGGCGCTTTCTGTCAGATGCAGGGAACTGGAGGAAATGCCCACCACGGCAGGGCGGCCGGCGAGCAGGGCCTCAAAGCGCTTTGCCTCCTCGCCGTCGCGGAAGATATTGTCTGCTATGGCGCAGGAGAAGCCGGCGCCGGAAAGATAGCCGGCGAGAACGGCCAGGGGGCAGCGCTGCGGCGAGTTCAGCGTGTACTGGAACGGGAGCCCCAGGTCAGCCAGGGGCTTATTGAGGTATTCGTAGACGGGCGAGAAAGCGTTGGCGCCCGCGCGCAGGTCAGCGGCCGGCAGGAAATGGTCGGACTCGGAAACCAGCAGTATGTCTATCCCGGTCTTTTCCATAAGGTTCAGGCCGCCAGGCTGGCGGCAAAAGCCGCGGCCTCGGCGTGGGTCTCCACTTCGTAAAAAGAGCTGCCCGGGATCAGGCCTGAGGCTATCCGCGCCATTCCCTGCGACGGGCCGAGTTCGCAGATAACACCGACGCCGGCCGCCTGCATGATGGCGGTCCTTTGTTTCCAGTTCACCCCGGTGTGGATCTGCGCCGTCAGGAATTCCCTCAGCTCCGCGCACCCGCCGACGAAGCCGCTCGGCGACCTTTCGTTCACTATGGGCAGCCGCGGTTCGCTGAATCCCGTCTTGTCCAGGAGCTCTCCGAACTCCAGCCCGGCTTCCCGCATCAGGGAGGAATGGAACGGCCCCGGCATGGCGATGTCCATCACGTGAGCCCCGCTGCCGCGGGCCGCGCGCTCGGCGGCGCCTACCGCGGCCGCGGTGCCGGAAATGACGAAATTGGAATCCGTATTGACGCCGGCGATCTCGCAGACGCCGCCCGAAGCGGCGGCTTGCGCGCAGATGCCGCGCGCGCTTTCTTCAGGCAAGCCCAGCAGCACCGCCATGCGGCCGGGGTGGCGGGCGCAGGCGCGCTCGAAGATCTCCCCCCGCCGCTTGATGAGGGCCAGCCCCTCTTCGAAGGACAGGGCGCCCGAAGCCACCACCGCGGTAAGATCGCCCAGGGAACGTCCGGCCAGGATCTCCGGGGCGACCCCGAGCGCGGCCAGGTCGTAAAAAGCCGCGAGGCTGGCCAGGAAGACGGCGGGCTGGGAATTACGGGTCCTGCGCAGCTCTTCCAGGGGGCCGGCTTTCATGAGCGCGGAGATATCATACCCGAGGATCTTTTCCGCCGCGGCATAAAGCCGGGCCGCGGCCGGCGCCAGCGGCGGCTCACGGTGTCCCATGCCGAGCCTGACGGAATGTCCCGGGAACAGGAAAGCTTTTTTTGCCGGTTTCATTAATGGAATCATACCAAAACCCGCGGCTGCCTCGGCCAGGCCAGGTGGTCGGCGGCGCTGTTCTCCCTGAATTTGTTGTCGGCCGCGCTGACTGCGCAGGGCCCGTCCTCTTTTATGCCGTGGCGGTTGGACGCGAAGGTATTGTTCGCAAGCACCAGGGCGGCGTTGCCGCCGCACCAGACGCCGTCCCATTCGCAGCCGCTTATCGTCGAAGCCGCCAGATTAACCCTGGCGCCGTTGTCCGCCTTGAGGCCGGTCCTGTTGCCGGAGAACCGCGCGTTCCGGAGCCGGACTTCGGCGCCACGGTCGGCGAACACGCCTATATTGTTCTTGCTGAAAGCGGTGCCGCGCGCCGAACAGGCGCCGCCGTCGGCGTAGATCCCCGCGTCGGCGCTGCTTTCGAAGCGGCCGCCAAGGACCTCGGCGGAGGAGCCGTCCTGCAGCCAGGCGCCCCGTCCGCAGTTTTGCAGCACGCTGTTTTTAAGGCGGGCGGCGGAGCCGCCGGTCGCCTCCAGCCCCGCGGCCATCAGGCTTATTTCCGCGCGCGTGATCCCGGCCGCGGCGCCGGAATGCAGCGAGAACCCGGCTTTACCCCGCAGCAGCTTCACGTCCCAGGCGTTCACCTTGCCGGCGGAACAACTGACGCAGGAGCCGGCCATGTCCGCAACTTCGGAGTTCCTGATTCCGGCCGCACCGCCTTCAGTTATTGAAAACCCGGTATTGGCGCGCAGCAGGGTCACGGCCGCGGCGTCCAGCGTTCCGCCGGAACAGCTCACGCAGCAGCCGGCTATGTCCGTCAGCCGCGCTGCTTCCAGCCTGGCCGAACCGCCCTGCTCCAGCGTCAGGCCGACCGCGCATTTTTCGGCCTTAAGCGACTTCAGGCGGAGGCCGCAGAGGTTTGAGGCCAGCACCGCGCTGCCGCCGCAATTGAGAATTTCCACGCCGTCGGCCTGTATGAAGGAACCGCCGCGCGCGAGCAGGCCGTGGGCCCGCACGCCGTCGATGCTGAGGCCGACAGCTTCCAGCCTGGCCCCGCTTTCGGCTTTCACGCCGGCGGCGCAGGCGCGGATCCGAATATTTGAGACGCGGGCCAGCGCCGCCGATACCTCCAGCGCCGCCCCCTTCGTTCCCGAGACGGTCACGTCCCTGGCGTCGCAGCGGCCGTTCTTGTATACGCCTACGCCTACGCCGCCGCGCTGCAGCGAACAGTTTTCGACTTTGTGCGCGCCGCCGTTAAGACTTATGGATGTTCCCGCGTTGTCCGCGAAGCGCACGTCATCGAGGCGGACCGTCCCGTCCTCGGCCGAGATCCCGTCGCCGTTGCCGGCGATGCGCGTGCCCGCCATCCGCAGCCAGGCGCCAGTTTCGAGACGTACCGCCTGGGCGGCGCAGCCAAAGATCTCGCCGCCGCGGCAGTCCAGGGCGGCGCCGGCCTCGAGGAAAAGCCCCCTTTCCAGGCAGCCGCGTATGACCGCGCCTTCCAGCAGGACGCGGGAACCGGCCGCGTGGACGCCGCGCCGGCAGCCGTCTATTTCCGTTTCGGCCAGCTCTACCCGCGCCCCGGGTTGCCCGGCGCTGACGGCGCAAGCCGCGGAAGAGCTGAACGAACACCTGGTCAGCCGCGCGCGCACCCCGGCGCCCGCCCTGAACCCTTCCTGGTTCGAGACGAAGCTGCAGCCGGCGGCCTGGAGCAGGCCTTTGTTCAGTTCAAGGCCCGCCCCGGCGTTGCGCAGGAAAACCGAGGCGGTAATGAACGCCTGCCGCCCGAAGATCAGGAGGCCCCCGGCATTGTCCCGCGCCTCGGCGGCGCTGATTTCGAGACGGCGCCCGCGGAAAGTCAGGACCGGCCCGCCGGAGTTAGCGTCGAACACGCAGTTCTCGGCCGTAAGGTCGCCTGAAACGGCGTCCACGGTAAAGATGGAATTCCGGGAAAAGACGCAAGCCTTCAGCCTGGCGCGCCTGCCCGCTAACAGCAGCGCCCTGGCGTTGTCGCGCAGCTGGCAGCGGGTAAGTTCCAGGGTGCCGCCGCGGAAGGAAATAACGGGCCCGCCCTGCCCCGCGGCGCCCGGCGCGCCGGCCTCGAACACGCAATCCTCGGCGCTTACGTCGCCGCGGGCGGCGTCGAGGGCGAAGACCGTATTGCGGGAGAAGACCGAGGACTTAAGAGCGGCGCGCCCGCCCGAAAACAGGACCGCCTTGAAATTACCGTGCACCCGGCAGCCCGTAACCTTCAAGGACCGGCCCTGGAAGGTCACCGCGGGGCCGGCGGCTTTAGTGATCTCGGTCCCGCGCAGCCGCAGCGAGCTGCCGCCCGCGCCGAAGATCGGCAGTTCCCCCCCTGAAACGGAGCAATTCCCCGCGAAGACGGCGCCGGCTTCGTCGGCGCGCAGGGCGTATTCGGAAAAAGCGGAGAAAACGCAGCGGGTAAGCCGGCAGCGGGCCAGCCCCGAGACGCGGACCGCGGCGCCGGAATTAACAAAACTGCAGTCCCTGGCCGTCAGGCGCGCCAGGTCATGCGCGGCCGCGGGCGCCGCAACTCCGTCCAGCCGGGTCTGCCTGAGTTCCACCGAAGCACAGCCGGACAGAACGCAGAATTCCTTAACCTGCCCCGCGCCGACGCTTGTCAGCCGCACGCGGGCGAAATCCATGACCCGCAGCGGGTTGGCGGCGCCGGAGAACAGGACGTTGTCCAGGCGCCCGGTCGAACGGCCCAGGAAGATCAGGGCATCCCATTTGTCGCCGCTTCCGCCCAGGCGCACCGGGGCCTCCGCGCTGCCCGCGCAGACGAACTCGCCGTAGACGAGGAGTTTGCACAATTTGCCGTTCTCGAAGTTCAGCACGTCCCTGCCGGCGGTCCTCAGGGCGCGGCTGTTCGAAGACTTGCCGGCGGCGAAGTTAACGCTGGCGCCGGGCTGCAGCACCAGGGAGGCGCCCGGCAGTATGGTAACGTCCCCGCCTATCGTGACGCGGCCGGAAAGAACCAGGCGTTCCCTGATATTGCCGGAAAGAAAGGTTTCTGCGGGCTGCTCCGCGGCCGCCATGGGGAATGCCTGCCGCCCCCCGGCCGCGCGCGCCGCCTTCGCCAGTTTCCCCGGCAGCCAGGAGAAAACCGCGTAGAAACTCTCATGGCGGTTGAGGTCGGCCCAAAGCCCCGTTCTTAAAAGCGCGGGCAGGAGATGACGGAACAGCGGGAAACAGCGGCCCGACCCGGCCGCCGCGGCAGCGCCCAGGCAGACCGCGCGCTGCAGCAGGCCGGCGGCGCTTTCACAGGCGCGGACGGCCAGTACGGCGAAATAGCTGTAGCCGGCTATCAAAAGCCCGGCGCCGCGGCCAGGCCCGAGGTCTATGCCCAGCGGCTCCAGCCCGGGACGCCGGATCTCCACAACTTTGCCCAGCACCTGGCCCGCGCTTACCGGCGGGTCGAACCAGAGGTTGCCGTCCCCCTTCGTGAGGAACCTGGCGCCGCCGTCCTTGCCCGTAAACCTCAGCATCACGCGGTGCACGGAGACCAGCGGAGCGTCCGCCCAGTCCAGGTAGGCGATGATGTCGCCGGCTTTTATCTTTTCGGGGGTATTCTTGGCTTCGGAGTCCAGGACCAGGGAGTCGCCGGAAGCGAAAAAGAAATCCATCGACCTGCCGTAGCAGGAGATCTTCGAATATCTGGCTCGCTGGGGGGATTGGCCGGCTGGTGGGTTCATAAGCGTTGAGGGCCGCGGTCAGCCAAAGCTTCAGCCCTGGGGCTAGGTACTGCGTGTACTCTCGCTAAAGAAACTAGCAAATTTATAATAAATAGCGCAAACGCGCTTCGCGCCTTAACAGGGGGTTTCCGGCCGGTGGAAACCCTTGTTTTATCTATGGTATAATCAGGTTATGGCCAAAAATACTGACGACATTTTCAACGCCTCCTGGAAGCCCTCTCCCGATATAGCTTCGCGCAAAGTCGCTAATGAAATAGTTCTCCTTAACGTCAAAACCAGCGACTACTACTCGATGAACCCCACCGCGGTCTTCGTTTGGGAGCTTATCTGTAAAAATACTCCGCTTTCGGAGATAATCAAAACCCTGGCCGCGGAATTCGGCGCCGACGCCGCCAAAGTCAGAAAAGACGTGGTGGAACTGGTTAAAACGCTGGAGTCCCAGAAAATTATCTCCCGATCCGTCTAATAATGCCGATAAAAGTCTGGACAAGGATAGCCGTTATCAGGCTCAGCCGGATCGCCTTGTTCCGCTTTTTCTTCACATTCTACTACCGCGCAGCCTGGCTTGTGTTCCGCCGGCTCGCCAGCTTTTTATTTCCCGATATCGTTTCCATAAAAGTCCACCGGGGCTACGCCTCCGGCGACTGGGAGCCGGGGATAAGCGATATCGACGTCGTAATGGAGATCGGCGAACTCCCCCCCGACCAGGCCGCCGGCTTTTTGCTGGAGTGGAACAGGTTCTACCGCGCTTTCAGGCTTTTCTTCCCCGTAATGGGGGAACCGATCATCGTTACGGAGCGGGAACAGGAAATTTATTACGCCTGGGGCGATATCCGCGCCTTCCCGGCGCTGCCCCCGGAAGGCCCCCCTTCCGCCCTGGCGGAAGCCAGAACGAACCTGGCCCTTTGGACGGAATGCCTGCACGCCCACACGCGGCTATGCAAAATAGCCGTCGCCAAGACCCCGGTGCCGGGGCCGCTGGCCGTCCGGGAACTGAGGAAATCCGTCCTGGATATAGCCAGGCACAGCCTCTCGGCCCCCGCCCGCCCGCCGTTCCAGGGAGTGAAGTCCCGCCGGGAAACGGAAGCCCGCCTGAAGGATTTCAAGGATTTCCCCGCCGCCGAGCTGTCGGAACTGCTCGGGCGGGGAAAGGCCGCCTGGACCGACGACCGCGAAGTGAAACGCCTGGCCCAGCTGGCCTGCGCGCACGCCACCAATATCCTGGAGCGCGACGCCATGCGATTCTTCCATCTTTTTGAAGGGCTTACCGGGCCCTCCCCCGCCACTACCAGGTTCGCGGCCCCGCCGCGCGAGGATGAGGCGGCGGCCAACATGCTCGTTCTTTTCAAGAAACGGTTCGGCGACTTTTTCGATTCCGCGGTCCTCGACAATATTTTCAGCTCGGTCGTGGTCTTCAAGTATATCCCGGGCGCGGCCAGCGACCTGGCCTGCGGGATCTCCATCCTGGACTGCATGGCGGAGTGGAACTCGGCCATGCACGGGCCGGTGTTCCTGCTGGGGCCGCGGTCGCGGCAGCTCATGGGCCTCGGCGCTTTTGAGGACGATCCGCTGAAAATGGGTTTCCCGGAAGCCCTGGAACTTAACGCGGAGTCGGCGGTCTGCCTGCAGTCGGGCGCGCGCGAACCTTTCTCGGCCCACCGCCGGACCATCTTCGGCGCCGGCGAAAGCGCCCGCCTGGCGCCCCGCCCGGAACTGCTGGAGGCGCTGTACAGGGAATCCCTGGGCCATTTCCTCAGGACCTGGCGCGGCCTGCTGCCAGCCGGCGCGGGCGGCCCGGTCTATGCCGTCTCCCGCGCCGTATCTTTGTGGCTGTATTTCGTAAAAGGCATAGCCCGCCCCTGCTTCCCCCTGCAGCCCCTGATCAAGACCTTCAAACGCGAAAGGGGCCAGGCGGACGCGCACGGACTTTTTGAAACGAGCCTGCTGAAAGGCCTGCAGCCGGGGGACGCGGAATTCATCTCGGCCATTAACGCCGAAACGCTGCGCGCGGCCGCGGCGGGCGCGGCGGAGCAGGCCTTTCTCTACTGACGGCACAAGGGCAACCGACCATGAAAACAAAGAACGCTTCCGTAAAACAGACCGCCAGGGACCGCAAACAGGTGCTTATCCTGGTGCCGTCCATCCCTTCGCCCCGGTCTGCCCGACGTGAAAAGACGGCGTATGAGGCCCTTACCCTGGTCGCCGCCGGCCACGAAGTGCTGTGCCTGCCGGAGGATAAGCCTCTTTCCGCCAAGCTCGACGAAGCCGCGCTGGCTTCCCGGGGCGTGGCTATTTACGCTTTCCCTTCCGTGACCCGCGCCGACGTCTCCGGCCGGCTCAAGACCCTTATTACGGCCAACCCCGGCCTGGAGCTCATCGGTTTTGTCGGCCTGGAGGCTATGCGGCGGCACCTGGTGGACGCCCGCCTGTTCGCCTCGGCCAAACGTTTTTTCGCCGTGCTGGGCCGCGAGGACGTGGCGGCCCTGGGCGGTAAAGCCGGCGCTGCCGCCGGCGAAGCCCGGTTCCGGGACGCCGACAAGAACCTGCTGTCCTGCTGCGACGCGGTTTTCTGCGAGCACGCCGCGGACGCGGAATTCCTCAAAAGAGTTTTCGGCGCGGACGCCCGCGGCCTGGCGTCCATCTCCGGCGCGCTGGCCAAACTTGGCGCGGCGCCCGGCGGCAAGCCGGTAAAGCTGGGCGTGATCAGCCCGTCGGCCAGGCCGCCGGCTGGGCTGCAGGGCGCGTTTGCCGCCGCCCGTCAGGCTGCCCTCGGCAAAGGCCTGGACCTCGCCGCGGTGAACAAGCTGCTGTTCGAAGCTTCCCCGGATATCCCCGCCTGGGCCGTGATCAGCCGGCCGTACTCGGCCTGCGGGGCCTTGTGGCTGCGCCTTAAAAGCGCCTACCAGACCTTCCCCAACGCCGGGCTGGTGCTGCCGTCGCCCGCGGTCCTGAAAAGCGCCGGGGCGCGGCCTCCCGCCGGCGTCATCCTGGAGGCGGCCTCGCTGAACCGCCAGGGCATGCACAGCGAACCGCTGCTGGTGGACGACCTGCCCCTGGTCCTGGTGCGCGCCGAGGCTTTCAGGCGGGTAGGCGGTTTCGACACCAGGTTCTCCTCCGCCAGCTGTGCCTGGACGGACCTGGGCCTGCGCATGCGGCAGGCCGGCTTCAGGGTGATCACCGCCGAGGACGCCGTGGTCTCAAGCAGGCCGCCCGCGGCCGCGCCCGGCGACCTGAACATAGACCTGCTGGTCCACAAATGGTGCGCGGACGGCCTGAGCATAATGGAACTGCTCGTCTTCGAGCTGGGAGGCCGGCAGCCCTGATCATGCCGCAGAACAAACCCAGGATCCTGCTCGTTACGCCTTCGGCGCCCTTCCCTCCGACCAACGGCGGGATGCTGCGCATCGTCTCGCTCGTGCAGGCCCTGAAGGACGACTTCGATTTTTCGCTGCTCACTTTCACCCATTCTTCCGGCGAGCGCAAGTTCACGGAAGCCGCCAAGCTCATCGCGCTGGAAGGGCTGTTCAAAGAGATCCATTCCGTCCCGAAGGAAACCGTGATCACGGACCCCCGGGCCTGCCCCCCGCTGCCGAGGATCGCCCGGGACTGGTTTTCCCCCGCCATGGCCGCCGCGGTAATGGAGCTGTCCCCGGCTTACGACATCCTGCACGTGGAATTCCTCCAGATGGCCTTTTACGTCAGGTATTCCGGCGCGCCCGTCTCTTTCTTTACCGAACACGACCTAGGCCACCTGTCGCTGTTCAGCTCCTACTTCAGGGAATGGACCGGGCTGCGCCGGTTCGCCGAGATCCCCGAATGGCTGCGGGTACGCGCTTATCATTCCGCCGTCTGCGCGGAATACAAACGCATCGTGGTCCTGACGGACTACGACCGCCGGCTGCTGGCGAAGAAAACCCCGGCCGGCAAGCTCGTGCTGGTAAAGACCGGCACCAACCTGGCCCGTTTCCCTTTCCGCGCCCCGCTCAGGGAGCATCTGGCCGCGCCGCTCGTCTACGTCGGGCACTATCCCCACTTTCCCAACGAGGACGCGGCGCTCTGGTTCTGCCGGCGCGTGTTCCCCCTTATAACGCGCAGCCTGCCGGGCACAAAACTGATCCTGGCCGGCTCGCAGCCCAGCCCGGCCATAGAGGCGCTGGCCGTTCCCGGCGGGCCCGTGTCGGTGACGGGCGAGGTCCCCGATATCAACGAGTACCTTTCCCGCTCCAGCGTGTTCGTGGCCCCGGTCAGGCTGGGCTTCGGCATAAAGGGAAAAGTGCTGGAAGCTTTTTCCGCCGGCATCCCCGTAGTGGCTACCTCGCTGGTGGCGCGCGGCATCCCCGAAGCCAGGCCGGGCGAACATTTGCTGGTCGCCGACACGCCCAAAGACTTCGCCGCCGCCGTGGCGCGCCTTAAGACCGATTTCCCCCTTTACGAGCGCATGGCGCTGGCCGCCCGGGCCCTGGCGGAGAAACATTATTCCTGGAAGGACCTGGCTTTGGAACTAGCGCGCGCCTACAGCGCGGCCGTCGGCGGGGAGGCAAAGCCGTGAAGCCCGATCTCCGCGCCAAAATGCCGGCCAGCGCCAGCTTCGTCATCAAGGAGCTCTCCTCCTGGCCGCTGTCGCCGCGCCCCCTCTCCAGGGCCGAGCCGATAAGGGAGCTGCACCTCGAGGTCACGCACCGCTGCGACCTCAAGTGCCGCATGTGCCATCACTGGCGCATAAAAAAAGCGGGCAAGGAGATCTCCCCGCAAGCCCTCGCGCGGATGCTGGATTCCTCCAAACTGCTGCGCGGCATAAAGACCGCGGTCCTTACCGGCGGCGAGCCGTGCCTCAGGCCGGATCTGGCCGAGCTGGCGGCCGTGATCGCAAACCGCTTTCCCAAGATCTCCCTGGGCATACTCAGCAACCTCTCCAACACCGGGCTGCTGTTCAGGCGCATCGACGAATGCCTCGCCAAAGGCGTTTCCGGCCTGTGGCTGGGCTCGTCGCTGGACGGCGTGGGCGCCGCCCACGACCGCGTGCGGGGCTCGCGCGGCGCTTACGCGCGCACGATGAAGTCCGCCAGGGCGTTGCGGGCCCGGTATCCCAAGATGGACCTCGCTTTTAATTTTACGCTGCTGCCCTCCAACGCGGAAGGCCTTATCGACGCCTATCTCGCCGCGAAAGAACTGAAGGTCTGGTTCGGAGCCCAGAAAGTGGTCAACCACGAAGGGCTGGAGGCGGAAACCTTCACCTGGTCCCCCAAAGAACTGGCCGCGGCCCTCGCGCGCATTGACTGGGTCATCGCCGATATCTGCGCCGAGAACAAGGCTTTTGAGAAACTCATGTCGGGCAAAGAAAGCGAAACGCCCTGGTTGTGGAGCAGCCTGATCTACTGGATACGCCTCAAGGATTACATGATCAGCCCGCGGCGCCTGATGGGCGATTGTTACGCCGGGCAGCGCTACGCCATGCTGTCCCCGGCCGGGGACCTCTTCTTCTGCCCGGTCCTCAAGCACCGCACCGTAGGCAACGCCCTGGAAGACGGCTTCGACGCGGCCTGGACCTGTCCCAAAGCTCAAACCGAGCGCAAAAATATCGCTGCCTGGGACTGTCACTGCTGGCTGCACTGTACGGCCAATCCCGTTATCGAGAGCGCCATGGAACGGCGCTTTTCCCCGGAGCGCAAGCTATGATTACCCCGGTAAGCATCATCATACTCTGCCATAACGACCAGCTGTGCCTGCGCGACTGCGCCGCCAGCCTGGAGCGCCACACCAAGGCCGGTTCCTGCGAGCTCATCATCGTGGACAATGGTTCGGACAAGGGCGCCTGGCAGGAACTGACGGCGATACGCGACCGTTCCAAATTCCCCGTAAAGCTGATCCGCAATAAGACCAACAGGTTTTTCGGCCCCGCCAATAACCAGGGCCTCGCCGCCGCCAAATACCCGCTGGTGCTGTTCCTCAACGCCGACACCATCGTCACGCCCGGCTGGCTGCCCGCCCTGGTCGCCGCGCTGCGCTCCGACCCGCGCCTCGGCATCGTAGGCCCCATGACCAATTCCGCGGTGGGCCTGCAGCTGGTGAACGGGGCCTGCGCCGGCGTTAAAGAGCTGCCCCGCTGGTTCGCCGGCTGGAAGAAAGGGCGCCCCGCCGAAGTCAGGCTGGTGCCCTGGATAATCGGCTTCTGCGTGCTTATGCCGCGCGGCCTCGCCGTCAGGCTGGGCGGGTTCGACGAACTGTACGGCCCGGGCGGCTACGAGGACTACGACCTGTGCCTCAAGGCCAGGCTGGCCGGCTACGAAACCGGCATCGCCTCCGCCTCCTATGTGCACCACCTGGGCGGCATGGGCTACTCCGGCATGCGCTACGACGACATGCGCAAGTCCAACAGGGAAGTTTACAGGGGCAAATGGTGTGAGCTGGTCCGCCGGGAAATAAAGCGGGGCCTATGAAACATCAATTTTCTCCCGACAAGATCTTCGCGCACAAGCCCCGGATAAAGGAGTGGCTGCGCAGCGGCGTCTCGCGGCCCGTAACCTTCGAGCTGGACGTGACCAACCGCTGCAACAACAACTGCCCCGCCTGCTTCGGCTTTCACCCCGGGCTGGACTCGGCGCAGATGAGCTTCTCCGGCATCAAAAGCGTGCTGCGGCAGATACGCGCGGCCGGCGGCAAGGCCGTCACCTTTACCGGCGGCGGCGAACCCACCGTCCATCCCGACATCGGCCGCGCCCTCGCCTACGCCAGGGCCTGCGGGCTCGACGTGGCGCTCATTTCGAACGGCCTGAAGCTGGAAGGCGGGCTCGCGCGGGCGGTGCTGGCCAACTGCACCTGGACCCGCGTCAGCCTGGACGCCGCCTCGCCCGGCGTCTACAAAGCCACTCACGGCCTGGGCGCCGCCGCTTTCAAACGCGTCGTGGCCAACACCGCGGCCCTGGTCAGCCTGAAGCGCGAAACGAAGAGTTCCTGCACTGTCGGCATAGGCTTCCTGACCAGCCCCGGTACCGCCAGGGACATCCTTCCGTTCGCCGAACTGGGCAGGAAGCTGGGCGTGGACTACGCCCAGTACCGCCCGATCCTGCGCCGCCACGGCGAGGCCGACATCGATTATTCCACCCGCCGCATAATCCGGGATATCGCCCTGGCGGGCAAACGCTGCGCCTCGGGCAGCTACAAGATCCTGAACTCGGTCCACAAATACCTGCTGATAGAGCGCGGCGAGCTGGGCCGGAACTACGCAGAGTGCTTCGGGCACAATTTCGCCGCCGTGATCTGCGCCGACATGAAAATGTACGTCTGCTGCCATATGCGCGGCATCGCCAGGTACAGCATCGGCGACCTGAAAAAGAAAAGCCTGGCGGGGATCTGGGCTTCCCGCGAACGCGCGGGCGTGAACAAAGCCGTGGATTTCAAGGACTGCCCCCCTTTGTGCCGGTGCGACTCTTTCAACCGGATACTCTGGGCTATCAGCACGGGAGAACTGCCGCCGTCGAAGTGGCCCGCTGGCCGCAACTGGGAACATGAAAATTTCATCTGACCTTACCGCCGTGCTGGCGCAGTGCCCGGGCTGGGGCCGCGAGGCCCCTCCCTACGCCCTCGCCTGCCTTGCGGCCTATGTGCGGGCCAACTCGCCGCACAAGGTGCGCTGCCTCGACCTTAACAACAGGATGTACCACGCCTCTCCCGACAAAAGAATGTGGGACGATAAGGACCTGTATTCGCTCTGGGAGGATGAGCCCGCCGTGGCGCGGCTGCTGGAGTCGAACAGGGGCCTGGCGGCCACTTTCGTAGACGAGATACTGGCCACCGGCGCCCCCGTCATCGGTTTCACCACCCACACAACCTCTTTCCGCTTTACCCTGGCCCTTGCCAGGCTCATCAAGGCCGCGGCGCCGGAAAAGATCATCATCCTCGGCGGGCCGCAGTGCTCCCGCTCGCAGGCAGCGCTCAGGTTCGCCGCCGATCCGGCCATCGACGCGGTCGTGACGGGCGAAGGCGAGGAGATACTCCTGGCCGTGCTGGACGCGGCCGCGGCGGGCAAACCTCTCCCCCGCCTGCCCGGCATGATCCTCAACAGGGGAAAGAAGCCCCCCCTGGACTGCGGCGAGGGCGGGGCGGTCAAAGACCTGGACGCGCTGCCTTTTCCGGATTATTCCGATTTCTCGGCCGACATGGCGGCCGGCGCCTACGGCTCCCCGGGCCGCCTCGAGATCCTCGACAGCCGGGGCTGTCCAACCCGCTGCCATTTCTGCAGCGAGTGGCAGTTCTGGCAGAACTACCGCGCGCGCGGCGGCGCGGGGCTTTTCGAAGAAATAAAGCACCAGACAAAAAAGTATCCCGCTGCGCGGCATTTCTATTTCATAGGCTCCCTGCTGAACGGCAAACCTAAGGAGCTGGAGCTCTTCTGCGACAGGATGATAGCCGACGGCTCGAAGATCACCTGGGAAGGGCAGGCGGTGGTCCACCCCGCCATGACGCCGGAGCTGGCCCGCAAAATGCATAAAGCCGGCTGCCGGTGGCTGGGGCTGGGGCTGGAATCCGGCTCGAAGCGCCTGCTGAAAAAAATGCACAAGCCGTTCGAGCCCCGCACCGCCCTGGCGAACCTGCGGGCGCTCAGCGGGGCGGGCATCAAACTCCAGGCCAACTTCATGTTCGGCATGCCCGGCGAAACCCGGGCCGACTTCGACCTGACGCTTAAATTCCTGGTGGCGGCGCGCCCGTACCTGGATTCCGTCCTGGCCAGCCAGTCCTTCTGCGTGCTGGACAAGAACACCGCCCTGTACAACAACGCCGAAGCCTTCGGCATAGAGAACCGCGAGCACCACCTGTACTGGTTCTCCAACCGCGGCAGGAACAATTACCCCGAACGCCTGAACCGCTACGAGGAATTCTGCCGGCTGGCCCTTTTCCTGGGGCTGCCGGAAACCTCCGGCGTTCTGAGAGTTAAACCCGACAAGTGGCTGCTGCTCGGCGACTATTACCTTAACGCCGGCAACGAGGCCGAAGCGCGCAAATGCTTCCGGCTTTCCCTGGAAACAGAGGCCTTCAAAGAGACCGCCGCTCTCCGCCTCCGGGAGCTGGGAGAAGTGCTGCCGCCGGTTAAAGCCGCGGACGCGAAGGACGCTCTTGCCGCCGCCCGCGAAAAGAATTTAAAGCTCAACGACGAGGAGTTCGAAGCGCGGCGGACCGTCCTGGCTTCCACCCCGCGCTACGTTACGATAGGCGCCCACAGGGCCTGCAATGCCGCTTGCGTGTTCTGCCAGAAGGACGACCTGCCGCTCTTCTCTTTCAAGACCTACAAAGACACCATAGAGCCCAAAACAAGTCCTTTCCTGCAGCAGGCGGAGAAGGTGTCTTTCGTAGGGTTCGGAGAACTCCTGCTTATGCCGGGCATCACGGAGTTCCTCTCCCACCTGAACAAAACCCTGCCCGACACCTGGAAAATAATCACCACCAACGGGACCCCGCTTACTTCCCCGGTAGCCGAACGCATACTGGAAGGCCTCTATTCCATACAGGTTTCGCTGCACGCCGCCAACCCGCGGCTGCACGCCAGGCTCACGGGCCTGAAGAACTTTAAGACCATCCTCGCCAACGTCGAGTTGCTCGCTAAAGAGCGCGCGGCGCGCGGCAGGAACGGCAAGCTCCACCTCAGCCTGGTCTCGGTGCTGAACACCGAGAACGCTTCAGACATGACGGACCTGGTCAGGCTGGCGGCCAGACTGGGCGTCCAGGAACTCCGTTTCGAGTACATGACCCTTTTCCGCCCCGAGCACCTGGCGTTATCCTGTTTCTTCCAAAAAGAAAGGACCAACAAGGAGATCTCCCGCGCCAGGCTGGAACTGGAGAAACTGGGCGCGCCCGGCCTGTTCGTAAAGTTCCCCCCGCTTTTCGGCGCGCCCGGGCGCCCGGAGCTTTCCCCGGTCTGCGACGACCCGTGGCGGCACATCTACGTAGAAGGTCAGGGCACCGTGCTGCCGTGCTGCTACTGGGGCAGCCACGCCGGCGACATCCTGAAACAGGACATTCTCTCCGTCTGGAACGGCAAAACCTACCAGGAGCTGCGCCGCACCATGGCCGCGCAAAGCCCCATGCCGGACTGTTCCCACTGCGCCAAGCGCGCCGGGTTCGCCGTGGACGACCTGCTGTGCCACATAACCACAAGGCCGGAAAGCCGGCGGGCCGTGCTGCTGGAGCTGGCGGCGCGGGAACATGCCGCTTCGAAGAAAAGCGGCAAAGGCAGGGCGCTATGAAACTGAGCCTGCCCGGTCTCGACAAGGAAGTCCTCCTGAAGCTTTTCCGGCGGCGGCACTTCAGGAAGCTCCTGAACTACGCCGCGGCCGAGCTCGAGGCCTGGGCCGGGTTTTCTTACTCGCTGGCCCGCCCCTATTGGCTGACCGTGGACCCGACCAACTTCTGCCAGCTGCAGTGCCCGTTCTGCCCTACGGGCTCGCGCAGGGGCGTCCGCCCGAACGTGGTAATGGACATCGAACTCTTTAAAAAGGTCCTGGCAAAACTGGGGCCCTGCCTGCTGCACGCGGACTTCATGAACTGGGGCGAGCCGCTGCTCAATCCCCGCCTGACCGAGATGGTGGCGCTGACCAAGGCCCACGGCGTGGAAACGGTGGTTTCCACCAATCTCAATCACCTGCCGCCCGGCAAAGCCGCCGACATCGTCGCCTGCGGTCTGGACAGGCTGGTGGTCTCCATAGACGGCGCGTCTCAGGAAACCTACGAGAAGTACCGCGTAGGCGGAGATTTCTCCGCGGTGATGACGAACCTGAAAGAGATAATTAAAGCGCGCGCCGCCGCCGGCGCCGCCCATCCCCGGATAATCTGGCAGTTCCTGGTCTTCAAGCACAACGAGCACGAGCTGGACCGCGCCCGCGCCATGGCAGCCGGGTTGGGCGTGGACGAGATCGGCTTCACCGCCCCGTGCCTGCCCTTCAAGCCCGGCATAAAAGACAACTGGATGCCGACCGACCGGAAATACTGCCTGTACGACCCGGACACCTTCCCCGAAACGCCGCCCTGGGAATGGGAAGGCACGAAGGACGAAGCCGGCAAGCCGAAGGACGTGGAAGTGAAGGTCTACTCCGGCGCCGGGAGCCGCAAGCCCTGCAAATGGCCCTGGACCGGCATGGCGGTCAACGCCGACGGCTCCGTTTCCCCCTGCTGTTCCGTAGAGGAGCGCCAATACGATTTCGGGGACCTGTCGGCGGAAAGTTTCGGCCGCATCTGGAACAACGCGGCCTACCGCAAGGCCCGCTCGCATATCAGCGATTTCGCCGCGTGCCGCAGGGATTCCCTGCCGGCTTCGGCGCACGCCTGCGAAAGATGTTTCTCCATCGGCAAGGCCGACTTCCAGATGCCGGCGTGGTGGACTTCGCCCGAAGACAGCAAAGCGGCGGACCCGCTGGAGGCGCGCAAAACATGAAAATAGCGCTCATCCAAGCGCCGGTGTGGTGGACGGTGGACGCCCCCCTTGGCCTCGCCCAGATAGCCGGCTCGCTCAAAGCCGCCGGCCATGAAGTCCATGTCCTGGACCTGAACATCCTGCTCTGGAGCCGGGCGGACGAAAGCGAAAAAGTGCTTTGGAACTGGGAAAATTTCCAGCGCTGGAACGATCCCGCCCACGTCGCGGACTTCTTCCGCCGGCACCAGGCGCTGATAGGGAGCGAGGTAGCCGCGCTGCTGGCGAAGGACGTAAAAATAGCCGGCTTCTCCGTCTGCGCCGGCGCCAACCTGGCCAGCCTCGAACTGGCCAAACTTATGAAGGCTGCGGCGCCTTCGCTCAAGATCTTCATGGGCGGGCAGTTCTTCTTCCGGCAGGAAACCGCCCTGCGCTGGGCGCAGGAACCGGCCATAGACGCGGTCTTCACCGGCGCGGCCGACTTCGCCGTGCGGGAAGCCGCGGCGGCGGTCCAGGACGGCACTTTTCCCCGGCCCATCGCGGGCGTGATCTGCCGCGGCGGCTGTGCCCTGATCGACGGCGGGCCGGCGCCACGGATAACCGACCTGGATTCCACCAGTTACAGTGATTTCACCGGTTTCCCCATGGAGCTCTACGCCAACCAGCTCCACCTGCCGTTCCAGTCCAGCCGCGGCTGCGTCTGGAAATGCAAGTTCTGCAGTTCCTGCAACGTCTGGGCCGGCTACGCCCAGATGAGCGGAGAAAGGATCTACGCCGAGATCATGCACCAGAAGAGCCTGCTGCCCGGCAAGTACCACGTGGAGTTCTACGACCTTACCGGCAACGGCAATATCGCGTCGCTTTCCAGGTTCACCGACCTGATCCTGGAGGATCAGAAAGTCAACGCCGGCAAGAATTTCTTCGGCTGGAAGATAAACGCCATCATCCGCCCTGAGATGACCGCTGACCTGCTTTCCAGGATGCGTAAAGCCAACTGCAAGGACATTATTTACGGTTTGGAGAGCGGCTCCAGGAAGGTCCTCGGCCTCATGGGCAAGAAATACGACCCGGGCGTGGCGCTGCAAGTGCTGGCGGACTCCAAGGCGGCGGGCATGCATACCACGGCGAATTTCATGTTCGGCTTTCCCGGCGAGACCGAGCAGGATTTCAAGGAAACCCTGGGCGTGCTGCGCTCCGCCGCGCCCAGCCTGGACCGCGTTTACGCCAGCGCCACGTTCACCAGCCTGGAAGAAGGCAGCTACCTGACCGCCAACCGCAAGGAGTTCGGCATCCTGGAGACCCGCGCCGACCTGTTCCACAACCTGTACTGGGAAGCCGCGGACGGTTCCAACGACTACCTGGTGCGCCTGGACAGGTATAACCGCTTCCGCGCCCTGGCCGTAGAACTCGGCCTGAACGCCTACAAAGGCGTGCAGGGAGACCTCGAACAGGAGCGGCTATCGGCCCTGGGGCAGTTCTACCGCTACACCGGCCGGCACCTGGAGGCCATAGACTGCCTGCTCGGCGCGCTGGACCTGAACCCGGGCAACGACGCGCTGTCGGCCGAACTTACTCCGTATTACGAAGACCTGCGCAAACTGCTGCTGGCCCGCGAGAACCTGCTGAAGGCCCGGCGCAGCCCGGCAAGAAAGCAAAAGTTCGAGCAGGCGGCGCGCGGGCACCTCGCTGCCATGCGGGATAAAGCCGAACTCACCGGGGACTGCGCTGTTTTATGGATGGGCAGGCCGGTGCCTGAAGCTCCCGCCCTGCGGCGCCTTGCCGGCCGGGCTTACCGCCTGCTGCAGGCGGCGCAGGTCAGCCTCCGCCCGCCCCCTCCGGCGGCCGCCCCGGAGCGCGAAGACGCCGCCGGCCGCTCGCTGCGCGCCGCCGCGTCGAACTCGGCCGAGAACGCCGCGGAATCGCACGCCGGCCGCGCGGTGCTGGCGTCCACCCCCCGCAAGGTTTTCCTGCAGATAGACGCGCCCTGCAACGCCGACTGCGTCTTCTGCTCGCGCAACGAGCAGTACGCCTTCTTCGATTTCAAGGACTACCGCCGCCGGCTGCACCCGAAGCTCTTCCCCATCCTGCGGCGCGCCGAGGAGCTGCTGTTCACCGGCTCCGGAGAGCTGCTGCTGATGCCGGAAGCGGAACAGATCCTTTCCTATTTCAACCGGGAATACCCCCAGGCGGCCAAACAGCTGGCCACCAACGCCTCCCACAAGGAACGAAGGCTCTGGGAGCTGTTCTGCCGGCCCGGCGACCGCTATACGCTGCAGATCTCGCTCCACTCCGCGACTCCCGCCGTCCACCGGCGCGTCACCAAACTGACAGACTATGACGCCGTCATGGAGAACCTGTCTTTCCTCTGCGCCCACCGCGCCAAACACGGCTGGCCCAGGCTGAACCTGATGTTCGTGATGACTTCGGAGAACCTCGGCGACCTGCCGGAGTTCGTGCGGCTCGGCGGGCGGCTGGGCGTGGACAAGCTGATAGCCAACCACGCCTACATCTACCGGCCCGACCAGGCCCCCCTCTCGCTGCAGTCGCGCCGCGCCGAGACCAACCAGGTCCTGGCCGAAGCGGTCAAACTCGCCGCCGAGCTGAAGCTGAACACCTCGTTCCCGCCGCTCTTCTCCGGCGCTGCCGCCGCCCCCGCCGCGCCCGGCGAATGCCGCGAGGCGTGGGCGCAGCTGATGATAAATTCCTCCGGCGACGTTTTGCCCTGCGACCTGTACGGCCAATTCGGCCGGAATATCATCCGGGACGGCTTCTGGCGCGTCTGGAACGGGCCGGAATACGTGAACTGCCGCAAAGACATCCTCGTCGGGACCGGCTGCTATGCGAAGTGCCCCAGGCACAATCCCGCCAGCCTTGACCTCAGCGACTCGCTGACCATAGCCCGCACGCAGCCAGGGGCGGATAAGCCCGAAGGCGGACTTCCCCGATGACACGCCCGGAAAAGAACAACAGGGTGAACACCGCGGCCCTTATAGAGGAGCGCCTGAAGCTCTGGTTCGCCGGCAGCCCCCAGGGCCCCGTGGTCCTGGAGCTCTTCCCGTCGGCGCGCTGCAACCTCAATTGTATTTTCTGCAGGCGCTCCGACCATTACCCGCTTTTCAAAAAGCATAATTCGGAGGTGCCGGACGCGAAATACCGCGCGCTTATCGAAGAAGGCATTGCGCTGGGCGTGAGGGAAGTCACCTTTAAAGGCGGCGGTGAGCCCCTGATGCGCAGGGAACTGGTGGAATTTTCCGCGCCCCGGTTCGCGCGCGCGGGCGTCAACGGCCTCATGGTAACCAACGGCACCCTGCTCGACGACGAGTTGTCCGCGCTGCTCGTCGCCCAGGCCTGGGCCGAAGTGACTATCAGCCTGGACGCCCCGGACGCGGCTACCCACGACCATATACGCCAGAAGCCGGGCACCTTCGCCCTGGCGCTAAAGGCGGCCCGCCGCCTGGCGGAAGCCAAGGTCCGCGCCGGCGTCGCTGCCCCCGTTATCAAATTCCACGCCGTGCTGACCAACCTGAACGCCGCCCGCGTCGGGGAACTTATCTCCCTGGCGGCCGGCTGCGGCGCCAACGCTTTCGAGCTTGACTCCCTGGACGCCTCGGAGCCTTCAGCCGGAGAGCTCAAGCTTTCACAGGCCGACACCAGGGCTTTCGAAGCGGCGCTGGAAGACGGTATAGCCCTGGCCAAAAAGCTCGGGGTAGCGGTCAACCTCGCGGCCTTCCGCAAAAGCGCCTACATAGACCGCCACGCGCCGCGCCCGGGCACACCCCCCTGCCTGTACCCCTGGTTCCAGGTGTCGGTGCAGGCCAACGGCAGCCTCGTTCCCTGCTGCGTGGCCGGCATGCGCTCCGACGGCGGCCGCATGCACGAGCTTTCGCTGGAGGACGCCTGGTTCAAAAGGGATATGCGGGAAATACGCGCCGCCTTCACAAGCGGGTCCCGGCCCGCTTTCTGCGTGCATTGTTCCCCGCTGCAGATGAGCCTGAACGCCGAACTTTTCGCCAGGCTGTCCGCCGATACGCCTATGGAGCACGATAAATGAACAACTGCGACAGCTGCGCCGAGCAAGTCTGCAAGACCGCCCCGCACCGGGTCTTCTTCAACTGGGACATCATCCATAAGTGCAATTACCATTGCGACTATTGCCCGTTCACGGTAAAGGGCTGGGAGAAATACGATTCCCCCGACGTGATCCCCCCGCTCGAAGACCTGGTCCGCGCCTGGGAGCGGATGCGCGCGCTCTACGGGGCCTGCCACATCATGATCTCCGGCGGCGAGCCCAGCATCTACAAGGATTTCCCCAGGCTGCTGGGCGCCATCTCGAAATGGCATACGCTGGAGATCATCACCAACCTGTCTTTCGACCCTGACCCCATCATAGGGCTGGTGCCGCCTACGGGGATCAGGTTCGCCTCTTCGCTGCATACCCAGTTCACCTCCGCGAAAGACTTCCTGGCCCGGGCGCGCAAGCTGAAGAAAGCCGGTATGGAGGTCTTCACTAATTTCGTCGCCTACCCGCCCCTGCTCAAGGACGCGGCGGAGCTCAAGGCGGCTTTCAAGGACGAAGGCATCCCCTTCTTCATCCTGCCTTTCATCGGCACCTATGACGGCCGCGTTTTTCCCAGGGATTACAGCGAGGCCGAACGCGCGGCTTATGACGACGCGCTGAAGTCCAAGGACGACGCGGCGAACATAAGCCGCGACCTCCTGAACTGGCGCACCGGCGACAACGCCCCCGTGGTGGTGCCCGGCCGGGACGCGCCGGTCCGGTCCGAACATGCCGCCCCGCCCCCGGAGCGGGACGTGGTGTGCAGGATGGGACAGATGTACGCCAAGATCTATCCCGACGGCAAGACCCAGCGCTGCTGCGGCTTCGTGGGCGACACCCTCCCGCCGGAGCATCACTCCAACCTGGGCAATATTTTCAAGGACCCCGGCTTCAAACTGCACGAAGCCCCGGTCCGCTGCACTAAGACCCCGTGCCCGTGCGAACGGTGCATGCTGGTAGGCAGCGAGGAGAAATGGGAATCCCGATGGAAGATAAACCTGATAAAGCCGTAAAGACCACCTTCGGCTGGGACCTCTGCCATTCCTGCAACTACCGCTGCCCGTATTGCCGCGGCTGGGAGCGGCAGAGCGCGGGCGATATCACGCTGCCGCCGGAGCGCTGGCTGGAGATCTGGGAACGGATACGCGGCCTCTACGGCAAATGCCATATCTTCGTAAGCGGCGGAGAGCCGTCCACCTACCCGCAGTTCACGGAGCTGATGCTGGGGCTGGCGAAGCTGCACGAGGTGGATATCTGCACCAACCTTTCCTGGGACCCGGCCGCGCTGGCGGCGGTTTTGCCCCCCGGGCAGCTCACCCTTTCCGCCACTTTCCACGCCGATTTCGCGGATTTCGAGGAGTTCTTCGCGAAAGCGGTGAAATTCAAGGCTTACCTCGCTTCCGGGCAGGTCTACACGGTGGCGCAGCCTTCCTCCGTCGGCCTGCTCCCCGAATGGAGCCGCCGCTTCGCCGGCCACGGCATAAAACTGGTGCCGATACCGCTGCGCGGCGGAGAAGAAGTGCTGAATACCGAAACGGAGAAGACGGCCATAAGCGAAGTCAGCCCCTACTCCGGAGATAAGAAACTCGGCTACCAGCTGAAAGCGCTGAGCCCGAAGGGCAAACTGTGCGCCGCGGGCCAGCGCTACGCCGTGATCCGCTCCGACTGCCGCGTGGACAGGTGCAGCCAGACCTGCGACGGCGAGGTCGGCAGCATCCTGGCCCCGGAGTTCCGGCTTTTCGAGAAACCGGTTCCCTGTAAAAAAGACTATTGTCCCATAGAGTCGCAATGGATAATCGAATGAGGACGCCGAACAACGCCGCCCCGGCCGTAAGATTCACCTGGAACACGCACTGGGGCTGCAATTACCGCTGCTCGTACTGCTTTTTCAGCGGCCGCTGGGAGGAGTACGCCCCCCGCAACGTCTACAAGCCGGCCGACTTCTGGGTGGAGCGCTGGCAAGCGATGGCGGAGAAGTACGGGCGCTGCTACATCGTCATCAACGGCGGCGAGCCGTTCACCTACCCCGGCTTCTCCGAGATAGTCCTGAGGATCTCGCAAGTGCACTGGCCCATCAACATCACCACCAACGCCTCGGTGGGGCTGGACGAGTTCACGGAGAAGGCGGACCCGGCCAAGATAAGCGTTTCCCTCAGTTTTCACCCCGAGTACCACGACATCGAAAAGTTCATAGCGTCGATGTCCCGCCTGCGGGAAAAAGGTTTCTCCGGCTGCAATAACATCGTGGCCTATCCCCCTTTCATGCCGCGTTTGGCGGCGCAGCTCAAGCGTTTCGAGGACGCCGGGCACCAGGTCAAGATCAACCCCTATATCGGCGACTACCAGGGGCGCAATTACCCCGCGAGTTTCTCGCCCGAAGAGAAAGCCCTGATGGGCATGGGCGAAGACTGGGGCGAGCGCAAGAAGCGCAAAGCCCGGGACTGCGCCGCCGGCTGCAGCTCGGCCCTCATCCTGCCGGACGGCGGCGTCACGCGCTGCGGCCAGGCCGGGGACGGGGGTATCTTCGGCAATTTCTTCGACCCAAACTTCAGCCTGCTGGCGGCCCCTTCCCCCTGCGGCGAGGAGTTCTGCCCCTGCGACGAATGGAAAACCCTGCCCGACGCTTCCCCCGAAGGGAAAAGCAGCTATATTTCATGACTACTTACGAATCGAACCTGGAGCTTAACGACAGGGAATTCGCCGAAAAGCGCGAACGCCTGGAGTCTTTCCCGGTAAAGCTCGGCGTCGTACTTACCACGCGCTGCAACCTGCGCTGCATCATGTGCGCGCGCCATCCCTCCGAACTGACTTTGGACGACCGGGCCGCCGCCAAACTTAAAACCCTTTTTCCCTATCTCAGCGATCTCAACTGGCAGGGCGGCGAACCTTTCCTCGCGCCGGCTTTTAAGGGCCTGCTCGAGGAAGCCGCTGCCTATCCCCGGCTGCGCCAGCATATCGTCACCAACGGCACCTTGATCGATAAGGCCTGGGCCCAAACCATAGTGGCGGCCCGCGCGCGCCTGATAATCTCCATAGACGCGGCCACCCCCGCCACCTATGAGAAGATCCGCAGGCCCGGCAAATTCGAAACGCTGCTCCGGGCCGTGGATTTCCTTAACGAAGAAGACGCCCGGCGCGGCACCCATACGCCCAAAGAGATCAACGTGGCGGTGATGCGGTCAAACCACGGAGAACTTTTCCAGTTCGTGGAATTCGCGCGCCTGCGCCGCTTCGATATCCTGAACTTCCACCCGGTGCTGTTCCAGGAGGCGCCGGGAGAGAACATCTTCGAGCCGGGCGACGCTGAAGCGCTGGCGCGTTTGCGCGCCGACCTGCCCGGAGTGCTCAAGGCCGCGGCCGAAGCCGGCCTCTACACTAACTGCACCCTGCCGGCGGCCCCGGGCCCGCGAACCCCGGGCGAACAATCCGCCGCCCGCCCGGCGCTGGCATGCGCCCATCCCTGGCGGCAGCTTTTCGTGGACGTGTCCCGCAGCGCCAACGTTTACCCGGAATGCTTCTGCCAGGTCCCGTTCGGCAACCTGGTCACGGATACGATAGACGGCATCTGGAACAGCCAGGCCGCGCGGGAATACCGCCGGCGCCTCGCCGCCGGCGAGGCCAAAGGTTTCTGCAGCCCGGAATGCACCAGGGGCTGCTTCAACAGCTCCAGGCTGGAATAAAATATTCATGAGAGCCGCTTTCCAAAAGATCCTCCTCGTAGCGCTGGGACTTGCCGTCGGGCTGGTCCTGGCCGAGAGCGGCCTGCGGCTCTACGGCGCGTATTACAGGTTATCACGCGCCTCCGGCGCGCCGCCGGCAGGGACCATTAAAATACTCTGCGCAGGGGATTCTTTCACTTACGGGATGGGGGCGCCGGCGGACTTCGGGTACCCCGGGCATCTCCAGAGGCTGCTGGATTCCAAGTACGGCGCCGGGGCTTACTCCGTGATAAACGCCGGCGTGCCAGGACAGAACTCCTCCGAGCTGGCCGACAGCATAGACTTCCTGCTGGCCGCGCACAGGCCCCATTTCCTGCTGGTGCTGACCGGGGCCAACAATTACAACCTGCGGGGCAGTAATTTCTTCCTTTTCGCTCCGCAGGAACTTTCCGCCGCGAGGAACGCCGCGCTGAAGGCGGACGCTTTCCTTTCCCGGCTGAAAACCTATAAATTCTTCAAGCTCGGCGCGAAGCTGCTGCTGTCCCGGGGCCGGGCCGGCGCTTATTCCCCGCCTCCCTGCTCCCCGGCGGCGCAGAAGGCCCTCGACGCCGCCATGGCGCAGAACGACGGCAAGGATTTCAAGGCAGCCGCCGCTATAATGGAAAAGGCGCTGCTGAAAGACGGAAATTGCGCCGAGCTGCATTTCCAGGCTGGCAGGATGCTCTTCTACTTCCGGGATTTCCCCGCGGCGTTCGACCATTTCAGGAAAGGGCGCGAAACAGATCCGCGCCATCCTTTCGTCAACATCTTCCTCTCCCAGGAGATCCCGCTGCTGCGCCCCGAAGTTTCCGGCCTGGCGCTGGACAAACTGCTGCGGCACGACCTGGACCTGGTCCTGGAGGCCGCCAGGCGCAGCGGGACGGCGGCGCTGATACAGACCTACCCTTTCGCCACGGACAGCCGCCGGGACTGGATAAGGAAAGCGTCGGCCGCGCCGTTCATCGACCACCATACCGTCTTCCTCCCGCTGCTGGCCGGTGAAAAACACCGGCAATACCTCTCCGGGGACGAACCCGACCTGCTAGCCAGCCACCCCAATTCGGCTGGTTATGAACTTATGGCCGCCAATATTTACGCCGCGGCCAAGGCCCTCGCCCTTTTACCCCCGCCCGTACTGCCGGCCCGCTAAGGCGGGGAGTCGCGCCGGCTATGCTAGTATATTAGTGAAATCCGCGCCCCAGCTAGAGGAAACCTATAATGACACGAAAGATCGGACTGGTTCTATACACGCTGCTGGTCCTCGGCCCCGCCCGCGCCGGCGCGGCCGAAAAGATGAACGTTATTTTCCTGGACATCTGCTCCACCAGGGCCGACCACTTCGGCACCTACGGGTATAAGCGCGACACTACCCCCAACCTGGACGCCTTCGGCAAAGGCGCGGCCGTCTTCGAGAACGCCATGTCCGAGGGTTCCTGGTGCCTGCCCAGTTACGCCAGCCTGCTGACGGGCCATGTCCCGGAGATCCACGGGCTGTATACCAACCTCCCCTCAAAAAAACTCCCCGCTTTTGAAAGCACCCTCGCGGCTGAACTTGGCGGCGCGGGCTACAAGACGGCGCTTTTCAGCGGCGGCGTTTACCTGCTGCCCGAATGGGGCTTGACCAAGGGGTTCGAAGACTACACCAATATCTTTTCTACCGCCTCGCTGTCCCGCGTGCCGGCCCCGTTCGAGGACAATCTGTCCGCCGTGCTCGGCTGGGTGGACCAGAACAAGGATAAGCCTTTTTTCCTGTTCGCGACCATCGACGACCTGCACACGCCCTACCATTCGGCCAACCCCGACAAATACGACCCCGGCTACGAAGGCATCGTTCACGACCCGGATGTGCTCGGCGTCCCTTTTTCAAGGGCCTATAACGGCGAGAAGTCCGGCTACCCCGAGAGCATGAAGAAAAAAGTGGAGGAGTTCAAAAGCGACCCCCGCCACCTTAAGCACATGATCGCCCACTATGACGCGGCGCTCAACGGCGTGGACGCGCGCATAGGTGAGTTCCTGAAGAAGATGCGGGACATGGGCATAGAGGACAACACCGTCCTGATCATCTCCGCGGACCACGGCGAGATGCTGGGCGAAAAAGGGCTGATAAACCACACTCAAAGCCTTTACCAGCCGGTGCTCCATGTCCCCCTGATAGTGAAAACTCCGGCCATTCCCGGATCCGGCGGCAAAAGGTTCAAGCAGCTGGTCCAGCGCATCGACCTGATGCCTACCATCCTGGAGATGGCCGGGGTGAGCCAGTACGGGCTGGGGCTGCAGGGACGCAGCTTCATGCCGCTGCTCAAAGACCCGAAAGCGCCCTGGCGGGACTACGCTTTCGCGAGGAACCGCCGGAACGTGCCGTACCTGAACGACGCAGCCCTGATGCTGGACGAGCGCGTCGTCCGCGACGGCTGCTGGAAACTGCACCACTATCTTTATAAAGCCGATTGGGAACTTTACAACCTCTGCTCCGACCCGCTGGAAACGAAGGACCTGGCCAAGTCCAGGCCGGAAGTAACAGCCCGGCTGGCTTTCCAGCTGCTCAAGAACATGGAGGAAAGTCGTCCCCACCAGCCGGGCCCGCCGGCAGGACTGAAAAGGATGCCCCTGGAAGAATCCGATGAGCCGAAATATTAAATATCCCCTCGCCTCATTGTGCCTGGCCGCGGCCGGGCTGCTGGTCGCCGCCCCGGTCCTCCGCGCGGCGCCGCCACGGCGCCCCAGCGTGGTGCTGGTGATCCTCGACGCCGTCCGCGCCGACCGGACTTCCCCTTACGGCTACGACAAAGCCGCCACCCCCGCGCTGGGCGCGCTGGCGGCCCGCTCCTTTGTCTTCGAGAACGCCTATGCCAACTCCAACTGGACCGGGGCCTCGTTCGCTTCGATACTGACCGGGCTGCGCCCCTTCGCCCACGGCCTCGTGGGCAGGCTGAACACGCTTTCACAAGAAAACCCGACCATCCAGTCTCTCCTGGCGCAGAATGGCTATGAGACCGCAGCCTTTTTTACCGGGTTGCCCGGTGAAGCGGCTTACGGCCTGAGCAGGGGCTTCAGCCACGTCGCGGCTTCCGAGGGAGAGCGCCCCTTCAGCCGGCAGGTGGCCGACGCGCTTGAATGGAAGAACAAGCTGGCTCCCGGCGAAGATTTTTTCATCCTGCTGCACGGCAACGACGCCCACTATCCGTACCGGTGCTCCCCCGACCAGCGTACCAGCGACGGAGATTTCCCCGAGATAAACAGGGAATTCATAAGGGATTTCAACGCCGCCCCGGACGGGGGCCCCGACCAGCCCGCGGTCAAAGATCAAAAAGGGGCGCTGGCCTACAGGGAGAATCCGGCCTTCCTGTCCGCCGTTTCCGACGCTTACGACCAGTGCGTGTCGCGCGAGGACACGGCGGTAGCCGCGCTGCTTCATGGCCTTGAAGCGCCGCCCAGCCGGCCGGTACTGGTCATAGTCACCGCCGACCACGGGACTTACCTGGGCGAGCACGGCCTGCTCGGGCACGGGCGCCATTACTTCGAACAAGTGGCCAGGGTCCCGCTGCTGATACGCTTTCCCGACGGCAGAAAGGCCCGCCGCATCCGGCCCGCCGCCGAACACGCGGACCTGCTGCCCACTATTTGCGCGGCCGCGGGGATAGGCTGCCCCCGGGAACTCGACGGGCAGGACCTCTCTTCGGCCTTTGAAAGTCCGGAGAAACCGCGGCAATGGGCGGCCGCGGGCGATGTCGGGGACGGGCCGGGTTCCGTCATTCGTTCCGCCGCATTCTCCAGGAACGGAAAAAAACTGGTCCTGAGCGGGCGGAGATGGCGGCTTTATGACCTCGCGGCGGATCCAGGCGAAACCGCGGATATCACCAGGCAGCGCCCGGAGGTTTTCCTGGACCTGGCGGCCGGCTACCTGGCGTTTTCAGGCGCGGCTCCCGTCATCAGGAATTCCGCGCTGGCCAAAGCGCTGGGAGACAACTGTTTAAAGGATGGAGGCGCCGGGCCGGGCCGGCAGGAATTCAAGCTCCGGCCGGGCCCGGGGGTCTGGAAAATGACCGGCAGAGGTTTTTCCGCCGCTTACGGCGGAGAGAAGGGGTTTCGGTGCGAAGATGAGAAAGGACGCCCCGTTGCCGGTCCCGGCTGCGCCGCGCCGGCCATGGCGTTGCTGAACTGCGTGGAGCGCCACAGGTTCGCGGACAGGGAGAAGAGCGGGGCGGAAGCCGATAAACTGCAGGAAGCCCTGAAGAAAGCCGGCTACGTGCCCTGAGCAGTCAGCGGTCCCCCATTATTTTTTCGGAAAGTTCGCGCTTCAGCTTCTGGAATTCCGGCGTAGCCTTTACGGCGGCGGTCCTGGGTCTCGGCAGGGAAATGTTCACTATCTCGCTTATACCGCCGGGCGCTTTGCTCATCAAAGCCACCCTGTCGGAAAGGAAGACGGCTTCCTCTATGTCGTGAGTCACCATCAGTATCGTCTTTTTAGTTTTCTCCCACAAAGCCATTATCTCCAGTTGCAGCCTTTCGCGCATCTGGGAATCCAAAGAGCCCAGGGGCTCGTCCATCAGGACGCAGCCGGGGTCCACGGCCATAGCCCTGGCCAGGGCCACGCGCTGTTTCATCCCGCCCGACAGGCTGGCCGGGTAGGCGGTCTCGAAGCCCTTGAGGTGGACGAGGTCTATGAATTCCCCGGCTATGCGGCAGCGCTCCGCGGCCGGCACGCCTTTCGCCTTAAGCCCGAATTCCACGTTGGCGGCCACCGACATCCAGTCGAAGAGATTGTGCTCCTGGAACACCACGATACGGTCCCGGCAGGGGCCGTCGACGGGCTTCCCGTCGAAAAGGACCTGGCCGGAACTGGCTTTTACGAAACCGGCGATGATATTGATAAGCGTGGTCTTGCCGCAGCCGCTGGGCCCGAGCACGCAGAAGAATTCCCCCTTCCTGACCTCGAAGGACGCCTTCTGCAGCGCGGCTTCGCGCCCGCCTGCGTATTGTTTTGACACGGCCGTGACTCTGATCATGCCTCCGCCGTTTCCGCCGAGCGGAGCGTATCTTTGCGCCAGGTCAGCAGCCGCTTTTCCAGCAGCAGCATCAAATAGTTCATCAGGAGGCCGGCCAGCCCGATGGTGACCATGCCGGCGATGATATTCTCGGTCTTCAGCATCACCCGGTTCATCTGGATCATATAGCCGAGGCCAGACTGCGCCCCGACCAGTTCAGCCGAGATAACGCTGGTCCAGCCCAGCCCCAGGCCGATGCGCAGGCCGTGCAGGATGCGGGGCAGGCTGCCGGGCAGCAGCACGTCGGTCAGGACGAGGAACCGGCTGGCGCCGAAATTGCGCGCCACGTTCAGGTGCATAAGCCTGCTCTCCCGGATGCCCCAGTAGGAATTGATGAAAATGGGAAAGAAAGCTCCGATGAACACGATAAAGTAAGCCGGGTTGTCCCCCAGGCCGAACCACAGTATGGCGATGGGGATCCAGGCGATAGGCGGGATGGGGCGCAAAAACTCGCACAGCGGCATGATAGCGTCGGAGAGACTGCGCCCGTAGCCCGAGAGGGTACCCAGCGTCAGCCCGAAGACGGCGGCGGCCAGGAAGCCGGCCAGCACGCGCTTTACGCTGGCGAAAAGGTCCAGGAACAGCTCGCCCGACCCGGCCAGCGCCAGGCCGGCTTTTGCGACGGACAACGGCGAAGGAAGCAGGTATTCGTTGAGCAGGCCGAACCGGAACAGGAGTTCCCAGATCAGCAGCACCGCGAAGAAAGGCAAAGCTTTTTTTAAGATCTTCATTTATGATGACTTACACTGCGCGCCCGCCGTCTACTTGGACAGCGGTTTTATCCTGGTCAGGTAGTCCGTGCCCGGGGCCGCCGCGAGCTCTTTGACGGCTTTCTTAAGAAGGTCCGTGTTTATGTGCTTTCTGACGTTCTTTAGCTGGCTGGCCGAAAGTTTCTGGGCGTAAATGAAGTCAGCCGCGGACTGGATCTTGCTTATATCCTTGTCGGACAGGCTTATGTTAACGCCGGCCAGGGAAGTCGCTTTCAGGTTCGGCTCCACGGAGGCGGCCAGGTCCAGCACCGCCGGGTCGAAGTCGAGCTTGGCTTCTTCTTTGAACCAGGCGTTCGCCTCCGCCTGGTGGCCGGCGTAATAATAAAAGGCGGTTATGTACGATTTAAGGAACGCGGCCGCGGCGCGGGGGTTTTTCTTTATGAACTCCTCCGACATCACGATAGCCGAAGTCACCAGCCCCAGGTCCAGGACCCGGGCTTTATTCTTGAGGGTCAATTCCGCCAGCGGGGGATCCCAGGTCGAGAACGCGTCGACGCCGGGCCAGGCGAGGTTGTCGCCTTTCAGGATCACGTTAACCTGCTCATAGATGCCGATATTCAGCGCTTTTACGTCCGCGGCGTCCACGCCGGCCTCTTTCAGGGCCCGCAGCGTTTCCCGCTGGGCGGCGGCCCCGAACGGGATCCCTATGGTTTTTCCCTTCAGGTCCGCTACCGTCCTGATCGGGGAGTCGGGCGGGACGATGGTGCCTACCCGGCTGTACATCAGGCGGCCTACGATCTTCCACTTGGCGCCGCGGGCCAGCAGGATGCAGGCGGGCTGGTCGGCGGTAAAGATAACGTCGAGCGCCCCGGCCAGGGCGCCTTCGTTGAGCGGCCCCCCGTAAGTAAAGCCTTTCAATTCCCCCTTGAGCCCGTTCAACTCCAGTATATTGGTGTTCTTAAGGACCATGGAGACCTGCCCCTGGGTCGCCCAGCTCGTTTGCCAGCCGATCCTTATCGGGGTCAATTCCTGGGCGTGAACCGCGCCGGCCGGCACAAGGCAGGAGATGATAAACAGAGATAATGACTTGATCGATTTAAGCATGTTGTCCTTTTTTGGGGCCGGCGTTCGCGGTCTAATTAACTTCAGCAGCGGGCACGGGCTCTTTCGCGAAAGCTATGGTCTTCTCCACCTCTTCGCGCAGGCTGCGGGTGAGGTGTTTTTTTAAAGCGGCGAAACGCGGATGCGATTTAACCTCCGGAGTGCGCGGCTCCGGCAGGTCGATCTCCACCGATTCCTTTACCCGGCCCGGGCGGGCGTCCATCACTATAACGCGGCGGCTCATGAAGATGGCTTCGTCCAGGTGATGAGTGATAAGGATAAAAGTCTTGCCGACCTCGCTCCAGAGCCGGAGGATCTCCTCCTGCATGATCTCCCTGGTGATATTGTCCAGGGAAGCGAACGGCTCGTCCATCAAAACCACTTCGGGCTGGCAGGCCAGCGCGCGCGCGATGCCGGCGCGCTGCTTCATGCCGCCGGAAAGCTGGTGAGGATAGCTGTTCTCGAACCCGTTGAGATGCACCATCTTTATATATTTGAGCGCTATCTCGCGCCGCTCCGCGGGCAGCGCGCCGCGGGCTTTAATAGGGAACTCCACGTTGCCCAGCACCGTTTTCCAGGGGAACAGCCCGTATTCCTGGAAGATCACCGTGCGCTCGGGGTGAGGGGCCAGCACCGGCTGGCCTTTATAATGGATGGTGCCCTCGTCGGGCCGCAGAAAGCCGCCCATCTGATAGAGAAGCGTAGTCTTGCCGCAGCCGCTGGGGCCGATGATGCTTACGAAGTCCCCGCCCTTTATCTCCAGGGACAGGTCGTTTATAACCGGCAGCGAATCCCCGCTTTTGGGGTCCTTGAAGGACTTTGAAACGTTCTTGATAGAGAAAATGGAACCGGTCATTGCAGCGGTCTCCAGGAGAACCGGCGCTCCAGCAGCATAATGCCCTCGTTCATCAGGTAGCCTATCACTCCTATAGTTATCATACCGCACATCACGTTGGCGGTATTCAGCATGGAGCGGTTTATCTCTATCATGTAGCCCAGCCCGGAGGTGGAGGCGATCAGTTCCGCGCCTATCACGCACATCCAGGCGAAGCCCAGGCTGATCCTGAAACCGGTGATGATGAAAGGCAGGGCCGAAGGCAAAGCCACGTCCAGCAGCAGCATCCGGCGGCTGGCGCCCAAAGACCTGGCGGCGTTAAGGTGAAGCTGCTCTATGTGGCGCACGCCGGAGAAAGTATGCAGGAACAGCGGGAAGAAAGCCGCCACGAACGTTATGAAATTGCTGGCCCTGTCCCCCCTCACCCCGAACCACAGCACCGCCAGCGGGATCCAGGCTATCGGCGGGATGGGGCGCAGCAGCTCTATCAGGGGCTGCAAGTAGCCCCGCACCCGCCGGCTGGAAGCCGCCAGCACGCCCAGCGGCAGCGCCACCAGGCAGGCGTAGAACAGGCCCGTCAGAACCCGGTTAAGGCTGGCCAGGGCATGGCCCAGCAGCACCCCGCCGGCCGCGGTTTCCCTGAACGCCTGGAGGATCTCCGTAGGCGGAGGCAGCAGGTGCGGGTTGAGCCAGCCGGCCCAGCCGGCGCCCTGCCAGGCTCCGAGTACGACGATCAGGGAAACGATGCCTTTCATTTTATTTTTGTTTGACCACTACCGAGGCCGTGTCGAACTTGAGTTTCTGCACCCTGGCCTTCGCCGCCTTGACGTAAGAGAGGTCTATCTTTTCCCGCACCGGGGTTCTAACCGGCTGCAGGTTGTTCTGCACGTTAAAGTCCGAAATGCTCTCCAGGAGGGTGAAAAGCTCCTCATCGGGAACGATCCGCACGTCTTTGAGCTTTTTAGCCTTGGAATAATTGTAGTTATACTGGGAGCCTTTGTCTATCAGCTCGGGGGCCACGCTGTTGGTCTTGCTCAGCCAGCCGTTGACCAGTTCCTTGTTCTTGGCCATGAAAAGAATGGCCTCATGCAGCGCCGTCAGGAAGTTCACCGCCGCTTCCGGCTCGCGCTTGAGGAAGTCGTCCGAAGCCATGGTGGTGGTCAGGAACGACGCCTTGGAGACCAGCACGCGGGCCGATTTCTTCTGCACCATGTCCGCCACGAAAGGGTCCCAGATGGTAAAGGCGTCGATATCGCCTTTGGCCAGGGCCGCGCGGCCTTCCGACGCCGCCATGTGGAGAACTTTAATGTCGGTGCCTGGGGTAAGGCCGGCGTCGAGGATCCACTTTACGGCGGGATAATGCGCCGAGGTGCCGATCACCGTGGTGATGGTCTTGCCTTTCAGGTCCTTTACGGACTTGGCGGGCGAATCCTCGCGCACCATGATGGCCATGCGGCCCGCGCTGCCTACCGTGGCGATCAGTTTACAGGGGAATTTAGAGGCGATATTCACAAAATTCGCCTCGCTGGCTATGACCACGTCCACGTTGCCGGCCACCAGGGCTTCCTGCATGGGCGGCCAGTAAGGGAAACCGATAACCTCGGCGTCGAGGCCGTTCTTTTCCAGGATATCGGTCTTTTCCAGGATGTGGCCGATCTGCCCGTTTATGAGGGCGCCGGCGTTCGGGTAGCCGATGCGGATCTTGGCTTTTTCAGCCGCCATGGCCCCGGAGGGCAGAATACAAAGGGAAAGAAGCAGTATTAGTTTTTTCATTATATCTCCTTAGATCTCAATATCAGAAAAGCTTGGGCTCTACCGCCCTCCCCCCCGGAAGGGCGGCAAGCCAAATCGTTACCAGACGTACTGCAGCTTGAGGTAGTACAGGCTCAGCCGCGAGGTGTTGCGGTTGTAGAAGTCGTACTGGGCCGTGGGCCACAGCGTGAAGCCTGGCATGAACTTGCCCAGGTTTATCATCATGACCGGGCCGGCGCTAAACTGCTGTTTGGCCTTATTGGTCCCGGCGCTGCCGTCAACCGTGTTAGGGTCTCCCACCAGGCCGCGCTGTTCTACGCCGACCAGCATCGGGACGCCCGCTTCGATCTGGGCCGTCGCAGCGACCGCGTACGAGAAGATATTGCCGGCTTTTACCTGGGTATCCGGGTTGGTGAAGTTTACGGCGTACTGCGCCCAGGCGCTGACATTGTATTTCTTGTCGGCCAGGTAACGGGTAAAAGAAAGGTTGGGGCCTATGGACCAGGCGCCGGCGCCTACGTTAAGGGTGCGGGCCGGATCGTACTTGCCGGGAATATTGACGTACATGAGGGCCCGGTAATGCCAGCCGTTCCATTCATCGGAAAGGCCAGCCTCGGTTATCACGTCGCCGAAAGCACTGCGCTGATTGACTCCGGATTCCGACTGAGTGTACGGGACGCTGACGCGGAACATCCAGCCGGGAATAAAGACGCGCCCGATCAGGAGGTTGGACATCAGGCTGGATTTTGATTTAATTTCGTCTCCTTTGCTGTCGACGAGGATGGAGGCGCTCTGGGCGATCAGCCGGTTGTCTATCTGCAGCGCATAACCCTTCTCGCCGATAGGCGGATGGGCCGCCGCAGTTATATTGTTGGCAAAAGCCGGGGAAGCCAGGGTGAACAGCAAAGCTGACAGCGTAATTATTTTCATGTACCGCTCCTTTATGATGCCGAAGTTCTCTCGTATTGTTCCGCACGACTCCTTAAGCATAAAAAAGAACCGGCATTTTGGTATATGACGGGCATCATCTTCCGAACATGACGGCCGTCATGTTCGCAAAACCGGGTTTTTATCGGACTTGGGAATATTTGCTATCATTAAAATCATCATGCGCAAAAAAACCTACCCTTACCTGGCGCCCGGCACAGGCCGCAAGCCCGGCGGCGCGGATAATACCGCCCTCTTTTCTTTTTTAAGGTCGAAGGTCAATTTATTCAACTCGCTGCCCGACGCCGCGCTGCGGGAACTGGCGCGCGAATGCGTTCCCCAGAAGTACGCCAAAGACCAGGTGGTGCGCCGCGCCGGGGAACCGGCCGACTATATCTCCATAGTTAAAGAAGGCCTGATACAGCTTAACCGGTGCAGCTGGAAGGGCGGGAACATCGCCATAGAAGTGCTGGTGCCGGGGGACGCCTTCGGTTTTGCCGCGCTCTGCGACGAGACCTGGCCTATCAATTCCACCGCGATGAAGACGTCCTATTTGTATTCCATTCCCAAGGCGAGAATGCTGGAGCTGATGGACTATCACCCGGTGATCTCCAAGATGGTCATTGCCCACTTCGTGGAACGCCTGAGATTCCTGGGCACCCAGGTCTTTCTTTCCAGGGAGACGGCGGAGAAGAGATTGATAGCGGCGCTGCTGTACCTCTATCACAAGTTCGGCGCCGTCATCCCCCTGACCTGCGCCGACATCGGTGCCCTGGCGGGCACTACGCCTGAAACCACGATGCGCAACTTCGCTACCCTCAGAAAGTCAGGGGAGATCGGAACCTCCAGGGGCAAGGTTATTGTAAAGGATATCCCGGCTTTGGAAGAAAAACTGGGCTACGATTAAACTTTTTTTCGCCTGCCATCCGCGGCGGCGGCCCGCCGCACATTAAAATCCACTTCAATGAACCGCTGGCGGCTTTCTCCGGAAAGCGGCGCAAAGCGGCGCCCCGCCGAAGGCCTGCGGGCTTCCAGGATCCTGGTGCGGCCGGCGGCCTGTTCAGGGTGATCGAAAGCCAGGCGGCGGCTGCCCGGGTGCCGCAGGAACCAGTCCCGGCTGTTGTTCCCCCTGCCCCAGACCGGCACGCTGGTCCGGAATACAGGGCGGAACGCGTAGCCTTCCTCCCGGAGGGCCAGCAGCGACGAGCTTGGCCGCGCCCAGGCGGCGGTGGGCTGGTAGAAGCGCCCCCCCTCGGCCAGGACCGTCTTAACTTCCCGCACAAAACGCACATTGACCGCGCTGCCGTCAGGCCCGCCGTTCACGGCCGTCCGCAGCTCGGGCGCAATAGGGCGGTCCGCGTAGGCGGAGGGACACTGCGGTCCGGTGAAAGTAAGACAATCGGCCTTGATCTTTTTCTGTGCCAGCGGGGCAACGAGGTCTCCCTCGAAGAACCGGCAGCGGTCGCCCACGCCGTTGAGCCGCGCGTTGAGGCGGGCGAATTCGACGGCCACGGGGTTAACGTCCACGCCGTAAGCCTGCCGTGCCCCCAGCTTGGCCGCCATAATGGCGTGCAGCCCGGAACCGGAGCAGACGTCGCAGAAAATATCGCCCGGCTCTACGCGCATGACGGCCGCGCTGAGCAAGGACACCAGATTGGGCACGAACATCTTCTCCGGGTGAATGCGCAGGGTCAGGGTTACGCCGCGCGCGCGCAGGCGCAGTTCATAGAAGGAAAGAGCGGGCATCAGTAGAGGCCGTACCGGCTGGCGAGCCGGAGTTTCTCGTCCAGGTCGGGCGTCTTGTAGCGGTAATAATCGCTGAAGATGCCCGGGTTCTGCTCGATAATATCGCCGCAGGTAGCCGCCACGTGGCCGGCCGCGATGACAAAGCGCAGGCTGGTAACGTCCGCGGGGATGCGGCAGGTGTCGTCGTCCCCCTGGTAGAAGCTTTTTCCCGCGCGCACCAGCTCCGCGAGCTTTTCGGGCTGGAACATCAGGCTTTGCTCTTTCGGGAGGAACAGGTCCTTGCCGAACTCGTTGATGATCGCCGTGGAAGGATACGGCTCCAGCCAGCGCAGCTGGGCGGTGCAGCCCGCTTTCTCCAGGCGGGTGCGGATCTCCAGGGTCTTCTTGAAATCTTCCAGGGTTTCGAAAGGAAAGCCCCAGATAAGCCCCACCTCCACGATGGGGATATGCTTCACTGACTTCTCGATGACGGCCAGCGCCTCTTCCAGGCCGGAACCTTTTTTAATCCTTTTCAGCACCGTTTCGCTGCCGGTATCCAGGCCGTAGAAAATGGTCTTGCAGCCGCTCTTACCCATCGCCTCCAGCAGTTCCTCGTCCACGCATTCCGTGCGCGTCATGCAGAACCAGCTGATGCCCAGGTCCGCCTCGCGGATGGCGCGGCACAGTTCAAGGGTCCGTTTTTTATTGGCCGTAAAAGTGGGATCGACGAAGAACAGGTCCTTGAACCCGTACTTCCGGCTCAGGACCTTAAGCTCGGCGATAACGTTTTCTATGGAATTGAAGCGGACCCGCCGCCCGTCGAAATCCGTCAGGCTGCAAAAGCCGCACTGGAAAGGGCAGCCGCGGGCGGTGATAACGGTGGCCACCTTGTACTGCTCCTTGAAATTCACGGCGTGGTAGGCCGGCAGAGGCAGCTTCTCCAGGTCGTCGATATGCGGCCGGGCGGGGTTCACGCGCACCGCGCCGTTGCCCCTGTAGACCAGGCCCTTTACCGAGGAGAAACCCTGCGGTCCGTTCTTCACCACTTCCACTATGGCGTCCTCGCCTTCTCCCACCACCACGGCGTCTATCGCCGGGAATTTCTCCAGCAGTTCTTTCGCTATCCCGGACGGACCCGCCCCGCCCAGGACCACGGTTTTTTGCGGAAATCGTTTTTTCAGCCCTTCTACCGCCTTTACGACGAAAGGCAGGTGGACGGAATGACAGCCTATGCCGATGAACGGCGGGGTCGTGTCGATGGACGAGATGAAGTTCTCCACTTCCCCGGCGAGATCTCCCTTGTAGTCCATGCAGTATTCGTGGAAGCCGGCTTTGTACCCGGCTTTTTCCAGCACCGCGATAAGCAGGAAGATGCCCACCGAGTTATGCATGTAGACGACTTTATCGTTGAAATTCTTGGAGATGGCTATGTTGACCAGCGTTATGTCGTTCATTAAAAGTACGCTCCCGTTTATTTAATTAGAAGATTATACACGATATTGAAAACAGCCGCCCTGGCAGACGGTGCGGTCGGCCAGGTCCTGCGGCTTGTCGCCCAGGCGGCTTTTGTAATTCGCGAAGAATTGACAATCCTCACAGGCTTTCATCAGCGGCCTGGCGGTCATTTCCCGCAGCAGCGGGCTAAAGCGCTCGTTCAAAGAGGTCCGCGTGACGCCGGGCGCGATCTTTACGCCTTTGACCGCCAGTGCCGTGCAGGGGTAGCAGCTCAGGTCGGGGTTTACGGTCAGTTTCAGATCCGTGTCGTATTCGCCTTTGAGGCAGAGCGGGCAGCGGGTATAGAAAAGGAAAGGGCTTATAGCCTTCAGCAGGGCCAGCTGCTCAGGCTCGAACATGCACAGCAGCAGGGGGCGGTAGAACGCGAAGATCACGTTCTGCTTCTGCGCGTACCTGGCGATCTCCACTATCTGCGCGGCTACCGTCCGCAGGCGCTGCCGCAATTCCCCGGGGCCGAAATTCCGGCTGTGGCCGGGCAGGGCCATGCTGAAGCGCACCATCGAGCGCGTGTGGGATTCCTTGGCCAGGTCTACGACCTGGCGCCAGCCGTCGTTCTCGGGCTGGATTACCCAGGACAGGGCCAGGATCGTCCTGCCGTTATCCACGGCGCGCTTGAAATTCCGGCGAAAGGCCTCGAGTTCCCGCGGCTGAACTCCGTCCTGCGGGTAACTGAAGCACACGGACCTGACAAAAGACTTCCCGAGCGGCGCGTTCAGCCTGGCGTCGAACAGGCCGTTGGTGGTGACATAGATTGTAAGCCCGTGCCTGGCGGCTATATCCAGGATCTGCGCGAACTGCGGATGCTGCGTAGGTTCCCCCCCTAAAAGGCGCATGCAAAGCCAGCCCTGGGACCTCGCCCAGCCGGCGAGGAAGTCGAAGTCCGCCAGGGACATGTGCTCCCTGAATTCGTTCTGCAGGCCCTTGGCGTAGCAGAAGGAGCAGCTTCTGTCGCAGTGGTAGGTAAGGCAGACGGACAGGATGTTGATCTTCGGGTTGCACGGATTGGCCAGGAAATTCGGGTGATGCGTAACGGCCTGCTGGTGCTTCACGAACAGCCTGTCCAGCGCGGCGCCGGAGAACCCGAAAGAGCGCAACCGCCTGACGGCGTCCACTACGGCGAAGGAAAGGAAGACGCGCCCGGCGGACATGCGCTGGTGTCCGCCCAGGACCATTAACGCCCGCAAAGGCGGGTAATGGTCCGCCAATCTTTCGAGGAAAGCCCGTTCGCCGTTGTTTTTAGCCATGTTGTAGCCGCCGTCAAGCCTGCCGGCGCCGCAGCTCCCAGTGCCTGGGGCCGGCCGCCGCCAGCGTAAAATCCGTCAGCCCCGCCTCTCTCGCGTAAACTTCTATCTCCTCCACCCGCAAAGCCGCGTGCAAAGAACTGCGCAGCAGTTCCCTCTGGCGCGGGGTGGACGCGGCGCAGTGCGCGGCCTGGGCGTTCAATTCGTCCAGCGTGTCGGGGCGCCGGAGGTCCTTTAAGAGCAGGCCCGCGCCGGGGCGGCACAGGCGCGCTATTTCCCGGAAAAGCAGCTCCGGCTCCGCGATGTGGTGGACCAGATTATTACAGACCACGAAGTCGAAAGAATTCCCCGGAAGTTTAGTGTCTTTCGCGTCCGCGCGGAGCAGGACGATGCGGCCGGCGAACCCGGCGCGCGCTATTTTTTCGGTTGCCAGCTCCGTCATCGGCGCCGACATCTCCACGGCGGTGACTTTTGCGTCTTCGGTCAGCCTGCAGACAGCTACCGGGATATCGCCGGGGCCGGTGCCCAGGTCGAGGAGTTTTCCGCCGCGAAACCCCAGTTCCCCCGTCAGCAGGGCCGCGAAAGCGGCGTTCGCCTCCGCGTGGTCGATAGCTTCGTACTCCAAAGCGTCGCCGCGGGCGCTTATGGTCTCGGGCTCGGTCGTCCGGTTCAGGGAAGAAGAGCTCGTCACAAATTCCAGAAATCCTTCATAAAGCGCCGCAGCAGGAATTCCTTGATCCTGGGGTGCGGCGTGGGGATCTGCACCGCCCACGGCGCCAGGCTGGGGTCTATCCTGGCGATGGTCTTCGCCCACTGGCTGTATTCCTTGTTGCCTTTGTAAAGGCTGATCTTCGGCGGGATCTGCAGCGAGGCCCGGTTCTGTTCGAACAGCGGCGTCAGCGGGATAGCTTTGAGCCAATGGAACACCACGTCCCCGTAGCCGCGCTTCATGATCTCCCTGCCCACGCGCAAAGTCTGGATGAAATCAAAAATACTTTCGTCGGGAAAACCGATGATCAGGCCGGCCTGGACGCTGGGGAAATAAGCGCTGGCCTCCTTCATCTTGACCATGGCCTGGGCCACGGTATAGCCGCCGGCGCCTTTAAAATTACGCAGCAGGCGGTCGGAACCGGATTCCACCCCGATGAAGACGCAGCGGCAGCCGGCTTCGGCCATGGCCTTCATGCGCTCCGCGTCCAGACTGTCCACGCTGGCGTAGCAGAACCAGTTAACCTTGCCGCCGAATTCGCTCTTCATCCTGGCGCAGAAATCCAGCACCCGCGGCTTGAGCAGCGTAAAGGTATCGTCGGAAATGAAGAAGTCGTTCTGGCCTTTTTCGTTATGCAGCATGCGCAGTTCGGCCATCACCAGGTCCAGCGAGCGCAGCGACACGCCCGGGCCGTACATAGCGCGGTTGCCGCAGAACTTGCATTTATTGGGGCAGCCCCGCATGGTAGGAACGCTGACGTGGTGATAAAGGCGCAGATCCACGCGGCCGTAAGCAGGCGCCGGCATCGCGTCCAGGTCGCGGATGCGCTCAGGAACGCCAGCCAGCACCGTCCCATCCGGGGCCCGGGTGACGATCCCGGGCAGGGCTGAAAGGTCGCCGCCGGAGGTCAGGGCCTCCAGCACGCGGGGCAGGCTCACTTCCGCCTCGCCGAGGATCACCGCGTCCACGAAAGGATAATTGGCGATGACGCTGCCGGCCGCGGCCGAAGGCCCGCAGCCGCCCAGGACAACCCTTCTGCCGGGGTCGCGCGCGCAGACTATCTTGAGGGCGCTGAGCAGGAACGGCAGCGCCACGCTGGCCGAGCCGGCGGTGATGATCCTGCCCGGCCGCCGGGAAATGAAATCCGCCAGTTTTTCTATCTGGGGCTCCACGGCCCTGTTCCACTGGAACCGGTACGGCAGGTAATCCGGGTCCCAGCCGGCGTGCTCGAGCGCGCCCAGCAGCGTGGCTATTCCGCCGCCGAGGACCTTGTCAGCCTTAAAGCCGAAATCCCGGTTGGTAACCTCGTGGCGCATCAGCGGCCGGTCGAACTCGGACTCTATGCTGAGAAAGATCGGCTCGCCGCGCCGGCCCTGAGCGGCCCCGGCTTCCGGCTGAGGTTTGGGCGTGTCGCGCAGCTGCAGGTACAGCAGGTCGAAATTATCGCGCGGCTGTATCATGGCGTAGCGCAGGCGCCGGTCGGGGCACAGTTTCCCCATCCAGGCGGCGCTGGAATAGGGCGAAGAGAATAAGAACAGGTGGGGGCGCTGCCCCGGGGGCAGGGCGTTCATGCGGGACCGCAACCGCGCCTCGAGGCGCTCGCGCCGCTCCCGCGGCAGCCAGTAGCCTTTCACGGGACCGAAGAATTTATTCAGGGCGTCCGGGTCCGGCGCGACGATAGCCACTACCGATTTAAGGTTCAGCCCGTTCTTTACGCCCCCCACCACGGCCGCCCGCAGCAGCAGCGGGTCCTCCATCAGTATTTCCGCCACCCTGTCGCAGGAAACCGTGTCTCCGCTTTCCGAACGGTACTGGTAACGGGCGCTGCGCTCGTAGCAGAGTTCGCCCTCAGGCTCCAGCCTGCCGAAATCGCGGGTAAAAAGTTCTCCCCCGTGCACCACGCACCTGGGCCCGGCTTTGCCGGGGGGCAGCCCCAGGTAGCCGCTCATCAGCGCCGGGCCGTGAACGCGGATATCGCCGGCGTCGCCGATGCTCAGGCTCATGCCGGCTATGGGGCGGCCCTGCGTACGCGTCCCGCCCCGCCCTACGGTAACGAAGCCGCAGGCCTCGGTCAGGCCGTAGGTGTGCAGCACCGGCTGGCCCAGGCCTTTCATTACGTCCAGCGCGCGCTGGGACAGGGTGCCGCAGGAAAGGATGATCTTAGGCGTCCGCGTTCCCAGCCTCAGCCCCGGGAACAGCGCCCGGCGCAGGATGGGCAGCGCCCCGTCGCGGATGCCGTTCCAGCGGCCGCCCCACAGCCTTGAGGCGGCGGCCTTGACGCGCAAGGACAGCGGCGCCCGCCGCGCCGCGAACTTGCCGGCTCGCAGGTAAGGCGCGAACATCTCCATGAAAGCGGCGTGACTGATGCGGATGAAGGCGGGCGAAAGCCGCGCCGCGGTCTTTTCCAGGGCACGCATCCCCGGGCACCAGCCCATGACCGAAAGCTGCGCGCCGGAATGCGCGCAGGCCAGGAACTCCTGGAAAGTCCACGACGAGGAAAGGTGGGACAGCGACAGGTAAGGCGCGCCGGCGCCCAGCCCCAGCGCTTCAGCCAGGCCGCGCCCGGAGGCCAGCAGCGCCGCCTGGCTGAGCGCGGCCGGAACCGGGAAGCCGCTGCAGCCCATGGTAAAAGCGGCCGCGCAGGTTTTTGCGGGGTCGGTGGCGGGCAGTTCGCCGGCGGCTTGCCGCCCCATTTCTTCAAGGCGCCCCAGCGTTACGGCAGGGCAGCCCGGCGCCCGGGGCAGCGGGGCCTGGTGCACCAGGCACTGCAGGCCGGAGAGCCCGGAAAATTCCACCGAAGTAAGCTGGTCGCCGTTGCCGATCAGGCAGAAGCGCAGCGGCAGCAGGCCGAAAGACTGCCGCATGGTGCGCACCAGGTGCGCGGGATCCATGGCCGCGGCGGCGCCGCCCGCGGCTATCACGCCCAGCTGCGCGGCCAGCAGGTCGGGAGAGTTCGGCATTAAAATGGCTACCGGCTCCCCTTCCTTCACGCCCAGAGCGCGCCAGCCGGCGGCCAGCAGGCGCACCCTGGCCGCCAGTTCCTGCCAGTTCGTTTCCTGCGTCCCGGCCTTGTCGTGGCAGCGCAGCGCGACGCCGCCGGGATCGCTCAGCGCCCGGCGGTCCAGGAGGCCGAGGATGGTTTCGGCCGGGGCGTTTGCTGGAATAGTATTGGTGTTTGACATAGGAAAACGCGGAAATCCCCGCCGCCCGGCAAAGCGCGCGGCGCTGCCCCCCCGGGGCCCGATCCCGCCGCCGGTATATCGGTGCCGATTTCACATTGTAACATTAAGGATTTACCGGCGCAACTGCGGCATCTGCGGCGCTAAATTTTGCTAAAATCACCAGGGGCCCGCAAGGCGCGCAGCCGGAAAAAAACTAATACAACTTGTCAGGGAAGGCGATCCAAGCCGCTAACGAATGAACAGCAAACAAGCCGTCAATCCCGCGAAGAAGCGTTTCACCGGAGACCCGGGCCTGGCGCTGGCAGTGGCGCGCAAAGCCGCTGCGGAAGTTCCCGCCTACACCCGCCTTTTAAAGGAGACCGGCCGGCTCGAAAGCCTGCTTAACGGCGCCTGCGGCATCGAGGACCTGCCCGTCACGGACAAAGACTCCTACTGCCTCCCCAACGACGCCGGCAGCCTGGTGGCGGCTTCGCTGCGCAAGGACGTCAACGGCTTTTTCTTCAGTTCCGGCTCGTCCGGCCGGCCTTTCTGCTGGCCGCGCCTGAAAAGCGCCCCTCATTCCCTGTCCCTCTCCGGGTGGCTCCAGGACACCTACCGCGTCGGCGAGAAAATCACCCTGACGGTAGTGGCGCTCAATATGGACGGCTGGATAGCGGGGATGAACACCGCCCTGGCCCTCAACCAGTTCGCGCTGGAAGCGCCTTTCCCTTTCATGGCCTCCTTCCCCGGCAGCGACTACGAGCAGGCCCTGCAAACCATCGCCATGGCCGACCCCTCGGTGGAACAGGTCGTAGTCTTCATTTACCCCGTCGCCATCCCCTACTTCCTGAAGCTGGCGCAGGACCTCGGCATCGCGCTGCCCCTGCGCAAAATGCGTTTCGCCACCACCGGCGATCCGTTCAGCGAACCTTTCAGGGAGCACCTCGACGAACTCTGCGGCGCCGCCTGGCCGGAAACCGCCCTGGCCAGCTTCTCCTACTCTTCCGCCGACACGCGGGTCATCGGCACGGAGAGCCGCGTTTCGCGGGCGCTGTCGCGGCTGCTGCACCTCGACGGCGGGCTGCGGCGCGCCTTCGGGCTGGGAGAGAACCTGCCTAACCTCTATATTTCGGTCCCTAAAGAAGAACTGCCCCTGATCGAGGAAGTGGACGGAGAACTGGTGTTCACCAGGTGGCAGCCCATTCCCATCGTCCGCTACAACCTGCACGATAAGGGAGAACTTTGGGACTGGGCGGAAACCCGCCGCCTCGTGCTCGGCGCCTCCCTGCCCGCCTCGTTAAACCACCTGCGGGAGGAATTCGCGCGCCTGGAAACGGCGCCCGGCGATCTTGTCGCCCTCTTCGGCCGTTCAAAAGCCCTGTATTTCTACGGGCTGTATCTCGACGAGCGGGCCTTCTCCGAGCTCATGCGCCTCCCGAAGCTGCAGGCTTTCGCGCCCGGCCTGTTCCAGGTGGCGCCCGGCGGCGACCAGCTTCACCCCAGGCTGATCTGGGACATAGAACTCGGCCAGCCGGGCCCCGACGCCGCGGCTACGGACGCTGCGTTCTACCGCGCGCTGATCGACGGGCTGACGGCGATCTACCCGCATTTCGGCGTAAATTACAAGAACTTCCTGCAAAAATGGGACGCGGACCCCGCCAAGCGCGTATTCCAGCTTAACTTTCACGCCTACCCCGCGCTCTCGGGGAAATGGCCAAACTCCCGCAAACACAGGATCATCCGCGCGCCCGGCACGGCTGAGGACCTGCCCTAGAGAACCGGCAACGGCAATGACTATAAGCGCCTTATTGGAACGCCGCGCCCGCGAAACGCCGGAAAAGACGGCGGCGCGCTGGGTGACCGGCCGGGGCGCCGGTTCGCTGAGCTGGGCAGAGCTTGCCCGACGGACGGGGCTGGAGGCCGCCAGGCTGCGCCCGACCGCTCCCGGACAACAGAACATTGCGGCCATAGTCATGGCCAACGGCCCCGAACTGCTCTGCGCCGAACTGGGCGCGCTCGCCGCCGGCTGTACGGCCGCCCCTATAGACCCCTGCCATCCCGCCTTTGTAGTGCGCCAGTCCCTGGCCGAGACCCGCTTCGAATTCCTGCTGGCCGGCGACGAAGCCCTGCTTCGCTGGAGCCGGTCGGCGGGGCTGTTGAACGTCGGGCAGGTTATACCTCCCGGGGCGCCGGCGCAGGAGCCGCCTCCCGTCCCCCCGGCGCAGGAGCCCGCCGCGGGAGTTCAGCCGGCGGCCGCGCTGCTGGCGCTTACCGCCGGTTCGGTCGGCCGCCCCAAACGGGTACTGCTAAGCCAGCCGGCCCTGCTGGCGGCGGGACGCGGCCTGGCCTCCGCCCTGCGGCTCCGCGAAGGGCAAACGTATTTAACGCTGTCCCACCTTTCCTCGCCATGGGCGTTCCAGGAATTCCTGGCATGCCTCCAGTCCGGCAGCGTCTTCTGCTTTACGGACGCCGCGCCGTCCCAGGCCCTGTTCTCCCGGGCGGCGCGGGAATTTTCCCCGGACTTTATACGGGCCGGTTGTGAAGTTCTGCTGGAATTGCTGGGCACCGGGCCCTCGCGCAGGCCTGCTCCGCCGGCCGGGGATTTCCCCCCCCGGCCTGAAAAACCGGTACGCCTGCTGGTTTCCACCGGCACGCTGCCGCCGGAAGCGGCGGCGCGCCTGGCAGAGCGCGGCTACGCCGTCAGCTCCTCCTACGGCCTGACCGAAGCCTGCGGCATCGTAACCCTCGGGCCTCCCGGCGCGCCCCACCAGGGCGTCCCCCTGGCGGGCGTCGAGGTGCGCGCCGCTCACAACGGCGAACTCCTGGTCGGGGGCGAAACGCTGATGAACGGTTATTTCGAAGAGGCGCCCGGCGCCGGCGCGAGACTGGCCGGCGGGCTGCTCTATACCGGCGATTCCGGTTCTCTCGACGCGGCCGGCAACCTGCACTTTTCCGGGGCCGGCGTAGGCGGCGCGGTAAAGGAAGGGCGCGGCGTTCCCGCCGGGCTGATCGAGGACCTGCTGACCAGGAATCCCCTTTTCCGGCGGGCCGTAGTGCTGGGAGGCGGGCCGGAGGGCCCCTCCTCTTCCCTGGCCCTGGTCTTCCCGGATATGAACAGGCTGCGGCGCCGCTTCCGGGCCCTGACCGGCCTGCCCGACGGCGACGGGCCGCTGCTCAAGGACCTGCGCGTGCAGGCCTTCCTGCATAAAACCGTCAAGGACTGCCTGAGCGGCCTCCCCAGAGAAGACGCCCCCGGCAGCATCAGGATGCTTTCCAGGCATCCCCGCGTAAACGCCCTGGAGCTCTGCCCCGACCGCCGCCTGAGGAGCTCCATCTTTAAAACCCGCTTCCAGGCCGGCCTGCAGGCCTGCCACATAAAGCGCCAGCAGGCCCGCAGCGTGGGCGCCGGGCGCGTGCACGCCGGCCCGGTTCCAGCACCGGGAGCGGCCGATTTCATCTTCCTTACCCTCGAGCTGGACGCGCTGCGCCCGTCGATGCTGCCGGACGAAGACCTGCAGCGCACCAGCGCGAAGCTGGAGAAGATCCTTACGGCCGGGATCCCGTCGCTGCTGGCGGCGGCGGAGCACGCCGGGTTCCGGCACGACCACGTCCTCTACCGGTTCCGCACCTCGCAGGAGAGCCAGCCGCAGCTGGAAGAACTCGCCGCGGCCCTGGCGGCCCGCCCGGCGGGAATAATAGCCGTAAGCTGCTTCAGCCTTACCCTGCCTTTCGCCTTGAAGACCCTGGAAGCCCTGAAGCGCGCCGCCCCCGGAAAAAAAGTCGTAATGGGCGGCTGCGGCCCCAGCGGCGCGGCGCAAGCCATCCTCAGGCATTGCCCCTACGTGGACGCGGTGGTAAAAGGCGAAGGCGAGATAGCTTTTCCCAGGGTGCTGGCGGCGCTGCGGGACGGCAAACCGCTCGCCGGCATACCCGGCGTCACCTGCCGGGCCCCGGACGGCGGCCTCGTCACCGCCCCGCCGGAAAGGATCTCCGACCTGGACGCCCTGCCGAAGGCGGCTTACCAATACATGGACGGCAAGAACTACGTCGGGGTGGGCATTTCCACCATGCGCGGCTGCCCGAATTCCTGCAAATACTGCGGCAACCGGCACATGTTCGGCGCCCAGGTCGCCTTCCGGTCGCTCGACTGCGTGCTGGGCGACATCGAAACCCTTTACCGCGAGAAGCAGAAGAATTTTTTCTTCATGATCGACGAGATCTTCACGCTCGACAAGCGGCGCGCGATAGAGTTCTGCTCGCGCTTCGAGAAACGGTTCTCGGGCAAAGCCGCGTGGTTCTGTTATTCCACCGTGGACGCGCTGGACGAGGAATTGATGGAGGCCATGGCGGCCTCGGGCTGCACGGGGGTCTATATCGGGGTGGAATCCGGCTCCGCCCGGGTCCTCAAGCACAATAAGCGCACGCAGACCGAATACTCCGTAGAGGAAGCCATGAAAAAAGTGGCCGCCGCCAGCCGCTTTTTCTCCAACGTCACGATCTTCCTCGTCGTCGGCTTCCGCGAGGAGAGCCTGCACGACTTCCTGGAAACGCTGCGCCTGAGCAGGGCCATGACCCGCCGGGGCTACGGCTACGTGCGCATCTTCTGGCTTAAGCCCATACCGCTCACCCCGGTCTTCGAGGACAGCAGGGACACCATGACCCTGGCCACCTCCCGCTTCCACTGGCCGCCCCCCCACCACATCAGCTGGGTAAAGGACCTGGCCCTGCTGGACCCCGCGCTGGCGCCCTGGGTAATGGTAGTCCCTACGCCTTTCCTGAAGCTGAAGGAGTTCCTGTACTATTACTTCATCTCCCAGGGGTCCCGCGCCGAAAAAGGCCGCCTCGCCCGCCTGAAGAAACGCCTGCTGGGCCTGGCCATAGACTGGTTCCTGGACGCCACCAGGTTCCTCAGCCGCGTGCCGCAATAAACGCGCTTGTTCCGGCCCGGCGCCGCCGGAGGCCTGCTGAATTGATTGAGCGGGGCAGAAGATGTATACTCTCTACTGAAGACAGGTTATTACTCGTAAAAGAGGGGTAAAAATGAAAAAATATTCATGGTTTATCGCGATCTTTGCGGCGGCAGCGCTGGCGGTCACCGCCTCGGCGCAGCAGAAACCGGCCCAGAAGAACCCTTGCGCCAGGGACGGCGCCAAATTCTGCGCCTCCTCCGAAAATTTCAGGGCTTTTATAAAATGCCTCAAGAAGAACAACGCGGCGCTGACGGAAGGCTGCCGCAGCCGGGTGGACGCCGCCATGGCGGCCAGCGGGAAGATGAAGAAGAGCTGCAAGGACGACACCGCGCGGCTCTGCAAGACCAGCGGCCCCAAGGCCCTGCAGTGCCTGATGCAGAACGAGAGCAAGCTTTCCCCCGGCTGCCAGGGCGACCTCAGGGAATGGAAGAAGCTGATGACCATCATCCCGGCCAGCCTGCGCAATAAAGGGAAAACCCAGTAACGCGCGGAAAGCGCAAAAAGACGCCCGGGCAGATATTCTGCCCGGGCGTCTTTTTTTAATTCACCAGGTCATTCCTGGTGGCATTCATGCGGGTGCGGGTCGTGGCAGCGCAGGTTGACGCAGCCGCCCTGGCAGATCTGCTTGTCGTCGAACTTGGCCGGGGCCATGGAGTCCGCCCGGCTCACGGCGGCCACGAATTTCGTATGGTGGTCGCATTCCTTACACACTTCCGAGAGCGGCGCCGTCAGGACCGGCTGCAGCTTGGAGGAGTAGAACTCGTGGATGGCGTTCCTGTCCTTGAAGCTGAAAATATCCGGCCCCTTTATGAAGACCGAGGCGCACGGGAAAGTGGAGAGGTCCGGGTTTATCGTCACCATCATGCCGTAGCCGTGCTTGGAAGCGTAGCTGAGCGGGCAGCGGGTGAAGAAAATGAACTTGGAGAATTTCTCCATTTTAAGCCGCTCATCCGTGGAGAACAGGCACAGGGGGACGGGGCGGTACATGTAGAAAGGCACGTAAGCCTTGGCGCAGTTCTCCAGCATCGAATAAACGCGCGAAAAAAGGAATTTGCGGGTTTCGGCGGGGATGAAGGTAGCATTGTGGTCCGAGAAAGCGGGCAGCTCGATGCTCACGCGGATATAAAGGGGCAGGTATTCCTTCAGGTCCGCGTAAAGGGCCTGCATCTGCTCCTCGTTGGGGGCCTCCTCGAGGATGTAGGAGAAGCTGAACGGGATCCCCTTTTCGCGCAGGCGGTTCAGGTTCCGGCGGAAGCGGGCCTTCTTCTCGGCGTCCACGTTGCAGTACGCGCTGTAGTTTATGGCGAGGTCCCGCACGAACTGCGGGTCGAATTTCTCCGCCACCTCTTCGGAATACAGGTTATTGGTGGGCATGGACACTTCTATGCCGCTCTTATAACAGAGGTCGAGCATCTCGATGAACTTCGGGTGGATGGTGGGCTCCCCCCCCAGGAAGCGGATACGCCGCCAGCCTTTATCCTTGCAGTAGGCGGCCAGGCGCGTGAAGTTCTCCATGCTGATGTCGCTTTTCCCCACTTCCTCCTGCAGCCCGCGGGCGTAGCAGGCTTTGCAGGAAAGATTGCACCGGTAAGTCACGCAGACCCGCATGGAGCGCCAGAAAAGAGGAACCATGATCCTGGGGCTTCTCAGCGCGGCGATAAGGACCCGCTGGAACATGATCTGGGCGAAGTTGGGCCTGGCGTCCTTGGCGCCGACGAAGACGGCCGCGAAGAAACCGGAGCGCATGAACGGCAGGATCAGCTGGTTGCGCCACCTGGAGAACCAGAGGCGGGTGATCTTCTGGACCAGCCACAGCGTCGACTTGCCCCTGTACATGCGGATCTGCCTGAGTATTTTTTCCATTTATCGTTCCGGGTTAAAAGTTCACTTCCTGCTTTTGATAAAATCGGCCGCCCGCTTGACGAAGTTAAAAGGTTTGACGGCGGACTGGATCTGCTGCCTCCAGCCGTCCAGGGTCTCCCAGTTCCGCTCGCTGGTATAAGGGATGAAGAACTGGCGGGACGGCTTGAAGAAATCCGCCTCCCGCATGGGCCCCTTCGCTATGACCTGGTTGTAAAGGTGCGTACCCGGGAACACCATGAGGGGCCGCACGTAGAGCGTATGGATGTATTTCTTTATCGTCTTTATAACCCGGATGGTCTCCGCGATGGTCTCGTCCGTTTCCCCGGGGTAGCCCACCAGAATATGCACGCCCACGTCGATGCCGGCCTTATAGGACAGCACGACCGCGTTGATTATCTGGTCGAGGGTTTCGTCCTTGTTTATGGCTTTCAGGATGGCCGGGGAGGCCGATTCCAGGCCGTAAAGCAGGTAAGAACAGCCGGCCGCCTTCATCATGCGCAGGCTTTCTTCCGTGACCATGTCCGCGCGCGCGTTGGTGGCCCAGTTGATCTTCAGCTTGCGGTCGATGAGGTGCTGGCACAGCTGCCGGGACAGTTCGCTGCCGACCGGGAACGCGGCGTCCTGCAGGAAGATATGGTCGTAGCCGTATTTTTTATGCAGCAGCTCGAACTCGTCGGCCACGTTCTTGCCGGAGCGGCTGCGCGCCTTGTTGCCGCAGGTGATCTGCACGGCGCAGAACTGGCAGTGGAAATCGCAGGAGCGCGTGGTGAGGACGGGCGCCCAGCGGGCGCCGAAGACCGTGTCCCGGATGAACTGGCTTACGACGTTGAAATTGCCGGGCTGGAACTTCAGGTAGCTTTTCAGGTCGTACAGGTGGAAAGCGGGGAACGGGACGGTGTCGAGGTCCTGGATGAAGCCGCGGGCCTCCGTCTTTACTATTTTTTCCCCGTCCCGGAAGACTATCCCCTTGACGGTGTCCAGCGCGCGCCCGTCCCTGATGGCGTTCAGCAGGTCCGGCGTGGTGGTCTCGGCCTCGCCCACGGCCACGGCGGTGATCTCCGGCATGGCGGCCAGCCGCTCGGCCATGACCGTGGCGTAGGGGCCGCCCAGTATTATTTTGGCTTTCGGCTGCCGCCGCGCTATCAGCTTTATCAGTTCGTGCACGCCGGAGCGGCTGGGGAAAATACAGGTTATGCCGATAATATCGTAGTCCGCGGCCTTCAGGACCGGGAAGACGCTGGCCCATTTTTTAAGGTAAAGGTCCGAGATGGCCACGTCGTAGCCGTGCTGTTCCAGCACCGAGGCGACGTACCCTATGCCCAAAGGCGGGAAGAACCGGGGATGCACGCCCGGCGGGTATTTCATGCCCGGGGGGCAGGGCGGCATGATAAGCAGGACTTTCATGGCTACACGGTCCCCTTTGAAACGTCTTTCCTGATCCAGCGGTACCTGGGGGACAGGTAGATCTTGACCGTCCACAGGACGCGCCAGGCCTGCCGCGCCAGCATCATGGGCGTAAAATTGGTGACGTACCGCAGCCAGTATTTCCAGGTGCGCACGGCCTGCATGCCTTTGTGCTTAAGCTCGCCCAGTTCCGCCGGGGTGACCGGGGAAAGGGAGAGGGTCCTCTTGTACCAGTTGTAATCCTTCCAGGCCCAGGCTTCCTTGGCGTCCTTGTCCAGCCCCAGGGAGTACCACAGCCGCGTGCCGGGGAAAGGCGTTACCATGGCGTACATGACCACGTCGGGGGAAATTTTGGCCGCCAGGTTGATCGTGTCCTCGATCTGCTCGCGCGTCTCGCCGGGGAAGCCCATCATGAAGAAGCCGAAGATATTTATCCCGGCCTTGCGCGTCATCTCGGCGGCTATCAGGTTCTGCTCCACGGTCACGGTCTTGTCTACGCTGTCCAGGATCTTCTGGTTGCCGCTCTCGAAACCGAAATTTATCGTATGGCAGCCCGCTTTCTTCATCAGCCCCAGGATCTCCGGGTTCACGTATTTCACTCCGGTGCCGCAGCTCCAGGACAGTTTGAGGCCGCGCTTAAGCAGGCCTTCGCAGAACTCGGTCACCCAGGCTTTGTTGCAGGTGAACAGGTTGTCCTTGAAATAGATCTCGCGCGTCCCGTAGGTTTTTTTAAGGTGTTCCAGCTCGTCGAGCAGGCGGCCGGCCGACAATTGCCGGTGGCGGTGCCCCCACAGCGGCGGCAGCGCGCAGTAGGCGCAGTCCTCGGGGCAGCCGCGGCTCGACACCATGGTGGCGACCGGCGCCTTGCGGCCCCAGAAAAAGAAGTTATGGCGCATGTTGACCAGGTCCCAGGCGGGATAGAAATAACTATCCAGGTCCAGGATGGGCTGCCTGTCGCCGGAGTAGACGTAGCCGGCCTCCCCTTTCAGGAAAACGCCCTTTATGCCGTCCAGAGGTTTTTTACCCAGGAAATTGGCCGCGATCTCCGCGAAGGAAGCCTCGCCTTCCCCTTTTACGATCACGTCCACCCAGGGGAACAGGTCGTTCTGCCTGAAGGACGGGAAGGACCCCCCCGCCACCAGCAGGGCGTTGGGCAGGCGCTCCCGCAGGTGCTTGAAGATCAGGCGGATATTGTCGAACCTGGTGGCGTCGCAGGTTATGCCGACGATATCGGGGTTCATCTTCTCCGCCATGCCGATCACCCGCCGCGGCGGGATCAGGCCGTTGTAGGCGTCCAGGATCTTCACGGAGAACCCCTGCTTGCGGGCGTAGCCGCCCACGTAAACCAGCGACAGCGGGACGTTCTGGAAGCGGAAATCCGAATTGGAGATGATGGACGGCGGCGGATTGATGAGCAGTATGTTCGGCATAGGTCTTCAGTACAGGCTGAATTTGCGGGCAAGCTTCAGTTTCTTCTCCAGGTCCGGGGTCTTATACCTGTAATAGTCCGGGAAAAGGCCCGGGTAGGCCCGGATCAGCGGCCCGCAAAGGGCCGCTATGTGCGAGGCCGCCACCACGGTCCTGATGCTGGTGACGTCGGCCGGGATGCAGATCTTCTCCACGCCTTTGCCGGGCGCGTAGAAGCTGCCCCCGCCGCGGACGCCGGCTTCCACGGCCTTGGGGCGGTAGATGGCGCTGGCGACTTCGGGCATGAAAAGGCTGTCCTTATATTTCTCGAAGAAAGCGGTGTCGGGATACGGCTCCAGCCAGCGCAGCTGCACCTCGCAGCCCAGCCGGTCCGTCAGGTAGGCCCTTACCTTCAGCGTTTCCTTGAAATCGGCCAGGGTCTCGAAAGGGAACCCCCACATCATGCCGGGCTCCACGGTCTTGAAGTACAGCGTGGACTTCCGGATGGTTTCCAGCGCGCCGGCCAGGTCGAACCCCCGCTTGATGCGGTTCAAAACTTTGGTGCTGCCCGATTCCAGGCCGTAGAAGACCGCTTCGCAGCCGGCGGCGCTCATCTCGGCCATCAGTTCTTCGTCGATGCAGTCCAGCCTTACCAGGCATTCCCACTTCAGGCCCAGGTTTTCCTTTTTCAGCCTGCGGCAGAGTTCCAGGGTGCGTTCCCTGTCCATGATGAAAGTGGCGTCCCCGAAAAATACGTATTTCACGCCGTAGCGCCTGGACAGCAGCCGCAGCTCCTCCATCACGTTGTCGATGGAGCGGTAGCGCACCCGCCGGCCCCAGAACGCGCTCAGGCTGCAGAAATGGCAGGCGTGCGGGCAGCCGCGCGAAGTGATGACCGTGGGGATCTCGTACTGCTTGAAATCCATGCGGTGATAAGCCGGCAGCGGCAGGGTGTCCAGGTTCTTGACCGGGGTGCGGGCCGGATTGGCGCGCACTAAGCCCTTCTCCCTGTAAACCAGGCCTTTTATGCCCTTGAAACTTTTGGTGCCCTGCCGCGCCAGCTCGACGATGGTCTTCTCCCCCTCGCCGAACGCCACCGCGTCTATGAAATCGAATTTCTCGCAAAGCTCGCGCGCCAGCGGGGCGGGCCCGCCGCCGCCCAGCACTATCTTCTTGGCGGGATAGCGCCGCTTGATCTCGGCCGCCGCCATCAGCACGAAAGGCAGGTGCACCGAATGGCAGCTGATCCCCACCACGGGCACGGCTTCGTCGAGCAAAGCGATGAACCGCTTCATCTCCGCCGCGAACCCGTTCTTCCGGTCGAGGAAATGCTCGTGGAAGTCCGCCTTGTACCCCGCTTTTTCCAGCGCCGCGATAAGCAGCAGCATCCCGGCGGAATTGCGCTCGAAGAGCACCTTTCCGCCAAAACGCTTGGCGATGGACATGTTGATCAGGGTTATCTCGGCCATAGGTCAGCTGGGGACTATCGCGTTGACCAGCTTTATCTTCTCGTCCAGGTCCGGGGTCTGGTACCGGTAGAAATCCGGGAAAATAAGCGGGTTCTCGTCGACCAGGTCCTTCGCCAGCGAATAGACGTGGGAATGCCCGATCATGCTGCGCAGGCTGATCGTGTAGTCGTAAGCGCCGGAATCGTCCAGGGTGGACAGCACCTGCGCGCGGCTGCGCTTGCGGTCGTAGATGGCCGACAGCGATTCGTGCCTGACCAGCGTGTGCTTGTACTTGTCGAAATACTTGGTATTGGCGAAAGGCTGGAACCAGGTCAGCTGCACCACGCACTTCAGTTCGTTCTTAAGGTAGTTGTGCACCTCGATGGTCTGCTTCAGGTCCTCCAGCGTTTCGAACGGGAAGCCCCACATCAGGCTGACCTCCACCCGGGGGAAGTACTTCCGGTTCCGCTTGATCTTCTCCAGGCCGTCCGCCACGGTGAACCCGCCCTTGATCTCCTTGAGCACGGCGTCGCTGCCGGTCTCCAGGCCGAAGAAGATGGTGGTGAAATTGGAATCCACCAGCAGTTTGCACATCTCCTCGCTCACCAGGTCCAGGCGGCCGTAGCACTTGAACTCCATATTGATCTTGTTCTTGATGACGGCGATGAACTGCTTCAGGCGGTCCATGTCGAACATGAAGCAGGGGTCGGCGAAGAAAACGGATTTGGCGCCCATCTCCTGCAGCACCAGCAGTTCCTTGAGCATCATCTCGGCGGAGCGGAAACGGATCTTGCCTTTCCAGAACGCGCTCAGGCTGCAGAACGGGCAGCCGAAAGGGCAGCCGCGCGCCGACATGGCCATGGGCTGGGGATAGCGCGCCACGTCCAGGTGGTGGTAGGCCGGCAGCGGCAGGCTGTCCAGGTCGGCGACCGGCGGAAAGCTCCCGGTATCTATCACTTTCCCGTCCTTGCGCAGCACCAGGCCGCCGATAGCCTCGAGGCCTTTGCCCCCGTCCAGCAGCGCTTTAGCCACCAGCGGCAGGTTGAGTTCCGCTTCGCCCACCACTATCACGTCGATCTCCTTGAACTTCTCCATCAGGGGCTTGGCCACGATGGAAGGCCCGATGCCGCCCAGGACGATGGTCTTGTGCGGAAAAGCCTTTTTGATGGCCTGCACGGCCTTGATGGTGAAAGGCAGGTGGATGGCGTGGCAGCCTATGCCGATGATGTCGGCGGACTCCCTGAAGAACGCGGCCGCCTCGGCCATTTCCTCTTCGGGGGATTTCTCGAAATCCAGGAAATACTCCCGGAAATCCACGCTGACGCCGGCCTGCTCGAGACAGGCCACCAGGCTGTAGATGCCGACGGTGCTCATCACGTTGACGAGTTTGCCGTCGTAGGTGGTCTTTGAAGCTATGTTGACGAGTGTTATGTCCATGATCTGTTTACCTTATCGCCTTTATCTGCCGGATTATACCAAGCGCCCGCGGAGTGCCCACGGACTTAAAGAAATCAAGGACGGCCGGGCGGTATTTGCCGGTCTCGGCTTCCTTTATCGCCTCGGGCAGCGCCTTCCTCAGCCATTCGAAGTGCTGGCGCCGCGGGGACGAAAAATTCAGGCGCAGGTAGGAGATGGGGTCGGTATTGCCCAGGCCGTCGGCGGGATATACGGCGCATTTCCGCTTAAGCAGCGCCACGGTAAGCTCCTGGCAGCTGGCTTTGATCTCCGAAGTATCTATGCACGCGAAAAAGCCGTATTCCGGCCGGACCACGAAGCGCAGGCGGGGCACGCCCGCGATGATCTCTTTGAGCAGCGAGAAATTCTTTTTCAGCAGTTCCCCGCTGCGCCGCAGGTAAGTCCGGTCCTTGAGCGCGGCCAGGGCGGCGTGCTGCATGGGCATGCTCATATTGATGCGGGTCACGGCGCTTTTGGCCGCCAGGATCGCCGAGACCAGGTCCGGGTGGCCTCCCAGGAAACCGATGCGCAGCCCCGCCAGGCCGAAGCCGTGGGACAGGCCCGCTATGGTCAGCACGTTCTTCAGGTCCTTATGGGCCAGGCTGCTCATGGGATAATGCCTGGCGCGGGGGTCGAGCCGGTGGAAGCCGTGGGTCGCGTTGTTGATGATGATAAGGTTGCGGCGGTTGGCGATATCGATGATCCCTTCAAGTTCGGCCTTCGACTGCACCGTCCCGAAAGGGTTGATCGGGTCGCAGATGATGACGGCCTTGGTGCGCCTGGTGATCGCGGCTTCAAGGTCGGCCAGGGCCAGCCTGTAGTTGTTCTTCGCCGAAAGCGAGACCCGCTTGACGGTAGCCCCGGCCAGCAGCACCGGCGTCTCGAGGAAGAAATACCCGGGGTCGGTGATGATAACTTCCTCGCCTGGGTTCACGAAAGTGGACACCGTATAGGCCAGCGCGGCCTGCACCCCTTCCGTGGCCATGATCTCGAACTTTGGCCCGCATTCCCGCCGGAAGACCGCTTTGGCCGCCGCCGCTTTGAGCTGCGGGATGATGTTGGGAGGATAATAGGTGAGGTCCCGCTCGGTAACGGCGGTCCTGATATGAGGCAGCACTCCGGGAGGCGGTCCAAAATGGAAATTCAGCGGTCCGAAATCCGCCCACTTGTCCGGGTTCAGGTCCAGGCGGCCGTCCTCGAAGACCTGGCCGTATTCCAGCCCCAGTATTTTTATGGCGGTGCGGTAATGAAAGAAATTGCCCACCAGCTGGTGGCTGGCGAGCAGGGATTTTACGCGGTTGGAAAAAAGTTTCTGGGACGCCCCGTTGTTCCTGGAAGTAGAAAGGCACGAGTACATGAAATTGTCTTTTTTCATAGTTGTTTTGGTTGGAACCCGTTGTAAAGTTTAGCATATTGACGGGGTCCAGCTAAATGGCGGATAGGGCGGGCTTTATTGTATTATAGCGCAGGAGTTTTCCTTGTCCGGGGGCCAGCGGGCCCCGGGCCGAAAAAAACTCTTTGGTGGCCCTCTTAATGCAGAAAAAACAACTCTTTTTCGCCGTCGCGCTCCTGGCTGCCGCCGGGCTGGCCGCCGTAGCCGCGCGCGGGCCGGCCGCCTCCCCCGACGCTTGCGAAAAGAAAGAGACCCTTGTCATCCTGGTCCAGTTCCCGGACGTGAAGCACGAGGTAATCCGGGACCTGGTGCAGGCCAAATTCTTCCGCGACCTGGACGCCTATGTCCGGGAAATGTCCTACGGCAAGGCCTGCGTGTCGGGCCGGGTGACCGAAAAATGGTACACCCTGCCGCATCCCATCGCGCATTACAAGGTGGTAGCGCAGAACCTCAAGGTCACGAAAAGGCCGATAGACGCCCTGCTCAACGACGCCATAAACGCCGCGGCCAAAGACTACGATCTTTCCAGGTATCCCTATATCAGTCTTTTCCTGGGCGCTACCCAGCCCCAGTACGGAATGATGTGCCTGTACGCCTATCCCGGTTTCTTCGGCTGGGCCGCCACGGAGCAGCTTAAGACCAAAAGCGGCCAGGTGATAAACGGGGATATAGCCATCTTCACCTCCCGCGCGCACCTGGGCAATATGGCGCACGACATGCTCCACGCTTTCGGCGGCATCCGCGGCGGCCGGCGCGTAGTGCCCTGCCTGTACGACCACGACCTGCAGGCCAGGCCCGGGCCTTTCCGCCGGGTCTTCGTCCGGTCCCTCGTGAACATGGGGTTCTGGGACCCCCTGTCCTGCCATTGCTATAAATATTTCCAGCCGCCCATGGGGATCTCCTCCTGGACGAAGCTGCGGCTGGGCTGGCTGGCCCCGGAGAAGGTATTGACGGCGCGCCCGGACCGGACCACGGAGGCCCTGCTGGGGCCGCTGGAGGACGGAAGCTCCGGCACCCTGGCGATCAGGATCCCGGTCTCCGGCAGCGCGTATTACCTGGTGGAGAACCGGCAGCCGATAGGCCACGACCAATACCTGCCGGGCAAAGGAGTTTTGATAATGTACGCGGACGATACGGTGCCGGAGTGCCTGGACGGCAAGGCGCCGGTCAGGCTTATGGACGCCGACCCGGAGGTTTCGCTGCTCCGGGGCGCGGCGTTCGATACGGGGGAGAGAGGCTCGTTCGTGGACGCGAAGAACGGGTTCAAGCTGCAGCTGCTGGGCAAGCTCGGCGACAGCTACAGAATACGCGTCAGCCCCTACCCCAGGCCGCTTTAGCGCGCCGATCTGTCAGCCTTTCTTTTTTATCCAGTGGCGGAAAGCGTCAAAGAACACCTTGCGGACCGCGGGGTCATGAAGCACGGGGAAGATCACCCCCCGCTCCATCAGCTCGCCCGTGACGGGCAGCTCGTTCACCTGGCGGAACGGCGTATGCTCCTCGGGATACTGGCGCGTGTAGCCGCCCATAATAGCGCGCTGGGCGGCACAGTCCAATTTGGCGTCCAGCAGGTCCTGCGCCTTGAAAGGACCGTCCTTCCTGGCTACCAGGACGAAGAACTGCCCGCCCAGGCGGGCCTGGGCCGGTGGCTTAGGAATGTCGAAGTACTGTGAGTATGCGCCGAAGAAATCGGCATAAGCGTCGAAATCGCCGTGCAGCTTGGATATCGGCGCTTTCCATTTGCCGCAGGCCTTGAAGGCGTTGGACAGCCCCATGCCGTAAGCCCGGGAAGGATGGAAGAACCTGGCGTCGGGCTGAAAAGCCTCGCCCGGCGCCCCGTGATGGAGGTTCAGTTCTTCGTCGTGGCCTTCTCCCGTCAGGATGCGGCTGAAAAGATCGGCCATTTCCTCGTGCCGGGAAAGGACCAGGCTCCAGGTGGAGTACGGCTTCTTGGGGAAATAAACGCTGAAGTCCCCCCTGGTCCCCATGAATTTATCGTCGTATTTCCCGCCGAGGGCGGAGGAACAGACGCCCTCGATAAGGCGCAGATCGTGCTTGGCGCAGAAGCCGGCCACCGCGGTTATGTCGGGGCAGGTATTCCCGTTGTAGGAGAGAAAGACCGCGCGCGTCTTGTCGCTCAGGGCCTGGGACAGCTGCTTCGGGTCCAGGCAGAAGGTTTCAGGGTCCAGGTCCACGAAAACGGGCACCAGCCCGTAGCTGCGCAGCCCCTGCAGCACCCAGGGCCACACCACGGAGGTAAGGATCACCTCGTCGCCGGGCTTGGCCGCGCGGTCGCCCGGCCAGGCCATCATCCCCTGCAAGGCCGTGCCGAAGGCGCCCTGCACCGAAGAGCACACCGCCAGGGGCCCCTTATGGCCGAGGAACTCCTTCCAGGCCAGGCCTACCTCCGGGCTGGCCTCCTGCCCCAGGCCGCGCGGCGCCGCGCGGGTCGCCTTCTGGGAAATGCGCACGGTCTCGCGCGCCGAGTCCAGCCAGGCTTCCCGGTCGCGCTCGCCCGCCCTGCGGGATTCTTCCATGGCGGCCTGCACTTCCTGGCGCATGCGGGAAAGTTCCGACTCCACGCTTTTCTGGATCTGTACCTGGAGCGAAGGCTGCTCCGGCTGCGGGGGCCGCGGTCCGGCGGCGGCCAGCGCCTCCTCGGCGGACTTGCGCAGCCCGGGCCCGAGCTTGCGCACCTCGGCGTCGATGAGCTCGCGGGTCGGCCTGTCGGGAAAGCCTTCCGAGCCGTCCCCGGCGGTGAATTCGCGGGAAACGGCGTTGCGCCGGTCTTCGGTGAGCGCTTCCAGCTCCAGCCTGACGCGCTGCGCGGCCGCCGCGGCTATTTTCTTTATCTGCGTGTGGGACAGCGCAGCTTCCCTCGGGGCAGGCGCCGCGGCCGGCGCCCGCTGGTCGCGCGGCAGCGCCCCGCCCATGTCGTTGATAAGCATGTTCACGGCGGTGGCGCTGTCTCCGAGGTAGACCATCTTGCCCGCGTTAAGGTAAAGGGTCCTGGCGCAAAGCGACGAGATCAGCGGCAGGCTGTGCGAAACTATCACCAGGGTCTTGCCCTGGGCCTTGAAATCGTGAAAGGTCTTGAGGCATTTCGTCTGGAAGGTGCGGTCCCCGACCATCAGCATCTCGTCGACCAGGATCGTGTGCAGGTCGGTAAAGACCGCCGCCGCGAAAGGGAGGCGCGCGGCCAGGCCGCTGGAAAGCTCGCCGTATTTGGCGTACAGGTAGTCTTCCAGGCCGGAAAACTCTATCATGGCGGGCAGCCGCTTCTTGAACTCGGCGCGGTCCAGCCCCAGCAGCGAGCAGCAGAGCGAAAAGTTCTCCAGGACGGTCAGGCGCGGCTGCAGGGCGGCGCCGATGCGGAAAAAGCAGTGGGTCTTGCTGTCCACCCGGCACTCGCCCTCCGTCGGGCTCAGGATCTGGGACAGCAGCAGCAGCAGGGTGCTTTTCCCGGCCCCGTTGGGGCCGATCACGCCGAGGGTTTCCCCCCGTTCGACTTTGAAGCTGACGTGCCTCAGCGCCCAGAGTTCGCGCTGGGTGTTGGAGCCGTTTATCAGGCGGCGGGTAGTGCCCAGGAAGCTTTCTTTTCCCTGTTTAACCCCGATCTGGAATCTCTTGCCCAGGTTCTCTACGTGGATGGCCGGGCCCTGCGGCTGGATCTTCATGTTATTACCTTCCTTAAAAATCTCTGAACCTGGTTTCGGGCCGCTTGCCCGGCGCCGCTACTCCATCAGTTTGTCCATCACGTGCGACTCGCAGCGGCGCAGCGCCAGTACGCCCAGCGCGAACAGCACCGCCGAGCCGAGCGCTACCGAAACTACGGCCCCGACGTTGGCTATCCGGCCGTCTATCAGGCAGCCGCGCGCGGCTATGAGGATATGCGTGACGGGATTCAGGTACAGCATCGGCCGGAGGTGTTCGCTGATCACGCTCATGGGATAGAACACGGGCGTAATGTAGAACATGGTCATGGTCAGCACTTCCCAGATCCTTTCCAGGTCCCGGTATTCCGCGGCCAGGATAGGCAGGAACAGGGAGATGCCCGCCGACAGCAGCACCATCGTCGCGAGCAGCAGCGGTAGCAGCAGCCAGGAAACTTTAGGCGCCACGCCGATAAAAGGCAGGAAAAAGAGCAGGACCCCCACTTCCAGCAGGAAGGAATACAGGACCGCGGACACGGTGGAGAAGACGATGATCTCCCGGGGAAACTTGAAGTTCCGGATGATGGAGTAGCGCCGGACCAGGCTGGTCAGGGCGGAGGACGTGGACTTCTGGAAAAAATTCCAGAACAGCAGGCCTATCAGCAGGTAGGCGCCGTAGTTCTCCACCAGGTGGCCCATCCATTTGACGAAGACCACGTAGAGCACCGCGAACATCAGCGCGGGGTAAAGCAGCGTCCACAGGAAACCCAAAAAAGTTCCCTGGTCCCGCAGCTTGAATTCGGTGCCGGCCATCTCCCTGAGCAGGGTGAAATAAGCGTTAAGGCGCTTGCGCGTGTCCTGGCGGATGATCATTCTTCCTGGGTCCTCGAAGCGTCCATGACGAGATTTACCGGCTTGCCCGCGAAGAAAGAGGTGATGTTCTTCACGCACTCGCGGCCGAGGCGCCCTTCGGCTTCGGCGGTGTTCCAAGCCATGTGCGGGGAAAGGATGACGTTCCTGAGCGGGCGCAGGGCCTGCGCGCCGGCCGGGCTGAAGGCGTCGAGCCCGGCTCCGCCCACGATCCCGTTCTCCAGGGCGCTGTGCAGCGCCTCCTCGTCCAGGGCCTGGGCGCGGCCCACGTTGACGAACAGGCAGCCGGGGCGCATCCGCCCGAAAGCCTCGGCGTCGAAAAGCCCCCGCACTCCGGGCGGCACTACCGACACCACCGCGTCGCTCTGGGTCAGCATGGCGCCGAATTTCACGAACTTGGCGTGCCGGTGCCGGATCAGGCGGGACAGCAGCCAGGGCGGGTTGCGCTTGGCTACCAGCACCTTCATGCCGAAACCCGAGGCCAGGCGGGCGAGATGCCAGCCGACGTGCCCGTAGCCGGCGATGCCCAGGGTCTTCCCCCGCAGTTCCACGCCCTTGCGCAGCGTTACCGCCGCGGTGTAGGAAACCAGCCCCGGGTCGGACGGCCGCTCGGGCCTGTTGTTCAGCCGGCGGGCCAGCGAAAGCAGCAGGGCGAAAGCGTGTTCCGCCACGGCCGGGGCCGAATAGCGCGGGCAGTTGGCGATGCTGATGCCGCGCAGCGCCGCGTCGTCGGCGTCGATCGTATCCGTCCCGGTGCTGCCGACCACCAGCAGCCGGCACTTCTCCAGCCTGCCCAGGAAATCCGGCGGCAGGTGGCGCATCCACACGTTGGAAACGCACACGGCGGCCGCGTCCTTGGCCGCCGCCAGGGCCTCCTCCAGGTCGCCCGCGGCGTCGTACTGGCTCAGGGCGCAGCCGGCCTTCTCCAGTTCCAGTTTATCCTTGTCCGAAAAGCAGATGCCCAGGCTTACAAGTTTTTCAGTTGTGTTCATAATGTTTTCCCCCGCGGCGCGTCGCCGTTCCTCTTCCCGCGGCCTTCCGGCATAAACGTGGCCAAAGGGTCCGGCGCCCGGTGATCGCCGAAAGCCTGCCATGCGGCGTGCCTGCTGCCGCCGCGGCACTTGCCCGCGTAAAAACAGCCGGCGCAGCGTTCCGGCAGCAGTTCCTGGCCGCGGATCGCCCGGCTGAAAGGACTGGCCCACGCGGCGCGCAGATCGCCGCAGCTCCCCATATTCACGTCCATATAGTAGCCGGGCTTGCAGAAGCCTCTCGGGTCCACGGCGAAGCGGCTGTTGCCTTCCCCCAGGACGGCCCCCAGGGACACCGCGTTGACCTTATCGGCGTCGTAAAAACAGAACGGCAGCGGATTGGCGATGTACGCGTTGAGCCCGCCGGTCCGACGGTGATCCGTAAGCTTGTCCACCAGTATCTCCAGGTCGGCGGCGTCGGCCTCGGGCGCTTTGCCGTCTACGGCCACCGGCCGGTAAAATTCCAGCCGGTCCGCGCCCAGGCCCTTGACCGTTTCGCACACGCGGTCCAGATTGCGGATGACGCTCCTGGTGGCGCAGACGCCTACGCGCAAGGTCTTCAGGCCGGCTGCGCGCAGCGCGCGCGCTCCTTCGCAGGAAGCTTCAAAAGAGCCCGGATGCCCGGACTCGGCGGCATCGCTTTCGGCGTCCCAGCCGCGCAAGGAAACCAGCACATTGTCGGCCCGCGCGCACACGGCTTTCGCCAGCCCCGGGTCCCGCAGCTGGTAGCCGTTGGTGTTTAGCCAGACGGCCACGCCGCGCTCCAAGGCATAGTCCATCAGCTCAACCAGGTCCGTCCTCAGCAGGGGCTCCCCGCCGGTAAAGCGCATCCTCGGCACGCCCCAGGCCGCGAGCTGGTCCACTATCCCCTTTACCGCCTCCGCGGACAGCCCGGGAACCGCGTGCTTGTCCGGCCTGGCGCTGCCCGGGGCGAAGGTGTTCTGGTTGAAGCAGTAGCGGCAGCCGAACTGGCAGCGCGCCTCCACCTCCACCATTACTTCTATAGGGCGGTCGGGCACCGCCAGCCCGGCGCCGCGGCCCGCGATGAAATCTTTGTAGGCCGCCGGAAAGCCCGCGCAGCGGCCGTCGAAGGCGCACTTGGCGCAAGAGGCGGCCTTGAAAGCGCCAGGGTTCTCCCGGTTGCGCACCAGGTATTCGCCGCGGATAAGGTTCTCGCCAAGAAAGCAGTAAGGGAACCCGGCCAGGGACAGGCGGACGCCGCCGAACGCGGACAGCAGCAGCGGCATGTCGCGCAGCAGGCCTTCCGGGGCCGGCGGCCGGGACCGCTCTCCTCCAAGACAGAGATCTACTTTCGACACCCCCCGCCGCCGCCAGAACTCCGCCCCCCCGCCGTCCCGGGCCAGGCGTTTCAGGAGGCCCAGGCTGGCCTCTGTAAGTGCGAATTTAAGGGCGGGATGGCCGCCTGCGGCGATGTTCATTATCTATATAGCGCGTCTAACGGATTATATCATAAATCCATATTTACCCGAAAACGCCGGAATTTTACTAAAATAGGGCTATGGACCCTGAAACAAACGGCTTGCCCCGCGCCGCAGCGGCCGGCTCCGTCCCCCATTTTTTTATCCTGGCCTACGGGGTGGGCGTCCGCGTGGAAAGCGCCGCCGCGGGGCTGCTGGCGGACCTGAAAGAGGATTTCGCCCATTTCGCCGCGGCCTCCGGGCACGACCGCGATATCCGGATCACCGCGCGCCTGCAGCCGCCCGACCTGGCGCTGCTTAAGGGCGCGCGCCGGCTGGTAAAAACCGGCAAGTGCAGCGTTTTCAGGACCGCCGCCGGGGCCAGGGCCGTGCACTACCCCGAGGGGCTGGTCTGCGAGTACGATTACGCCAGGGAGGCCGGCACGCTTTCCAGCGAAGATCCCGCCCTGCTGCGCGAGATCGCCTACCTGCTGATACTTTCAAGACTCGGGGAGAAGCTGGACCTGAAAGGCCTTCACCGCATCCACGCCATGGCGGCGGAATTCGAAGGCGACGGGTTCCTTGTGACCGCTCCCGTCTCCGGCGGCAAGACCACGTTGCTGGCGGAACTCGCCCTCGATCCCGCCTTCACCCCGCTGGCCAACGACACGCCCCTGGTGGATTCGCGCGGCGACATCCACCCCTTCCCGCTCAGGGTGGCCCTGGCGGCGGGCAGCCCCCTGCTGGCGCGGTTCCCGGCCGGCGCGCTGCGCCCCTTCGAAAGAAGGCATTACCCCCGCAAATATCTTCTCGCTGCCGCCGGCCTCAGCGGCAATGTCCCGGGCAGAACGCGCTGCAGCAAGCTGTTCCTGCTGAAAAAAAGGGCGGGCCCTCCCCATATAAAAAAGATCGGCCGCCCTCGGGCGGCCCTGGAGCTGCTGATCTCTTTGGTGATAGGCTCCGGGGTTCCCCAGATAGCGGAGTATTTTTTAAGGACGGAACTTTCGGACCTGCCGGCTAAACTCTGTATTCTGCTGGGCCGCCTGGGCGCGGCCCTGGCGCTGCTGAGGAACTGCGGCGCTTTTTGTTTTTACGTCTCGCCGGAGCCGGAACTTAACGCCAGGGCGCTCAAGCTATTTCTTTCCCGCAAACGCACCGCGAGCGCGGCGCCTGCCGGCCCAGGAACCTGTCCCTGACCGTCTCCAGCATCCCCCACCACCACCCGGCCGCGTAGGAGAAGTGTACCACCGGGAAAAGAGAAAAACAAACCCAGGCCGTCCGCAGGCCCGCGGCACGCGCCTCCCTGAGCGCGAAAAAAGCGCAGGCCGCCAGGTAAGCCCACGCCGCCGCACCGAGCCAGCCCGGCGCGAAGAACGATCCGCAGGCGAAAGCGCCCAGCCCCAGCGCGGGCAGAGCGGTGAAAACAGTGAAGCCGGCCGGGTAGAGGGAGGTCATCTGGGCCCGCCCCATGCCGGAACGGAAGAGCTGCCCGGCGAAGGCGGCGTAGCCCGCGCGCCGACGGTGGAAAAGGTTCAGCCCCCCGCTCATGCGCATGGCGCTGCCGCGGGCGGCCAGTTTATTCAGCAGCAGGTTCTCTTCGGCGCTGGTAAGATGGCCCTCGAAAGACAGCGAGTTCTTTTCCAGCGCCGCCCTCCTCAGCGCCAGGTTGCAGAGGATGAATTCTTCGGGACCGGCCGCCCGGCTGCCCTCGAAAGGCCTGAACCGCACGCGGTAAGGCCCGGCCCCCCAGAACGAGGACAGGGCGAACCCGACGGCCTGCTCGAAGACCGGGGCGGTTTCGGCCTCCAGGGCCTGCCCGCCGCCCAGCACGTCGGCCCCCCCCCGCCTTATTTCCCGGGCCAGGTTCGTGAAATAAGCCGGGGGCACTTCCGTATCGTCGTCGAGAAAGCACAGCCAGGAGCCGCGCGCCGTCTTGACCGCCGCGTTGCGGGCCTCGCCGCGGCACGAGCGCGGCAGCTCCAGCACCCTGAGAAAATCGTATTTACCGGCGGCCTCGCGCAGGCAGGCGGCGGTCTCCCCGTCGCCCCGTCCGTTCAGGGCGGCTATCACCTCCGTCAACTCCGGGCTTCTGGCCGCGGCCAGGCTCTCCAGGCAGGCCTTCAGCAGGGCGGGCCGCCTGAAAGTTATGAGGATGACGCTGATGGACACCGGCTCCGTCATGCCGCGCGCCCCCTGAGGAAAATATCGCGGGAGGCGGGCCCCCGGAAGGACGCGGCGGGCGCCTGCCTCGAACGGCCGTCGGCAGCGGTTCCGGCGTTTTTTTTAAATATCATATAATGTGGCAATGAGGGACCCTGTCAAAAAACTGGCTTTGGCTATGGCCGCGGTGTTCTCGTTCACCATAATAGTATATTTAAATTCCCTCTCCAATAAACTGCTGTGGGACGACACGGTCTTCATAAACCAGAACCCCTTCGTAAGCGATTGCGCCAACCTGAAAACGGCGCTGAACCCCGTCTACCTCGCCAAGATCCTGCCGGTACGCATGGGCGCGAGGCCGCTCGTCAACATTACCCTGCTGATGGATACCTGCTCGGGGACGGGGCCGCTGGGCATGCGCGTCACCAACCTGCTGCTGCACGCCGCCAACGCCGTGCTGGCGATGACCGTAGCCTACGCTCTGACCAGCGCGCTGTGGCCGGCCGTGCTGGCCGGGCTGATCTTCGGCCTGCACCCGGCCGCCGCCGAGCCGGTCGCCATTATCACCTTCCGCAGCCAGCTGCTTTGCGTCTTCTTCTACCTTTCCGCGCTGCTGACGGGCCTCATTTACCTGCGCCAGAAAAACCCGCTGTTCCTGGCCGCCTCCGCGCTGGCGGCCCTGGCGGCGATGCTGTCCAACGAAGCCGCCATCACCTACCCGCTCGTCTTCGCCCTGCTGTACCTGACCCTGGAAAAGGCGGACGACAACCGCAGGCGGCTGGTCTTCTACCTGTCGCTGTGCGCCCTGGTCGCCGTGGTCTATTTCTGGTTCCGGCTGCCCAGGGGCGGCTACGACATAGCCGGGGCGGCCCCGTTCAGTTCCGCGGGCTTCGACATCCTCTACCCGCGGGTCCTCATGCCCGAGACGCGCGGGAACGGCCAGTTCGCCTTCGTTTCCCCGGAGGTGATGATCCCGAAAGGCTGGGAAGGCGCCAAGTTCGAGCTGCTTTCCATTCCTCCCTGGAGCGCCATCTACACCAGTTGGAAACTGAAATTCTATACCATGAGCGCGATAGCCGCCGGCTACCTCGCGGACCTGCTGCTGCCGCTGCGCTTGAAAGCCGATTATAACCCGCCGGTCATCGGCACTTTACGCGGCGCCTTGCCCGGACTCGCAGCGCTCGTCCTGGCCGGTTTCGCCGCCTTCAGGCTCAGGCGCAGGATACCCCTGGCCGCCTTCGGCCTGCTGTTCGTGTTCGCGGCCCTGCTGCCGGTCATGAACCTCATCCCCATCTATAACATAAAAGCCGACCGCTACCTGTACCTGCCGCTGGCCGGCTGGGCGCTGATCGCGGCCGCCCTGGCCGCCGCGGCACAGGACGGGAAAAGAGCGAAAGCCGCGCGCCTCGGTTTCCTGCTCTACGCGGTTTTCCTGGGCGCGCTCACCTTTGCCAGGAATCCCGTCTTCAAGGACGAGTTCGCGTTCTTTTCGGCCGCCTCCGCCGGGGACAACGCCGCCCCCAGGGCGCTGATAAACATGGCCGCGGTCTACTTCTCGCGCGGGGACGGAGAAAAAGCCAGGGAGCACATGAAGCGCGCGCTGGCGGTGCAGGACAACCACCAGGTACGCCTCTGCTGGGCCGAGATGGAGCTGGTACTGGGCTCCAGGCGCGGCGGCCGGGAACTCCTGGCGCAGATCCTGAAAGAAGACCCCCGGAATTACAAAGCCCTCTACCTGAAGACCCTGGACGCGGAAACTCCGGGAGAGCCGGAGAAGGACAAGGACCTGGTTTTCTCGGGCGGCGTGGCCGTAGAACGGCGAGCCCCCTCCCCGGCGCCGACCCGCAACTGACCTTTAAATGCGAAAAATACTGCTGATAAAACTGGGAGCGCTGGGCGACGTGCTGCGCACGACGCCGCTGCTGCGCGCCCTGCCCGGCCGCGTCACCTGGGTGACCAGCCGGCGGGCCCTGCCGCTGCTGGCCGGCAACCCGCGCGTCGCCCGGCTGCTTACGCCGGAGAACTGCGCAAAGCTGCGCGGCGAGAAGTTCGACTGGGTTATCAATTTCGACGAGGACGAACAGGCCTGCGCGCTGGCCTCCGCCGTAGCCGCGGAGAAGAAGACCGGCGCCCTGCTCGCGCCCGGCGGCGTCACCTACTGCAAAGACTCGGCGCCGTGGTTCGACATGAGCCTTATCAGCCGGTACGGCCGCGGGGAAGCCGACAGGCGAAAATATTCGGCCAGGAAGCCCTACCAGTATTACCTTTTCAAAGCCTGCGGCTTCAGGTTCGACGGCGAAGAGTATATGCTGCCGCCGGCTCCCGCGCCCAGGCGCCCCCTGGTGGCCCTCGAGACCCGCGCTGGCGAACGCTGGCCGCTGAAGAACTGGACAGGCTACCGGGCTTTAGCCGATCTGCTCGAAAAGGACGGCGTGGATTTCTTTTTTCTCCGCCAGCGGAGGAAACTGGCCGACTATATTTCCGACATCGCCCGCTGCACGCTGCTGGTGGCGGGCGATACCCTGGCCATGCATATAGCGCTGGCGCTGCGCAGACGCGCGGTGGCCGTTTTTAACTGCACCAGTCCCTGGGAGATCCACGGTTACGGGCGCCTGCGCAAAGTGGTCCATCCCCGGCTGCGCGAGTTCTTTTATTCCACGCGCCCGCCCGGCAGGGATTTCAAAAGCGTACCTGTCCAGGCGGTCTTCAAAGCGGTAAAAGGCCGTATTTCTTAGGTATTGAAAAACGCCCTTTTCTCTGCTACACTCTATAGATAGGTCAGGGCGGCGAATGTGGTATAATAAACCAAGCTGACAATGCGGCAGAATACAAGCAGGCGACAAAATGGCTCTGAATAACGACAAAAACAGAAAAAACCGCGCTAAACCCCGGGCGCAGGCTTACGTTAAGCCCGCGATCGTAAAGCACGGTTCGCTTAATTCACAGATAGCGTCTTTCCGCACTTTCTATTAAGCGACCCAGCGGTAGAACGCCCCCCGAACACGTGAAAATCACGCTGCTTCCTTCGACGTATTACTCCGATCCCACCTACAACCGAATACTTTCAAGCCTCCGCCGCGAATTTACGGCGTCGGGGCACGAAGTTTCCATAGCCTCGCGCGCGACCGCGGCGAATCCCCGGCTGCAGCTCGAGCTTTCACCGGACTCACCGCCCTGCGGGGGCGGCGGCCGGCGGCTTCCGCTGCTGCAGGTTCTGGCAAAGCTTACCCCCCCGGGCGCGGTCCTTAATTTTCATTTTTCCGGCTGGCTGCGCCCCTGGCACGCGCCCCTGCTGCTGGCCCGCCGGCTGGCTGCGGTGAAACTCGTGGTCACGTTCCAGGATTACCTGCATCCCGACCTGCCGCCCCTTACCCCCGCCGCTAAAAAGGACCTGCTGGCGATCCTGGACCGGGCGCACGGCGTCACCGCGGTCTCGGACTTCCTGGCGCGCCTGTTGCGCAGGGATTTCCCCGCGGCCGCGCGCAAGCTCTGCGTGGTCCCCAACGGGGCGGACCGCCCGGACAAGGCCGCGCGGTCTGACGCCGGGCGCGGCTGCATCCTGACGGTAGGCCGCCAGGCCCCGTACAAAGGGCTGGACCTGCTGCTTTTTGCTTTCGCCAAAGCCGTCGAAAAAGGCTGCGGCAGCAAGCTGCTCGTCTGCGGCGCGGGCGCGCGCGGCCCCCTGGAGCGCCTGGCGGCAAAACTCGGACTGGCGAACCGCGTGGAATTCAGGGGCGTGGTCTCCCCTGCGGCGGTCTCGGGTTTGATGAAGAATTGTCTTTTCTACGCCACCACGCCGCGCTGGGAATCCTTCGGCATGGCGGCGCTGGAGGCCATGGCCGCGGGCAAGGCCGTGCTGGCGTCGAAAACCGGCGGCCTGGCCGAATTCACCGGCAGGAAGCGCGGCACCCTGGCGGTAGCGCCGCAGGACACAGAGGCGGCGGCGGCGGCGATACTGAAGCTTTCCGCCGACGGCGCTCTCAGGAAAGCCCTGGGGCGCGAAGCCGCGCGCACCGCGCTCGGCTACACATGGAAGAAAGCGGCGGACAAATATCTCCGCCTGGCCTACCGGTAATTCCTTTAAATATTTTTAACGCAAAGAGGGGACAGCGGGCAGTCGCCGCACAGCGGCTTCGTCTTCCTGCAAAAATCTTTCCCCAGGCGCACCAGCAGCGCGTGGTATTCGTTATAAAGCCCGGCTTCAGGCGGCAGCGCCCTTTCGAATAGTTCTTTCCAGCCCTCGTAGCCCGGCTGTTCGGGCAGCCCGGCCCGCTCCCCTATCCGGCGGGTATACGCGTCGATAACGAACGAGGGCTTGCGCGCCCCGTACAGCACCATGCAATCCGCCGTCTCCGGCCCCACGCCTTTGTAGGAAAGCAGTTCCTCGCGCAGCGCTTCAGCCGGGGCGCGCAGGAACCACGCTTTGAACCCTTCGGGATGCTCTTTTAACGCCCGGCGGCAGAACTCCCTCAGCCGCCCGGCCTTCTGCCTGAAATAGCCGCTGCTGCGTACCGCTTGTTCCAGTCCGGGGAGCGCGGAAGCCGCGATCTTTCCAGGCGTCGTCAGGCCGGCGGCGGCCAGCGCCGCCAGCGCCTTTTCCACGTTCTCCCAGGCGGTGTTCTGCGTAAGCATCGCCCCGACGCAGATCTCGAAAACGGCTTGCTCCGTCAGCGGGCCGCGGTAACCGGCCCGGTAGACGGGAGTCTTTGCGCCGGCGGGCGTGACGGGCCACCAGCCCTGCGGGCCGAAGGCGCGCAGCAGGCGCTGATAGCTCTGTTTTATTCTTTGGGAAGCAGCCGCTTGATCTCCCGGAGCAGGTCTTCCAGGTTGTAGGGCTTTTTCATGAAGTTTCTGGCGCCGCATTGTTTTGCCTTTTCAACGCTTTCGGGCTTATCCAGGGTGGAAATTATCAGGATGGGGATATGGCGGGTGAGGTTGTCGCGCATCAGCGCATTACAGACGTCGTAGCCGTTAAGCTTGGGCAGCAGCAGATCCAGCAAAACCAGGTCCGGCTTTTCCCGGCGCGCCAGCGCCAGCCCGGCCACGCCGTCCGCCGCGTGCAGCACCGTATGCCCTTCCGCCTCCAGCACTTCCTTGAGCACCGTGGAGGCGGCCTTGCTATCCTCTATCATCACTATCTTGCGGCCGCTCACCTGGCGCCTCCCGGGCGGTAATAACCGGCCAGCAGCAGATAATCTTTTTCCGACTTGAGCAGCCCGGCGCATTCCTCGTCGGTAAGAGGCCTTTTGACCTTGCCGGGGGCGCCCATCACCATGCTCCGCGGCGGGATCCTGGAGCCGGGAGTGACCACCGCGCCGGCGGCGATAACGCAGTACTCCCCTATCTCGCAGTCCATGACCACGGCGCCCATGCCGATAAGGCAGTGCGCGCCCACCACCGACCCGTGGATGATGGCCGAATGCCCGACGGTGACGCCTTCCCCGACCAGCACCGGCTTGTCCTTGTTGGGATGCAGCACCGCCAGATCCTGGATATTGGAACCCCGGCCCACTTCGATGCGGTCCACGTCGCCGCGGATGACGGCCCCGGGCCAGACGGAAACCCCGCCGGCGAGCTTCACTTTGCCTATAAGGACGGCCGAGGCGTGTACCCAGGCTTCAGGCGAAATTTCAGGAGAGCTGTCCAGGAATTTCTCTATCATTGTCCCGCCCCCTGCTCGTGAGCGTGGTGCTTCGCTTCGCTGCCGTGGCGGGAATGCACGGAACTCGGAGGCGGTTCGGAGGAACGAAGGGCCCAGTAAATGAAGATACTGGCGAAAGCAGGCAGCAGGTAATAGAAAAGCCGGAACAGCAGGCTGGCCGTAAGGGCCTGCGCCACCGGCACGCCCATCCCGGAAAAGGCGGCCGTCATGGCGGCCTCCATGGCCCCCAGCCCGCCCGGCAGGATGGGGATGATGGTCATCAGCATGCCGAAAGCGAACCCCGCGATAAGCGTGGTGGCGCCCAGCGACACCCCCACGGCCTTGAAGGCGAAGTAGAGGATCATGATATTGCTGACCCAGTCGCAGAAAACGTACCCCACTACCTTGGGCAGCTCGAATTTGCGGCCGTGGATGGTGCGGATGCCTTCGTCCAGCTGGCTCTCGAACTTCTTGAAATTCTCGTGCGGGATCTCCTTCTTGGAGAAGAAGAAGATCACGTGGTTCACGGCTACGAAGGTCCTGCGGGCCCACGCCGCGCGCAGCTCGTGGTGAAAGAAAAGCAGCGTCAGGCCGAAGGCGAACCCCAGTACGGCCAGCACGCCGATAAGAGCCTCTATCATGCCGCGGTTGAACTGCGGGGTCTGCATGAACTGCAGCACGGCGCCCTCCACCACGATCAGCGCCAGCGCCAGGTAGATCAGCACGGTTATGACCACCGAAGAGGTGACGCTGGCCCCGTAGGGCACCCTGCGCTTGCCCAGCAAATGCGCCCTGGTGGCGAAGCCGCTGATGCCGCCCGAAGAGACGAAGTAATTAACGGTGGTGGAAACGAAAGCGATACCGGCCACCTGCAGGAAAGGCAGGCGGATCCCCAGGATGCGCAGCACTTCCCAGAGGGTAAAACCCATGAACGTATAGCTGGAAACGGCGAACAGGAAAGAAATGAGCAGCCACCAGGGGTTGGCGTTGAGGAGGGTCTCGGCCATAGCGCCCAGGTTGGGATAGACCAGCCAGCCCAGGATGCCCAGGGAAAGCGCAACCGGCGCGTAGATGGCCATTTTTTTGCGCAAGGAGGCTTGTTTCATAATTTGATCGCAGTACTCGCGGCGGCACAGGCTGGCGGCCAAAACTTTCAGTTTAGTCCGCGCACACAAGTATTGTAAAATTAGTTTATATTATTATTGCGGTAGAGGCAAAGCCCGCGGCGCCGCCCCCCTCCCTTAACGACCCGCCTCCAGCCCGCCGCGCGCGCGGAAAATTTATGAGCACATACAGGTTCGATTTTATAGTGGTCGGCAGCGGCGCCGCAGGGCTGCTGGCCGCGCACAAACTGGCCGCGGCCGGGACGGTGGCCGTGCTGACCAAGCGGGAGCCGGAGATCTCCAACAGCAACCTGGCCCAGGGCGGCATAGCGGCCGTCACCGCCGCCAACGACAGGTTCTCCCTGCACATAGCCGACACGCTGCGCACCGGGGCCGGGCTGGCCGACAAGCGCATCGTGGACCTGACGATAACCGAAGCCCCCCAGCGCATCCAGGAGCTGGTGGACCTGGGCGCCAAATTCAGCGTCAGGAACGGCGCGTTCGAACTGGGCCTGGAAGGCGGGCATTCCCGGCGCCGCGTCCTGCACGCCGCCGACGCCACCGGGCGGGAAATAGAGCGCGCCCTGCTCGCGGCCTGCAAAGCGGACAAGAACATAACTTTCTTCCCTTACTATTCGGCCGTGGACCTGATCCTGAAGAGCCGGCCCGCGCGCACGCGCCCGGCCCGCAACGCCTGCCTGGGCGTCTACGCCCTGGAGGAAGCCACCGGCCGCGTGCGCAGTTTCCTGGCCGCCACCACGGTGCTGGCCTCGGGCGGGGCCGGCAAGGTCTACCGCTACACCTCCAACCCCGACGTAGCCACCGGCGACGGCATGGCCATGGCCTACCGCGCCGGGCTGCAGCTGGCCAACATGGAATTCGTGCAGTTCCACCCTACCTGCCTCTACCACCCGCAGGCCAAGTCCTTCCTGATCTCCGAAGCTTTGCGCGGCGAGGGCGGGATACTGCGCGGCTCCGACGGGACCGCTTTCATGAAGAACTATTCCCGCTACCGGGAGCTGGCGCCGCGCGACATCGTGGCGCGGGCCATAGACTCGGAACTGAAGCGCACCGGCGCCGACTGCGTCTACCTGGATATGACCCATTTAAAGGGAGCTTTCCTTAAAAAGCGCTTTCCCACTATTTACGCCAAATGCCTGCAGCTGGGCCTGGACATAACGAAGCACCCGATCCCCGTCGTGCCGGCCGCCCACTTCTTCTGCGGCGGCGTCAACGTGGACGAGTACGGGCGCACCGGCATGGCCGGCCTGTACGCCATAGGCGAGGTCTCCCACACCGGCCTGCACGGCGCCAACCGCCTGGCCTCCAACTCCCTGCTGGAGGCCTGCGTCTTCGCCCACCGGGCGGCCGAAACGATAAAGGCCGGCCATACCCGCCGCCCGCCAGGGGCCAGGCCGGCGCCGTGGACCACGGGCAACGCCCGCCCTTCCGACGAAGCCGTGATCATAACCCATAATTGGGACGAGATCCGCACGCTGATGTGGAATTACGTGGGCATAGTCCGCAGCGACAAGCGCCTGGCCCGGGCGGACACCCGCGTAAAGCTCATTTCCGAGGAGATCGTCAAATATTACTGGGACTTCCTCCCCACCCGCGACCTGCTGGAACTCAGGAACATCGCCTGCCTGGCGGGCGTGATCATAAACTCCGCCCGCCGCCGCAAGGAAAGCCGCGGGCTGCACTATACGGTGGATTACCCCAAGGCGTCCGACCGCTTCCTCAAGCCGACGCTGGTGGACCGCTACGGAGAGAACGGCTAATGGATAAAATTATCGTCAGCGGGGCCCGCTCCCACAATCTCAAGAACATCAGCCTGGAGATCCCCAAGAACCGGCTGGTCGTCATCACCGGGCTTTCCGGCTCCGGCAAGTCCACGCTCGCCTTCGACACCATCTACGCCGAGGGGCAGCGCCGCTACGTGGAATCGCTCTCCTCCTACGCCCGGCAGTTCCTGGAGCAGATGGACAAGCCCGACGTGGATTCCATAGAGGGCCTCTCCCCGGCCATCGCCATCCAGCAGCACTCGCCGTCCAAGAACCCGCGCTCCACCGTGGGCACCGTCACGGAGATCTACGACTACCTGCGCCTCCTGTTCGCCAAGGCCGGACGGCCCTATTGCCCCGCCTGCCATAAGCCGATAAAAGCCTGGTCGGCCCAGGGCATCACCGCCGAACTCCTGGCCAAATACGGCGGAAAAAAGACCCGGATCTTCTCGCCGCTGGTGCGCGGCCGCAGCGGCACCTACGAGGAGCTTTTCGCCCGCCTGCGCAAAAGCGGGTTCACCAAGGCCCGCGTCGACGGCAAGGTCTTCCAGCTTGAGACCCCGCCTGCACTGAAGCGCTACATAAAGCACGACATTGACCTGTTCGTGGACGAATTTACCGTGAACGCCGGGGACCGGGAGCGCCTGAGCGAAGCCGTGGAACTGGCGCTAAGTCAGTCCAAGGGCCTGCTGAGCGCCGAAACCGGCACCGAAGCCTCCCTGTACAGCGAGAAGAACGCCTGCCCCGCCTGCGGCATCAGCTTCCCCGAACTCGAGCCGCGCCTGTTCTCATTCAATTCCCCCCACGGCGCCTGCGCGGAATGCGGCGGCCTCGGCATCAAGATAGAGATAGACCCCGACCTGGTGGTCCCGGACAAGACCAAATCGGTCAACGGCGGAGCGCTGGAAGCCTGGGCCAACCCGGTGACCACGCGCACGCACCGCTGGAAAGGTTCCTGGTCCGGCTATTACGCCGAGATGCTCAACACCGCCGCCGCCGCCGGCGGCATAGACCTGGACAAGCCCTGGAAAGACCTGCCGAAGACCCACCGGGACATCCTGCTCAACGGCGCGGGCGAGTTCGAGGGCGTGGTGACAAACTTGAAGCGCCGCCACACGGAAAGCGAGTCGGAGTTCGTAAAAGAGGAGATCTATACCAAGTTCATGCGCGAGACGGTCTGCCCCTCCTGCAAGGGCCTGCGGCTGAAGCCGGAGGCGCTGAGCGTGCTGGTGGACGGCAGGAACATCGCCCAGATGGCCGCGCTGCCCATAGCGGCCGCCAGGCAGGCCATGGCGGCCCCGGACTTTACGGAGACGGAAAGGACCATCGCGCGGCTCATCCTCAAAGAGATAAGTTCCCGCCTGACCTTCCTGAACAACGTAGGCCTGGGCTACATCTCGCTCGACCGGCGTTCGGAGACCCTGTCCGGCGGCGAGGCCCAGCGCATACAGCTGGCCACGCAGATCGGCTCCGGGCTGACCGGGGTGCTGTACGTCCTGGACGAGCCGACCATCGGCCTGCACCAGCGCGACAACGCCAAGCTGATCAACACTTTAAAGTCCCTGCGCGACATCGGCAACACCCTGCTGGTCGTCGAGCACGACGAGGCCGTCATCCGCGGCGCCGACCACGTAATAGACCTGGGCCCCGGCGCGGGCCTGGCCGGGGGCTATATCGTGTCCCAGGGCACCCCCGCCCAGATCATGAAGGACAAGAAGTCCGTGACCGGGCCTTTCCTGACGGGACAATTGTCCACCACGGTAAAGAGGCAGCCGCGCGCGCACGCCGGCAAGTTCCTGGAATTCACCGGCGCCCGCCAGTTCAACCTGAAGGATATCGACGTGAAGATCCCGCTGGGGCTGTTCATCAGCATCTGCGGCGTCTCCGGCTCGGGCAAGTCCACGCTGCTTTACGAAATAGTCTACAAGGCGCTCGCGAAGGAACTGTATAAGTCCAAGGAAGCCCCCGGGGCCTTCCGTTCGATGAAAGGCGCCGGCCAGATCGATAAAGTTATCATCGTGGACCAGTCGCCCATAGGCCGCACGCCCCGTTCCAACCCCTCCACCTACAGCGGCGTCTTCAACCACATCAGGGATCTCTTCGCCGCGCTGCCCGAAGCCAAGCGCCGGGGCTACGAGCCCGGCCGCTTCTCGTTCAACGTGAAGGGCGGCCGCTGCGAAGCCTGCCAGGGCGACGGGACGATAAAGATCCAGATGCAGTTCCTGGCGGACGTCTACGTGAAATGCGACGAGTGCGCCGGGCACCGGTTCAACGACGACACGCTGGCCGTGCGCTTCAAAGGCAAGAGCATCGCCGACGTGCTGGACTTGTCCGTGGAGGAGGCGCGCGCCCTGTTCTCCGAGATCCCGCGCATCGCCAAGATCCTCGACACCCTGAGCGAGGTGGGCCTGGGGTACCTCAAGCTCGGCCAGAGCGCCACCACCCTGTCCGGCGGCGAAGCCCAGCGCCTCAAGCTGGCGGAACAGCTGGCCCGCCGGGCCACCGGCCGCACCCTCTATATCCTCGACGAGCCCACTACCGGGCTGCATTTCGCGGACGTGGAAAAACTCCTTAAAGTATTGCACCGCCTGGCCGACGCGGGCAATACCGTGCTGGTCATAGAGCACAACCTGGACGTGATCGCCGCCTCGGACTGGCTGATCGAGCTGGGGCCCGAAGGCGGGGACGCCGGCGGCGAACTGGTCTTCTCCGGCCCCGTCTGCGACGTCCTGAAGGCGCGTAAATCCTATACCGGCGCCTACCTCAAGGAGCACCTGGACGTGAAAAAGGCGGGGATCTGCTGATTCCCGCCGGCCCTTTATTTTTTTGAACCGAAGTTGATGAAGGTGAACGAGGACATCTGCACCGGCTTGAAATTAAAGCTGGCCGAGCGGGCTCCCTGGCGGAACCCGGCGCTGTCTTCCCTGGAATAAGCCTCCAGCCACGTCTCCCATTTGCGCGTAAAATCCCCGCCCTCGCGCACCCTGTAGATCTTCCAGAGAGCCGCCTCCAGTTTTTCCCCGCCGCGCATGGCCTCGCAAAGCCCCTTGAACTGCAGGCGCGTATGCTGCCTGTAAAGGTACATGACGGTGCCGAAGGACTGCAGGTACCAGTCCGCTATCTGGGTGTCCGAATCCAGCTGGTCTATTTTGAGCCCGAAGAACCGGGAGAACGGCACCCGGCGTTCGGCCGGAAAATACGCCAGGGCGCGCCCCCACGGCCCGCCGTCGGTAAAAACCAGGTCCTCCATGTAGACGGCCAGCCCCTCGTTGAGCCATTGCGGCGGGTAATTCAGCTTTTCCGCGAAATAGCTCTCGAAATACAGATGGCTCAGCTCATGGGCGATGACGGCCTTAAGTTTGTCCTGGTCTCCCGTGTCGTAGACCACGATGGTTTTTTTGGAGGAATAAGCCAGCCCCTTCGACCAGCGCGGGGGTTTGAACTCGCCGTTCAGGTAGGCCTCCTGGGAGGAGTAGATGTAAACCTTGGTCTTTTCCTTCACCATCCAGGGGGCGAACATGGCCATGTTCATGCGCATGGAGGCGTACATTTTTTCCAGCTCGAGGGAGATTGCGCCCGGGGACCAGGCGGACAGGTGCAGCACCTCGAAATGAGGAGAGGTCTTGCTGTGCCACGCGGAGGCGGGCGCCGACGCCGGGGCCGGGGCCTCGGCCGCCCGCGGGCCCGCCGCCAGGTTGAGCGCCGCGGAAAGAAACAGGAGGAAAGGGAGGGCCATAGGCAGGGGTTAATCGGAAACGGTAGTCACGAACTTCTGCGGGGTCCCGGTCTGCTTGAACGAGACCTGCTTTAAGTCCAGGACGGCGCTGGCGTCGGGCGGGGTCCCCCAGGTGCTCTGGTTCTTGGCCGCGTAGCCCTGCGCGTTGCCGAAATTGACGCTGCTTTTCTGGATCCTTGCCGCCAGCACATGGCGCTCAAGTATCCATTTCACCACCATTACGGCCAGCATGGAAAGGATCACGGACATTACCAGCACCTGCAGCAGCACCGCGCCTTTCCTCAGCCTTGTCTTCATAAAATATCCAGCCGGCGGGCGGCCTGCCGCGGCCCGGGCCTGCAGGGGTTAAAAGTTGTCGGTGACCGTAGTGCTGAAACGCCGGAAAGTTCCGCCCGAAGTCTGCGTGAACGAGACGGACTTGCCGTTTACGATCGTGCTGGCGTTGGAAGGAATGGCCCAGGTGGAGGAGTTCGACATGGCGTAGCCGGTGGAGATGGCCGTATTGCGGGCGCTCTGCTGGACGCGGTTGGCGATGATATAGCGGGAGAACACCCACTTTACCACCATTACGGCGATCATGGAAAGGATCACAGACATCACAAGGGTCTGCAGCAGTATCGCGCCTTTTCTCCAGCATGTCCGAGGTTTCATAAATAGCCTTAAAGACCGCCCAACCGGCTAAATCCTTTTTCGCCCCGTTATCCCTATAGCCTAGCAGACAAAACCGCTTTTTTCAAGGGCAGCGGCGCGCCGCGGGGGCGGCAAGAAGGGATATTCGGGGATCAGGGAGCGGAAACGTTCAGCCTGACGGCGGTAATAAGCGTGGCGTCCACGCGCTGGCCCGCGGTGCGGAAATCCCGCGTGCCGGGCGTGAAATTGGTGGCGGGGTCCCAGAACACGCGCATGCGCACCTTTACTACGGGCTTGCCCGCCACGTCGGCGGCGGTGCGGGAGAACAGGCTGGTGACCGGGATCACGTGGGCCGACAGCTGGGTAACGGTCTGGCCGGCTACGGCCTGCCCGCAGGCGCCTACCGGGTAGGAACCCACCGACCAGAAAGGCCCGGCGGGGCAGCCGCCGCCCCCCGCTATGTCCCCTGTGTGATAGTAAAGGCAGTTGCCGTAAGGACAGGCGATGTTAATGGCGGGAGCCAGGCAGACGTAATGCCAGGTGGGCACGACCTGGCTGTTTATGCGGTAGCACCCGTTGAGCTGGTCGACGTTGATGGCGAAAGCCAGGGTATTGCCCGAGGCGTTGGGCGCGGGCACGTCTATGCGGTTGGCCTCCTGCAGCCTGGAGGTGATCGTCTTCATGGCGACCAGGGCGCTGGACTTTATGGTGTTCTGCCGGTAGTTCTGGAACATGTGCTTATTGGCGGTGGAATAGATGCCGGCCATGGACGTCATCATGAAGCCGAAGATGATCGTGGCGATGAGCAGTTCGGCCAGGGTAAAAGCGCGCCTGTATTTGAATGTCATAAAGCTAGTCCGCGAACTTCATGTCGAAACTGACCGTTTTGCAGGCTCCCGTCCCGGTACCGAAGCTGCAATTAGTATCCTGCACGTAATAAACGAAGTGGCAGGCGCCGCCCCACACGCACGAAGCGGCGGTGCCCCGCAGCTCGGCCATATCGGTGGTATTCATGAGCGCCGAGATGTCGTGGCGGGTGCCGGGCGCGGCGGCGGAGCCGGTCAGCGCCCAGGAGTTGCTGGAATCAGCGCTCCATCTCCCCCCCAGATTGGGCGCCCAGTAGGTGCCGGCGCTGGTATAGACGGGAGTGGTGGAATCCGCGCTGACATAAAGCTGCAGCGTCTGCTGGGCTTCCTTGATCAGCATGGCGGAAAGTTCTTTCTTATCGGATTTCTTGCGGGAAACGGAGCTGGAAAGGATGACGGAAAATACGGCCGCCGCGGTTATGGCCGCGACGATGGTGGCCATGGTGACCTCTATGAGGGTCTGGCCGGCTCTGCTTTTAAACATGGCTCTGCGGTTCATATCGGTTTCCATCCGGGCCCGCCCCTCAGACTAGAATCCGGAGCAGGCGGGCGCGCCGTTTACGGCCGAGCAGGTGCCTGAAAGATCGAAATTATAGCCCCAGTTGTTGTAGGGGGCGTTGTTCGTGCCGGGCGCGGCCCCGGTGCGGCGCCGGGTGCTGGCCGCCACGCCGCCGCCTACGGAGAAGGTGTAGGAAGCGTTGGTCCAGTCCTGGGCCGCCACGTAATTGCACCTGACGATGCGGCAGACGTTGTTGGAGGTGACGTCGCAGGCGCCGGTATTGCAGGTATTGGTGATTGTGCCGCTCAGGGCCATGGTGGGGTTGTCCACCAGGTACATCCTGTAGGCGTTGCCGAGCATGTGCCCGATCGCCATGGCGTCGCTGGCCTTTGAAACCTCCAGCGTTTTGTAATAGTAGGGGATGCTCATGGAGGCCAGGATGCCCATGATGATCACCACCACCATCAGTTCTATCAGGGTGAAGCCTTTTCTGGCGTGTTTCATAATTTTCCTTAAAGCCGCTCCCGGGCTAGCGCCCCGCCCGCGCACAACCCCGTCAGCCGGCGCCGATCTGCGACAGCTGGAAGATGGGCATGAAGATGCTCATAACGATGACGCCGATGATGCCGCCGATGCCGACGACCAGGATGGGGTCGATCATGGAGGAGAACCGGCGGATGAACTGGTCTATCTGCTCCTGGTAATACTTGGACAGCACCACGATGATATCGGGCAGTTTGCCCGACTCTTCGCCCATCCACATCATTTCGGTGACCATCGGCGGGAAGATCCCCGTCTTTTTGAAGGACTCCGAGATGGACCGGCCGCTGGCGATATCGTTCTTGGCCTGCTTGAGCGCGTTCTGGAAGATCAGGTTCTTCTTGAAGGCGCCCTCCAGCACGGAAACGGAATTGAGGATGCTGACGCCCGAACGGATCAGCGTGGCCATGGTGGTGAGCATGCGCTCTATCTGCATGCTGCGGATCAGCCCGCCGAACAGCGGCATGCTGAACTGGATGTGGTTCCAGGTCAGGCGCCCGGGCGGCGTGGCGATATAGGCCCGGAAAGCGAACACGCTGCCGATGGCGATCACCAGCATGAACACCAGGTACTTGACCACGATGTCCGAGATGGTGACGATGATCTGGGTGATCATCGGGAGCTTCAGGTTGAAGTCCTGGAAAATGCCCGCGAACACGGGCACGATATAAATGACGAAGTAGGCCAGCACGCCTACGGACATCGTCATCAGCACGGCCGGGTAGGCCAGCGCCGTGAGGATCTTGGACTTTATGTTCTCCTGGGATTCGTTATAGGTCGTTATCTGGCGCAGCACGGAGGGCAGCTGGCCCGAGACTTCGCCGGCCTGCACCAGGGACACCCAGATCTCGTCGAAGACCTTGGGATGCTTTTCCATGGCTTTGTGCAGCGCGCCGCCGGCGGAAACTTCCTTGGTGACGGCGGAAAGGATGACGCCGAGGTTCTTGTTCTCGGCGTGCTCGCTCAGCAGGGAGAGGGCGCGCACCAGCGGGATGCCGCCGCCCAGCAGGGTGGACATCTGCTCGCCGAAAAAGACCATTTCGCGCCCGGAAACGCTGCCCCCGGCGCCGACCTTCTTCAGGCTCAGGATGCCCCGGGATTTTACGTTCTCCGACTGGATGGAAAGGATGAACAGCCCCTTCGTCTGAAGGGACTGTACCGCGCCGTCTTCATCGTCAGCGTCAAGCGCCCCGGTGGTTACGGTGCCCTGAGCGTCCTGAACGGTATAAATGAATCTTCCCATAGTTATCCGCCGAACCCGGCCGCTTGCCGCCCCGCAATATAGTATGCGTTGTAACTCGCCGAAAATCAAGGCCCAAATCGATACACAGCCCCGGGCCCGGCCGGGGTCAGCGCTCCGTGACCGTGACCGACAGCATGTCCTCTACCGAGGTCACGCCGGCCAGCACCTTGTGCCAGCCGCTGGCGCGCAGGTTCCAGGCGCCGCCCTTGGCGGCCTCCAGGGCCAGCTTCTGCACGTCCGCGTCCTTGTAAATGATGTGCTTCATCGCGTCGGTGTTGAAATACACCTCGTAGATGGCCTTGCGGCCCTTATAGCCCATGTTGTTGCACTGGGGACAGCCCTTGGCCTTGAAGAAAGTGAGCCTGGTCAGGTCCGGCATGGGGTTCAGCATGCTTTCGGCCGCGAACTGGTCTATCTCATCCTGCGGCGGGCGGTACGGGACCTTGCAGAGCGGGCAGAGCTGGCGCACCAGGCGCTGGGCCGCCAGGCAGAGCAGGGTGCTGGCGAGCAGGTATTTTTCTATGCCCATGTCCAGCAGGCGGGGCACGGCCTCCAAAGCGCTGTTGGTATGCAGGGTCGAAAGCACGAGGTGGCCGGTCATGGCGGCCTTAAGGCAGGCCTCCGCGGTTTCGTTGTCGCGGACCTCGCCGACCAGGATAACGTCGGGGTCCTGGCGGAGGAAGGAGCGCAGGCCGGAAGCCATGGTAAGGCCGATGGCGGGCTTTACCTGCACCTGGCTGATGCCTTCCATCTTGATTTCTACGGGGTCTTCCAGCGTCATGATGTTGAGCTCGGGAGACTTGATGGTGTTGAGCACGGCGTTAAGCGTGGTGGTCTTACCGGAACCGGTGGGGCCGGTGAGGAAGATCAGGCCGTTGGGCGCGGCGGCGGCTTTAAGGAAGTCGTCCATCTGGCGCTGCTCGAAGCCTATGATCTTGACGTTCAGTTCCACGGAGCCCCTGTCCAGGATACGCATGACCAGCTTTTCGCCGAACACGGTAGGACAGACGCTGACGCGGATCTCGATGACGCGGTTCTGGTATTTTATGGAGAAACTGCCGTCCTGCGGCAGGCGGCGCTCGGAGATGTCGAGCTTGGAAAGGATCTTCACGCGCGAGATCATCGCGTCCACCAGCGCGGTGGGCGGGGCGCTGCGTTCGTAAAGCACGCCGTCGATGCGCAGGCGCAGGGAAACCTTTTCGTCGAACTTTTCCAGGTGGATGTCGCTGGTCCGCTCGCTGATCGCCTGCTTCATGATGGCGTTCACCAGCTTGATGGACTGCGCGCCCTTGGACTCGCCGATGATCACCTTGTCCAGGTCCAGCTTGCCGTCGGGGGTGATCACGTCGTTGTCGGAGGTCTCCGCTCCCCCCTCCAGGGCCTTGTCCAGGACCTTGTCGATCAGGCTGGACTGTCCCTGGTAGAAAGAGTCTATCACCTTGAGGATCTGCGCTTTGGTGGAGATAAAAGGCTGGATCTCCATGCCGGACACCAGCTTGATGTTGTCCAGCATCATGATATTGGTCGGGTCGGTGATGGCCGTGGCCAGCATGTTGTTCTCTATGAACAGCGGGATGACGGCGTTGTCGCGGGCGAATTTTTCGGGAATGAACTTCTCCAGGCCCTGGCCCTTTTCCGGGTTCAGGATCTGGTTCTCTTTGGAGGCGTAAGGGATGCCCAGCTGCTTGCCCAGGGCCATCGCCACCTGCTCTTCCGTGGCGTAACGCAGCTTTACCAGGGCCTCGCCGATCAGGCAGGCCTGCTGCAGCTGGAATTTAAGCGCCTTGTTGAGCTTTTCTTCGTCGATCCAGCCGGCCTGGATCATTATTTCGCCGAGACGTTTGTGCATAAGATGGACCCGTAAACCCTGGAGCGCCGCCCGCGCGCTAGTCTACCAGTATCGTGGGCGTAATGAAGATCACCATGTCGGTATTCGTGCGCCTGGAACTCACGCTGGTGAACAGCCAGCCGATGATCGGGATGTAGCCGAGCAGCGGGACCTTCTTTATGGTCTTGTTCTCGGTGGAGGAAAGCATGCCGCCGATAACCACGGTCTGCCCGTTCTTCACGCGCACCATGGTGGAGGCGCCGCGGCTCACGGGGTCGTAGACGGTCTCGCCCTGGACGGTGATGGCGGAGGGCACAGCGTCCGCGTAGACGGGCTGCACGATCATGGTGATAAAGCCTTCCTTGTTGACCTGCGGGGTCACCTTAAGGGTGAGGCCGATACGGCGGCGCTCCACGCCCGTGGAAGAGGAACCGGAGGCCCCGCCGGCGGAAGCCACCTGGCTGGTGGTGCCCATGGCCGCGTCCTTTGAAATAGTGATAAGGGCCGTCTTATTGTTCATGGCCACTATCTTGGGCTTGCCCAGGTAGCGGGCCTCGCCCTTGGAGATGAGGGCGCGGAAGATCGCCTGCAGCTGCGCGAGGCTGAAGATACCGTAATAAACGCCCTTGGAGCTCTGCTGGGCGGTGGAGAAGATGGGGTCTACCGAGCCGCCGCCGCTGGAGCCGCTCTCGGTGGTGGCGGCCTCGCCCACGTCCCGGGTATTGGGGAAGAAATTCTTCCACTGGTCGCCGGAGTAGAAACCCTTGCGCAGGCCGTAATCGGTCAGGCGCGCGGGACCCGCGAAGTAGGCCATCTCGCCGCGCGAGCCGCCCCACTCGATGCCGAGTTCGTTCATGCGGTCCGTGTTGATCTCTACGATCTGGGCCTCGATCAGTATCTGCGGGGCTTTCTTGTCCAGTTCCGCTATGATCTGCTCGACCTGCGGGAAAACTTCGGGCACGTCGGTGATCACCAGGGTGTTGGTGCGGGGGTCGGTGGCCAGCTTGCCGTTCTTCTTGGAAAGCACGCTGCGCACGATGGTGATGATGGCGATGCCGTTATCCTTGTCGCCGCCGCCTTCCTTGCCGCCGCCCTTGCCGCCGCCCTCGCCGCCGCCGGAAGTGCCGGAGGAGGAAACGTCGGAGGAGGTGATCGCGGCCAGCTCTTCGCCTACGGAGGAGATGGGGATGAGCGGGATATAGTTCAGCGTATAGATCTTCGTGATCAGGTTGGGCATGTCGGCGGAGCGCTTCTGCACCACGTAGGTGTTGCTTTTGCCGATGCGCTGGTAGGTCAGGCCCTTCACGCGCAGCAGCAGCTCGAGCGCCTCGCGCACGGTGGTCTTGCGCAGGAACACCGTGATGGTCTTGGCCTCAAGCCCCTCGGTGATAATGAAGTTGACCTTCGACTGGGCCGAAACCACGTCGAGGAAGGTGGAGAGCGGGGCGCCCTTGAGGCGGATCGGGCCGATCTTCCGGTCCAGCGGGGAAACGGTTTCCACCTCTTCGTACATCGGGGCGTCCTTGGCGGCCCCGCCTATCTGCACGGATTCTATGGGAGAGCCGGGCACCTGCCCCTGCGGCATGGAGGACGGCGGAGGCGAGTCCGCTTCGGAGCCGCCCTCGAGGATCGGGCCGCCTTCCCCGCCGGAAGGCCCCTGGAGGTCCTGCGCGAAATTCTTCTCCGCGGCGGGGAGTTCGTCCTGGGCGAAAAGCCAGGAGACCGGCAAAACCGCCTGTTCGAACACCAGCGCGAAAGCCAGTAAAATTTTCAAGGTTTTCATAACTCCTCCGTTACCGCACGCACTACTTATTATATGTTAACCGGACCTCTGTAACCAGCGCCATGCTACTTCAGCACCTTCTTGAACTTCTTGCCCTTGTACTCCCCCAGCACGTAATTGGAGCCGACCTTCAGGATCTTGGCTCCGTAAATGGTCTGCCCGGCCACGTACATGTCGCCGTTTATGATGGCCGCGTTGCCCACTATCCCCTGCAGCTGCAGGCGGGTCTCGAACGGCACCTCTTTAGGCCTGTAGTTGGTGACCTGGCGCTGCTGCCGCTCGGCTTCCAGGCGCTGGAGTTCCGCTTCCTTGATGCGGCTGTAATCCGCCGGGGAAAGCGTGGGGTCGCGGGTGCCCTTGGGGGCGTAATAAGAAAGCAGCTTGGGCTGGGTGGAAACCGAGACTTCCTGGACCGCGGCGGTGGAAGCCTGTACCGTGCTCACTACGGGGGTTACCGCGGCTTCGGCCTGGGGCTGCGCCTGCGGCGCGGGCTCCGGGCGGGCCTGGGGTTTGGGCGCGGCCTGCGCCGCCGGCTGGGCGGCGGGACGGGCAGGGACCGCGGGCGCCGGCTGGGCCGGGGCGGCCGCGGGCGCGGGCGCGGCGGAACGGTTCTTTTCGGCTGCGGGGAAAAGATCGGCGGGGGTCTGCTCCTGGGCTATTTCGGACGAAGCCTGCTGCTTGTTCTTTGTCCACCAGTTATAAAACAGGAAAGACGGCACGGCCAGCACCGCTACCAGGAGCAGCCAGCCGATAATGGAGGTGAGGCTTTTCATATCAGGCCCCCCCTCCCGCGAACCTGGGCAGTATGGTGGAAAGCCTGAAAATTACCTTTACGCCGCCGGGGTTCGTGGAATCCCGCCGCAGGTTCAGTTCCACCACCCGCACAAAAATAGGGGAGTTCTCTATCTCCGCCAGCCAGCGGCCCAGCTTGTCGTAAGTGGTGGTGACGGTAACCTCGCGCGAAACCACGATAAAATTGCCTATTTCGGTTTCCTTCTGCCCGCTGACCCCGTCGAAAGCGACGCCGTAGGACCTGGCGGAACTGGTGATGATATAGTTAAGCCACTCGTCCTTGTCCTTGGGCAGGGGCAGCCGGCGCTGGTAGGCGGACAGCCGGGTTTTCCCCTCTTCGTAATCGGCGGCGTACTGCGACACCACCTCTATGCTCGCGAGGTTCCTGGACGCCGTCTCCAGTTTCTTGCTGAAAGGGCTGTATACCATGGAGTAGATGACCAGCAGCACGGGGCCCGCGATGATGAGCGGGCGCTTGAAAGGCTCTATGCCCTTCTCGCCGTAGATCATCATGATGTTATACATCATGTCCTTGAAGAAGGACTGGATTTTCAGGATCAAGGCCGCTATGAACGGGGGCATATCGTCATTTCCTCTTTGAAACGCACATCACGGAGAAGCCGCTGGGCTTGGGCCCGGTCGGGGCCTCGCCGTAAGTCGGCGCCGTCGTCTGCAGGCTCTCCGAATCGGTAGTGCTGTCTATCCTGCCCAGGGGCGCGGTAAAGAGCTTGAACTCCGGGGCGGCTTTCATCGCCCGCGAAAAACCTTCCACCGCAGCCAGCTTGGCCTCGCCTTTCAGGAAGGTCTCTCCTACCAGTTTCAGCTCCGTGACGCCGCCCTGCACGTCCGAGATCGAGAGCGGGCTGGTGTACTGCAGGTCCGCCAGCCACAGTTCCGGGGGGATCTGTTCCGCTATGCCGGAAAGTTTCGGCGCCAGGGGATTCGCGTCGTTTATCAGCGTGGATAAAAGCCTGACGTCGGTCTGTATCCGTTCTATCTTGGCCCTGCTGGAATCCGCGTCGTTCCCCTCGAACTCGGCGGCGTTGGTGACCTTGGCCCGCAGGGTGGTCAGCTCCGAATTGATGAGGAACAGCCGGGCCTGGCTGATAAGCGAGAGCAGCAGCATGAAGCCGCCCAGGATAAAAGTGATGTTCCAGACGTAGGACTGGACCTCTTTTTCAAGGCTGGCGGCGGTGCTGATGCCGGAGATGTCCAGCTTGAGCTTGCCGGGGACCCGCTCGCGCAGCGCGGCGCCTATCGCGAAAAGCGAGCTGGCGTCGTTGTCCTTCATCGAGCAGGCCTTGGCGCTGTCCCAGACCTCTACCGCTATGGGCGCGGCTTCTTTTTCCGCGGCCGGCTGCCAGGCCTGCGCGCCGTCGCCGCTCAGGGCGATGGCCTTGTAATTCTTGCCGCCGACGTAGCGGTCGACGAACTGCACCGCCCCTTTGACGTCCAGGCGTTTGCGCTCGCTCATGGTGCCGCCCGATTCGGATTCGGACTCGCGGTAAAGCACCGGGTAACCGCCGTGCGAGAACAGCATCAGCGTGCTGCTGCCGGAAAAGTGGATGTAGCCTTTCTCGTCGTGGCCTTTCTGGTCCACGAAGCCGAACAGGCGCTCCATGGACACCGGGTTGACCTCCACGGCCGACAGGTCCAGGCCGTCGAGCTTGAGCGTGTTCATTATGAATTCCACGCTCTTGCGCTGGGTCAGGCCGAAGAGCACGCCCAGCTTTTTGCCGTCCTCGATCGGGACCGCGTTGAAGTCGTAAACGACCTCCTCGAAAGAGACCGGGATGTATTTTTTTGATTCCAGGGGGATGGACTTGCTCCAGAACCTCCGCTCGACGAGCGGCATGACGAAATAGCGGAGGATGGCGAACTGCGGGGAAAGGGTGACCACCGCGGAGGAGGAGTTCCAGCCCACGGACTTGAGGGCCTGCTTGAAGGGGGTGATCCAGGAGGCTTTCTCGCTGAAGAAATCGTGGTTCAGCGAAAGGGGACGCAGCATCCCCTCCTTCAGGGTGAACCCCGTAGGGAATTTAACAAGATGCTCGGACTCCGGCTTGAGGTCCTTGCCTATCTTTACCTGGGCTATCGTTATTTCCTTGGGGGAAATATAGATGCCCAGTGAATTTTTGCCTTCTGCTTTAGCCATAACTTTAGAATTTTACAATAATATAATAGATAAATGTCTATTCTTTGCCGGTTAACTTGATTTCCACAATGCTCTTGGGGGTCTCGGACACCAGGGAATCCACTTCCATGCGGGCCCTGTCTATCTTGTATTTCTCGGACAGACGCGTAGCCACGTAGTTCGCCCGGCTCTCGGCCATCGTCTCGGCGTTGGCCTCCCCGGAGTAGGCGTAGCCGGTCAGGGCGATGTTGGCCATGGGATAATACCCGAGCGTCTCGGCGACCTGCGCCAGGCGCTTCTCGCTGTTGGCCGTCAGGCTGGAGGTGTTTTCTTTGAAATAGATCTTGTAGCTGACCTGGCCGGAGACCTCTCCCGGTGCGCCGCTCTCCGCCGCGGCTTTGGCGGGGGCGGCTTCCCCCTCCCCGTCTTCCAGCGGCGGGCTGGCCTGCGCCTTCTTGCGCGCCGGCTTCTTAAGCGGCGTCCTGCCTTTTTTAGGCTTAAGGGTCTTTCCGGCCTTCAGGCCGCTTTTCTTGGAGACGGCCCTGGCCTTAATGCCGGAGGGCGTGATCGTGTCTTTCGGCGCGGCTTTCTGCGCGGCGGGCTTGGCCAGGGCGGCCCGCTCCTCTTCCGCGCTGGGGCGCACGATCAGCAGCCGGCTCAGGGAGGTTTCGCGTCCCTCCACGTCGGTGGCGGTGACGGTGAACATATATTTGCCGGAAGGATAAGGCGCGCCGAAGAATTTCCGGCGCCCGTTCCAGAAGCTCTGGTTATACTGCGGTCCGGAGCCGGTGATCTCCTGGAGCTGCAGGCGCGTGCCGTCCTTCTGCACCTGGAACACCTGGAACTTCCAGGAGGGCTGGCCGATGGGCGACTCGAAAACGGAGAACTCCACTATCGCCCCCTCGTTATTCTGAAGCGAGATGGCGGTGGGATAAACTCCGAGCGAGACCCTGGGGCCCTTGGTCTGCAGGTCCTCCATGTCCTTAAGGCGCTGGGCTTTATCGTAGTCGAATATAATAATCATACCGCTGATGTTGGTGAGCTCCCTCGGGAACTTCACGTCCGTGCCGGTCAGGTTGACGTCCAGCCTGGACTTGGAGACGCCGCGGGACTCGAAATAGGAATTTATGGCGATGGCCCGGCGTATCCCCTTGATCTTAACGTCCCCCTCGGCCGTACCTTCCGGGAGAATAAGGCAGTTGGCCTTGCCCAGCGTGAAAAGCAGCCCGGCCAGGGCGTTCAGCGTCTTGTCGGCGCCGGGCCTGAAAGAGGTGTCGCCGGCGAAGAAGAAGTTCGCGTCCAGGGTGACGGCTTTGGGCATGGAGTCGCCCATGTAGATCTTGACTGCGTCCCCGCGCCCGAGTTCCAGCAGCAGGTCGCGGCGCATCTGGGCTATCCGGGAGGTGATCTTTTCCGCCGCGCGCGCCTTCTGAGCCTGCTCCGAGTCCCTGCTGTCGGTTTCCTCGTAGTAGTCGGCGGCGAAATCCCTTTGTGCGGCGGGCTTGACCGTCTGCTTCTCCCTGCTGTCGGAAACCTCGCTGAGCCCGGAAGAATCCGACCCGCGGTCCTTCATGGTGTTGACGCCGGTGTTCATGCGCAGGGTTATCTTGGTGATGTACTCGTTGGCCAGCGCTTTTTCCGAAGGGGTGCCTTTCACGAGAATGTCCATGAACCGGTCCATGGCTTCGGTGTCCTCGCCCTCGTGGTAAAGGCGGATAGCCTGTTCCATCGGGCGGCTGACCCCGCTTTTGGAGGCCTGCGCGGACAGGGCGGGCGTGAACGGTCCCGCAAAAGCGAAAGCCAGGGCCAGCAAAAGCCCGGGCAGCGTCAGTTTTACCGCGTTGATATTTTTCATCGCATGCTCCGCCAAATCGTTTTAGTCTCCCGCGCTTATATTTAACACTT
>Ga0154314_127_pt1 | contig 166871 bp, 154 predicted proteins | sample RifGroA2_FD_105608 | JGI IMG/M metagenome (GOLD analysis project Ga0154314, IMG submission 105608) | Elusimicrobia bacterium GWA2_61_42 | reverse complement strand
GCGCCCTGTTCTACATGGACGGCGCCAACCTCAACGCCCTCATCGGCATGGTCAAGCCCGGCGACTTCGGCGTGGACATGATGCACCTGAACTTCCACAAGACCTTCTCCACCCCGCACGGCGGCGGCGGCCCCGGCGCCGGCGCCATAGTCTGCGGCAAACACCTGGCCCCCTTCCTGCCCGTGCCCACGGTGAAGAAGCAGGGCGACAGGTACGTCTCCGACTTCGGCGACAGCCGCTCCATCGGCAAAGTGAAGGCCTTCTTCGGCAACACCGGCGTGCTGGTGCGCGCCTACGCCTATATGCTGGCCCACTCGGCGGCGGAGTTCGGCGACATCGCCCGCTGCGCCATCCTCAACGCCAACTACGTGCGCTCCCTGCTGATGGACCTCTACCCCTCGTACTCCAAGGAGTACTGCATGCACGAATGCGTGCTGACCCCCGGCCCCGACATGACCGCCAAAGGCCTCAAAACCCTGGACGTGGCCAAGGGCCTGCTCGACCGCGGCTTCCACGCCCCGACCATCTACTTCCCCACCATCGTGCACGAAGCCATCATGGTGGAGCCGACCGAAACCGAAACCAAGGAAACCCTGGACGAGTTCGTCGCGGCCATGAGGAACATCCACGACGAAGGCGTCGCCGACCCGCAGAAGCTCAAGGACGCGCCGCACACCATGCCCGTCAAACGCCTGGACGAAGTCCAGGCCGCAAGACAGCCCAACCTGCGCTGGTAACTGTCAGGGCGACGCAGGGGACGGGTTAGCAAAACCGTCGTTGAGTCCGCCGGTTGCATAGCCCGGCGGGCGAATACCGAGTGAGGCCACGGTGTGGCCGAACGCGTTTTGCGTTCCGTCCCCTGTGGCGCCCTGACAAGCAGACTTTAACTTATGGAAAAAGGACTTATAATCGAAACTCAGCCGCTGGACGTCTACGGGCAGATGGCCGCGGACGAGGCGCTGTGCGAGACCATGCCCGCCCCGTACCTGCTGCGCTTCTATAACTGGGCCGGGCCCGGCGTCACCTTCGGCTACTCCCAGCGCCGCAAAGCCGTGGCCGAGGCCATAGCCGCCGCCGCCTGCCCCATCACCGACGTAACCCGCCGCCCCACCGGCGGCGGCATCGTCTTCCACCAGACCGACCTCACTTTTTCCTTCATCTTCCCCTCCCCCGGGGCCTACTTCGAACCCGGCAAGACCTACGACCGCCTCCACCGGGCCATAAACGCCGAATACGCGCGCCTGGGCATCACCTTCGACCTCCTCAACGAAAAGACCAAAGATTACGCGGTCAACGACCCCGTAATGAACTGCTTCGCCAAACCGGTCAACATGGATATTTTGTATAATGGAAAAAAAGTACTTGGCGGGGCGCTGCGCAAGTTCGGCGACTACATGCTCTACCAGGCATCTTTCCAGGCCCCTGACGCGCGGGACAACGCGGCGACGCACAGGAACGCGGTCATAAAGGCGCTGGGCGCGGAATTCGGGCTGCAGTGGGAAGCCGCGGCCATGCCGGAGGCGGCGAGGGCCAGGGCGGCGGAGATAGCGGAGGGCAAGTACCGCACCTCCGCCTGGAACGAGAGAATTTAATTCTGTAAGACGGCGGCAAGGAGGTTCTATGGTAGCTTTTGTACTCTGCAAGCTGGTGGCAGGCCTTGAACAGAAGGCCGTACAGCAGATAAAGAACGTCCGCGGCGTCAAAGACGTCTATATGACGTTCGGCGGCTGGGACGCCATCCTGGTGGCCGAATCCGACACCATCGACAAGCTCAGCGGGCTCATCGTGCGCGAAGTGCGCGGCATCCACGGCGTGCAGACCACGGAAACCCTGGTCACCACGAACCTTTAATTCAGCGGCGCTCTCGCAAGGATCATAAATGGAAAACCCCGTTGGTTTCGGCAAGCCGGCAGACAAGCTGGTACTGATCGTCGACGACGACGAGTCCGTAAGGGAACTCATAGAATTCATAGTGAAGAAAGAAGGCTTCCGCACGGAGAAAGCCGCGGACGGAGAGGAAGCGCTCAGCAAGGCCCGCGCCGTAAACCCGGACCTGATGCTGCTCGACCTGATGCTGCCGAAGTTCGGCGGCTTCGAGATCCTGCGCGAACTGCAGGGCGACGAAACGGGCGGCATCCCCATAGTGATAATCACCGGCCGCTATACGGACCGCTCCACCTCCGACATGATCAAGCAGGAACCCAACGTGAGGGACTTCATAGAAAAGCCCGTTAAGCCGGCCGTCCTTACGGCCCTGATCCACAAGCTCCTGCGCACGCAGCCCCCGGTAAAAAGGCCCGCTTGAACTATGCCGAGTAAGCTGCCGCGCTACCTGACCCGGGCCGCAATCGCGGCCCCGGTTTTTTTTCTCCTGGCGACGGGCGACCTGGCCCTGCGCTCCCGCGGCGCGCTGCTGCAGGCGCAGAAATACGAAAGCTGGCGCGTCAACCCCGCCCTGAAAGCGGAATACCTCGAGGCCGAGTTCAAGGAGAAAGCCCTGGCGCTGGCGCGAAAGAACGCGCGCGCGGCCGCCTCCCCCGAAGCCGCCGCGCGGTCCGCCGCGCTGCTCGCAGCGGAAAAAGAATTTCACACCTCCGAAAGCCCGGCCAAGCTGGCCTACGTCTGGTACAAGACGGCCGCGCTGGAGTTCTCTTTCCCCCTGAACCCCTGGGCCGCCACGGCAAAAGCCAGGCTGCCCGGGGCGCTGGCTGCCTGGGAGGCGGAACTTGCCGCGGCCGGCCTGAAGACCGAGCCCTGGATGACGCGGTAACGCGGCACAGCGGCGCGCCCCGGGCGGCGCGGCTCCCCACTACATGAGCGCCACCATCAAAACCTTTATAGGAGTGATCCTCGCGCCGGCGGCCCTCGCGGCCGCCTGGGCCACGGCCGCGGCGCTGGCCCCGGCGCTGGCGCGCTTCGGGGTGACTTTTCCGCTGCTCGCCGGGGCGCTGGCCTGCCTGCTGCTGCACGCCGGGGGCCGGGGCAAGCGCCTGTACGTGGCCGCGCACGAACTGACGCACGCGCTGGCCGCGGTGGCCAGCGGGGTAAGGGTACGCAAGATCTCGGTCAAGCGGTCCAGCGGCTACGTACTGCTGGACTCCACCAACGCCTTTATCTCGCTGGCCCCGTATTTCATACCCTTCTACACCCTGGCGGCGGCCGCCGGCTACTGGCTGGCCGGGCGCTTCTGGGACGTCCAGCCGCTGCGCCCCTGGTTTTTGGGAGCCGCCGGCTTCACGCTGGCTTTCCACGTCCTGCATACCGCGGACATCCTGGCCGGGCCGGTACAGAGCGACCTGAAGAAAGCCGGCGGCCCCGTTTTCTCCTTGCCGCTGCTGCTGCTGCTGAACTGCCTCGGCCTCGCCGCGGCCCTGAAACTGCTCTTTCCCGAACTGCTCAGCCTCAAGGTTTACGGCGCGCGCGTCCTGGCCGCCCAGGCGGCGGCCTACAAGGGCCTTTTCTCGGCCGCCGCATATATCTTTAATACTGCTAAAATATATCTACAGTCATGAAACTCTTCAAGCAGATAATGGCCAGGATAATATTCCTGCCGATAATCCTGGCCGCCGGCATAGCCGCCACCGCGCTGGTGACGGTGCGCATCATGTTCAAGCCCGCCGACCTGCAGTCCGTGGTGACCAACCAGTTCCAGGAGATGCTCAAGCGCCCCGTCCATATAGAGTGGGCGCGCCTTTCGGCCACCGGGGAAATAAAGATAAAAGGCCTGCGGGTAACCGAACCCGGCCCCGAGGCGGTGGACTTCCTGCGCGCCGAATACATCTACGCCACCTACCGCCTGATGCCCCTGCTCCGCCGCAAAATAGAGATAGACAGCGTGCTGCTGGTCTCCCCTAAAATACAGCTCATCAAGCGCCTGGACGGCTCCTGGAACATCGGCGACATTTTCGCGGCTTACCGGGCCAACGGCGGCAAGAACAGGCTCAACAAGATCGCCGACGCGGAAATAAAGGACGGGGAACTGTACCTGAACGACCTGAAGGCCAAAACCAGCTATTCCTTCGAACGCTTCAACGCCACGCTGAAGGACTTCAAGCCGGACGCCGACTGCCCCTTTTACGCCTCGGTCTTTTTCCGGCGGGACGCGCTCAAGCGCCCCGTAACGGGCAGGCTCTACACCGAGGGCCTGGTGAATTTCGGCGGCTTCGACTGGACCAAAGCGGAGATCAAGGACCTGCGCGCCGACCTGACCGTGCTGGACAAGTCGGCCAGGTTCACCGGCGGAATCAAGAACCTGCGCCGGCCGGAACTGACCCTGAAGGCCGAAACCCCCGAGTTCAAGAGCTCGGAGATGGGCCATCTCTTCGTTTCCCCCTGGGAATTCACCGCCCCACGCTCTTTCTGGGAAATAAACACCGTCTTCACCTCCACCCGGACCGCGGAGCTTAAGCTGGTTTCCCGGCCGCTGAACCTCAAAGCCGAGGGCACCTTTGAGCTTTCCCTTTCTACGCCGCAGTACTCTTTTACCGTCTGGGCCCCCCCCTTCAACCTGGGCAACGCCAGGCGCTACGGCGCCAGGCTCCCGGTGGAGGACCCCTCCGGCAAAGTGCAGGTACGCCTCAAGATCTCCTCAAAGAACGGCAAACCGGTGGTCTCGAGGATCTTCGTGAACACCCTCAAAGCCGGCTTCCGCTACCACACGCTCACGGCGGCCGACCTCGACGTGTCGGCGCTGCTCTCGGAGAACTTCGCCAACAGCTACGTCACCGCCTCCGGCGGCCGGCTGACGCTGGGCAAAGACAAGCTGGCCGGCATAAAAGTTAACACGAAGATCTCGAAGGACGAGCTTTCCCTTGCCTATTCCGGCCGCCTCAACGGCGAGGCGGTGAAGGGCCTGACGGCCATACAACAGCCTTTTGGCGGGGCCAAGACGGTGGATTTTACCGGCTATTCGAAGAACCTGGTCTATGCCGAAGCGAAAAACCTCATCCTGGGAGCCATAGCCCTGCGGGGCGGCCCCCGGAAGCCCCGCCTCTACGATTCGGAACTGGCCTGGATAAAGACGCTAAAAAACTCCATCCCCAGCGGGTACGCCAACTTCAGGCTGCTCTACAAGGCGGACCGCTTCCGGCACGAATACCTGGACGCCAAAGATTTCTACGTCTCCGCCGCGCTGAAGAACATTACCGGCGACATCACCAAGATGCGCGGCAGCGTGTCCATAAAATCCGGCAGCGGCACCTTCTACCAGGTGCAGAAAACCTCGGAGAAGGACCGGGTCTACTACCTCGTCTCCATGCCGCTGATCCTGATCCACAAGATGAACCGCATGGGGGCGCTGAAATTCGGCTACAAGGTCAACGACGTCTCTTTCAACGCCATCGGCGGGGACTACACGCTTAACGACGGCAAGGTGGAAGTGAAGAACTTCTACATGGACGGCAAGGAATTCTCCGCCTACGCCACCGGGCAGATAGATTTTTCCGATGATACCATGAAGCTGAAAATTTATACAATATCAGGTAAGTATTATTCGATGGGGAGCCTGCCCGAGGCCCTCACGGACGCCAGCGGCAAGCCGGCCATGGCCTTCACCATAGAAGGCAAGATGGCCAAGCCGGACTTCAAGATGATCAGCCCGACGGAAAGCAGCAAGATCATCAAGGAAGCCGCGCAGAAGAGCGCGGCCATAGATTTCGCTAAAATAAACCGTTTCTTAGGAGGAAAGCAATAATGTCCAAACTTGGAAAATTCGACGTGGTGGGGCTCCTGCAGGAGCACGGCGCTATCCTCAACGGTCACTTCCAGATCCCGTCCGGGTTCCACACCCAGACCTACATCCAGCCCTCGCTGGTGCTGCAGTACCCGCACCTGGCCCAGAAGGTCGCCAAGGAGATGGCCGCCAAGTTCCCCCAGGAGATCAACGTCGTCATCTCGCCCTCCGTCGGCTCCATGGCCATCGGGCAGGAAGTGGCCCGCGTAAAGAAGGCCCGCTCCATCTTCACCGAGAAGATCAACGGCGTGATGGTGCTCAAGCGCGATTTCAAGATCTCCGAGGGCGAGCGCGTGCTGGTGGTGGACGACGTGCTGAACTCCGGCCGCCTCTGCGGCGAAGCTATAAACCTGGCCCGCGGCTACGGGGCCAAGATCATAGGCGTGGCCGCCATCGTGGACCGCTCCACCGGCGACCTGACCCTGAACGTCCCGGTGCGGGGCCTTATCTCCTACCCGCTGCAGCTTTACCCGCCGGACAACTGCCCGCTCTGCCGCCAGAAACTGCCGCTCACCATCCCCGGCTCGACCGTTCACCACGTGCACGGCCAGGAGTAATCCCGGGAAATACCGGGCAGAGGGGATCGCCGGGATCCCCTTATCCCGCGCGCGGGCCTCAAGTCGTTTGGCCTTCCAGACCTCTTACTTATGAAAACCAAATGCATCGCCCTGCTTTCGGACTTTGGAACGCATGACCCCTTTGTGGGCGCAATGAAAGGCGTGCTGCTGTCCAAGGCGCCCGGCCTGTCCATCATAGACATCACCCACCAGATCCCGCCGCAGGATATCCAGACCGCGGCTTTCTACCTGATGGCGGCCATGCCCTACATGCCCAGGCACACCCTCTTCATGACCGTGGTAGACCCGACCGTGGGCACCGGGCGCGGCATTATCTGGGCGAAGACGGAGAATTACCAGTTCATCGCCCCCGACAACGGCCTCATCAGCTGGGTGGAACAGAAGGAAAAGATCCTGGAAGCACGCTTCATCAGCAATTCGTCCCTTTTCATGAAGGACATCAGCTCCACGTTCCACGGGCGCGACATCATGTCGCCGGTGGCCGCGGCCATCGCCAAGGGCCTGCCGGAAAAGAAGATCGGCCCGATCTTCACCGAGTACCGCCGTTTCCCCTTCCCCCAGCCCGAGAAAGCCGGCAACCGCATCCTGGGCCAGGTCATCGCCATCGACCACTTCGGCAACGTGGTCACCAACATCAAGCGGAATTACCTGAGCGCCAAGGCCGTCTTCAACATCGCGGACCGCATGCTCAAAGACCTCAAGCTGACCTACGCCTCGGTGCCCGAAGGCGAACCGCTGGCCCTGATAGGCTCCTTCGGCTTCCTGGAATTTTCCGTGCGCAACGGGAATTTCGCCAGGATGTTCGACGTAAAGATCGGCGCCCCCGTGGAGGCGATAGTTTCTCTCGACGAATAGATAAGGAAGATTTAAAATGAACTCCAACCTACCTAGCCTCAAACTTCGCGCCGGCGCCGAAAAGCGCCGGGCCCATGGACATCTCTGGGTTTTCTCCAACGAACTGGAAGTAGTGGATACCTCCATTCCCCCCGGCACCATCTGCGGCCTGCTCTACCAGAGCGGGAAGCCGGCCGGGGTCGGTTTCTTCAACCCGAAGAGCCTTATAGCCATGCGCCTGCTGGTCCAGAACACCCTGGAGCTGCCGGAGGATTTTATAAGCGCCCGCCTGGCCGCCGCGCTGGACTACCGCTCCGCGCTGGGCGTGGACCGGGCCTGCCGGATCTGCTTCGGCGAATCCGACGGCCTGCCCGGCCTGGTGGTGGACCGCTACGGGGACGCTGTCGTGGTGGAAATACTTTCGGCCGGCATGGAGCTGCTCAAGGACCAGATCACGGCCGCCCTTACGGACCTGCTGCGGCCCCGCGGCATTTTCTACAAGAACACCCACCAGTTCCGGGAACTGGAGGGCCTGAAGTCTTACGAGGAAACGGCTTTCGGCGTGATGCCGGAAAAGGCCAAAATAACCGAGAACGGACTCGACTACTGGGTGCCCATGGCCGGCGGGCAGAAAACCGGCTGGTACTTCGACCAGCGCGAGAACCGCGCGGCGCTGGTACCTTTCTTCAAGGGGCGCAAGGTGATGGACCTGCACACCTACCTAGGCTCTTTCGCGATAACGGCCGCAAAGGCCGGCGCCGAGGCCGTCTGGGCGGTAGACTCTTCCGAAAAAGCCATAGAGCTGGCCGAAGAGAACGCGGTGCTCAACAAGGTGGAGAAGAAGATCATCTTCCGCAAAGAAAAGGCGGAGCGCATCCTGGAGGCCCTGGAGTCCGGGCAGCTGCCGGAAGCGCCGGACTTCATACTGCTGGACCCGCCCAACATCGTGCGCAACAAGAAGCACCTGCCGCAGGCGCTGAAGATGCTGGGCCGCATGGCGGGCACGGCCATTAAAGCCCTGCCCAAGGGCGGCTACCTGGCGGTGTCCACCTGCTCGCACCACATCTCCCGCGGGATGTTCGTGGAAACCCTGGCGGGCGCCGTGGCCCGCAGCGGCAAGAAAGCCGTGATGGTAGAGCTGCGCGGCCAGGCCAAGGACCACCCCATCCTGATCAGCATGCCTGAAACGGAATACCTGCACTTCGCGCTGATGCGCATAGTGTAGCGCCGGGGACGGCAAAAAGAAACAGGGCCCGGAAGGGCCCTGTTTTTTTGCGTCCGCGCGGGCGCTAGTAAAGGATGCTTTTAACTACCTTGAGGATCTCGGCCTTGCTGGAAGGCTTGGTGATATAGGTTTTGGCCCCGTAGCTGATGGCCTGCTGGATCTCGTTGATGCTGCCCTCTACGGTCAGCATCACCACCGGCACGCCCTTGGTGACCTTATCGGATTTTATCTCTTTGCAGGCCTTGAGGCCGTCCATCTTGGGCATGTGGATGTCGAGCATGACCAGCGCCGGGAGTTCCTTGCGGGCCAGCTCCACCGCTTCCAGGCCGTTCTCGGCCTTTACCACGACGTAGCCTTCCCCCTCCAGCATGTTGCTGAGGGTCTCGAGCATCTCGTTGTCGTCGTCCGCGATCAGGATCTTATTGTGCATGGCTGAGCCGCCTGGGGATAAAAAATTTGCCGCGGGTTGGGATCGAACCAACGACACCCGGTTTTTCAGACCGGTGCTCTACCACTGAGCTACCGCGGCAAAATGTGGTAAGTACTGCTTTTCAATAATAGCATTTTTTAAAATACCTGTTAAGGCTCATCACCGCGCCGCCGAACCCGGCGGCTAACTTTTGATACAATATCCGCATGACAATTCCCGCGGAAATGTGCGGCATCCTGCTTGGCGCCATAGAGCAGACCTGCGAGACTTTCTTCCTGACCGACGCGGAGGGAGTTATCCTTTACGTCAACCCGGCTTTCGAGCGGCTCACCGGCTACGGCCGGGAGGAAGTTCTGGGCGGCAAGCCCAGTCTTCTTAAAAGCGGAGAGCATCCCGCGGAGTTCTACCGGGAAATGTGGGAGACCATAAAAGCCGGCAGGCGCTGGAGCGGGCGCCTGGTCAACCGCCGCAAGGACGGGACGCCCTACACGGAAGAGGTGCGCATCTGCCCGATAAAGTCCCCGGACGGCAAAATTAAATATTTCCTGGCGCTGCGCCACGACATCGCCCGCGAAAGCCAGCTGGAATCCCAGCTGGCCCAGAGCCAGAAGATGGAATCCATGGGCCTGCTGGCCGGCCAGATGGCGCACGATTTCAACAACCTGCTCACCATCATCATCGGCTCCATGGAGCTGATCAGCGAGGACCTGAAAGCCGGCAGCGTCGCCCGCAAGCTGTCCGGAGAGATCCTGCGCTCCTCCAAGGAATCGGCCAACCTGATAAAGCAGCTGATGGTCTTCGCGCGCCGGCAGGAATTCAAGCCCGTGCTTACCACCCTCAACGAGCCCATCCGGGAGCTCAAGGTGCTGATGGACAGTCTGCTGGGCAAAGGTATCAGCGTAGCCTACTCTCTCGACGAGGCACCTTACCGGGTAAAGATAGAGCCCGACCAGTTCAAGCAGGTCATAATGAACCTGGCCGTCAACGCCAAAGACGCGATGAAGGATTCCGGCGGCATCCTGATCCGCACTTTCAACGCCGGCCCCGCCGGCCTCCCCCCGTCGCTCCCGGCCGGCAAATACGCGGCTTTCGAGCTGGCGGACACCGGCCCCGGCATCCCTAAAGACGTGCTGCCCCGGATCTTCGAGCCCTTCTACACCACCAAGCCCAAAGGCAAAGGCACCGGCCTGGGCCTTTCCACGGTGTACGGCATAGTATCCCAGAGCAACGGGTATATTTTCGCAGGCAACCGCCCCCAGGGCGGCGCCGTGTTCACGGCCTACTTCCCCACCGTAAATCCCTGACCGCCCCCCCGGCGCGCCGAAAGGCCCTTGACAATCCCGGGGTATACTGGTATAGTTATACCACGTTACCACAAGAACGAAGGAAAGAAATGCAAAGCATACTCAGGATCTCGGACGCGGCGGCCATAGCGCTGCACACGGCGGACTATCTGGCCGGCGAAAAGAAGCCGCTGAGCTCCGCCATGGAAATAGCCAAAGCGCTGGACGTGTCCTACAACCACCTGTCGAAGGTGCTGCAGACCCTCACCAGGGCCGGCCTGGTGCTGCCTTCCCGCGGGCCCAAAGGGGGCTTTGCCCTTTCTCCCGCGGGCAGGAAGGCCAGCGTGCGCGCCTTCATCAGCGCCGTCGACGGCCCCCCCGCCATGAAAGCCTGCCTGCTCAGCCACAAGGTGTGCAAGCACCGGGACTGCATGTTCGGAAACTTCCTGGCCGAGACCAACAAGCGGTTCGAGGCGGTGCTGAACGGAAAGATTTCGGAGTTTTCAAAGCGGAAATGATTTAGTTCGGGTTAAAATCAATCAAGGAGATATATAATGAGCGACAATATGTTCTGTTACCAGTGCGAGCAGGCGGCGAAAGGCACGGGCTGTACCGTGCAGGGAGTCTGCGGCAAGGACCCGGAGACGGCCAAAATGCAGGACCTCCTGCTGTGGCAGGCCAAGGGCATAAGCATGTACGCGCGCAGGGCGGCCCTGGCCGGCATCCAGGACAGGGAAGTGGACGTGTTCGTGACCGAAGCGCTGTTCACCACCGTCACCAACGTCAACTTCGACCCCGCTAATATAGAGAAGATCATAAGGAAAGGCCAGGCCGTAAAAGAAAAGGCCCGCCTGCTGTACGAAGGCGCCGTAAAGAACGCCGAAAAACTTACCGGCCCCGCGGCCTGGGTCGCCCCGTCCGATTATAAAGGGCTGCTGAACGAAGCCGCCGACAAAGGCATAGAGGCCCGCAAGAAAGGCCTGGGCGACGACGCCGCCGGGCTGCAGGAACTGCTGACCTACGGCCTGAAGGGCATGGCCGCCTACGCGGACCACGCGCTGATCCTGGGCCAGGAAGACAAGGCCGTCTACGCCTTTATCCACGAAGCGCTGGACTTCCTCACCAAGCCCGACCCCTCGGTGGATCAGCTGGTCGCCTACAACATGAAGTGCGGAGAGGTGAATCTGCGCGTTATGGAACTGCTGGACAAGGCCAATACCGGCGCCTACGGCCACCCGGTGCCTACGCCTGTGCGCATCAACCCGCTCAAGGGCAAAGCCCTGCTGGTCTCGGGCCACGACCTGAAGGACCTGGAGAATATCCTTAAGCAGACCGAGGGCAAGGGCGTGAACGTCTACACCCACGGCGAAATGCTGCCCGCCCACGGCTACCCCGGCCTGAAGAAATACAAGCACCTGGCCGGCAACTACGGCGGCGCCTGGCAGGACCAGCAGAAGGAATTCAACGCCTTCCCCGGCTCGGTCGTGATGACGACCAACTGCATCCAAAAGCCGCTGGACGGCTACAAGGCCCGCATCTTCACCACCGGCCTGGTGGAATGGCCCGGCGTGAAGCACCTCGCCAACGGTAATTTCGGCCCGGCCATAGAGGCCGCGCTCGGCGCCCCCGGCTTCGCCGAGGACGGCGACCCCAAGACCATCCTGGTGGGCTTCGGTCATAACACGGTGATGGGCGTGGCCGGCAAGGTGATCGACGCGGTGAAAGCCGGCCAGATAAAGCACTTCTTCCTGGTGGGCGGCTGCGACGGCGCCAAGCCCGGCCGCAACTACTACACGGAGTTCGCCGAGAAGGCCCCGAAGGACACCGTCATCCTGACGCTTGCCTGCGGCAAGTTCCGCTTCAACAAGCAGGAGTTCGGCGATATCGGCGGCATCCCCCGCCTGCTGGACATGGGGCAGTGCAACGACGCCTACTCGGCCATACAGGTGGCGGTGGCGCTGAGCAAGGCCTTCAACGTGGGCGTCAACGAACTGCCTCTGTCGATGGTGCTGAGCTGGTACGAGCAGAAAGCCGTCTGCATCCTGCTGACGCTGCTGTTCCTCGGCATAAAGAACATCCGCCTGGGCCCGACGCTGCCGGCCTTCGTTACCCCGGCCGTGCTGAACGTGCTGGTGCAGAAGTTCAACATCATGCCGGTGACCACGGCCGAAAAAGACCTGGAAGCCATACTCGGCGCGAAAGCGCGCGCGTAAAACTCAGTAACCGGGGCCGGGCATTGGAGTAAAGACTAGTGCCCGGCCTCTTAACATATGCGTCCAGCCAGGCCTACCGGAACGGAAAACACGCTCGGCCACACCGTGGCCTAGCTCGGTATTCGCCCGGCGCGCTATGCAAGCGCCGGACTCAACGACGGTTTTCCTTATCCGGCAGGCCCGTCTGTCCGCAGTTGCGAACAGGCCTGACGCATGGGCCAGGTTAGCAAAACCCTCTCGCAGGCCGAGGCTTGCGCAGCGCCGAGGCCGAGAGCGGGAGGCGCGCGCACGGTGTGCGCGACGCCGTTTTTGCGTTCTGGCCCATGCGGCGGGCCATGCGCCTAGAGAGAAACCTTTACTATAATAACCGCATGACCCCCACAAAAGCTTTTCTGGAGAAGACTTATAAAGAGATGAACCGGGCGGAGTTTATACATCCGGATCCACTGGAGTTCGTCTGGCGCTATAAAAGCGCGGCGGACCGGGAGGTGGTTGGGCTGATCGCGGCCTGTCTGGCCTACGGCAACGTGAACCAGATACTAAAGAGCGTGGAGAAGGTGCTGGCGCCCATGGGGAAGTCTCCAGCGCAGTGGATAAAGAGCACGCCGCCGGCGGAGGTAAAGAAAGGGCTGGCTAAATTCAAGCATCGTTTTACCACGGGCGCGGAGATGGCCGTGTTCCTGCTGAACATAAAGCGGGCGATGGGAGAATACGGCTCGCTGGAGAAGCTTTTTCTGAAGGGTTACGACGCGAAAGAGCCTACGGTAGAGGAAGCCCTGTACCGGTTCATTAACGCCTTTAACACCCAGGCCTGCGCGCCTACCCTGACGCCCTGCCCGGAGCACAAGAGTTCTTTCAAGCGCTTGAACTTGTTCCTGCGCTGGATGGCGAGGAAGGACGCCGTGGACCCCGGGGTCTGGACAGGCGTTTCCCCCTCCAAACTCCTCATCCCGCTGGACACGCACATGCGGCAGGTTTCCATGGGCATGGGGATAACCAGAAGGAAGGACACCTCCATGAAGACCGCCGTGGAGATAACGGCTTTCTTTGCCGGTGTAAACCCCGCGGACCCGGTCAAGTACGACTTTGCCCTGACCCGCGCCGGCATCCGGGGCAACAATACGTGATTTTTAGTAGAATATAAACACTCTCTAGCACTGTTGTCGGTGGGGTCCGGCAGCGGCCCTAATATATCTCAGACGGAGGAAAATTATGAATCTTAAAGGTTCCAAGACCGAAGGCAACCTGCTTGCCGCTTTCGCGGGCGAATCGCAGGCCCGCAACCGCTACACCTACTTCGCCAGCGCCGCCAAAAAAGAAGGCTACGTGCAGATAAGCATGGCGTTCGAAGAGACGGCCACCCAGGAAAAAGAGCACGCCAAGCGCTTCTTCAAGTTCCTGGAGGGCGGCGACCTGACCATAACCGCCACTTTCCCCGCCGGCGTCGTCGCCGACACCAAGGCCAACCTGAAGGCTTCCGCCGACGGCGAGAAGCACGAATGGGGCAGCATGTACCCGGATTTCGCCAGGATCGCCCGCGCGGAGGGTTTTGAACCGGTGGCCAAGGCTTTCGAATCCATCGCCGTGGCCGAGCGCCAGCACGAGAAGCGCTACCGCGGCTTCCTCAAGAACCTGGAAGAAGGCAAGGCCTTCAAGAAGGACAAGCAGACCGTCTGGCGCTGCATCAACTGCGGCTACACGCACGAAGGCGACGCCGCCCCGGAGAACTGCCTGGCCTGCGCCCACCCCAAAGCCTACTTTGAAGTGCTGGCCGAGAACTGGTAAAGGACATAATGGACGAAAACCTCAACGACGAAATCAAGAAAGAGACCGTAAAACGCACGGTGACCATGCAGGGCCGCCCCATGGTGCTGGCCGGAGAAGAGATCAAGGTGGGCGTGACCGCCCCCGACTTCAAGGTTACGGACAACGACATGCTGCCCATGAAGTTCTCCCGCACCTACGGCGGCAAGCTGGCGGTTATCAGCGTGGTGCCCTCGCTGGACACCGCGGTGTGCGACCTGCAGACGCGCCGCTTCAACAAGGAAGCCGAGGCGCTGGGCCCCGACGTGGGCGTGCTGACCATCAGCATGGACCTGCCCTTCGCCCAGAAGCGCTGGTGCGGCGCGGCCGGCGTTAAAGCGGTACGCACCTTCTCGGACTACCAGAAGGCCGATTTCGGCAAAACCTGGGGCGTGCTTATAAAGGACCTGCGCCTGCTGGCCCGCGCCATCTTCATCGTGGACAAGGACGGCATCGTGAAATACGCCCAGGTGGTGCCCGAAGTGACGCGCGAGCCCGATTACGACGAAGTTCTTACGGCGCTGCGGGCGCTGGTTTAAATACTTAAGGAGGGAACGATATGGCTGAAAGAAGAGAGATCTACAAATGCGACGCCTGCGGGAACATAGTGGAAGTTCTGCACGGCGGCCCCGGGGTTCTGGTCTGCTGCGGAGCGGACATGCGGGAGCTGGTGGAGAACACCACTGACGCCGCCAAGGAAAAGCACGTGCCCGTCATAGAGAAGACCGACAAAGGCATAAAGGTCAAGGTCGGCTCCATACCCCACCCGATGGAAGAGAAACATTTCATAGAATGGATCGAGCTCATCGCGGACGGCAAGGTTTTCAGGGAATACCTGAAGCCCGGCATGGCGCCCGAGGCCGTTTTCTGCGTGTGCTTCCAGCCCAAGACTATCGAAGTCAGGGAATACTGCAACCTGCACGGGTTGTGGAAAGCCTGAACCAAGGGAGAAAACAATGAAAAAATACGTCTGTAAACTCTGCAGCTACGTCTACGACCCCGCCGTCGGGGATCCCGACAATAATATCCCCCCCGGCACGGCCTTCGACAAGCTGCCCGAAGCCTGGGTCTGCCCCGTCTGCGGCGCCGGCAAGGAAGAGTTCGAAGTAGAAAATTAAGCGGCAGCGTACAAATAGAAAAGGCCGGGAACGTTCCCGGCCTTTTTTATTTTGCCCTGCTTAAGGACCCGGGGCGCTATTGCGGCTTCAGCAAAGGCTTTAGTTTTTCAAGATCCTCGCGGAAGGCCGGTTCTTTCAGCAGCCCGGCGTAAATGGCGTTGCCCAGCAGTTTGCCGGCCTCGATATCGGACGGGTGATGCACCCCGCCTATTACGCGGTTAAGCGCGGCCTGGTCCGCGCGGGCCAGGAAAGCGCCGCGCGCGGCCGGGGCCAGGTCGGAAAGGAGCAGGGCGAATACCCGCGACATGGTAGCGTGGCCGCTGGGATAGGCAAGCCCGCCTATGCGTCCGAGGCAGGGCTCTATGGCCTTGTCCCGGCGGAAAGGGCGCTTGCGGGCGAAGCGTTTCTTGGCCGCGCTGACCGCGCGGCCGGAGTCGTAATAGACCCGGAAAAGTATTTTTGAGGCCTCCGGCGGCAGCGGGTCCGGGAAAGGCGAAACATCCCCGAAAAATTTATCATAATCGGCGGTCGCCTGGGCTTTGGCCCGGCCGCAATCCGCTTCTGTCCGTTTGGCCTGCCAGTCCAGCAGCGTTTCAAAATCCTTCCTATCCTCCGGGGAGCCCGGTACCGGCGGGGCCTGTACCGAAGCCGCGGGGCCGTCCGCCGCCAAATAATGGTGATCGGGCCCGAAAAGCCCGTAAAGATAATACTGCGCCCCGCAGCCGGACAGCAGCAGCGCCGCCGCGGCCGCCAGGAAGATATTTTTAAAACGCATGGTGTACCAGCTTACGCCCCGTTCACGGGGCTGTTATTTTTTTGCCGCCGCGTCATAGAGGCAGTCGGCTTCGGCGTTGCGGCCCTCGCGGTCGAACAGCGCGGCCAGCCGCTCCAGCCCGTCCTTATCCGCCGTCAGGTCGTAAACGAAAATGGAGTAGCCCGCGACAAAGGCCGGGCGCCTGCTTTTGAGCCAGGTAAAAGTTTCTTTGTCCGGGTAATAAGTGCCCTGCAGGTTGGTGGCCGAGACGGCCAGCAGTGCGGTCTTCATCGCGCAGACGCGCGCGCCGGTCCCGGTCAGCTCTATATTGGAGACTATGCCCAGCGGCACATAGTCGATACCGTAGCTTTCGGGCCGCGCCACCCCGAAATAAGAGAAGATCACCGGCGGGTTGCCGCGGCTTTTGAGGTATTCGGCCGCGCCTTTCACGTCCTGGCCCCAGTCCAGGTTGGAATCCACGAACAGCTTGTAGCCGCCGGCCGGCCCGCCCGCCAGCTCGTTGAAATAAGCCAGGTAATGCGGCGACGCGCGCGAAACCGACGCCGCCGTCAGGGCCAGCAGACCGCAGACCAGCCAGGCGCCTTTTTTCACTTCCAGCAGGCGCGCCAGGGCCAGCCCCGCCAGCACCGCTACGAACGGCATCACGGGCATGATGTGGCGGTAGCCTATCTGCACTTTCGTGTTAAGCGAGGCCGCGAAATAGATGGCGGGCGGCAGGATAAGCCACAGGTAATCCTTGCGGAACCGCTTGACGGTCAGCCATACCCCCGCCAGGGCCCCGAAAAGCGCCAGCAGCGGGGTTTTAACGGCCAGCGCGGCGGGGAAATACCACCAGACGCCTTCGAGCGTGTAGCGCCCCATAACAAAGGAAGAGCGGCCCTTATCCAGGCGCTTGAGCGTCTCCGAAAGCCCGTCGAAGTAAAGCCCGAGATCGAACTTATACACCAGCGCCACCGCCAGCAGGCAGGCGGCGAAATAGATCCCTACGTAAACCAGCAGCCGCGGCAGTTTCATGCGCGGGGCCCGCAGGTTGTCGGCTATCCAGAAGGCCGCCACCAGGGGCGGCACGATGAACAGGCTGAACTTGGAAACCATTCCCAGCCCGGCCGCCGCTCCCGCCAGGGCCGCCCAGGTCCGCAGCTTCGCTTCGTCGAGGAACCCGGCCGTTTTGCCCCCTTTTACCGCCCGTTCGACCGGCTTGACCGCGGTGAACAGCCACGCCAGCGCGAAAGAGGCGAAGTAAAATATTGCGGCGGCCGCGTCGGTGGTGATCAGGGCGTCGTTAGAGATAAAGACGGGCATCAGGCCGAAAACCGCCAGGCTGAGGCCCGCCGCCCGCGGCGATTCCAGCCGCGACGCGAACAGCCAGATAAAAAAAGCCAGCAGCGCCGTCCAGATTATGAACGTGAACCGCCGGGCCGTGTTGAGCAGCCGCTCCGCCGAAGCGTTGTTCTGGTACAGGAACAAATCGCCGTAATGGTACGGCATCAGGTTGGCGAAATAAGGGTGCCCCGTGAAGGCGGCCGGCTTCAGCGCCAGCAGCGGCAGGGCCGACAGCATTTCCGACAAAGGCGGGTGGTCCATCACGTTCATCCGGTAGACGCCCGTAGCCAGGTAGGAGTAGCCGCTGGAAAGATGGACGGTCTCGTCGTAGGTGGGCGCGGCCGAGTTGATGAAGCCGAAGCCTTCGAAGAGGTGGAAAACCAGGGCGGCGGCGCCCAGGATGACGTGTATGCGGTATTTACTGCCCATAGCGTAGCAATATGATACAAAAAAGCCCGCGCGGCCGCGGGCTTCTGGCCGCAAAAGCCGGGGGCTTTACTCGTAGCGCAGCGATTCCACCGGGTCCAGCTTGGAGGCCTGGTAGGCCGGGTACAGCGAGGCCAGGAAGCCGGTCAGCACCGCGGCTATCACCGAGATGAACGGCATCCACCACTGGAACATTATCATGTCCTCGTTGCCTTTGGACGCGAGGTACTGCACACCGCCCATGCCGACCATGATGCCGGCGATCCCCCCGAAGAAGCCCAGCAGCATGGCCTCTATGACGAACTGCGCCATGATGTCGCCGCGGGTGGCGCCGATAGCCCGCCTGATGCCGATCTCCCTGATGCGGGAATAAATAGTGGCCAGCGTGACGTTCATTATCCCGATGCCGCCGGCCAGGATGGCGATAGCACCTATGATCAGCACGGTGTACATGTCGCGCTGCTTGTCGGCCAGCTTGTCCTTTATGATGTCCCGGTAATCCTTGATCTCCAGGAAATTAAGCCGCCCGCCGTGGCGCGCCGCCAGGAATTTCTCCACCCGCGCCTTGTAGGCGTTGATGGTGACCTCTTTGCCGGTATCCAGGTTTATCTGGTCTATGCCCTCCGACTCGCCGTAGCCGGAAAGAAAGCGCTGGGCGGTGGTGATGGGCACCAGGATCTTGGGGGACCAGGACTCCACCTCCATGAAGGCCCTGGGGTTCTTCTCCATGGGGGGCTCGTTAAGGACGCCGACCACGGTGTAAAGGCTGCCTCCCATCATGATGGTCTTGCCCAGCATGTCGTCATGTTTTACGAACTCCTGGAAGCGGTCCTTCCAGTCGTAGAACTTTATCCACTTGGGTTTTTTCAGCCAGCCGCCCTCTATGATGATAACGCAGACGCGGGCCCTGGTATCGATATCGTGCTGGTTGATGAACCTGCCCTTGAGGGAATAGACCCAGCCGCGCTTTTTCCACTGGGTGTTCACGCCCAGCACGCCCTGCCACTCGCTGAAGCTGCCCGCGCGAAACTCTATCCACTTGCGCAGCACCGGGGAGACCATGAAAAGCTCCGGGTAGCGGGTTTCCATGGCCAGCGCGTCCTCCAGCGTCAGCGCCTCGCGCGCCTGCTTCTTTTCCATGTCGGAATTGGAGTTCCAGCGGTCCTTCATCTTGACCACGATGCGGCCCGGGCCGGCGACTTCCAGCGCCTTGGCGGTGCGGGTGCGGATGGAATAGATCAGCGTGATGCTGTAAAGGATGGAGATCACGCCCACCGAGATGGAAAGGAAGCTCAGGAAGGAACGCAGCTTGTTGTTGAAGATCTCAAGCGTGCCGGTGCGCAGGGATTCGGAGATCCTCATGGTTCCACCACCCCGTCCTTCATCCTGACTATCCTGGAAGCCAGTTTGGCCAGGCTCTGGTCGTGGGTCACCATGATAACGGTAAGACCGCCCTTGTGCAGCTCCAGCAGCAGCTGCATGATCTCCGCCCCGCTCTTCGAGTCGAGATTGCCGGTGGGCTCGTCGGCCAGCAGCAGCCGCGGGCGGTTGGCCAGGGCGCGCGCCAGGCCCACCCGCTGGCGTTCGCCGCCGGAAAGTTTTATGGGGCTGTTGGCCTCCTTGCCGGCCAGGCCTACCCGCGCCAGCAGCTCCTCCGCCCTGGCCGCGGCGGCTTCCTTCTCCACCCCGGCGTAAAGCATGGGCAGGCAGACGTTATCGAGCGCCGAAAAACGCGGCAGCAGGTTGAAGGACTGGAAAACGAAGCCGATATCGGTGAGGCGCAGGCCGGAGCGCCTGCCGTCGTCGAAAGCGCCCACGTTCTTGCCGTCGAAAAGGTAGGTCCCGGAGCTCGGGTTATCCAGAAAGCCCAGGATATTGAGCAGCGTGGATTTGCCGCAGCCGGACGGGCCGGTGATAGCGGTGAACTCCCCGGCGCGCACCTGGAAGCTGACGCCCCTTACGGCCGGGTAGCCGGCGCCTTTGCCCAGGGGGTAGGTCTTATGCAGGTCTTCGCATTTTATCATGAGCCTTTCTTGGCCGGCGCGGCGACTACGGCCGGGGCCTCGGCCTGGATATTGAGCGGCTTGTCGGAATAAACCTCGTCCCCGGCGTTAAGGCCCTTGAGCACTTCCACGTCCACCTCGTTGCGCAGGCCTATCACCACGTCCACTTTTTTGGCGGAGGCGCCGGGCACTACCAGGTAAGCGAAGCGGCGGCCCTTCTCTTCGAAAAGGCCGGAAATGGGCATCTTCAGCGTGTTCCTGCGCTCGGCCATGACGGCCTCTATGCGGGCGGTCATGCCGGGGCGCATCGCGGCCAGCGGGCTGGTCACGGCCGCTTCCACCCGGAAACTCTTTACCCCGGAGCGGTTGTCCTTTTCCGCCACCGGCGCTATCATGTCGATGGTCCCGGCCATTTCAGGGCCCGGCACGGCGTCGGCCGTGATCTTCACCGGCATGCCTTTCCTGAGCTTGAGCACTTCCATCTCGCTGACGTTGAGCTTCACCACCATCCGGGACATATCGCCCACCTGCATAAGACAGGTAGGCGAGCCCGAATCGTAAACCCCGGAAATACGCTGGCCGGATTTGGCCATGGAGGCCGTGTCGTAATAATTATTGCTGACGCAGGGCATCACCGTGCCGGTTATGGGGGCGAACACTTCCACCGGCAGGTATTTGTCCGCGGAACTCTGCCCGGGCTGCACCAGCGCCACGCGCGCCCCTTTCTGCACGGCTTCGCCTTCGTGCACGCTCACTTCCTCCAGCGTTCCCCCCACCTTGGAAAAAACCTCCACCACGTTCTTCGGGTAGAGGTCGCCGAGGTCCTGGAATTTCACGTCGATGTCGCCGCGCGCCACCGCCACCTTCTCTATTTCGGCCTCTACGGCCGAGGTCTTCTTGTAGACCTTGTAGCCCCACCAGCCGCCGCCGCCGAGTACCGCGGCCAGGACCGCGTAGACGGTTATTTTCAGCACCGCGCTTTTAAACCTTTTCATATGTCTCCGTAATGGGAACGCTTACCAGAGTTGTTTGCCCAGCGCTTTGTCGTAGCCCGCCCGGGCCAGCAGCAGGTCGTAAAGGGCGTTCGCCAGGTCGCTGCCGGCCTGCAGGTCGTCGCGCTGCGCCTCGGCCAGCTCCACGATGCCGGAGCGGCCCTCTCCGTACCGGGTGTTCACTATCTCCAGGCTGGCCTTGGAGAGCCCGGCCGCCAGGCTGGAAACCTCGTAGCGCTTAAGCGCCGTGTCCAGGGCCAGGCCGGCCGAGACCACTTCGCGCCGCACCTGCAGCTCGGCCTCGTAAAGCGCCCGCCGCGCCCTTTCCAGCCCGGTACGGGCTTCGAAAGCCGACTGCCGCTCGGAAATAGTGGCCGGCCCCAGCGACAGCGAAAGGCTCAGGTTCAGATAATAATTGGGATTGAGGCTGCCGGCCGCCGCCTTGCCCCAGGAGCCCAGGCCGCGCCTGTCGTAATAGGCGTCCATCGAAAGGTCGGGCAGCCGCTCCAGGGAGGCTCTCCGGGAGGCATAGCCGGCCCGCTCCGCCTCCAGCCTGAGGACCTTCAGTTCGGGGCGGTGTTCCACGGCGTAAGCCGCGTCGTTTTCGGCCGCGGCCGAAGCCGCGGTGGAAACAAAAGTTTCGTCGGCCAGCTCGGCCGCCTCCTCCGGCTGGCGGTAAACCGCGAGGTTCAGGTCCATGATGGAGTTGCGGTAATTCTCCACGGAGGAGGCCTCGGACAGCTGGCTGGAGCGCACGTTCAATTCGCTCTTCAACAGGTCGGAGTAGCTCTTCATGCCCTCCTTATAATAGCGCGCCACCTTCTCGTACTGCTCCTGGTAGGAAGCCAGGCTGTTGCGCACCACTTCCAGCAGGCGCTTCTTGCGCAGCACGCCGTAATAGCTCTGCATGGAGGCCAGCGCGGCTTTCTGGCGCTCCTGCCAGAGCCTGTAGGAATAGACCTTGCTGGCCGACCGGCTGGAATCCAGCGCTAGCTTGTCCTTGAAGTTGTTGTAAAGGTTCAGGCGGGCGGTGATCCCGGCGGTCACGTCGCCGCTCTCGAACCTTAAGCGGGGAGCGTTGGAAGCCGCGTACGGGGCATCGGAAGCGCTGACCAGCACCGAGGGCAGCCAGAAAGCGGCCAGGTCGGAAACGTACTGGCCGCGGTAGATCGTCTCGTCTTCGGCCGCCCGCTTAACGTCGTAGGAGGCTTGCAGCACCTCGGCCTTGTAGGAGGCCAGCGTCCAGGACGCCGCCGCCAGCCGGCCGGGGGTCAGCGCCGCCGCCAGGACCAGCCCGGCGCGAAAACCAGCTGAAGTTAAGTTCATAAAAGCCTTACGGCTCCGGCCCGCCCGGCGGTCAGAACTTATGCCAGAGCATCTGCGTGGTCACGTCGTGGTGAAACAGCACCTCGGAGGTTTTAACTATGGTCCCCAGCTCCCTGGGGCTGCGGTCGGCGGCGGCCTGTTTATGCAGCGCGTACTTCTCCTGCGGGGCCGTCCCGAGGATCTCCCTCATGAATTCGCTGGCGCGGAAGAGGCGCAGCGCGTCGTAGATGTTGCCCGGCAGGTAGCGCATGCGGTCGCGCTTGCCTTCGTCCTTGGTCAGCGGCTCTCCGTCCAGCGCCGTGCGCAGCAGCGCGTACAGGGCGAGGTAAGGGTTGGCGTCCGGGGCCACGGAGCGGATCTCCAGCCTGGCCGACCTGTCGTTGCCGGCCGGGATGCGGATCATCGCGCCGCGGTCCACCGAAGAGACCTTGATCTGGTTGGGCGCCTCGAAATGCGGGTCCAGGCGCCGGTAGGCGTTCACGCTGGGATTCAGGATCAGCGACAACTCCTGCGCGTGGTTAAGCAGGCGGGAGACGACTTCCCAGGCCGCCTTGGAAAGGCCGTCCTTGCCTTTGGCCTCGTGGAAGATGTTCCTGCCGCCCTTGGAGAAGGAAAGATTAAGGTGCATGCCGCTGCCGTTCACGCCGGAGACCGGCTTGGGCAGGAAAGTGGCGGTCATGCCCATGTTGGCGGCCACCTGGCGGCAGACCAGTTTATAAAGCTGGACCAGGTCGCAGGCGCGCACCACGCCGGCGTGGGAGAAATTCAGCTCGAACTGCGACGGGGCCACCTCGGGGTGGTCTTTCTCGTTGCGGAACCCCATCGCGCGCTGCGCTTCCGCGGCGGTGTCTATGAAATTCTTGAGCGGGGCCAGCGGCAGCGAGTGGAAGTAACCGCCGGTGGAGATCAGTTCGAAGCCTGTGACCTCGTTGTAGGACTGCTCGGCGTTGAGCCCCTTTACCACGAAGCCCTCGACTTCCGCCGCGACGTTGGCGGTCAGGCCGCGCGTCTTCTTCATGTCGGCCGCCAGGGCGACCAGGCGGGCGCGGAAATCGGATTCATACGGGGTCTTGTCGCGGCCGAGGACGGTGCAGAACATTATCACCTTGCCCGGGCCGAAAACGTCGGAAGGCAGCCAGAAGATGCTGCCCCAGTCTATGCCGAGGCGCAGATCCGATTCCTTCTGCGCGGAGAAACCGCGGATGGAAGAACCGTCGAAAGTCAGGTTGTCGTTGGCGCGCAGGAAATGCTGTTTATCGTAGTCCAGCATGTGGAAACGGCCCTCGATGTCGGTGAAGCAGACCGTTACCGCCTTCAGGCGCTTTTCCTCCTGCAGGTAGGCGCAGTATTTTTTCTCAAGTTCGGCGGCGGAAAGTTTCTCGGCGGCGGCCGCGGCTTCCAGGTTCAGCGCCTCGAGTTCGTCGTAGGGGATCTCCAGGAAATTCTTCAGGGGTGTGCCGCATTCAGGGACTGTTTTCATTCTATAGCCTCTTTTATGCTAGTTTCACCTGCCACTATGTTAAATATACGTGAATTTATAATAAATGTCAATACCCTAAAAAAGCACCCTATTACCCGCCCGCCCCCTCCCAAATAGAAGTGTATTCGGCAAAAATAGTATAGTTCCCGTATAGATCTGCCTATGACAACCGATATTCCCACCCCTGAAAACGCCGCGGCCGGCGCGCGCTACGCGCGGCACGCCAGGCTCTCCTTTATAGGCCAGGCCGGCCAGGAGAAGATAGAGAAAAGCTCCGTGCTGATAATAGGCTGCGGCTCCCTGGGCTGCGCGCAGGCCGCTTTCCTGGCCCGCGCGGGAGTGGGCAGACTCACGCTGGCCGACCGCGACACGGTACAGGCCCCCAACATGGCCACCCAGCTGCTCTACGACGAAATTGACCTGCTGGAGCGCGCGCCCAAAGCGGAGGCCGCGGTGCGCCGCCTGCGCACCATCAATTCCGGCATCGCGATCGAGCCCGTAGTAGCGGATATCTCTGCCGCCAACATTGACCCGCTGGTGGACAAGGCGGACCTGATCCTGGACGCCACCGATAATTTCGAGACCCGTTTTCTCATCAACGAGGCGGCCGTAAAGGCCGGCAAGCCGTGGATCTACGGCGGAGTGCTGGGCACCGACGGCATGGCCATGGCCATCCTCCCCGGGCGCGGCCCCTGCCTGCGCTGCCTCTTCGCCCTGCCTCCCCCCGAAAGCCGCCTGCCCCCGCCCGACGCGTTCGGCGTCCTCTCCACCGCAGCCGTCTGGGTGGCGGCGCTGCAGACCACGCAGGCGCTCAAGGCGCTGGCCTGCGGCGGTGCGGACTGGGGCCGCATGCACACCCTCGACATCTGGAACGGCACGGTTACCACCGCCGAGGTCCCGCGCGACCCGGCCTGCCCCTGCTGCGGAGACGCCAAGTGAAGAAAAAGATAAAAGTGAAGTATTTCGCCCTGGTAGGCGAGCGCCGCGGGGTGCAGACCGACGACTATGAGACCGAGGCCGCCACGGCCCGGCAGTTGTTGCGCGAGATCGAGGCCAGTAAAGTCATACCGCTGACCACGAACATCTCGAAGGCCGTCATCAACGGCAAATACGTCGAATGGGACGAACCCATCAAGGACGGCGACCTGGTCACCCTCCTCTCCCCCTTCTCCGGCGGCTAACGCCCCTCCGAAAAGGCAGTTGCTACCTTTTATTAACAGAACCGCCGGGCTTCCCCAGCGGCTCCGCGCTAAAGGTCAAAAGTAAAAGCCCGCCCCCCCTATCTTTACCTAGCTGATCTATTTAGACATTATCTCACCGCTTTCGGAATATTTGATGGGTCGTCCGACCAACTGACCATTTATATAATTTTCTTGTTGCCGAATTTTACCATTGTAATGGTAATATGTTGCGCCACCAGTAAGCTCTCCAGCCTTATAACTGCACTCATACGATACAGGCCCATAGGGGCGGCCGGCGGAGTAAAAGGACTTTGCAATGCCATCCAACTCGTCATTAGTATAGTGTTCCTCTTTACGGAGTTGATTTGACGCCCAGTGTCTGGTTAGCCCATTTCGCTTACCTCTTTTCAAAGCGACCTCCATTATCAACTCTCCAGTATCGTCAACTACTCGTGCAACGCCATCTTTCCCATCTTCTGTTTGCACCACTTCAGATGCAGCCGTTTTTACCCTATTTGATTGGGGATAATACTGCAAAAAGACTTGCTCCCACATTAAGTTGCCATTTTTATAATATCTTCGGACCTTCAGTGGCAATTCCGGAGCGCCATCATATACTGTTTCCTTGTACACCTCTCCGCCTGGATAAAATTCTCTTCTTAAAACAAGTCCACCGTTTTCATATTTATCATCACGTAAAGCGTCACCTGATTTTGACACAAGTTTCACATTGCCGATTACTTCCCCCATTGAATAGTTCTTTGTCAGCACAACATCTGCCCTGCTGGCATTCTCTGGATCAAAATAATACGTTGCCCCGCCATTTAATTTATCATCTTTCCAGTTCGTTATAGCTCGCAATGTCCCATCCTCTGAATACGCTATTCTTCTTCCATTTCTCATGTTGTTTTCATAGTGGAGCACCGCGCACTGCTTACGCGCCGCCAGAGATTCGACTTCTGTTGCGTTTGATATATCCTCATCCGCACAATATTCTATTGCTTCCCCGTCTGGAATACCTCCGGTTCTAGCAATCAAAGTTTCCCCAACATACTCTTCTGTTGCTATTTTCTTACCAGAATTATAGAACTCCTTTATAACTCTTTCACTTTCCCCCTCGTCCGGGATAGTTTTATAAGTTATTTCACAAATCGCAATACTTGGGACAAAAAGCAAACAAAGGAATAATAGTGTCATTACATACTCCTAAATTATGGAAATTACGATTCCCCCAACTGTTAAAAACATTGTACTAAATGGCATGAGATTAGGTTACGACAAAGAAACCGCCGCGGTCCATAGGGGGACGCGGCGGTTCTTTTTGGGGCGGGCCGGGCTACTTTTTTACGGCTTTTATGGCGGCCAGCACCTTTTCAGGCGTGAACGGGAATTCGTTCAGGCGGGCGCCGGTAGCGTTGTAGATGGCGTTGCCGATGGCGGGCGCGGGGCCGTTGATGCAGATCTCGGACACGCTCTTGGCGCCGAAGGGGCCGGTGTCCTCGTAGGAGGGCACCAGGATGGCCTTTATGGTCGGGCGGTCGCGCATGGAGTAGATGTGGTAGTCCGCGAACGACGCGTTCTGCATGGCGTAGGGGACGCTGATTAACAGAACCGCCGGGCTTCCCCGGCGGCTCCGCAATAAGGTCAAAAGTAAAGACCTGACCCCATTCCCCCGGATTTATTTTACTTGCCCTTATTCTGAACCAATGCTCGGATATCTTCAGGAAGGTCATCAAATTTTACGTAGAATCTTTTATAACTATTTGGTTTCACCTTTTCTTGATAACTTAACAATATTTTCCCGAAAAGTAACGGATCTCTACTAGAAACATTAAATTCCCCTTCCCAATTTTCGCCCTCCACCTTAACCACTTTTGTTTTTCCGCTATCAACATCAAGAAATAATATGCGTTGATATTCGTGATTACCGGATCCTAATGGTAATTTTGATGCGACTATACGGCCATCAGGCGATATTGCAATATCATAAAGCAGTTCTGTGGATTCCGCTCTCGCTAATTCCTTGCCAGTTTCGCTTATAACAACCAGATTATAAATGCCAGCACTACTAAGATACGTCACATAACTTCTTTCGCCATTATATGATATCCCCTCAAACCACCCGGAAATCATCCCCTGTTCTTCATCATACCCAGATTCATAGCCCGGAAAACTCTTCCACCGTTTACGCCATTGTATTTTCGCTTCAGCATTGAATAACTCACGCTCATATTCATCATATCCCATGTCCCTATGCGTACTATAACTGGCCTGGTAAATAAGGCTTTTTCCAGAACCCGCAATAATAACATCATTAAATAAAAGGCTTTTTATTCTTTTCCCATCCGGTGAAACGAATTTGACCTTTATTGGAACACCGTCCTTGTTTTTCTCTATTTCGATGTGGTGGCTTTTCGCATACGCACCAGTTGAGACATTTGGGGCATCATCAGACGCAAAACTACAAACCATGCTAAAAAAACAAACGAGTACCCCAAAAAAGTATTTTTTCACATTCGTTACATCAATTATTCTTGTTTTTCGCATCCTGCCCCCCATAACCATCAAGATTCAAGACTTGAGCCCTGCAGGAAACATAAGGCCCGTTATCGTCAGCCCCGCCTTGCCCTTGTTTTTTTCTTCCTGCCGCGGCGCATTTTTCACGAAAAGCGCGCCCCCTATCCGCTATAATAACAAAAAAACGCGTGGAGAGCTTATACACGGCGATAAAGAAACCGCCGCGGCCCTGAGGGGACCGCGACGGGTCTTTTTAAAAGGCAGCTGCTACCTTTTTACGGATTTTATGGCCTTCAGCACTTTTTCAGGCGTGAACGGGAATTCGTTCAGGCGGGCGCCGGTGGCGTTGTAGATGGCGTTGCCGATGGCGGGCGCGGGGCCGTTGATGCAGATCTCGGACACGCTCTTGGCGCCGAAGGGGCCGGTGTCCTCGTAGGAGGGCACCAGGATGGCCTTTACCGGCGGGCGGTCGCGCATGGAGTAGATGTGGTAGTCCGCGAACGACGCGTTCTGCATCTTGCCCTTCCCGTCGAAGAGGTACTCCTCGGTCAGCGCGTAGCTGATGCCGTTCAGGGTGCCGCCCTCGGTCTGGCCCTCGCAGAGGGTCGGATTGACGGCGGTGCCGCAGTCTATCGTAGCGACATAGTTGAGCACCTTCACGAAGCCCGTCAGCGTGTCCACCTCGACTTCCGCGAAATGCGCCGCGAAAGGCGGAGGAGACTTCTTGGTGATGTGGGAGGCGGTGCCGATGATCTGGTACTGGTTCTTCTGGTACAGCGAGTAGTTGGCTATGTCCGAGTAGGAGACCTTCTTGGAGCCGTCCCGGGTCAGTACGTGAGAGTCCTCACAGTGCACCTCTTCGGGCAGCACGCCCAGCATCTCCGCGCCGGTGGCGAGGATCTGCCGCTTGGCTTCGGCGGCGGCTTTGCGCACCGCCTCGCCGGAGAGGTAGGTAGTGGACGAGGCGTAGGCGCCCACGTCGAAAGGCGTCATGTCCGTGTCCGACGAGTACACTATCATCTTGTCGGTAGCGGTCTCCAGCTCTTCGGCCGCTATCTGGGCCAGCACGGTGTCCGAGCCGGTGCCCAGGTCGGTGGCGCCCACATTGAGGTTAAATGAGCCGTCCTCGTTTATCTTTATGGTGGCCGCGCCCATATCAATGTCCGGTATGGACGAGCCCTGCATCAGGCAGCACATGCCTATGCCGCGGCGGTAACGGCCGGTCTTGCCGCGCCAGTCCTGGCGCTTCTCCCAGCCGGCGGCCTCCGCGCCCTGTACTATGCACTCGCCCAGCGCGTTGGAGCCCACGGTCATGGGCACGCCTTCGCGGCCCTCGCCCAGCGCCTGGAAGATAGGCGAACCTTCGCCGGGGCGGATGTGGTTCAGCTGCCGGAACTTCAGCGGGTCCATGCCTATGGCTTCGGCCATGTGGTCCATCAGGGACTCTATGGCGAAGAAGGCCTGCGTGGCGCCGAAGCCGCGGTAAGCGCCGCCGACGGGCAGGTTGGTATAGTACGACTTGCCGTCGAAGAGGATATTGTCACAGTGGTACAGCGGCAGCGTCTTGCCGCCGGAGCACGACACCACGGTAAGGCCGTGGCCGCCGTAGGCGCCGGTATTGTTGATGCACTCCAGGGCTATGGCGGTGATGGTGCCGTCCTTCTTTACGCCGGTGCGCAGGCGAATATGGAACGGGTGGCGGGTGCGGCCGGTGCGGAAGGTCTCCTCGCGGTCGAAGCGCCACAGGCAGGGGCGGCCGGTGCGCAGGGCGAACATGGCCGTCACGTCCTCGAGCAGGATCTCCTGCTTGCAGCCGAAGCCGCCGCCGATGCGGGGCTTTACCACGCGGATCTTCTGCACGGGGATGCCCAGCGTGCGTGCCACTATGCGGCGGCAGTGGAAAGGCACCTGCGTGGAGGTGGTGATGAGGATGCGCCCGGCGGGCGTCATCTGCGCCATGGAGGTATAGGGCTCTATGGGGCAATGCTGGGCGTAAGGGGTTTCGTAAGTCTCGTCGAAGGTGAAATCCGCCTCGGCCATGCCTTTCTTGAAGCTGCCGGCCTCGCAGGCGACATGGGCCACCAGGTTCTTCTTGGGCTCGTAGGTTATCGGGATCGGTACATGGGCCTCGGGCTCGTCGTGAATGACGGGCGCGCCGGGCGCCATGGCCTCTGCCAGCGTGAACACGGGCTTGAGCAGCTCATACTCCACTTTTATGGCCTCGAGGGCCGCTAAAGCCTGCTCTTCGGTCTCGGCCGCCACGGCGGCCACGCGGTCGCCCACGAAGCGCACTTTGTTGTCGAACATGAAAGTGTCGTAAGGCGACGGCTCGGGAAAGCCCTGGCCGGCGGTGCAATGCACTATGCGCGGCACATTGCCGTGCCAGAGCACGCATTTTACGCCGGGCATCTTCTCGGCCTTGCTCACGTCCAGCTTTTTAATGCGGGCATGGGCGTGCGGGCTCCACAGCATCTTTATCACCAGCGCGCCAGCGGGCAGGAAGTCGGCCACATAGGAATCCTTGCCCAGCGCCAGCTGCATGGCGTCTATCTTGGTGACGGAAGTGTTGACCTGCTTGAAATTCTTAGCGAGTTCGTGCCTTTTCATTTCTTCCCCCCTTTGGAGGCTTTCTTTTTAGGCTCGGCGGCGGCGCGGTCGAGCGTGCGGCGCAGGGCCACCCAGATCTTTTCGTAGCCGGTGCAGCGGCACAGGTTGCCGTCCATATACTCCTTGGCTACCTCGTCGGAAATATCTTTTTCCGTCTCCATCAGGGCGGTGGCGCTCATGATGATGCCGGGGATGCAGTAGCCGCACTGCACGGCGCCGGCGGCCACCAGCTCCTGCTGTATAGGGGCCGGCTTATCATAGGTGCCCATGCTTTCTATGGTGCGCACCTTTCGCCCTTCGGCCTGCATGGCGTAGAGCAGGCAGGCGTACACCGCGCGTCCGTCCATGATGACGGTGCAGGCGCCGCAGGTGCCCTGGCCGCAGCCGTACTTGGTGCCCTTGTAGCCTTCGCGGCGCAGCAGGTCCAGCAGCTTCTCGTCGGGGCGGGTGGCGAAGGTTTTCTTCTCGCCGTTAATGGAGAATGAAACCGAACAAGTATTGGTCTTCATTAAGCGGTCCTCCCGCGGGCGAACTCAGCGGCCCTTTCCAGGGCGTCTACTATGGAAACTTCGGCCAGACCGGCGACATATTCAGCGCTCATGCCTTCCTGCTTGCACCACTTGGCGTCGGTGCCGGCCAGCGCGGCGGCGGCGCGGAAGGTTTCAGAGGAAGGCTCTTTCCCTAAGAGAGCGGCCTCCACCGAGCGCAGGCGCTTCGGGAAAGGTATGGCGGAGCCGGCGGCCACACGGGCCGCGGCTATACGGCCGTCCTTCAACTCCAGCAGGGCGGCTATAGTTACCATGGAGAAAGCGGCCGCGTTGCGGGTGGCCTTCACGGAACCAAAGCCGTGCTGCGCCTTGAGCACCGGGATCTTCACGGCGGTGAGCAGGTCGCCGTTCCTGAACAGGCGGGCGGGCTGGGAAGAGAAATATTCGTCGGCGCCCATTTCCTTGGCCTTGCCGGAGTAGATGACCATGCGGGCGTTCATGGCGAGCAACACCACGGGCAGGTCGGCCCAGGGGAAAACGCGGCAGATATTTCCGCCTATGGTGGACACGTTGCGGATCTGGTGGGTGGAGATGCGCCGGCAGATCTCGTGCATGGCCCAGCGCGGGCTGCGGTAGCGCTGAATGTCGGACAGCGGCGTGGCCGCGCCTATCTCGAAGAAATTGCCTTTCTGGCGGATATAGGAAAGCGCCAGGCCGGTAAGGTCCACGGCAGAGACGGGGGTTTTGCCGGGCATGAAATGCAGGGCGGTCCCCCCGGCGAGGGGCATGCCTTTGGGCCCCAGTTTGCGCAGGCTGGCGCGCGCTTGCGCCAGGGTGGCGGGTCGGATGAATTCACATAGCTTCATGGCGGTCCTTTGGAACGGTCACTGCGTATTTACTATGTAAAAATATAGCAGATTAAGCGAGCCCGATAAAGACCGCCCCCGCCGGACAAGGTCGCGGCGGGGGCGGCTTTCGGGGACTTAAGGCGGGGTCACTTCGCGAAGTAAGGATGCGGCAGATAGGGCTTTCGGTCCGGCTTGGTGTCGGTCGGCTTCAGCTCCATTTCCTGCACCAGCAGCGCGGACGGCGCCACCAGGGACGCGGGCACGTAGCCCCGGTTGTAATAGAACGGCCCGGGCTGGTAGTAATTGTAAACCTGGTCCGTAGAGGAAACCAGCAAAATATCGCGCAGCGCCCTGAAGGTGACGCCGGCCCACTTGGCCGCGCCCAGGACCAGCTCCGAGCCGTCCTTCACGTTCACCTTGTAGGCGAGCACCGGTTCTGACAGCAGTTCGCTGTAATCCTTGGAGGTTTCGGGGTCCAGCCTGCGGACGATCACGGCGTACTCCAGGCCGTTCTCGGAGGCCGCCTGCAGCAGTTTTTTCTTCAGCTCGGCGTAAGGCGCGCGCCTGGCGGGTTGGGCCGAAAAGAAGACGCTGCCCGGCCTGGGCTCGGGAAATTCGTTGACCGCGCCGCGGGCGTGCCCGTTGGAGGAGCGGAATTCCTTTACCGGCGCGCGCCCCGTGTAGAAATTCACGAGTTTGCCGCCGCGCACCAGCTCCAGCGGGGCCGGGCGGACGCCTTCGTTATCGATCGGGTAGCTGCCGGTCAGCGCCTCGCCGTTATATTCCGTTCTGAGCGGGTCGTCGATCGCCCCCATAAAGGCGGGCAGGACGCGCATCCCCAGTTTCTTGGTGAGGCCGCCCGAGGCGATGTAATAGCGCGTATAATCGTCGCGCTCGGCCCAGGGCGTGCGGGGAAAGGAGACGTTGGCTACGAACAGCTGGTTAAGGAATTCGGCCGCGGCCTGGTCCTCGAAAAGCACCGGCCCCAGGTAGACCTCGGGGGTGACGTTCTCCACCAGCGAGCTCATGTTTCGGGCGAACTCCTCCACCTGCGCGGCCAGTTTCTCGTACGGCGGGACCGCGGCCAGGGAAGGCCAGGAAAAATCTTTCTCGTCGCCGATCTTCAGTCCGGTACGGTCCTGCACCGTGGCCCTGACGTTCAGGCTTACGCCGTCCCACCAGCGCCGGTAGGAAGCCCCGCCGCTGCTGACGAAGCGCGCGGTGCGCAGCGTCCTGTTGAAGCCGACCTGCGAATTCTGGACCTTGGGATACTTGCGGAAGAGGCCTGAGAGATTTTTTATCCTGCCGCGCCACTCCTCCGCGTCGAAAGGCTCCGGGGTTTTCCGGTCCTCGAAAAGGGAAGCGCTTTCGGCTTCGGCCAGGTCCCCGTAATGTTCGGTTATATTCTTTTTCGCCTGGTAGGCTTTCTTCTGCGAGTAATTTTCCAAAGCCCTCTTGTAAACGTCGTCGGTCAGCGACCAGAGGGAAAAGCGGATGGCGTCATAGCCGTCCTCTTCGTTGAGCATGGCGGAGCCGGGCTCGTAACCCCGGAAATCCTGGCCGGCGTAGCCGGAGTTGTCGAACCCTGGGGTCCCGACCCGCAGGTCCACCCTGGCGTTGCGGGAGATCCCGGAATTATCGTCGCGCAGCGCTCCGAAAACGGCGGAGATGGAGGTCTCGGTGGAGTCCTCGACGTAATAAGAGACGAAGTACGGCTTAGCCAGGTTGTCCATCCTGAGGCGCTGCACGGTACGGCGCATTTCGTCCGTCATGGCCTTCAGCACCGCGTCGTCCGCGGCCGCCGCCGGCAGGGCCGACAGCAAGGCCAGGGCGAAGGTAAAAAGGTGTTTTTTCATGTTAATTCCCCCCTTCCTGCTTATCGGCGAACGGGGGCTTCAGCACCGGGGGCCTGGCGTTGGACTTCTGGACCTTCTCCGTCTCCATCTCCGAGAACAGCAGGCTCGGGGCGATGGCCGAGACCGGCACCTGGCCGGATTCCGCGCCGCAGTCGCCGTTGAACACACCGGGATCGTCGCCGGTCACGAGGATGCGGGAAAAAGTCTGCAGCGGCGTGCCGATAAGGTTCAGGCCGCGCAAAGGTTCGTCGGGGCGCCCGTCCGCGTACACTTTGTACGCCAGCGTGGCGTTGACCGAAAAGCTCTGGGGCATGGCGCGGTCGGTTATGGTCATCCCGCCGGAGATATCCCGCACCAGGAGCCCGAAAGGTTTGCCGGCCTTCTTTACCTCTTCTATAAGCCTTTTGCGGAGTTCCGGGTAGGGAACGGCCTTGGAAGACGCCGCCACCAGGTTGCCCATCCGGGCTACGGCCCCGAGGCCCTCCGACCGGCGGCCGTGGCCGTTGGACGCCGAGAAATTCTTTATGGGGGAACGGCCCATCAGGAAGCCTTTGAGCACGCCGTTCTCCACCAATACGGCCTTCTGCGCCTGGGTCGCTTCGTCGTCATAGCGGTAGAAACCCCGCAGAAACTGCGCGCCCTGGCGGGACTGGGTCGGGTCGTCATATACGCTGAGAAAATCGGGCATGATGGGCTGCCCCACTTTTTTGGCGAAAGTCTGGCCGGATTCCTCGCTCTTCTGGCGGTGGCCTTCCAGGCGGTGGCCGAGTATTTCGTGAAAGAACACGGCGGCAGCCCGGTTCTCCATCAGGACCGGCCCGCTGTAAGGCTGCGCGGGCGGCGCGGCTCGCAGCGCCTTCAGCTCGGCTATGGAGGCGTCTATGTCCCCGGCTATGGCGGCTTCGTCCGGGAGCTCGCCCGGTTTGTCCGAATCGTAGATTTCCGTGCGGGAAAGGCCCATGCCGTCGGCGGTGCGGGTATAGAGCGAATAGACGAAACGCACGTAGTTGCCGCCGGTCACTATGGCAGACCCCTCCGAGTTGACCATGTAGCGGTTGACGCTTTGCACCATCAGCCGCACGTGGGCGTTGTAGATAAAATCGTAAGGCTTGAACTTTTCGGAGAGCCGGCGGACCATGCCGCGGAATTTTTCCTTCTCGAATTGCGGGACCGCGGCTTTCTCATAGAAGGCCTGCGCGCTGCCGGGGATGAAATCCGAGGACTTATCCTCCTCCTCGGCCGTTACGCTCTTGTTCATCTTGACCTTGGCGTACTGGTCGAGGGCGGTCTTATAGGCCCTGTCCGTCAGGTTCCAGACCTCGGCGCGCAGCGGCATGGCGTCGTCCTCCACCGGCAGGACGGCGGCCTCCTGCTGCTTGGAGTTAGTGTAGGCGTAATTGCCTTTGATCTCGTGGGTATTGTCCAGCGCGGGGGAGCCCACGCGGACGTCTACGTCCAGCACCCGGCCGCGCCGGTCGTCCTCGCTGTAGATCGCCCCGCCTTTGGCGGAAACGCCGTAATAGGCGGTGTCGTAAGCCTCGTAGCCGAGGTAGTACAGCGGCGCCGGCTCGGCGTCCTTCAATTTCTCCACGGAGCGGCTGAGTTCGGTCTTTAAAGCTTCCAGCAAAGGATCGGCGGGATTTTCCTGGGCGGCGGCGGCGCAGGGGAACGCTAGCAAGAGGGCGGCGAGCAGCTTTTTCATGGTATTCTCCGGCGCGGGAACTAACGGCAAACGGACTTAAGGGCTCTTTCAAGCAGTACGCCGCACATTTCCCTGCGGTAGTCGGCTTCGCTGCGGGAATCGGTTATCGGCGAGACCTCGGTCATTACCAGGGCCGCGGCGGCCAAGACAACTTCCGAAGAGAGGGGCTTGCCGGCCAGCCAAGCCGAGGTTTTAACGGCGTAAAACGGCACCGGCGCCACGGAGCCCAGCGCTATGGACGCCCGCTTTACGGTCTTGCCGGACATTTCAAGGGAGACGGCCACGGCCGCCTTGGAGATGCCGAAATAGGCGCGCGGTCCCAGTTTAAGATACGCCCCGAAATGCTTTGTTTTAGGGACCTCGAAAGCCGTGATCAGTTCGTCCTTCTCAAGCGCGGTCCGTTTCGGGCCGAGGAACAGGTCCTTCAGCGGCAGACAGCGCTTTTTCCCGTTATGCGCGAGGTGGACGAAAGCCCCCTCGGCCACCAGGGCACAGACGCCGTCGGCGCAGGGGCTGCCGTTGGCGGCGTTGCCGCCCAGGGTAGCCATATTGCGCAGGCTGGGACTTGCGAAATGCGGGATGGCGGCGATAAGCGCCGGGCACCAGCGCCGGGCGGGCGCGGAATTTTCGATAGCGGAGATCTTAACGCCGGAACCGATGAACAGGGCGCGCGCCGTTTCTTTTATGGCGCCCAGCTCGGGCAGGTCGCTGATGTCGACCCAGCATTCCGAGCTTTCCGCGCCGGCATTGTCGGCCGTAACGATGTCGGTGCCGCCGGCCAGGTAGCGCCTGGCCTTGCCCAGGGCGGGCAGGGTTTTCCAAAGTTCTTTGAGGCTGGCTGGTTTTACTATGATTTCAGGCATTTTACTTCCGGCGGGCCTTCTCCACCGCGGAGAGCACCTTTTCATAGCCGGTGCAGCGGCAGAGGTTCCCGGTAAGTTCGAGTTTTATATCTTCCAGCGTGGCGTCCGGCTTGCGGCGCAGCAGCGCCTCGGAGGCTATTATAAGGCCGGGGGTGCAGAAACCGCACTGCACGGCCCCTTCGGCCAGAAAAGTCTTCTGCAGGGAATGGAGCCCGCCGTCCTTGCCCTTTATCCCTTCTATGGTCACAAGTTCTTTGCCTTGCAGCTGCACGGCCATCATCAGGCAGGAGTTCACGGCCAGGCCGTCCACCAGCACCATGCAGGCGCCGCACTCGCCTTCGCCGCAGCCCTCTTTGGTGCCTTTCAGCCCCAGGTCCTCGCGGATGAAGTCAAGCAAAGAGCGGGAGGATGGTATCTCCCGCTCTAGCTCGCTGCCGTTGACGCGGCAGGAAAGACTGAAGCTCTTTGAGTTTCTTGAGATCATCGTTCCCGGACCGTTTAGAAGTTAAAGCCCATGCCGACGATGAACTTGACGCCGCTGAGCGTTATGGTGTCGGACTCGCCGCTGACGCCGCCGCGGTCGAAGCTTATGCTGTTCAGCTCGTAGCGCAGCTCGGCCACCAGCTGGGTCTTGTCGGCTATCTTTATGCGCATGCCGACGGGAAGCCTGAACATCAGCCCGATCCCCATGTCTTCGGTAGGCCTGACGAACGTGCCGTTGGTGAACCCTTTAACATAAGGCAGGGAAATAGTGTTCAGCGACATGCCCAGGCCTATGCCGAAGTACGGGTCCACTTTCTTGCCGGCATGACGGATCAGCAGGTCGCCGCTGATGCCGAAGGTCTTGACCGTGGCGTAATCGTTGGAGGTGAAGGTGAAATTGCCGGGCGCGCCGCCGTTCAGGGACCAGGTGGTGTCCTGCGCGGCTATATTACGCCTTTCGAAAGACAGCTCCAGGTCTCCGCCCAAAGCCCCCTTGCCGAAGCCTCCGACGCGGAAAGCGATGGGGCCCATGCCCTCGGTTTTCAGTTTCTCCCAGGACACGGTCCTGTAATCCGCGTGACCGATGATACCGTTGTGATCGATGCCGAGGTCGTTGTTGGTATCGCCGGGCAGATTGCTCAGCGTGATATTACCGTTGGAGTTGGAAAACTCCATATCCATTTTAGGAGAACCGAAACCCATGAAAATATCGAAGAAGCCGTATTCGAACTCGCCGCGGGCCACGGGCGCGCGGACGGGGGCGGCGGCCTGCTGCTGGTACACGGGCTGCTGATAGGCCGGCTGCTGGTAAGCGGGCTGCTGATAGGCCGGCTGCTGCGGCGCAGTGGCGGCGTCGCCGATCCAGTTCTTGTCCAGCGTAACCTGCGAGGCGCCTATGGCCTGCGCGGTCTCCGTCTTTATCAGGCGGGCGTTAACTTCTATCTGGCCGCCGGAAGTTTCCACCAGGGTACCGGTAACGATGGCCTCGACGCCCAGGACTTTGCCCAGCTGCTGGGCGCTGGAAGCGTCGATGGTGCCCGAAGCCTGCAGTTTCAGTTCGGCCATCACCTTGTCCAGCACGGAGCGTTCGATGATCTCGAACTTGTGCATGTTGATCATCTTGATGGTGAGGCGCTCGGAAATTACCGAGCCGTCCTTGGTGGCGCCGCTCCTGCCGTCGGCGTAGGAGAAGGGGATAATGGCTATTTTTTTGCCCTGGATGGAAGCGCCGGCCTCGCTTATCTCGGTGGCCAGCTGCAGATAGCCGTCGGCGGCGTAAGCTCCCGCGCTGAGCGCAAGGCACAGCAAAGCCGCGAAGAACGCTTTAATGGTGTTTTTCATTGTTTTCCCCTAATTAAACTTTTTTCAATTCCTTCCAGATCTTTTCAGGCAGCAGCGGCACCGATCTTACCCTGGCGCCGCAGGCGTTGCGGATCGCGTTGGCCACCGCCGGGGCTACCCCGATAAGCGGCACCTCGCCCATGCCTTTGGCCTTATAAGGGCCTTCAGCGTAGGGCTTTTCTATGAAAGTTATATCATATTCGGGTTTATCTGCGGAAGTGGCTATCACATAGTCCGTAAAGTTGGGATTTACCATGATCCCGTTCTTGTAAACCAGGTTCTCGTACATGGCCCAGCTCATGCCCTGCAATATGCCGCCCTGGGCCTGGCCCATGGCGAGTTTTGGGTTAACTATTTTGCCCACATCGTAGGCGGCCCAGATCTTCTTTACCCTGGCCACGCCGGTCTTAAGGTCCACTTCCACCTCGGCCGCGTCGGCCGAATAGGAATAGATAACGTAAGCGTCTCCCTGCCCGTCCTCCATCTTGAAAGTGGTGCGCGGCGCCACGTACCAGCCCTGCTCGCTCATCTTCAGGCGCCGGTCCCAGCAGCCCGACACCGCTTTTTTAAAGTCCACGGCTTTCCCGCCCATCGAGAAGACGCCCCCGGCGGCCGTCATGGGTTTGGAGGCGTCCGCCCCCTCCGCGATAAGGATGTCATAGGCGGTCTTGAAAACCCGCTCCCGGATGGGGGTGGCGGCCTCTATGATGGCGTTGCCGCTCATCAGGGTGGTGCGGCTGGCCACCGTAGGGCCGGAGTCCGGCACCTTGGAAGAGTCCACTTCCTCCACCCGCACGCTCTCGTACGGGGCGTTCAGCGTCTCGGCGGTTATCTGGGCCAGCACGGTCAGGGCGCCCTGCCCCATCTCGGCGTTGCCTACGTTAACCGCGACGGAGGAATCCTTGTAAACGTTCACCAGGGCGCCGGCGCGGTCGAGGTAGCGGCCCTTGGCGCCCAGGCCCACGCCGTAATACGCGGCGGAGAAGCCTATGCCGGTGGCGATGTCGCCTTTTACCGACAGCGAATTTACTTTTTTGTCCCAGCCGGACCGTTTGCGCACCGCCTGCACCAGCTCTTTCAGCCCGCAGGAGGAATTCAGCTTCTGACCCGTCACGGTCTTGTCGCCCGGCTCCAGCAGGTTCTTAAGGCGGAACTGCACCGGGTCCAGGCCCGCTTTTTCGGCCAGTTCGTCGATCAGGGACTCCTGGGCGAAACAGATCTGCGGCTGGCCGAAGCCGCGGAAAGCCCCGCAAGGAACTTTATTGGTGGCGGCGGCGAAAGTCTGTATGTCCACGTTGGCGATCTTGTAAGGGCCGGCGGCGTGTACCGTGCCGCGCCAAAGCACTATCGCGGACAGCGTGGAGTAGGCCCCCCCGTCCAGCACGTACTTAACGCGGCAGGCGGTCAGGTTCCCCTTGGCGTCGGCGGCGTAGGCCACCTTGGCCCAGCCGGGATGGCGCTTGGACATGCTCTGAAAATCTTCTTTGCGTCCGTAAATAAGTTTAACGGGCCTGCCGGTCTTGGCCGCGCAGAGGGCGGCGTGGGAAGCCACCAGGGCGGGCACGTCCTCCTTGCCGCCGAAACCGCCGCCGGTCACGGTCTGCAGGATCTTGACTTTGTGGTACGGGAGGGCCAGCGCGGCGGCCACCGCGTCCAGCACGTAAAAAGGGCACTGGGTGGAACTGTGCACGGTCATGCCCCCGTCCGCCTCAGGCAGGGCGATGGCTCCCTGGGTTTCCAGGTAGGAATGGACCTGGTAATTGGTGGAGAACTCCCCCTCGACGGTAAAAGCGGCGTTCGCGAAGGCTTTGTCCACCGAACCTTTCTTTATGACAAAGCTGGAAAAGACGTTATCCTTGCCGTGGATCTTTACGGCGTCCTTCTTCAGGGCCTGCAGCGGGTCTTCCACGAAAGGCAGCTCCTGGTATTTCAGTTCCACCAGGGCGGCGGCCTTTTTAGCGGCGCGGGCGCTGTCGGCTACCACCAGCGCCACGGTCTCCCCGGCGAAGCGGGCCTCTTTCTCCGGCAGAAAGGGGTAGTCCTGCATGACCACCGGCCACTTGTTCACCCCTTTTATGTCTTTGTACGTGACTAAAGTTACATAGCCGGGCACCAGGCGGGCCTTGGCGTCCGAAATGGAGAGGATCTTTATCCTGGGGCGCGGGGAGCGCACGGCGGCCGCGTGCAGCAGGCCGGCGAAATCCCTGTCGGCGGCGTACTGCGCCGTGCCGACGGCCTTGATAAGCGCGTCTTTCCTCGGCAAGGACCGTCCGACGAATGAAAGTTTTTCCATATCAGGCCTTCCCCCCGGCGCTCTTAACGTCGCGCATGTGCGCGCCGTCGCGCTTGTAATGCACCTTTATGATCTCGGCCAGCACCGACACCGCTATCTCGCCCGGGGCTTTCCCCCCCAGGTTCAGGCCTACGGGGGAATGCACGCGCTTGTCTTTAAGCGGGTAAAGCTTTTTCTTCTCCAGCTGCCGGAAGATCTCGCCCACCTTGTCCTTGCTGCCTATCATGCCGATATAGGCCGCCGGCGTGCGCATCACGGCCTCCAGGCATTCTTTGTCCAGGGCGTGGCCGCGGGTCACTATCACGGCGTAAGTTTCCGCGTCCGCGCAGGCGGCCGCCACGGCCTTGTGCGGGGCTTCGTTGATGATGGCCAGGGCTCCGGGAAAGCGCTCCGCGTTGGCGAATTCTTTCCTGTCGTCGGCCACCAGGTACGGGTAGCCCGCCAGGCGGCAGGCCTCGGCGATCTTAACGCCCACGTGCCCGCCGCCCAGTATCAATACCTTGAAAGGGTTCTTATAAACGTCGATATAAACTTCCATCTTGCCCATGCAGATCATGCCGGTATTGCCGCCCGGCTTCAGGTCGAAAATGAATTTTCCGCCTTCGCCTTTTTTAATGCAGTCGACGGCCTGTTTTATGGTCAGCGCCTCTATGGAGCCGCCGCCCACCGTGCCTTCTATGGCCCCGTCGGCGTAAACCAGCATTTTCGCACCGGCTTCGCGCGGGGTGGAGCCGCCCACGGAAATGACCGTGACGAAAGCGGCGCCGCGGCCGCCGTCTATGGCTTCGGAAAGCATTTTGATCAGGTTCTTGTTTTCTTTCATGGCGTAATTATTTTACAAATTTAGAGCACTTTATAGATTTCCACCTGCTCCCGCTTGCCTTTCAGGGCGGCGCTGCCCAGGGACTCGAATTTGAGGGAACCGCCCAGGGAGGCTTTCGCCAGCTCCAGCGCCGGGCCGCTCACCAGGATGTCCGTGTTGAAGTCCCTGGTCTTGGACTCCAGCCGGGAGGCTATATTCACCGTGTCCCCAATAAAGGTGTATTCCAGGCGGGAGAAGGTGCCGACATTGCCGCCCACGAGCCGCCCCGCGTGTATGCCTATGCCGAACTCCACCGGCCCGGGCGCGATGCCCGCGGCGTTGAATTCCGCCAAAGCCGCCCGCATGCCGGCCGCGGCCCTCACGGCGTCGGCGGCGTAGTCGTCGGAACCCAGCAGCGGGGTATAGATGGCCATGACGGCGTCGCCGATGAATTTATTGATGACGCCTTTATGCGACGTGATCGGCGGGGTGATATAGCGGAAATAATTATTCAGGAACTCCACCAGGCCGGAAGGCGACAGTTTCTCGCTCAAGGTCGTGAAATTGCGGATATCGCAGAACATCACGGCCGCCTCCATGTCCTCGCCGCCGAGGTTCACTTTTTTGTTCTTGATAAGCTCCCTGGCTATTTCTATCGACAGGTACTTGCCGAAAGTTTCCTGCAGCTCCTCGCGTTCTTTAAGGCCGTCCACCATGTCGTTGAAGCCCGCCTTGAGGGACGCCACCTCGTCCGAGAAATAAATGCGGCTCTTGATAAACTCCCCGGCGGCAACCCGCCGCATCTTGGCGATCAGCCCGTCCAGCGGCACCTGGATGCCGTTGTAAACGGTGTTCAGGCCCGCCAGCAGGGCGATGGCCGAGGTGAGGAGCATCACGTTCATCTCGGGCGCGAAGAGCCCCCAGGGGACCTGCCGGTAAGCCGCGGTGTAGATCAGCGCGAACGGCGTTATGGCGAAACCGATGACCATCATGGAGATCTTGATGTAGACCGGCACGGAGAGCCCGTCGCGCTGGTGCGAGAGCTCTTCCGGCGTATACAGCGCCTCCATCAGGTTCTTCTGTTTCGAGAGATGACTGTCCACAAAAACCACCAGTAAAGCCACCTGCGCCAGGAAGGCTACCCCCGAGGCGGCCAGCTTCGCGCCGGAAGGCCAGCCCAGCAGCAGGGCGGGCAGTCCCAGGGAAACGGCCTGGACTATGACCAGCAGAAGAAAACCGTCCCGGTAGATATTGCCGATGCGGCGCCGTACGGCCGCTTTCAATTTATCGTCCGGCTGCTTTACGTACCTGAACGCCGGCCTGGCCCAGAGATTGACGAGCAGGACCATGATGAGGAATTCAAGGCTGATGCCCATCGAGAACGCGGTGGCCCTGTCCCCGGCCTCCGCCGTAAAACTGGTCTTCGCCGCCCGCAAAAAGACCGAATTCACTATCGCCAGCACCAGCGGCAGCATGGTCAGGTCCAAAAACTCTTTCAGCTGCTTTTTTCGCTCGTTTTTGTCAGCGGTGGCGGTCATTGTTACCCCTTAGGCGAATTTCAGGAAAACCCAGTATATTATGGCATTTATAAAAGTGAGGGGGATCCCCAGCCTGGCGAACTCCATGAAGGTTATGGTGGCCCCCGCTTTTTTCTCGGCGGCCTGTATGATTATCACGTTGCTGGCCGCGCCCAGGATGAACATGTTGCCGGCGATGGTGGAAGCGGCCGCCAGCGCCATAAGCTCGGGAGTGCCGGCCCCGGCGTGGCGCAGCATCGGCAGGTAAAGCGCCACCAGCGGCACATTGGAGATCAGCTGGCTCAGGACGACGCTGACCGCCATGACGGTTCCCAGCCCGGCGATATCCGCGCCGGACCGGGCGAGGAGCCCCTGGAAAAAGCCGGTATCCCAAACCGCGCGCATCAGCACGAACATCCCCGCGAAAAACGCCAGCGTGGACCAGTCCGTCCTGCGCAGGATCTCGAAGCGGCGCGGGCTCAACGCCAACCCCGGCGCCGCGGCGGCCAGCGCTATCCAGGTAAGCCGGAAATCCCAGGCCGGGTTAAGGGAAACCAGTATGATCTTGGCCGCTATCATCACGCCCAGCACCGCCGCCGTGGCTTTGGCCAGCCGGGCCAGCGCCGCGTCCCGCACGGGCTCCTGCGAGTGGGTCAGCGCGACTTTCCTGAACTCCTGCCTGTAAAAGAACCGCACCAGGAAAAAAACCGCCGCGAGGTTGAGCAGGGTAGGAAGTGCGAGATACTTAAAAAAGGTAAGGAAAGGCGCGGCCACCTCCCCTTTTACGGCCACCAGCAGGTTCTGGGGATTGCCTATGGGGCTCAGCGCGCTGCCAACGGTTATGGAGAAAGCCAGCGCCAGCAGCAGGGCCTTGGGCGGGATGCCGTGCTTGCGGGCCAGCAGCAGCGCCACCGGCGTGCCGATTATAGCCAGGGTATCGTTCATCAGCAGGGCCGAGGCCGCGCCCATGAAGAACACCAGCAGCAGCAGCAGCCCTTCCTCGGTGCGGGCGCGCTTGAAAACCTCGTATTTGGCGTGGGCCAGCCAGCCGCTAAGCTCCAGCACCTGCCCCGCGGCGAACATCCCGAACAAAAACAGCATCACGTCCGCGTCGATGGCGCGGAGAGCGGCCGCGGGTTTTATGCCGCCGGTAAGCAGCGCGGCGGCGGCCCCGGCGCACATGACCTGCCAGATCTCGAAGCGGAAGCGGCCCACCTGCCGCACGGCGATCAGGAGGAAGACGGCGGCGAGGATGATTATCGGGAACATTTCATGAAAGCGGCGGAGTAATTCCGGAGTTATTTTTCCGCGGGGCCGAGGGCCTCATAGTCCTCGGGGGTGTCGAAGTCCCTGATTATCTCGGCATCCTTAACTTCCAGGTCGGTGATCAGCACCGACGGGTTGTGCGTCACCCAATGCAGGCCTTTGTCGATCGGCCCCTCGAAGCACAACTGGCGGTATTCCGCCGGGATGAGGATAGGGTGCCCGCGCTTCAGCCTGGAGTCCGCGGCCCTCAGCGTCCTGGGGATCACGATATAATTTTTATTCATGGTCCAGGCCGCTATTATTTTTTTATAGGTATCGGGCAGTATGGTCGGCTGGTCGGCCAGGCAGACCAGGTAACCCTCGGCGTACCGCGAAGCGGTCTCCAGCCCCGTGCGCAGCGAGGAAAGCTGCCCGTTCTCGGGCTTGAGGTTCACGGCGATCTTTTCCCCCGCCGGAGTCCAGGCGGCCAGGATCTCCGGGGAGGCGCGGCCTAGGACCACCACGCGGTCCTCCACCCCGGCCGAGCGCAGGGCGGCGCAGACATGCTCTATAAAAGGCTTGCCCCGCCACTGGAGCAGCGCCTTGGGCCGGCCCATCCTGGACGATTCTCCCGCCGCTAGTATGACAGCTGAAAGCATGGCGATGCGGGGCCTCAGTCCCCGAAAGAGATCCCCAGGTCGCGCGCCGTGACTATCGTGTCGCAGTCCAGCGGCACGACTTTCATCCGGCTGGTGGCTTCCTTGAGCGGCACGTAGCGCACCGTGGGCGGGTCCAGCGCCACCATCACGCCGGTCCTGCCTTCCTCCAGCGCCCGCACCGCCGCCGCGCCGAAACGCAGCGAGATGAGGCGGTCGAAAGTGGTCGGGCAGCCGCCGCGCAGCAAATGCCCCAGCACGACGGTGCGGCATTCCTTGCCTACCAGCGGCTCGAGCTCTTTCGCCACGCGCTCGCCGGCGCCGCCAAGTTTTTCCGCCCTGCCCAGTTCTTTGCTGACCACCGAAACGCCGCCGCCCACTGGCTTGGCGCCTTCGGCCACCACCACTATGGCGTAATGCTTGCCGCGCTTGGGCCTTTCTTTAAGGGCCTCGGCCACTTTGTTTATATCGTAAGGGATTTCGGGGATGAGTATGGCGTCCGCGTTGCCGGAAACTCCGGCGTTAAGGGCTATCCAGCCGGCGTAGCGGCCCATCACCTCCACCACCATCACGCGGCGGTGCGCGTCGGCGGTGGAGTGCAGCCGGTCCAGACATTCGGTAGCGAAAGAGACGGCGGTGTCGAAGCCGAAAGTGATGACCGTCTTGTCCAGATCGTTGTCTATGGTCTTGGGCACGCCTATGGTGGGGATGCCCTTTTCGGCCAGCACGTTGGCGATGCCCAGCGAGCCGTCGCCGCCCAGCGCCACCAGCGCGTCGATGCCGTGTTTTCTGAACGCCGCCACCAGTTCGTCGGTGCGGTCTTTTTCGAACATCTTGCCGTCGGGCCCCAGGGTGGGATACTTGGTCGGGTTGCCCTTATTGGTGGTGCCCAGGATGGTGCCGCCCAGGTGCGTTATGCCGCGCACGGAACGGCGCGTAAGAGGGATCAGCCCGCCCTCGGGGTAATCCTCCGGCTTCATCAGCCCGTTATAGCCGTCCCGGATGCCGAAGCATTCGTAACCCTTGTTCAGGGCCGAAACCACTATGGCCCTTATTACCGCGTTGAGCCCCGGCGCGTCCCCGCCGCCGGTATTGATGGCGATCTTCCTTATCTTTCCCATGTGCTCCCCCTTTTACCCCTGTTTCAGCAGCCCGCTTTTCTGTACAGCGCGGCCGCCGCTTTATTGGCCCGTTCGGCCAGCTTGAATTCGTCCACGTTGACCAGGCGGCCGTTCTTTACGACCACCTGGCCGTTGACTATGGTGTACTTGGTCCGGTGCGAAGCGCCGCAGAACAGCAGCGAGGCCAGCGGGTCCGACTTGGAGCCGGCGAAATCCAGGCCGCTCACGTCGAAGATGGCGATGTCGGCCGCTTTGCCGGGCGCAAGGGAACCGATATCCGTCCGGCCCAGCACCGAGGCGCCGCCGTGCGTGGCCAGCCTGAAGGCGTCGCGGGCGGGCATGGCTTCCACGCCGGCCTTCACGCGCTGCACCAGCATGGCCTGCCGCACTTCGCCCAGCATGTCGGAAGAATCGTTGGAGGCGGAGCCGTCCACCCCCAGGCCGACCGGCACGTTATGCTTGAGGAACATCCGTATGGGGGCGATACCCGAGCCCAGGCGCAGGTTGGAGCACGGGCAATGCGCCACGCCGGTGCGGGTTTTGCCCATTTTTTTGGCTTCGGCCTCGTTGATGTAGACGCAATGGGCGAACCAGGCGTTGCCTTCGGTCACCCAGCCCACCGACTCCATGTATTCCAGCGGGCGCATCTTGAAAAGTTTTTTGCAGAAAGCTTCCTCGTCGATGGTCTCGGCCAGGTGGGTGTGCATGCGTACGCCCCATTTCTTGGCCATTACCGCCGTGAGCTTGAGGAGTTCCGTGGTGACGGAGAAAGGCGAGCAGGGCGCCAGCGCCACGCGCGTCATGGAGAAATCCTCCGCGTCGTGGAATTTATTCACCAGCCGCTCGCAGTCCTTCATGATGAAATCTTCGGTCTGCACCACGCTGTCGGGCGGCAGGCCGCCTTTGGAGCGGCCGCGCGACATGGAGCCCCGGGTGGCGTGGAAACGGATGCCCAGTTCGCGGGCGGCCTCGATCTGGGTGTCTATGAAGAACCCGCTGTTCTCTTTGGGGAAAAGGTACAGGTGGTCGGAACTGGTGGTGCAGCCGGTCAGCAGCAGTTCGCCCAGGCCTACCTGGGTGCTGGCGTAGATGGCCTCCGGGTTCACGTGCTTCCAGATGTCGTAAAGGTAGATCAGCCAGTCGAAGAGCTTAGCGTCCTGGACTTTGGGGAGGTTGCGCGTGAGGGTCTGGTACAGGTGGTGGTGCGTGTTCACGAAACCGGGCAGCACCACGCAGCCTTTGGCGTCTATCACGGTATCGGCTTTGACCTTCAGGTTCTTGCCGACTTTTTTTATCTCCGGCCCTTCAATATATACTTCGCCTCCGCTCAGCTCCCGGCCTTTTTCGTCCATGGTGGCCAGCACCAGCGCGTTCTTTATCAAAAGGGATTTCTGTTTCATCGTGGTCTCCGGAAATTTCAGTTCTTTTAATATTATAGTAAAATAAAAAATACCCCGGCTTTGCCCGGATATTCAAACAATGCAGGTAACAACATGAAAAACAAAATAACTTTCCTGACCGACGCGCAGCTTAAGACCGAGGCGGAGCGCTGTCTCTACTGCGAGGACAAGCCCTGCAAGACCGCCTGCCCCGCGGACTGCTCCCCGGCCGACTTCATCATGGCCGTTCGCCAGATGGAGAATTCCGATTTCAAGCGCTCGGCCGCCCTGATAATGGGGCACAACACCTTCGGCGGGGTCTGCGGCGCGGTCTGCCCGGACTGGTTCTGCGTGAAGGCCTGCTCCCGCAAACTCTTCGATAACCCCATAAACATCCCGGCCGTGCAGGCCGCCGTGGTGCAGAAGGCCAAGGAACTGGGCGTGATGCCCAAGTTCGAAAAAGCCAGACCCAACGGCAAAAAAGTGGCGGTGGTAGGCGCGGGCCCCGCGGGCTTCGCGGCCGGCGGCACCCTGGCCCAGCTCGGCTACAAAATAGATATTTTCGAAAAAGACAAGAAGGCCGGCGGCGCCTGCAATTTGATCCCCGACGCGCGCTTCCCCAAGGAAGTCCTGCGCACCGAGATAGATTTCGTCAGAACTCTGGGGGATATTTCCATAAAGACGGGCGCGGCGGTAAAAGATCCCGCCGCCCTCCTGAAGAAGTACGACGCCGTCATAGTCACGGCAGGCGTGGCGGACCAGATCAAGCTGAACATAGAGGGAGAGAACCTGGGCGTGGAAGGCCTGGAATACCTGCGCAACTCCTCCAAGTACAAGGTAAAAGGCAGGAACGTGGCCGTGATAGGCGGCGGCGCGGTGGCCGCCGACTGCGCCATGAAAGCGCTGGGCCTGGGGGCCGCCAAGGCCGAGATCTTCACCCGCAAGAACATCGGCGACATACAGCTCCCCGAGCACGAACTGCGCGACATCCTCAAGGCCGGCATCAATATCAACGCGAAAAGCCGCATTACCGCCATCCTCAAAGGCGGCAAAGGCATAAAGATAGTGCGCCTCGACGACAAGGCTAAAGACATCCCCGGCACGGAACAGACGCGCACCGACCTGGCTTTTGTGGTGCTGGCCATAAAGAACATCCCGGTCTTCACGGACAAGAAACAGAAGGGCGTGTTCCTCGCCGGCGACTGCCGCAACGGGGCGGCCACCGTGGTGGAAGGCGCCGCCTCCGGCAAGAACGCGGCCATGGAAGCCCACGCTTTCATGCAGGGCGGGAAGGCCCCCGCCCTCCCCAATAACCTCAAGAGCACCGTGCTGCTGGCCGGCCGGAACATGCTGCCGGTCTCCCTTGAGACCGACTTTTTCGGCCGCAAGCTGCGCTCGCCGTTCATCATTTCCGCTTCCCCCCACTCCGACGGCTACGACCAGGTGAAGCGCGCCTACGAAGCGGGCTGGCCCGGCGTGGTGATGAAGACCGCCTTCGACGGGCTGCACATCCACATCCCTTCGGAATACATGGTGACCTTCACCGAGAACACCTACGGCAACTCGGACAACGTGTCGGGACACACCCTGGACCGCGTCTGCAAGGAAGTAGCGCGCCTGGTAAAAGAATACCCGGACCGCCTGACCGCCGCCTCCACCGGCGGCCCCGTGACCGGCGACGACGAGGCCGACAAGAAGGCCTGGCAGTCGAACACGCTCAAGCTGGAGAAAGCCGGCGCGATGGCCATTGAATATTCCCTCTCCTGTCCGCAGGGCGGAGACGGGACCAAGGGCGACATAGTTTCGCAGGACCCCGAGCTGGCCGCCAAGATCATAGACTGGGTGATGGAAGTTTCCAACCCCGAAGTCCCTAAACTTTTCAAGCTGACGGGCGCGGTGACGGCTATCTGGCAGGTGGTCAACGCCATAAAGCAGGTTTACGCCAAATACCCGCACAAGAAGGCCGGCATCACCCTGGCCAACTCCTTCCCGGCCCTGGCCTTCCGCAAGCGGATGTCCGGCAAGGGCCGCTGGGACGAAGGCATGGTAGTGGGCATGAGCGGCGAAGGCGTGGCCCCGATAAGCAACCTTACCATCGCGAAGGCCGTGAACCTGGGCGTGCCCATTTCCGGCAACGGCGGGCCCATGGACTACAAGGCAGCGGCCCATTTCCTGGCGCTGGGCGCGAAGTCGGTGCAGTTCTGCACCGTGGTCATGAAATACGGCTTCGGCGTTATCGACGAGCTGAACTGGGGCCTCAGCCATATGCTCGAGGAGAAAGGCTATAAGTCAGTGGGAGAATTCATCGGCTGCGCCCTGCCCGGCCCCATCACCAACTTCCCCGACCTCACGCCGGTAAAGAACATCCCCTCCGCGGACGCGGACCTGTGCCGCCACTGCGGCAACTGCGAGCGCTGCGGCTACCTGGCCGTAAAGCTGGACGGGAAGAAAGTCCCTAAGTTCGACGCCTCCAAGTGCATAGGCTGCTCGCTGTGCGTGAAGAAATGCTTCTCCGGCGCGCTGAAAATGAGAAAGCGCACGCCGGCCGAACTCAAGGTCTGCCCGGATTAAACATGAAAAAAACCATCCTGATAAAGAACGGAATAATAGCCACGCTGGGCGAGAAGAACCGCGTGCTTACCGGCAGCGCCCTGCTGATCGAGGACGGCCTGATAAAAAAAATAGGCCCGCAGAAAGGGTTCAAAGGCAAATACTCGAAAGTGATAGACGCCGCCGGCAAGCTGGTCATGCCGGGCTTCATTAACGCCCACATGCATTTCTACAGCACCTTCGCCCGCGGGCTGGGCAAAGCCGCCCCGTCGCGCAACTTCGTGGAAATACTCAACAACCTCTGGTGGCGGCTGGACAAGAAACTCACGAACGCCGACTCCTACTACAGCGCCGTCATCCCGCTTATCAACGCCGTTCGCAAGGGAACGACCACTCTTATAGACCACCACGCGAGCCCCTTCGCCATCACCGGCTCGCTCACGGCCGTGGAAAAAGCCGTGCGCGAAACGGGCCTCCGGGCCTGCCTGTGCTACGAGGTCTCCGACCGCGACGGCAAGGAAAAGGCCAAAGAGGGCCTGGACGAGAACACCGCCTTCTTCGCGAACACCGCGGCGAAGAACGACAATACGATAAAGGCCATGTTCGGCCTGCACGCCTCGTTCACGCTCTCCGACGAGACGCTGGAAGAAGCCGCCTACCGCGGGCACAAGCTGGGCGCGGGGTTCCACGTCCACACGGCCGAATCCCAGGCGGACCAGCTGCACTGCGAATCCCACCACAAGATCCGCGTGGTGGAGCGCCTGCGCGACTTCGGCGTCCTGGGCCGCAAGTCCATAGCCGCGCACTGCGTGCACGTCAGCGAAAAAGAAATGGAGATCCTGAAGGACACGGGTTCCGCCGTGGTGCACAACCCGCAGTCCAACGCCAATAACTCCGTGGGCATAGCGGACATTACCGGCATGATGGAGAAAGGCGTGCTCGTCGGCCTGGGCACCGACGCGATGACCGTGAACATGCTGGAAGAAGTGCGCGCGGCGCTGTGGATGCAGCACCTTAAGCGCGACCCCTCGCAGGGCTTCCTGGAAGCGGCGCACTCGCTGCTGGTGAACAACGCCAGGATCGCCAACCGCTATTTCGAAGGCCTGGGAGAGCTGAAGGCGGGCTTCGCCGCGGATATCGCGGTCATCGACTATCTCCCCCCGACGCCGATGGACGCCGCCAACTTTTACGGCCACCTCATCTTCGGCATCAGCCAGAGCGCGGTGGACACCACCATCGCGGCCGGCCGCGTGCTGATGGAGAATAAGAAGCTGAAGCTGGGAATAGACGAGGAGGAAGTTTCCCGGAAATCCGCCGAGCTGGCCAAAAAGCTCTGGAGCCGGTTCTAGAAAAGAAAACGCGCGGCAGCCGAATAAGCCGGTCTCACGACCGGCTTATTTTTTTGCGCCCAGGGCCAGGGCTTCCCTTACTTTCGCCAGCAGCGTTTCGGGATCCACGGGTTTCTGCACGAACAGGCTGTTCTCGCCGAGGTTTTCCCTGGCGGAAATCAGCTCTTCCGAGTAGCCGGAAATATAGATCACGGGCAGCCCGGGAACCGCGGCCCGCACCGAGGCCGCCATCTCTATCCCGCCCATTTTAGGCATCACCAGGTCCGTAATGAGCAGCCGCGCTTTTTTGAAGGTTTCCGGGCCAAGCTCCAGCGCGTCGGCGCCGTTGGCCGCCTCGAGAACGGTGTAGCCGTTCTCGCGCAGGGCGCGCGACAGGGCGGCGCGCACCTGGGCCTCGTCCTCCACAAGCAGCAGGGTCTCCGTGCCGCCGGCGGATTTTCCTGCCGGGAGAGGCTCCACGGCCGCCTCGGCCGCCTCGCGTGTTTCCGGAAAATAGATCTTGAAGCTGGTGCCGGAGCCCGGTTCGCTGTAAACCCAGATATAACCGCCGGATTGCTTTATAGTGCCGTAGACCATGGAGAGCCCGAGGCCGGTGCCTTTGCCGGGCTCCTTGGTGGTAAAGAAGGGCTCGAAAATATGCGTCTGGGTATCCGCGCCCATGCCGCCGCCGGTATCGCTGATAATAAGGCGCACGTAGCGGCCGGGAGGGACTATGTCGTGGCGGCCGGGCGCGTCTTCGGTCAGGATTACTTCCGCGGTTTCGAGTATGATCCGCCCGGAGCCGCTGATAGCGTCCCGGGAATTGACCGCCAGGTTCAGGATGGCCTGCTCCAGCTGGCCCGGGTCCGCCTTTATCATGGCGGGGTTTTCTGACAGCCGCAGCGAAAGCTCTATATGTTCGCCTATCAGGCGCCGCAGCATCACTTCCATGCCGCGGATCACGCCGTTCAGGTCGATAACGCGGGGCAGCAGCACCTGGCGCCGGCTGAAAGCCAGCAGCTGGCGGGTTAAAGCGGCGGCGCGTTCGGCCGCGGCCGTTATCTCGCCTACGTCGCTGCGCCTCGGATCCGCCGGCTCCAGGCTGGAATTGAGGAAACCGGCATAGCTCAGGATGGCGGTCAGTATATTGTTGAAATCGTGCGCCACCCCGCCGGCCAGCCGGCCGATGGCTTCCATCTTCTGGCTTTGGCGCAGCTGTTCCCTGGTATACTCGAGCTGGCTGGCGGTTTCGGCTTGGGCCAGTTCGCTCTTCATCGAGTTGACGGCGTGCGTTATATCTTCGGACAGGGAAGCCAGCAGGCGCTCCTCTTCCTCCATGAAAAACCCGCTTTCCTCGGCGTAAAAGTTTATGATGCCGCCGCCGCCTATGGGGAAAACAGCGGAAGACCTGAAACCGCGCCTGAGCGCTTCATAGCGCCAAGGCAGCATGTCGGGGTTGGTCTCCGTGTCGCTGTTGATGACCACCCGGTTCTCGCGCGCCGCGGTCCCGCTGGGGCCCCGGCTCTCCGGAGCGCCGGGGTCGGTGGAGATCTTCAAGTCCCGCAGGTAGCCCTCATCTTCGCCGCTGGAAGCCACCGGGAAGATCAGGCCCTCGGTCAGCGGCATCCCGACCCACGCGAATTTAATGCCGCCGTTCTCCACGGCTATCCTGCAGATCTCCTCGTAAAGCTTTTGCGGAGTGCGCACGCGCACGATGGCCTCGTTCACGCGGCTCAATATGGTGTAGAGCCGGTTCATGCGCCGCAGCCTGTCTTCGGAAGCTTTCCGGCGCGTGATATCGCGCAGGCTTCCCTCTATGCCGGCCGGCAGACCGCCGAAACCGCGCAGCAGGCGCGCGTTTACCAGCACGTCCAGCACGCCGCGGTCTTTAGTCTTAAGTTTTACTTCATAATCCTCGACTATCCCCTTCGTCAGCAGCGCCTTTATCAGCGGATTCCTGTCTTCGGGGTTAAGGTAAAGGTTTGAGATAGGCCTGCCCAGCAGTTCTTCGCGGGTGTAGCCGGCATATTTTTTTATGGACGGCGTGATGTCAGTCAGGCGCCCTTTCCAGTCCGCGCGGTAGAAGATCTCCTGCACGGTGTCGAAAAAATGCCGGAACTCGGCCTCTTTTTCCGCCACCAGCGATTCGGCCGACCCCCGGACCTTAAGCCAGCGCCTGATGGAAAACGCGGCCAGCGCCCAGAGCAGCAGGGAGATGGAGGCGCTGGCCGCGGCGGCCAGGCTTTTTTTGACGATAATGTCCCGCGAAACGGCGCTTTCATCGAGATGGGAGGACTCGAACTCGGACATCAGTCCTTTTACGCCCGCCGCGTAGGCCTTTTTCAGGCGCAGGTACTCGGTGCCCGCAAGCAGCGCCGAGGCTTCGCGCCTTTTGCCGGCCCGGCTCAGACTTATGGCGCGGCGCTCTATTTCCTCAAGACGCAGGTTCGCCTCGTTTATTTTGGCCGTATAAGGGGACCCCTCTTTCGCGACCGTAAAAGTATTGAGTTTTTTTATCGCGGCGTCGAGTTCTGCAGCAAGGCCATCATACTCGCGCGTATAAGCGGCCTCGCCGGTACTGGCCGCCAAGCCGGCCGCCATGGTCAGCCTGGAATCGTACTCAATGATGTTCCTGACGCCATCCAGCAGTTCGTAGTGGCTGGAATGCAGCTTTGCCGTATCCGCATAAACGCTTCTGGCGTGCGAATAGAATAAAAAGAGTGAAACGGCGCTGGCAGCCAGCGCCGCGAAAAAATAAAGCGCCGGGAACCGCGTTCCCGCTTTGGCGGCGCTGCCGTTATTTTTTTCAGTCATCATCCCCCCGCAAGTCCGGTTATTATAACCTTTTTTTTAAAAGCGGCGCGCCTTTTTTATGTTGAGGCTGGGGGGCCCTGCAGGGAGCAGCGTTCGCTATTAACGGGCACCTGACGCCCGTCAAGGTGCAAAAGCTCTTTTTTTATGAGAAAATATATATATAAGGAGCATCTCATGAAACAAAACATCGTTGACAAGATACTTACCTCCCATTTAAAAGAAGGCGAATTCGTAAAAGGCCGCGAGATCGGCATCCGCATCGACCAGACCCTGACGCAGGACGCGACCGGGACCATGGCTTACCTGCAGTTCGAAGCCATGGGCCTGAAAGAGATCAAAACGGACCTTTCGGTCTCCTACGTGGACCACAACACGGTGCAGGTCGGCTTCGAGAACGCCGACGACCACAAATACCTGGCGACGGTGGCGGCCCGCTACGGCGTGGTTTACTCCCGCCCCGGCAACGGCATCTGCCACCAGGTGCACCTGGAACGCTTCGGCAAGCCGGGCACCACGCTGCTGGGCTCCGATTCCCACACCCCCACCGGCGGCGGCATAGGCCAGGTGGCCATAGGCGCCGGCGGCCTGGACGTGGCCGTGGCCATGGGCGGCGGCCTGTTCTATACCGCGGCCCCCAAGGTTTACCTGGTAAAGCTTGCCGGCGAGCTGCAGCCCTGGGTCACGGCCAAGGACGTGGTGCTGAAAATGCTGGAGCTCCTCTCCACCAAGGGCAACGTGGGCGTGATGCTGGAATACGGCGGCCCCGGCGTCAAAAAACTTTCCGTGCCCCAGCGGGCCACCATCGCCAACATGGGCGCCGAGATGGGCGTGACCTGTTCCGTGTTCCCCTCCGACGCCGTCACGAAAAAATTCATGAAGGCGCAGGGCCGCGAGGCCGACTGGAGCGAACTCAAGGCCGACCGCGGGGCGAAATACGACCGCGTGATAGACCTGGACCTTTCGGCCGTAGAGCCGATGGCGGCCTGCCCTCACAGCCCGGGCAGCGTAAAAAAGATCTCGGAACTGGAAGGCAAAGCCGTGGACCAGGTCTGCATAGGCTCCTGCACCAACTCGTCCTACAGGGACATGATGACGGTGGCGGCCGTAATGAAAGGCCGCCGCGTCAGCCCCGCGGTCAGCCTGGGCATAGCGCCCGGCTCGCGCCAGGTGCTGCAGATGCTGGCCCGCAAAGGCGCGCTGGCCGACCTGCTGGACTCAGGCGCCCGCATCCTGGAGAGCGCCTGCGGCTTCTGCATAGGCAACCACTTCTCCCCCAAGAGCGGCGGCGTAAGCCTGCGCACCTCCAACCGCAACTTCGAAGCCCGCAGCGGCACGGCCGACGCGCAGGTATACCTGGTGAGCCCCGAGGTGGCCGCGGTGGCCGCCGTGACCGGCAAGTTCACCGACCCGCGCAAAGCCGGGATAGCTTACCCGGCCGTAAAAGAGCCGGCCGCCTTCCTGGTGGACGATTCCATGTTCATAAAGCCGTCCCCGGAGCTGAAGGGCACCGAAGTATTCCGCGGCCCCAACATAGGAGAGCCGCCCAAGAACGACAAAATGCCGGAAGCCCTCAACGGCGCGGTCATGATCGTGGTGGGAGACAAGATCACCACCGACCACATCATGCCCGCCGGCGCGCGGCTGAAGTACCGTTCCAACGTCCCGAAATACGCCCAGTACGTGTTCGAGAACGTGGACGGCACCTTCCCCAAGCGCTGCCTGGACAGCAAGGCCGCCGGGATACACAACGTGATAGTGGCCGGCGAGTCCTACGGCCAGGGATCCAGCCGCGAGCACGCGGCCATGTGCCCGATGTACCTGGGCGTCAAGGCGGTGCTGGCGAAATCCTTCGAGCGCATCCACGCGGCCAACCTGCTGAACTTCGGCATAGCGCCGCTGACCTTTAAGAACCCGGAGGATTACGCGTCCATCCAGGCCGGCGACAAGCTTACCTGCGCCGACTGGCGGGCCGCGGCGGCCGAAGGGAAACCGGTGCTGCTTAAGAACGGGCGCACCGGCGCCTCCCTGGAATGCGTCTGCGCCCTGTCCGGGCGCCAGCGGGCCATCCTTACGGCCGGCGGGCTTCTCAACCATACAACGGGTAAATAACCCGGAGGAAAACACCATGGCACAACGCGGCATAAGAGAATACGAAGGCAAAAAAATACTTTTCGACGGTCTCGCCGGGCATATCCCCTCTTTCAAAGGAAAGTCGGAAAAACTGGCCCTGGTGCGGCCGGATACGGACCCGAAGAAGCTCGTAAAGGACCACCCCTGGCTGCTCAAAGAAAAGCTGGTGGCCAAACCGGACCAGCTGTTCGGCAAGCGCGGCAAGCACGGCCTGCTCTGCCTCAACGCCGACTGGAAGACGGCCTGGAAATGGATCTCGGCCCGGATGAACAAGACCGTCACGGTGGGCAAGACCACCGGCGAACTGAACACCTTCATGATAGAGCCTTTCACGCCGCACAAGGAGGACGCCGAAGAGTGCTACGTGGCCATCCGTGCCTACCGCGACTATGACACGGTCTATCTCTCGAACAAGGGCGGCATCTACGTCGAGGAGAACTGGGAAAAAGTCAAGGAAACCCGGGTGCCGATACTCTCCTCCATAGACGACGTGAAGCTGAACATGCCGGACTTCGGCAAACGCCGCGCGCAGATAGAGGAGTTCGTGCGGGCCCTCTACAAGCTCTACGCGGAAGGCGGCTTCACCTACCTGGAGATCAATCCTTTCACTTTCTCCGGCGACGACATCGTGCCGCTGGACCTGGTGGCCAAGGTGGACGACACCGCGGCCTTCGAATGCGCCAAGCTCTGGGGCGACCTGGAATTCCCCGCCCCCTTCGGCTCCACCCACACCAAAGAAGAGGATTTCATCCGCGGCCTTGACGAGAAGACCGGCGCCAGCCTGAAACTGACCGTGCTGAACCCCAAGGGCCGCATCTGGAACATGGTGGCCGGCGGCGGCGCCTCGGTGATCTACGCCGACACCGTCTGCGACCTGGGCTATTCCAAAGAACTCGCCAACTACGGCGAGTACTCCGGCGACCCGTCCACCGAAGACACCTACCAGTACGCCAAAACCGTGCTGGACCTGATGACCCGCGAGAAGGACTCCAGGGGCAAGGTCCTGATAATCGGCGGCGGCATAGCCAACTTCACGGACGTGGCGAAGACCTTCACCGGCATCATCAAGGCCCTCAACGAGTATAAGGCCAAGCTTATAGCCAACAAGGTAAAGATCTACGTGCGGCGCGGCGGCCCCAACTACAAGGAGGGCTTGGAGAACATGCGCCGGCTGGGCGATACCCTGGGCGTGCCCATAGAGGTTTACGGGCCGGAAACCCATATGACTTCCGTAGTTTCCATGGCGCTGGGAGGCAAGAAATAATGAAACCCGAACTTTTCACCAAAGATACCACCGCGATAGTTTACGGCTACCACACCAACGCCATCCAGCGCATGCTGGACTTCGACTACGCCTGCGGGAGAAAGGTCCCGTCCGTGGCGGCCATAGTAGACCCGGGGCATGAAGGCGTGCATAAGGCCTTCTTCGGCAAGGGCGAGATACTGCTGCCGATGTACAAAAAGTTCGCCGACGCCGCGGCCGCCCACCCCAAGGCCGACGTGGTAGTGAACTTCGCTTCCTACCGCAGCGCCTTCTCCTCCAGCATGGAAGCCCTGGAACACGGCAATATCCGCACCGTGGCCGTGATCGCCGAAGGCATCCCGGAGCGGCGCGCCAGGATACTGGCCGCCACCGCCAGGAAGCTGGACAAGATGGTCATAGGCCCGGCCACCGTAGGCGGCATAAAGGCCGGCTGCTTCAAGATCGCTAACACCGCCGGCACCTACGAGAACATCGTAGAGTCCAAGCTCCACCGCCCCGGCAGCGTGGGCTTCGTGTCCAAATCCGGCGGGCTCTCGAACGAGTGCTACAACATCATCGCCCGCAATACCGACGGACTGTACGAGGGCATCGCCATAGGCGGCGACGCGTACCCCGGCTCTACGCTTATGGAGCACATACTGCGCTACGAGGCCATCCCGGCGGTCAAAATGATAGTGGCCCTGGGCGAGATAGGCGGCACCGAAGAGCTGCGCATAGTAGAGGCCCTCAAGGCGAAGAAGCTGAAAAAGCCCCTGGTGATCTGGGTGACCGGCACCTGCTCCAAGATGTTCCCCGCCGGCGTGCAGTTCGGCCACGCGGGCGCCAAGGCCGGCTCCGACCTGGAGACCGCCGAGGCCAAGAACAAGGCCCTGAAGGACGCCGGCGCTATCGTGCCGGATTCTTTCGACGACTACGGCGTGAAGATCCACGAAACCTACAAGAAGCTGGCGGCTAAAGGCGTTATCAAGCCCGCCGAAGAGGTGAAGGCCCCGTCTTTGCCCATGGATTTCGCGCAGGCCATGAAAGAGGGCAGGATCCGCAAGGCCACCACCTTCATCAACACCATCTCCAACGAAAAGAAAGAGGAGCTGGAATACTGCAACATGCCTATCTCCAAAGTACTGGAGAGCGGCATGGGCATAGGCGGCGTGATCGGCCTGCTCTGGTTCAAGCGGGAGCTGCCCGACTACGGGCGCAAGTTCCTGGAAACGGCGCTGATCCTGACGGCGGACCACGGCCCCGCCGTGAGCGGCGCGCATAACGCCATCGTGGCGGCGCGGGCCGGCAAGGACATCATCTCCTCGCTGGCTTCGGGCCTCCTTACCATAGGCCCGCGCTTCGGCGGCGCCATCGACGACGCGGCGCAGCATTTCAAGCACGCGAAGGATTCCGGCCTTACCCCGGCGCATTTCGTCAGGGACATGAAGGCCAAGGGCCTGAACATCCCCGGCATCGGCCACAAGGTAAAGAGCATCTCCAACCCGGACATGCGCGTTACCCAGCTGAAGGCTTTCTGCAGGAAAAACTTCAAGCATACCGAGCTGCTGGACTACGCGCTGGAAGTGGAGAAGATCACCTCTTCCAAGAAAGGCAACCTGATCCTGAACGTGGACGGCTGCATCGGCATCTGCTTCGTGGACATGCTGCACAGCTGCGGCTCGTTCAAGAAAGCCGAGATAGACAACATCGTGAGCATGGGCTGCCTGAACGCGCTGTTCGTGGTGGGCCGCTCGATCGGCATTTTCGGGCACATCTTCGACCAGAAGCGCCAGAAGCAGCCGCTGTACCGCACCCCGTACGACGAGATAGCCTACATGACGGACCTGTAAGGTCCGGCCGGACAATAAAAGAACCCCGGGCCTCCCCGGGGTTCTTTCATTAGCGCTCCCGGCGCTAGAAAGTCTGGGTGACCTTATTGAGGCCTTTGGGGTTATCCGGGTTGAGGCCTTTGGACAGCGACAGGCGCAGCGCCAGCAGCTTCATGCGCATATCCACCGGGATGCAGCTGAAAGGGAATTTCAGGCGGCCCGGCCGCACCACTTCGTAAGGCGTGCCCCTCTCGTCCAGCGCTTTCACCACCTTTACCAGGTCCTCCGGCAGTTTATCCGAGGGCGTGAACAGGAAAACGAGGTCTTTGGACGTATAAGCGCCCACGGGGCCGTGCAGGAACTCGGCCGCGGAGTAGCCCAGCGCGTGGGCCTTGGCCATCTCCCTGAACTTCAGGGCTGAGTCTTCCGCTACGGCGTTGAACGCGCCGCGCCCGACGAAACCCAGCATGCGGGCTTTTTTTATCTTTTTCAGCAGGGCGTCCCCGCCGTAATTTTCCCGCACCGCCTCCCGCGCCGCGGCCACGGCATCGCTGAAATCTTTAGCCGTGAAACAGCGGCTCCAGGCCTGCGCTGTCCACAGCACCGCCCACAGCTGCAGCTCGAAGCTCTTGGTGGCGGCCACCGGCACTTCCTTGGAACCGGAAAGCAGGATATGCCGCCCGGCCAGGCGCGCCAGCGGGTTGTTCTTAAGCTCCGCCTCGTTGGTGACGGCCACGCCGCGCGCTCCCCACTTCACAAGTTTCTCAAGGCAGGCGGTGATGTCCTGGCTGCGGCCCGACTGGGAAAAGGCCCACACGGCCTGGCCTTTAAAATTAAGCGGCTTCCTGGCCTCGAAGATGGAATGCGGGTGGATAAAGTTGGTAATAGTGCCGGCGTAGCCTTCCCAGATATACTTGGCGAACAGCGTGGCCGTGCCGGAGGAGCCCCGGCCGACCAGGTAAACCGTTTTCTCCCTGGACCGCAGCGCCAGTTTTTTAAGCGCCCCGGCCCGCGCCGAGAATTTCTCGAGCAGCCCGGGGGTTTCCGCTATGTCGCCGTAAGTCAGGGTTTCTTTTATGTTCATGGTTGACCGGTTATCTTTCTTTTGGCTTTCCGCAGTTCCTTCATGCCCAGCTCTATGTCGCGCAGGTCCAGGCCGGTGCGCCCGTAATGGGCGTGCTCTATGGGGGAATCGGGGCAGATGTAGGTGCCGCGCTTCACGCCGCGCGGGTCCTTCTCAAGACCCAGCCAGATCAGCCAGGGCGTCAGGTCCGCGAAGTTTTTGGCCATCAGTTCCGGGTTCGACCGCATCAGCAGCCGCTCGTCGCCGAAACCGTCCATTACCGCCCCGGAATGGTAGCCGGCTTCTTTAGCGGCTTCCACGTCGCGGTGGGTGTCCCCGATCACGAACACCTCGTTATCCTTTATTTTCACCTTGGCGAGCCTGGCCGCCCTGCCGACCGCCTTTTGCAGAACGACGCTCCGGTGGTGGGAGTCGCAGCCGTAACCCCCGAAAGCGAAATGCTTCATCAGCCCTGACGGCTCCAGTTTTATAAAGGCCCCTTCCTTGAGGTTGCCCGTCCCCAGGCCCACCAGCACGTCCTTGCGGCCGGAAAGTTTGACCAGGAATTTCTCGATGCCTTTAACCTTGCAATATTTTTTCGCCTTTACCGAAGCCAGCACCTCTACAGGCAGCCGGTTCACGTATTTTTTCGTAAGGGAGGTCATTTCACCGCTGGTCGGCTTGCGGCCCGCCCCGGCCTTGAAAGCGTTCTCAAAATTAGCCTTGTCGGTGGCGCCCTGCAGTTGGACGGATCGGCAGGCCTCCGGGTGGCCGGTCATGGCCTGCACCGCGTGGTTCAGCGCGCGGGCGCCCGCGCCCCCGGCTTTGATCAGGGTGCCGTCGATATCGAACAGGATGATCTTCATAGTACGGTCTCCGCTAAAACCTCGGGTAGACCACGTTGCCTTTCTTCAGCGTCAGCAGGTTCTGGTTGCCGCCGAAATAATAGCAGACTTCCCGGTAATCGTCGGTGTCGAAGAAGGCGAGGTCCGCCTGCCTGCCGGGAACTACGCTGCCCACCCTGTCCCCTATGCCCAGCGCCCAGGCGCCGTTTATGGTGGCGGCGCAAATAGCCTCTTCGGGCGTCATGCCGCAATGGGTGCAGGCCGCCGACAGCACGAACTGCATGTTCCAGCAGGGGCAGGTGCCGGGGTTGAAGTCGGTAGCCAGCGCCACCGGCACGCCTTCGGCGATGATTTCCCTGGCAGGCGGGTACTTGGTCAGGCCAAGGTAGAAATTAGAAGCCGGCAGCAGGGTGGCGATGGTCCCGGCGTTTCGCATGGCGGCGATGTCCTCGGCGTAAACGTGGTCCGCGTGGTCGGCGCTGACGGCGCCGGCCGCCGCCCCGGCGCGCGTGCCGCCGTAATTGGAAAGCTGTTCGGAGTGGACTTTGGGTCTGAGCCCCAGCCGGGAAGCCTCTTTGAGGTAAGCCGTGGTCTGCTCCGGGGTAAAGTAGCCCTTCTCGCAGAAGATGTCGGCGAACACGGCGAGTTTTTCCGCCGCGGCCTTAGGCAGGATCTCCGCCATAGCGTAATCCAGGTATTTCTGGGCGTCGCCGTTGAATTCCGGCGGCACACTGTGCGCGGCCAGCAGGGTGGGCAGCATTTCAAGAGGCGTGAATTTCTGCGCTTCGCGCACCGCCCGCAGCATTTTAAGTTCGGACTCCTGGCTTAACCCGTAGCCGCTCTTAACTTCCACGGTAGTGGTGCCGCATTCAAGGAAGCGCGCGGCCCGGGCCGCCAGCTGGGCGGCCATGGCGCGCTGCGGCTGCCGGCGCACGGCGCCTATGCTCGAGATTATCCCCCCGCCGGCGGCTTTTATCTCCTGGTAGGAGGCCCCGGCGGCGCGCATCGAAAAATCCTTAAGCCGCGGCTCCGCGAAGACCGCGTGCGTATGGCTGTCCACGAAACCGGGCAGGCAGATCCCGTTAACCTCCACCTGCCTGGCCTTCTTCGCCAGGCGGTGGCGCAGCACCGCGGCCCTGGGACCGGCGGCCTCTATGAGGCCGCCTTCCACCAGCACGGCGGCGTTCTTCACCAGGCCGATCTCGCGCATGGCCGCTCCCGCGCGGGGAGCGTCGTCCCCCGCGAAGGTCAGCAGCTGCTTGATGCCGGTGAACAGGATGGCCATCAGCGGAAGTTGTCGAACTGCAGGGTTATGCCGTAGTCCCCGCCGCGCAGCAGGGTCATTACGTTCTGCAGCTCGTCCTTGGATTTGGAGGTGACGCGCAAGGTGTCGCCCTGGATGGAAACGTTGGCCTTGAGCTTCTGCTCTTTTATGGCCTTCACGATCTCCTTGGCCTTTTCCTGCGGTATGCCCTGCTGCACCTTGACGGCCATCTTGGCGGTGCCGCCCAGCGCGTTCTCTATTTTCTGCGACTCGAAATTCTTGACCGGCAGGCCCCGTTTCGAGATCTTCATCATAAGCACTTCGCAGAGGGCCTTCACCTTGTAGTCGTCGGAGGACTGCAGCATGATGGTGTTGGCTTTCTTGTCGAAGTTCACCTCGGACTTCGAATCCTTGAAGTCGTAACGGTTGATCACTTCCTTCATGGCGATGGCGATAGCCTCGTCCACCACCGTATACTCCACCTTGGAAACTACGTCGAAGCTGAATTCAGAAGCCATTATCTTCCTCCTTTTTATTTTGCCAGGTTTTTCTTTATAGACTGCGCCATGGCCGACAGGGCCTTGTTGACGGAATCCGCGTCATAATCTTTGCCGGACGACGAACTCAGCAGCACGCGGCCGGTGTTAACTTCCACGAATTTTACGGTAATACCGCTAAAAATAGTGCTGGTCTCCACCCTTACGTCGCCGGGGACCTGCTTGACGCCCGGCTGCGGGCGCCGGCCGGGCTTGGCGGGGACGGGCGGCGGCTTCACCCTGGGGGTCACGGTGCGGATGGTCTCGGTACGCACCCTGTAGGAACCGGTGACGACGGCGCTGACGCCGGCCAGCCGGCCCACTTTCGCGATGGCGTCCGGGGCCATGGCCCCTGACAAAGAGATCTGCTGTTCTTTCAGCACCGCTTCCAGCTGGGAGCGCTCCATCACTTCGAACCCGGCGTCCATCAGGTAAGTGGTGAAGGCCTCGGAAAGGGACAGCCCCGTGTCCGCGTCCTTGCCGCTGAACGGCATTACCGCGATCCGGCCGGCGGGGTCGAAATCCCCGCGGACCACGGTCTTTACAGCGGCGCCGCAGCCGCAGAGGGCGGCGGCAAGCAGGAGCAGGGCCAGTTGTCTCATTTTTTTCCCAGCATAGGTATCTTCACGCCTTTCTTCCTGGCGAAATCGGAGGCGATCCTGTAGCCGGCGTCGGCGTGGCGCAGCACGCCCATGGCGGGGTCGTTGGTCAGCACGCGCTCCAGGCGAGAAGCCATTTCCTTGGTCCCGTCGGCGACGGTGACCTGCCCGGCGTGCAGGGAATAGCCCATGCCTACCCCGCCGCCGTGGTGGAAAGACACCCAGCTGGCCCCGGAGGCCGTATTGATCAAAGCGTTCAGTATCGGCCAGTCCGCTATGGCGTCAGAGCCGTCCTTCATGGACTCGGTCTCCCGGAAAGGGCTGGCGACGGAGCCCGAATCCAGGTGGTCGCGCCCGATAACGACGGGGGCGGAGATCTTGCCTTTCTTGACGAGGTCGTTTATGCGCAGACCCATGAGATGCCGCTCGCCGTAGCCCAGCCAGCAGATGCGCGACGGCAGGCCCTGGAACTTCACTTTCCTGGTGGCCATGTCCATCCAGCGCCTGAGATGCTCGTCCTTCGGGAACAGGTCCAGCACCAGCTTGTCCGTTACCGCTATATCCTTAGGGTCGCCGGAGAGGGCCGCCCAGCGGAACGGGCCCTTGCCCTCGCAGAACAGGTCGCGGATATAGGCCGGCACGAAACCGGGGAAGTCGTAGGCGCGCTTTACGCCCTGCTTAAAGGCCATGGTGCGGATATTGTTGCCGTAGTCGAACGTCACGGCCCCGGCCTTCTGTAGCTTCAGCATGGCCTCCACGTGGATGGCGATGGACTCCATGGAAAGCTTGAGGTATTTCTTCGGGTCTTTGCTGCGCAGCTCGTCCGCCGCTTTCACGCTGTAGCCCCTGGGGATATAGCCCTTGAGCGGGTCGTGCGCCGAGGTCTGGTCGGTCAGCACGTCTATCTTCACGCCGCGGCGGGCCATCTCGGGCAGCACCTCGGCGCAATTGCCCAGCAGGCCGATGGACAGCGGCTTCTTCGCCTTCACGGCCGCTTCGGCGAGGCGCAGGGCTTCGTCCAGGTCCCGGCTCATGATGTCCACGTACTCCGTGTCCAGCCGCTTCTGTATGCGGGTCTCATCAGCTTCTATGACTATGGCGACGCCGCCGTTCATCGTAACGGCCAGGGGCTGGGCGCCGCCCATGCCGCCCAGGCCGCCGGTAACGGTAAGCTTGCCGGCCAGGTCGCTCTTGAAATGCTTGCGGGCGCAGGCGGAGAAGGTTTCGTAGGTGCCCTGCAGGATGCCCTGCGTGCCGATATAGATCCAGGAGCCGGCCGTCATCTGGCCGTACATCATCAGGCCTTTCTTCTCCAGCTCGTCGAAGGTCTCCCAGTTGGCCCAGTTCCCCACCAGGTTGGAGTTGGCTATGATCACCCGCGGCGAATATTCGTGCGTACGCAGCACGCCCACGGGCTTGCCCGACTGCACAAGCAGGGTCTCGTCGTTCTCCAGCTTGCGCAGCGAAGAAACTATGGCGTGATAGCAGTCCCAGTTGCGGGCGGCTTTGCCGCGCCCGCCGTACACTATCAGGTCCTCCGGGCGCTCGGCCACCTCCGGGTCCAGGTTGTTCATCAGCATGCGCAGGGCGGCTTCCTGCTGCCAGCCCTTGCACGAGATCTTATTGCCGCGCGCCGCGCGTATGATTTGATTGGCCATTTAACTTACCTCTCCGGTGTCAGTTTACGAAGTACCCGCCGAGTATCGCTTCGGCCACGGCTTCAATGCGGCCGGAGAACACTTCGTCGCCTTTGAAGGCGGGCGAGATCTCGCGCAGCTGCGCCAGGGCGGTTTCAATGCGCGCGCTGGACTTGAGCGGGCGGTGGAACTCCACGCCTTCGGCGGCGGCCATCATTTCGATGGCGTAGATGCGCGCCACGTTGTGCACCACCGTGCTCAGCTTGAGCGCGGCGTTCATGCCCATGCTCACGAAGTCCTCCTTGTTGGCGGAGGTGGAGATGGAATCGGCGCTGGCGGGGTGGCTGAGGATCTTGTTCTCGTTGCAGAGCGCGGCCGCGGTCACGTGGGCGATCATGAAGCCCGATTCCAGGCCGGGGTTGCGGGCCAGGAAAGGCGGCAGGATCTTGAAGTCGCCGACCAGCTGGGCGATGCGCCGCTCGGAGATATTGCCGAGGGCGGTAAGGGCGATGGCGGCGAAGTCCGCGGCGAAGGCTACGGCCTGGCCGTGGAAATTGCCGCCGGACAGCACCTCGATGGAGCCTTTCTTCTTCCCCTCTACCACCAGCGGGTTATCGGTAACGCTGCCTAGCTCGGTCTCATAGACGTTCAGCGCGTATTCGATGGCGTCGCGCGAGGCGCCCATGGCCTGGGGCATGCAGCGCAGCGAGTACGGGTCCTGCACGCGCTTGTCGTTGGCCGCGTGGGAAGCGCGGATCTTGCTGCCCTTCAGCATGGCTTCCAGCATCTCCGCCACTTCCAGCTGGCCGGCGTGGGGCTTCAGCTCGTGGATGCGCATGTCGAAGGCCGACGGCGTGCCCTTCAGGGCCTCCAGGCTCATCGCGCCGGTAAGCACGGCGGAATAGAAAAGGTTCATAGCCTCGAACAGCGCCAGCCCGCCGACGGCCTTCATGGCCTGCGTGCCGTTGATAAGCGCCAGGCCTTCTTTTTCGGCCAGTTCTATGGGCTTGAGGCCGGCTTTTTTGAGCACCGCTGCGGAGGGCTGCCACTTTTCATCGCCGGCGAACTTCGCCATGCCCTCGCCGATCAGCGTCAGCGCCATGTGGGCGGAAGGCGCCAGGTCCCCGCTGGCCCCCACCGAGCCTTTGGAAGGGATGAACGGGACAACGCCCTTATTGATGAGGGAGGAAAGCAGTTTGACCACTACCGGGCGCACCCCGGAATTACCCATGGCCAGTTCGTTGGCGCGGGCGAACATCAGCCCGATGGTCTCGGCGTCGTCCAGCGGTTCCCCCACCCCGCAGGCATGGCTGCGGATCAGGTTCACCTGCAGGCTCTTGAGGCTTTCGCGCGAAACGCGCTGGCTGGCCAGCTCGCCGAAGCCGGTGTTGATGCCGTACATCACGCGGTCCTCGGTCAGCAGCGCCTCCAGGCTGGCGCGGCGGGCCGCTATCAGCTTCAGGGCCTTAGGCGGCAGCACGGTGCGCCGGTAGCCCAAAGCCACCTCGGCGAAATCCACGATGTCGGGATGGGTTCCAAGGCTGAAAGGTTTGCTGGTTTTGCTCATGATGTTTTTCCTCCGCTTTTCTGCAGCAGGTCGGCCACCGTCACCGCTCCGGCCGACCTGAAAGCGCCGATAAAATGCTCGAAGATCTTGCGGGTCATCTCCACGTCGCTGAGCGCCCGGTGCCACCCCCCGTTGGAGATGTTGAGTTCCGCCGCTATTTTCCCCAGGCGGTTGCTCTGGAATTTCCAGCTCTTCCTGGCTATGGCCAGCGTGTCCACCACGTGGAGCTTCGGGAATTTGAGCCCCACCCTTTCGAACTCCATGGAGAGAAAAGCCAGGTCGAACTCCGCGTTATGCGCGACGATGACCGAATTTTCCAGCATGGCCAGCAGGCGCGGGGCCACGGCGCCGAAGGCCGGGCTGTCCTTCACCATGTCGTCGGTGATCCCGTGTATCTTCGAGACCTCCGCGGGAATGGGCAGGCCCGGGTTCACCAGCTCCGCCAGCGACGCGACCCGGTCCTCGCCGCGAAAACTTATGGCCGCCACCTCGCAGACGCGGGCGGTCCTGGGCGAAAGCCCCGTGGTCTCCACGTCTATAAAAGTGAAGACCGCTTCCTCTATTTTCAGCCTTGCCGCAGCATCCATCGTTGCCTTATTCCCTCAGGCGCCTACAGCGCCCCGTAATACATGTACCTGGTCCACAGGCCCAGCGCCGCGGTAAAGCCGACGCTGATCCAGACGTTGGCGAGCGACAGGTCTATGATGCGCTTCTTCCTGACGTAGAAGACCTGGACCACCCAGGCCAGCGCGAACGGGACCCACCAGTAGCCCTCTACGAAAAAGAAAGCCCACAGTACCACGCGCTCGAAGATCAGGAAATATTTCTCGTCGAAATGCGGGAAGCCCTTTCCGAGGAAGTCTTTTTCCACGAAGTAGACCAGCACCGTGGTGAAGTGGGCCACCAGCACCAGCATGCAGGCGATGCCTATCCATTTCTCGGCCAGCAGGAAGTTCTTGTCGGGGATCACCACCGGGGAGATCATGAACAGCACGTAGAAATGCATGAACTGGTCCGCCAGGAAACTGGCGAGGCCGTCCTTGTAGCCCAGCGAATGCATGCTGTAGATGCGCAGTTCGTCCACCAGGAAGTGCACGGCGAACATGATGATCAGCGCCCACCAGCCGTTGATCTCCGCCGGCCCTATCTTCACCCAGGTGTCGGCGAGATAAGGCCAGACCAGCGCCGCGGAGACGACGAAATGCGTCAGGCAGTGCAGCAGCATCCCCCACACGTGCTGGCGCTTCATGCGGTTGACCACGTCGAACTGCAGCGTGAAGTCCGCGAGCAGGTGCGAGAGCAGAAGGCGCCAGAAGATTATCATTTAGCCCTTTGAGGTCAGGTTGAACGACCCGTCCCAGTCTTTCGGCGGCTCCTTTACGTATTGCCCGGCCGTCTCTATGTAGTACTGTGAAGGCCCGTCGCCAGGGCAGGCGGCCAAAGCGGCTTTGAAGTCCGGCAGCGAAGCGGCGTAGCCGCCCTTGTAGAATTTATCCATGCCGGCCTCGTAGTGCTTCAGCATGGCCTTGATCTCCGGCGCGGCCTCGCCCTTGCGGGCGAAGGGCTCGTAAACCTTCACCGGGATGGCTTTGCCCACCACCCGGATGCTGCCGAGGTAGCGGTAGTCGAAGGAGTCCTTCAGCCCGTCGAAAGTGTACTCGCTGGTCATGATCTTGGAGCCGAAGAACTTATTGGCGCCTTCCATGCGCGAGGCCATGTTCACGGAGTCGCCCATCACGGTGTAGGAAAGGCGGGTGCGCGAGCCCATGTTGCCCACCACCATATGACCGGAATTCACGCCTACGCGGCACTTGGGCTTGATGCTGAATTGCGTAAGCTCCTTGTTCAGGCGGGTCATCTCTTCCTGGCAGTCGATGGCCGCCAGCACGCCGAGCTTGCGGTGCTCCGCCTGGTCCAGCGGGGCGTTCCAGAAAGCGACTATGCAGTCGCCGATGTACTTGTCCACCGTGCCGTCGTGCTTGAGGATGATGTCGGTAAAAGCCGACAGGTACTCGTTAAGCATGGCGGTCAGCTCTTCGGGCGACAGCTTCTCGGACATGGTGGTGAACCCGGCCAGGTCCAGGAAGAAGGCCGTCATGTCGCGCTTCTCGCCGCCGAGGGAGAGCTTGGACGGGTCTTTGGTTATCAGTTCCACGACCTTGGGCGACAGGTACTGCCCGAAGGTGTTCTTTATCCACTTCTTCTCCCGGCCTTCCGCCAGGCCCTTATCCACGGTCACATAGGCGAACGGGACGACCAGCGAAAGCAATATCGACGCGAACGGCATTAACGTATTATGCGCCAGCAGGTAGATATCCATCACCACCAAGCCGGAGATAACGCCGAACCCGACGGAGATCAGCACCGCTATGGAATAGCGCCGCAGCAGCACCGGCAGCCAGGGCAGCAACAGCAGCAGCAGCGTGCTGTAGACCAGGCTGAACTCTTTGCGGAAATCACCGGCCAGCATGTTATCCAGGAAGGTGGCGTGCACTTCCACACCGGGCAGCTGGCTGAGGAACGGGCTCGGCATGTGGTCGAAAGCGCCGAGGGCCGTAGAACCTATAAATGTGGCGCCGCCTTTAAGGGCCTCCTTTTCTTCGGCGGTAAGTTTGCCGCTGATGATGTCGGCCATGGAAATGTGGCGAAAACTGGCGCCCTTTACATTTTTCTCTTCCTTGTCCCAGGCGGGATGCAGTTTCCAGTTCTTTACATACCTGTAATTCAGTATCTTGATCTCGTTGCTTTCCATGTAGACGTGCGAGATGGTCTTGCCCGCATACGCCGCGTACGTGCCGGCGCCCAGGGAGATGATGGAAAAATCAGCGCATTCGTCCCAGCATTTGACGTCTTTGATCCCTACCGACTTATAGGTCAGGAACTTGTCGTCCACGCCATCCACGTCGGTATCCTCTCCGGGGTAAAAAGGCGAATAACGGCGTATCTGGCCGTCTGAATCCATCGTTACTTCCACGTGCGGCTGGGCGATGACCACGCTGCCTTTGGTAAGCCCTTTGAGGGGCTGCTTGACCTTCTGACTGTCCTGGTCCACATGCACCAGGTTTACCACGTTGCCGGCCCTGGCCACGGCCTCCACGTAGCGCCGATCGTTCTCGGGGTTATCCTTGTCAGGTTCAAAAAGAATGACATCCACCCCTATGGTTTTAACACCGAGCTTAACAAGTTTATCTACAAGCTCGCCGTAATAGCGCCTTTTTATCGGCCAACCGTAACGCTCCAGCGCCAGCTCGTCTATTGCTGTTATGGTTACCTTGGGATCGGCGGGTTTATTGACATATTTGCCGTAAGCGAAAGTAAGCGGCACTTCGTTCTTGCTGGGCGTGAACTTGAATATGAGGTCGGGCAGGTTCAATATGAAGTGATCCCAGCCGTAATCCAGTTTCCTGGTAATGTTTACGGCGAAAGAGAAAAGCCAAATCAGAGCGAACGCCCCCACGATCACGTAAAGTTTCTTATTGCCTGCCCCCTGGCTCTTTGTCTTGTTCTTCATGTATCTTCCCCTTAATTACGATCTTGCCCCAGTTTAATTTTAAAAACGCTGCCGCCCCCGGGCGCGGCTTCGGCCCAGATCCTGCCGCCGTGCAGTTCCACGATCTTGCGCGAGATGGCCAGGCCCAGCCCGAAGCCCCCCTCGCTCCCGTCCGCTTTAAGCTGCTTGTACCTTTCGAAAACCGACTCCAGCTGGCCCGGCGGGATGCCGGGGCCGGTATCGGCCACCGTAAAAAGCAGGCCGCCGTTCTCCGGCTTCGCCGAAACCGTGACCTTGCCGCCCCCGGGGGTGAATTTCCAGGCGTTGGAAAGCAGGTTCTCTATAACCCTGCGCAGCAGGGAGGAGTCGGCTGAAAACTCGTATTTCTCCGCCGCCGGGGTCTCTACCAGCAGCGCCACGCCTTTTTCCTCGAAGATAGCCCTGAAACTATCCGCAGCCGAGGCCAAGAACTCGGCAGCGTTGACCGGCTTCAGATCCGGCTTCAACTGGCCGGCCTCCATGCGGGAGATGTCCAAGATGTTCTCGAGCAGCTTGAAAAGGCGGTCGCTGGAGTCTTTGACGTTGCGCACATAGCCGGACTGCTTGGCTTCGGGCTGGAACTCTCTTTCCAGCAGCTTGATATAGCCCTGCATGGTAAGCAGCGGGGCCCGCAGGTCGTGCGCCACTGAATGAAAAAATTCTTCTTTCATGGCCTGCATCTTTCTTTCCAGGGTAATGTCGCGCAGCACCATGAACACCGCGGGATTCTGCGTCTTGGCCGAAAGCGTCTGGATGCTGGCCCTGTAATATTTCTTTTCCCCGGCCTGCTCCAGCTCCACCACGCCGCTCCTGGAAAGGGATTTCTTGTACACCAGGCCTGCTATGCGCCTGCGGATCTCCTCGTTCTCGCCCGGGCCGGCGGCCCCGGCGCCCAGCAGGTTCCTGGCGGCCGCGTTGGCGTAAAGCAGTTCCCCGCGCAGGTCGCAAAGGATGATGGCGTCGTGGATCAGGCTGACCAGGAGTTCCAGCTTCTGCTTTTCCTCCAGGACCTTCTCCACCTGGATGCCGTGATAGCGGTCGACTTCCCTCATCATGGAATTGAAAGCGCGCAGCAGGGCCGAAAGTTCCGTGAATTCCGTTTCCTCGCTCACCGGGACCTTGAACTCGCCGCCCGACACCCGGGCCGCGCCGGCCATAAGGGCTTCGACCGGCACGCCCAGCCGGCGCGTAAAAAGCAGGGCGGAAAAATAAAAAACGGTAGCCACCGCCAGCAGGAAGAAGGCCATCAGCCAGGTTATGCGGTTAACCCCGGAGAACGCCTCCGCGCGGTCCTCCAGCGCCACCACGAAGAGGTCGAACCCGCGCACCCGCGCCGCCGCCCCGATATAGCCGCCTTTTTTCCCCTGTATCTCGAAAGACTGCCCGCGCCGCAGGATATCGCGCACCTCGGCGGCGTCGAACTTCTCGAAAGCCCCGGACAGCGCCAGCGCGTTGCCGTCGGCGTCCGCCAGCAGCAGCCCGCCGGTCGCCCCGAGCCGCTGGGAACGGAGCTTCTCGAACAGGTCCCGCATGTTAACCACCGCGAAAGCGTAATAGCCGCCCCCGATAGGATACACCAGCCGGCAGACGGGCATGTCATAGACCATCTCGAAATGCCCCAGCGCCGCCCGCCCGTCCCGGGCGGCCTTCAGAAACAGCTTGTCCCGGCCGAGGTCCAGGTAGCCCAGGTAGCGCTTGAGTTCCGGGGCGCCGCCGCTGAGCGCCTCGCGCCCGTCGGCGCCTGCGAAGGCCAGGTAAAGGAATTCAGGGTTCTGTTTAAGGGCGCGCTCGAGGCTCCGGGGGCTGACATAAGAGGCCTCGGTGTCCCACATCCGTTCGAAGCGGCGGGAAAGGTCCTGGGCCTCCCGTTCCATCATCAGCGACCCCATCTGGGAGACGTTGCGCTGGAGGCTGGCGATATCGTCTTTGGCGCGCGACTGGAAATAGAATAAAAACAGGCCGGCCGGGACTATCGGGATCAACCCGGCCCCGAAGACGATGATTAAAAGGCGGTTCAGTAAGGTCATTAGATCCGGCCGGCGAAAAAAAGAGGGTTTCCTTTCCCCGCCCGCCATCCACCCGCTGCTTACTTCTGTTTCTTCAGCGCTTCTATCAGCTTCGGCACTATCTCGTGAGCGTCGCCGACGATGCCGTATTTAGCCACGTTAAAAATAGGGGCGTTCGGGTCCTTGTTCACCGCGATTATTACGTCCGAGGCCTTCATGCCCACGATATGCTGCACCGCGCCCGAAATGCCGAACGAAAGGTACAGTTTGGGGGAAACGGTGGTGCCGCTCTGGCCCACCTGGTGCGTCTTTTCCTTGAAGCCCAGGTCCACGGCCGCGCGCGAAGCCCCGACCACGCCGCCGAGGAGTTTGGAAAGCTCTTCCAACTGCCTGAATTTTTCCTTCGTCTTCATGCCGCGCCCGCCGGACACTATCACGCGGGAGTTCTCTATCCTCACCGAGCCGGCGTCATGGGCGATCTTGCGCTCCAGGACTTTGACGCGGCGCAGGCTTTTGTCCAGCTTGGCGGACTCGCGCACTACCAGGGAGGAACGGCCGTGCACGGGCTCGCACAGCTTCATCACGTTGGGGCGCACGGTGGACATCTGCGGCCTGGAACTGGGGGCCAGGATGTCGGCCATGATATTGCCGCCGAAGGCGGGCCTGGACTGCAGCAGCAGGCCGTCCTTGATGGCCAGCGCGGTGCAGTCCGCGGTCAGGCCCACGTAAAGGGTCGAAGCCACGCGCGGGGCCAGGTCGCGCCCCTGGATGGTGGCGCCGTAGAGCATGATGGACGGCTTGTGGCGGGTGACCAGCGACACTATCACCGTGGAGAAAATGTCCGTGTTGTACTCAAAAAGCTCGTCGTGCTCCACCAGGTAGACCTTGTCTGCCCCGTAGGCGCCCAGCTCTTTTTCGTAGTTGTGGTTCTTATCGGCCAGCAGCACGGCGCAAAGGTCCTGCCCCAGCTCGTCGGCCAGGCGGCGGCCGGCGGACAGCAGTTCGAAGGTGACCTGCTTGATCTTCCTGGTCTGCGTCTTCTCGCCGTTCTCGGTGAGCTCGACGTAAACCCAGACGCCCTTGTAGCCGGACAGGTCCCTGGCGGAGGCTTCCTCGCGGGTTATGGTTATGGCCTGTACGGGGCAGATCTGCACGCAGACGCCGCAAAGGGTGCAGGCCTCGTTCATCACGGCCTTCTTGTCTATCATGTTTATGGCGGCGAACGGACAGACCGGCACGCACTTGTTGCAGCCTATGCACTTTTTTGAAACCTCTATCATCGTAGTCTCCTGTTGCTTAAATTGTTTTAACGGGCTTAATCTTCCAGGAAATGCTCGGCCTTCATGATCTGCAGTATCCGCTGCATGCCCTCGACGCCGGAACCTGAGAACATGGCCGCCTTCTCCCTCTGCGGCGGAGGATAGATCTTGTCCACCTGGGTGGGCGAGCCCTTAAGGCCCAGGAACTGCGCCTCCGCGCCGATGTCGGCCGCGCTCCACACGTGGAACGGCTTCTTGAGCGAGGCGCTGATGGCGAGGAAAGACGGGTAGCGGGGCGTGTAATCCTTGTGCATGATCATGGTCAGCAGCACCGGCGGCCGGGCTTCCAGCACTTCATGCCCGCCGTCTATCTGCTTGTGCGCTATGATGCGGCGGCCGTCCACTTCCACGCGTTCGCAGAAGGTTATCTGGGGCATGCCCAGCTGCTGGGCCACGCCGGGGCCGGTCTGGGCGGTGTCGCCGTCTATGGCCTGCATGCCGGCGAAGATCATGTCGACTTTGCCTATTTTCCTTATCGCTTTGGACAGCGCGTAGGAGGTGGCCCAGGTATCGGAGCCGGCGAAAGCCATGTCGGAAAGGAGTATCCCCTCGTCAGCGCCCAGGGCCATGCCCATCTGTACCACGCTCTTGGCCTGCGGCGGCCCCATGGAAACCAGGGTCACCTTGAAATCATGTTTCTTCTTAAGTTCCAGCGCCGCCTGCAGGGCGAAGTGGTCGTAAGGGTTGATGATGCTGGGCACCCCGGCGCGGATAAGGGTGCCGGTCTCGGGGTTTATTTTAACTTCGGTGCTGTCGGGCACCTGCTTTACGCAAACGACGATATTCATGTACGGTCTCCTTGGGCGTCTGAAGCGCATAGCGCTTGTTACGGCATGGCCATAGGCCTGAATTTACTTGGCCTTGAACGTCTGCTTCAGCTTGGCGGCTACCAGGTCCATGTCGGCCACCATGCCTTTCTGCTCCGTCTGGATAGCCTCGAGATTCACGGCGTCGGCCAGGCCGTTGCCGCTGTCGGCGGCGCCCAGCACCAGCGCCAGGCCTTCCATGGCGGTGTTAAGGGCGGCCTCGCGGGCGAAGACGCGCGCCATCGCCTGCCAGCCTTCCCTGTCGAAGCGCACCGTCTCGGCGTACTTCTGTGCCCCCGCGGCGGTAGAGAAGATGGCGGCGGTTTCGGCCGCGCAGATAAGCCTGCCCAGTTTAAAAGTGACGTGCTGGTGGCGGGTGAGTTTCTGCGCCCGGCACTCTTCCAGCACCGCGCCCAGCGCCCGCAGGCCCAGCGCGGCGGCGTGCGCCCCGCAGCGGGGTTCTTTGGCGTGCAGCTCGTCGAGCCGGTCGGCCATGTCCAGGTAATACCTGCCGCGGGATTTCAGGTGCTCCTGCCAGCGCCCGCGGTAGATGGTCATCTCCAGCACTTCGCTGGTGCCCTCGTAGATGCAGGTGATCTTGATGTCGCGCTTGATCTTCTCTACCGGAAAATCCTTGGTGTAGCCGTAGCCGCCGAAAGCCTGGATGGCGTCGTCGGCCGCCTTGTTGCCCCACTCGGAGGCGCCGTACTTGGCGATGGCGCCTTCGGTCTGCAGGCCGTGCTCGCCGGAGTCCAGCCGCAGAGCGGTGTATTCTATGTAGGACCGGGCGCCCTCGAGGCGCACATAATTGGGGACGATAAGCTTGTGGGTGTAGCCCTGTTTGTCGGACAGCGGCCCGCCGCCCTGGATGCGCTGCTGGCTGTAGCGGATGGCCTGCTCCATGGCTTCTTCGCCGGCGCCCAGGCCGAAGGCCGCCACCATCACGCGCGTATAACCGAATACCGCCTGGGCCTGCAGCAGGCCTTTGCCTTCCTCAAGGCCTATCAGGTTCTCGGCGGGCACGTAGACGTTGTCCAGAGAAAGGCCGGCGGTGTTGGAGAGGCGGATACCGTGCTTGTCCTCGTGCTTGTTGGCGGAAAAACCTTCCATATTTTTTTCGACTATGAACCAGCACGGACCGCCGGGAGCCATGGCCAGCACGGTGTGCATATCGGCCACGCCGCCGTTGGAGATCCACTGCTTGTTGCCGGTGATGCGGTAGCCGGCGATCTTGCCGTTCTTTACCACGTGTTCCGCGCGGGTGCGCAGGTTTACCAGGTCGCTGCCGGCGTCGGGCTCGGTGGCGGCGTAGGCCACCAGCAAATTCTCCGAGGCGATGCGCTTCAGCCACTTTTCTTTCTGTTCCCCGGTGCCGCCCACGTTGAGCGGATCGGTGCCCAGGAAAGTGGCGAACACGCCGGTGGCGATGCCGAGGTCTATGCGGGCCAGCGCCTCGCAGATCCGGTAGATATCGTAGGTGCCGCCGGAAACGCCGCCGTACTCCTCGGGGATCATCAGCAGGTGCACGCCCAGGGTGTCGCGGTCGTACATTTCCTTGAGGATGTCGGCCGGGAACTCGTTCTTTTCGTCCAGCTCCCGGATCAGGTCGTAAGGGATGCGCCGCTTTGCGTATTCCTTGAGGCTGTCCAGCATCAAGTTGCGTGAGATAGCGTCCATGCTTGCCATTAAGAACTCCTTAAAAAAAGTCAGTTGCCGTCTTAAGCTTTTACCGCTTCGAAAGCAGCCAGGTAGCCCTTCACTTCCGCCGTGATCTTTTCGGCGTAAGCTTTGTCCTCGAGGCCTTCCGCGTTTATGAACACGTTCTCCGCCGCGCAGCGTATGGCCGCCTCCAGCTGGTAGCGGGCGCTGCGGTAGTCGGACACCACCTGCGCGGAAACGGACCCGGCGCAGACGGTAAGCCCGGCGAGCGCCTCCGCGGACAGGCGCGCCGTTTTCAGCGGCACTTCAGCCGCGTGCTTAAGCGCGGCCTGCATCTTCACTTTGCGCTCGGGGTTGTCCTTGGGGATCTTCATGGCTTCCATGAAGCCGTCGAAAGAGGCGGAGTCCTCGGCCACGCAGTTCTGCAGGGAGACCTTGTGGGCGGCCAGGCTCTCGGCCAAAGAGCGCAGGGCGGGCTTCTTGGCCTCGTCGAGCTTCTTGCTCCTGAGGCTGATGCCCAGCGCCATGGCGCCCAGGGCGCAGCCCATGGCCCCGTTCACCGCAGCGGCCGACCCGCCGCCGGGCGTGGGGTCGGTATTGGCCAGCGCGTCTATGAACAGGTTGGCCCCGGCCTGCCAGGAACTGAGCAGCTTCAACAGCTTGGTCTCGAGCACCTGCGCGTCCTTGTTGAAATCCTTTACCTGCAAGGCCTCCACGGCATAGTCGGTGATGGCGTCCTGGGTGGTAAGGCCGATGAGCTCGGTGCCGGTAATGGCGATGTTCCTGGGGGCCAGCTCTTTAGCCAGCTCGTCCATCACGCGCTTTATGGAGGTGGTCCTGTAATCGGTCAGCACGGTGGACATCTGCACCTGGCCCTTGGACTCGAGGAAGATCTCCTTGGCGCGCAGGGCGGGCAAACCGCCGCCGGAAGTGCGGATCTTCTTGGCCAGGCCCTTGGCGAACTCCATGTCGGTGGTGGCCAGGTTCACGTTGAAATTGACGATCTGGTTGCGGGCGCCCACGGCCATGGCGCCGGCGGTGGGATGGATATGGTTGGGCCCGAAATCCGGCACGCGCTCCGGGTCCTTGCCGATAACTTCCTTCAGGCCCTCGAACTGCCCCTTGCGCACCTTGGCCAGGTCCTTGCGGTGCTCGAATTTCGCGGCGCGGTCGTAGAGGTAGACCGGGATATTGAGCTCGCGGCCTATGCGCTCGCCGGCGGCCTCCGCCAGTTTAACGCAGTCTTCTATGGTGGAATCCATGATCGGGATAAAGGGGGCCACGTCGGTGGCGCCCATGCGGGGATGCTCGCCCTTGTGCTGGTTGAGGTCGATAAGCTGGGAGGCCTTTTTCGTAACGGCGAACATGGCGTCCGCGGCGGTCTCCACCGGGGCGATAAAAGTGAGGACGGTGCGGTTGTGGTCGGCGTCTTTTTCCACGTCCAGCACCAGCACGCCCGGCACTGACCTGGCGGCGTCCACAATGGCGTTTATCTTAGAAAGGTCCTTTCCTTCGCTGAAATTAGGCACGCATTCCACGAACTTTCCCATAAATCCTCCATTAACGAACCTGGGCGCCCCTCAACCCGGAGGGGCGTTATATATATTAATTATACTAATTAGAAAGGCCGCGCGAAAAGCGGCGGGCCGAAAAAGCGATAACCCGCTTTTGGCGGGTTATCGCTTCCCCAACCTTCGGGGAGTTCACAGTTGGAGGCCGTACTTTGCCGGCGTCCAGCTATATTATAGCAGGCAGGCCTTGACTTGTCAAGGGGCGGCCTTATCTTTCCAGACGCCGTAGTGCAGGACCAGTTGGGCGTTGAGGTTGTCCGCGGAAGCCAGGTCGAAATTCGAGCCTTTCATATTGAAGATGTGGTGCCAGCGCAGGTCCAGTCCGATCCTGGTCCCGAACCAGAACGGATAAGAAACGCCGGCGCCCAGGTTTATCCCGGCGCTGGAGCCGGAATCGGACCCGTAGCGCGTCCCCTCCGCGGTAAAGGCCGGCTGACTCCACTGGTAGAGCCCGGCGCCCAGGATCCCGTAATAAAGGGTATTCCCTTCCGGGAAGGAAACCTTCACGAACGGCGACAGGGAAAAGATCTTCAGGCGCAGGTCCTTGAGTTCCCGGTTGTCATGACGCAGGGAGTAGGAGGATTCCAGCCCATAGCCCAGCAGTTCATCCACCCGCTTGGAGGCGGCCAGGCTGAAGATCCGGGAAGGTTTGAAACCGCTGCCGGAGTCGCCCCAATGCCCTCCCGCGGGAACGGACCAGCCGCCCGCCGCCGAAACGTAGCCGGCCAGGTAGCGCGTGGGTTCGGGCAGGTCTTCCAGCCCGGGCAGGGCCGGCGCCGCCTGGCCGAACAGGGGGCAGGCCGGGGCGAAAGCGAAAAGCAGGGCAAAAAAACTCAGCCTCATCATTTACCGCCCGCGGGCTGCACGCCGATGCCGGCCTTTACGCCGTCCAGCGAGTAGATCCCGTCCCCGGACAGGAACCCGGCGCCGCGCATCCCGCTGTCCTTTATGAAAAAAGGCGTATCCAGGTCTATAAAGTCGAATCCCCCCAGCCCGCCGGCGAAATGGGCGGCCGCGGCGGAAGCGAGTTCGCTCTCCAGCATTTCCCCCATCATCAGCTTTATGCCGGCGGCGCGGGCCAGCGCCCAGACCTCGCGCGCCCGCAGGAAGCCCAGCTTGGTGAGTTTTATATTGACCGCGCTTACGGACCTGGTGCGTATAAGCCGGAACACGTCGTCGAGGGAATAGGCGGACTCGTCGGCGCAGACGGGCATGGGCAGCCGGCGGGTAAGATAGGCGAGCCCCTCGATATCGTCCTTCGGCACGGGCTGCTCCAGCACCTGGGGCCGTATACCGCGGGCGGCGAGGGCGTTGATGAACTTTTCGGCTTCCTTGGCGCCGTAGGCGCAGTTGGCGTCCAGGTAGATGGCTGAGGCCGGCGCGGCCTTGCGCACCGCTTCCAGCCGCCTGAAATCCTCGTCCATGTCGGAGCCGGTCTTGACCTTGAAAATATGGAAGCCGGCGGCGCGCATTTTTTTAGTGAAGCTGTAGGCCGCCTCGGCCCCGCCTATCACCACCGTCACGTCGGTCTTAAGTTCGGGAACGCGGGCGCCGAAGAATTTCCAGAGGGAGATCCCCTGCAGGCGGGTCGCCAGGTCCAGCACGGCCATCTGGGCCGCGGCCAGGGCCGCCCGGTTGCCGTCCAGCGCCTCCTCCAGCGCGCACAGCGCGCCCAGGTAATTGGCCGCGTCGCGGCCGGCCAGCAGTTCGCCGGCCCGCTTCAGGCTCTTTACGGTGCGCTCGCGGGTCTCGCCGGTGATATGCGTGGCGATGGCGGCCTCGCCGTAGCCCTTAAGGCCCCCGGCGGCCTCCAGCGTGAAAAGGACGTTCTCCAGGCTTTTATGGCTGCCGCTCGAAATAGTGAACGGGGTGAACAGCTCCGCGTCCAGCTCCCGCACCGAGAATTTTTTAATTATGGTATCTTTCATTTTACGGCCTTTTTATCCGGAGTAAGTTCGCGGCCCAGCACCATCAGCACCACCACCACCATGAAGATCATCACGCTCTGGGCCAGCAGCAGCCAGGTGCCCAGCGTGGAAGCCGTATGGCGTATGGTCCAGGCCCCCAGCCCGAGGCAGACGTTGAGCAGCACGATGAAGCCCACGGTGTGCTCGACGCCCAGCCCCAGCTTCATGAGCCGGTGGTGAAAATGGTCCTTGCCGGTGTACTCCAGCCATTGCCTGATGTTTTTAACGCTGCCGTTGCGCACCCGGGAAACGGTGGTGTAAATAATGTCGAAGATCGGGATGCCCAGCACCAGCAGCGGCGTGGAAAAAGCGACGGCCGGGTTGTCCGTGGCCCACCCGCCGTAAAGGGCCAGGCAGCCGAGGATGAAGCCGATAAAGGTGGAGCCGGAATCCCCCAGGAAGAGCCGCGCGGGACGCCAGTTCATGCGCAGGAACCCGGCGCAGGCCCCCGCCAGCGCGGCGGAGATGAAGGAGAGCGGGTACTGGCTGGAATTCCAGCCTATGCCGAGGAAAAGCAGCGCGCAGACGGCGCCCATGCTGGAGGCCAAGCCGTCTATGCCGTCCATAAAATTGAACGCGTTGACGATGCCGACCAGCCAGATCACCGACAGCACGGTGGAGATGACGAGGCCGAAAGGCAGCTTAAGCGGGAAGCTGAAGTAGAGCCCGAAAAAGGTCACGACCAGCGCGGCCGCGACCTGCCAGAAAAGGCGCGTTCTGGCGGACAGGCCTTTCAGGTCGTCGAAAAAACCCAGCAGGAAGATGATCGTCCCGCCGATCATGATGCCGTAGATCTCCCTGGAGAACTGCTGGTTGCGGGCCAGCGCGATCATGAACCCCAGGTAGACGGCGACGCCGCCGGCGCGCGGCACCGGCGCCGTGTGAACTTTGCGCGCGTCGGGCATGTCCATGGCGCCGATCTTTACGGCCAGCCAGCCGCTGGCCGGGGCCAGCACGAATACCGCGGCCATGGAGATCAGGAAGAGATAGAACCAGCGCAGCCCCTCGGTCCAGGTCCAGGCCGAAAAGCCGCCCGTCGGCAGCATAAAGAGCAGCACGATAAGGACGGTAAAAGAAAAAAAGCCGCCCTGGCGTCTCATCATTTTTTGCAGTCCAGGAGGTAGTCCAGCAGCAGGCGGCGGGACACGAAGCCCTCGGCGTACTTCACCCTGTCCTGGTAGCCGCGGAACATCGCGGCGGCCTTGGCGCTTTCGATTATGGAAAGGTTCTTGACCCGCGTTTTGTAGACCTGCGAGTGGTGGCATTTCAGCAGCCCTACTTTTTTACTGATAACCGGGCCGATGTCCACGAACACGCCGGGGTCGAAATTCATCGTGGTGGGCACCTCGTAGAACAGCAGGTTCTTCGAGTAGCGGGCCGCGGTCTCCACAGCCTGCGACACGCTGCGGTGGTCCTGGTGGGTATCGGCGGAGTGGTTGACAAAGACCATGTCCGGCTTGACCTCGTCCACGCGCTTCTCCACCACGCGGATGAGTTCCCTGGTAAGGGTAACGCCGGTATCCTCGAAGCCGCCCCAGTAGAGCCTGGCTTTCAGCAGGGCGGCCGACCGCTCCTGCTCCGCCAGGCGCACCCTGGGGTCGCCGCCCACGGAACCCAGCGTCATGACGAGCATGTGGATCTTGTGCCCTTTGGCCGCCAGTTTGTGAAAAGTGCCGCCGCAGCCGAATTCAAGGTCGTCCGGATGCGCGCCGATTCCCAGGATTTTCATAAATTATTACGCCCTCTCCGTTTACCTGCTGCTCTCCACGCCCTCGGTCACCAGCGCGCTGGTAATGGTCTTTTCGCCTTTAGAGAAGGCGGCCAGCATGCTCATGTTGGCCATATTGTTGATCTGGCGCGGGATGCCCCCGGACCTTTCAAAGATCAGTTCCATGGCCTGCTCGTCGAAGATATTCTCGGCCAGGCCCGCCACTTCCAGGCGGTGGGCCAGGTATTTTTTAGTTTCGTCGAAATCCAGGGGTTTAAGGTGGTAGCTGAGGGCGACGCGCTGACTGAACTGCTTGTTGGAATCCAGCTTTTCCTTGAGTTCAGGCTGGCCGCTCAGGATCAGCGTAAGCAGGAACCGGGTCTCGGTCTGAAAATTCAGCAGCAGGCGCAGTTCCTCGAAAACGCTTTCGTCGTTGATCAGCTGGGCTTCGTCTATGGCCACCACCACGTGCTTGCCGTCCTGCAGGGTGTCCCGCAGGAAGCGCTCTATCCCCATCAGCACGTCCTCCTTGGCCTTGGGCACGTTATAGCCCGTAAAATTATGAAGGATGATCTTCAGCAGGCCCAGGTCGTCCAGGCGGGGGTTATGCACGAAAGAAAAAACATAGCCTTTTTTTTTGAACTGCCGTTCCAGCGACTTGAGGATCAGGGTCTTGCCGGTGCCGTAGGCGCCGGTGATCACCGCGCAGGACTTTTTTTCCTCCACCACGTAGGAAAGCCGGGAATATGCCTCCTCGTGCTTCTCGGACTCGAAGAAAAATTCCGTGTCGGGGGTATTTTCAAATGGGAGCTTTTTCAGGTTCCAGTGCTTCTGATACATGAATAGTATTTAATTATATATAGCAAAAGAAAGCAACAGAAGGAGCGGGAAGCGGCGGGAATAAAAAAACCGCGCCAGCGCGGTTTCAGGGTTCGGCTTCGCCTTTCGTTATTCTTCGCCGTCATTTCGTCCAGACCGAGTAAAACGGACCTTCGGCGGCCAGGCTCCAGCCCGGCCCGGGGTTCCAGGGCCTGTCTCCCAGCTTCAGAGCCGCCCTGCCGCCGATGACGGCCGCGTAAAGCCCCTGTTCGGCTTTCAGGATGGAGACGGGGCTGGCGGAGTTTATGCCCGCGGCGCGGCGCACCTTTAACAGGGCGGTGATGGGCTCCTTGAGCCCCCAGTCGAAGAAGTGGGGCCAGTACACGCACGGCACGCCGGGATGCGTCAGGATATAAGCGTACCCGGCCTGCACCTTGTCCGAGGGGAAAGGCCAGCCCTTGTCCTTCAGTTTCCCGCCGGGGCTGGGCCCGGTGTCGTGGTTGTCTATAAAGGTCACGGCGTTGGCCGGCCACCAGCCTATCAGCCCGGAGGGCCTGCCGTTCGCGTCAGCGAGGCGCCAGTATTCGCCCGATCCCAGGGCGGCCTGCAGCACGCCTTTAGTGGTAAAATCGAAAACCTTTATCTCGCCGTTCACGGCATCCATCCAGTCCACGGACGCCTGGCGGTGGGCGTTCGTGTTGTTCAGGTCCAGGTCGTCCCAGATCTCGGCGACGGCGAAGGAAGGCGCCGTGGCGCGGTTGTATCCCAGCAGGTAGCCAGGGGCCAGCCCGCGCGCGTAGTCATAGCGCCAGCCGTCGTAGCCGGGGCCGTCCTGCAGCCCTTTCAGCCAGCCCTTTATCGAATCCCTGACGTAAGCCTTGGTGTGGTCGATATCGCGCCCTGCGTGAAAACCCTTGCCGGTATCCGGAGCCCCCTCACCCTGCCCCCACTCGTCGTCGGAGCAGACCGAGTCGGGGCCCCAGGCGGGCGCGGCGAAATCCGCCCAGCCTTTTGTGCCGACGCGGTGATTGACCACGATATCCGCGATGACCCTGATGCCGCGGGCGTGCAGCGCCCTGACCGCGGCGCCCAACTGGGCGGCCGTGCCGTAATTAGAATCCTGGACGTTGAGTTTCCTCGGCAGGTAGCCCTCGGGGGCCAGGGAATCGGAGGAAGGCGGCAGCCAGACCAGGTTTATGCCGGCGCCGGAAAGTTCGCCGGCCCTGCGGCCCAGCTCCCCCCACCACGGGGCTGTTTTCCAGGAGGTCCAGTGAAACCCCTGCATCATCACGGTAGTCTCGCCGCTTCCGGCGGCAAAAAGAACCAGGCTCTGCGTTTGCAGCAGGCCCGCGGCTAAAATAAAAACGGCAAGGAGGCGTTTGATCATCCTTGCCTATATTTTTGCAGATTTAAGATTATTGTCAAGGGCCAAAGGGGCCGCGAAAGGCGGGCCTCAGGCCAGTTTGCCGCGCAGATAGTCCGCGCGGTAAGCGTCGCGCTCGTCCGGGTTCAGCGCCCGGCCCGCAGCCGCCTGTATATGCGCCGGCTGCATCAGCAGGGTCACCTGGTTGAAAGTGCTGAAATCCACGCCGAGATTCCAGCCCATGGCCGCGCCCATACGGGCCAGCGACATGTTCTGCATGAACTCCTCGTAGGAAAGCCGCCGGGCGTGCTTAAGCAGGCCCAGCGCCCTGTACACCGCGTCCTCGGTCTTCAGCTTGAGCGGGCCTTTAAGCAGCGCCTCGCGCGCTGCGATCTCCTGGCGGATCAGGTTGCGGATGACGCGGTCGATATTCTCGCAGAATTCCTCTTCGCCGCGGCCCAGGCAGGTGGCGTTGGAGATCTGGTAAAAATCCCCCAGCACGTACGTGCCCTCGCCGTAGATGCCGCGCGCGGTCACGCTCAAATGCGAAAGGCTCTCGAGCACCGCCGGCATGCGTCCCAGGCGCGAGAGCGCGGGCAGGTGCGCCAGGCAGGAAACCCTCATGCCGGTGCCGGCGTTGGTGGGGCAAGCGGTCAAAAAGCCGAATTTGCCGCTGTAGGCGAAAGGCAGCTGGCGGCCGAGGGCTTCGTCCAGTTTAAGCGCGGCCTTGAAAGCGTCCTCGATGGCGAAGCCGGAGTTCAGGCACTGCAGGCGCAGGTGGTCCTCTTCGTTTATCATCGCCGAGAGATCTTCATCATTGGAGATCGCGGCGCCGGAAGGCAGCACGGAGGCGGCCAGGGCGTGGGAAACATGGTGGCGCTCCACCAGGAAGCGCTTCTCCAGCTGGTCCAGCGTCTCCGTCCTGAGGAAATGACCGCGCGAAAAAAGCCCGCTGTCCTTCGCGGCCGCCAGCGCCAGGCGCCGGATCTCCGCCAGCTGGCGCGGCTCGGCGCGGTTGGGAAAAGGAAACCCCTCCAGGTTGCGGGCGAAGCGGACCCTGGTGGAGAAGATCATATCCGGCCAGGCGCCGCGCGCGTTGGCCCAGGTGACGTGGGAACGGAAGCTTTTTATAACTTCAGCCATGCCGCCCCTCCAGCGCCTTCATCGCGTCGCGCAGCCGCGCCGCGCCCTCGAAATCCTCCCTGGCCACGGCCACTTTGAGGGCCGCGCGCAGTTCTTCCAGGCGGCGGGAGGTTTCAGCCCTGGACAGCTTGAGGGCGGCTCCCCCGGCGTAAGCGCGCCCCGCGTGCTGCGCGGCGCCGTGGATGCGGGCCATCAGCTCGGTCAGCTGCGGTTCGAAAATGACGTAGCACTCGGGGCAGCCCAGGCGGCCGGTTTCCTTGAATTCGGAATATTTGAGGCCGCAGTCCTTGCAGCGCAGGGTTTTGCGCTCCGGCGGCAGGAAATCCTTGAAATAGCCGCTCATGTTGCCGACTATATCGGAGATGTTGAACGCGCCGGTCTCGAGGCCGAGCCCGATGCCTTTCTTGGCGGCGCAGGCCGGGCAGAGGTGGGTTTCGGTCACCTTGTTGTTGACGGCCAGCTTGAGAAAAACCGCGGCCGCGGCCTTGTGGCACTCTTCGCAAAGCTTCATTTGGGCGTTTCCAGCCTTCCGCCGGCCATCCGCAGCGACCGGTCGGCGCGGCGGGCGGCTTCCTCGTTGTGGGTGACCATCAGCACCGCGGTGCCGAGGTCCGCGGCGCGCCGCAGGTCGTCCAGGATGACCCCGGAATTGTGGCGGTCGAGGTTGCCCGTGGGTTCGTCGGCTATCAGCAGGGCGGGACCGTTGCGCAGCGCCCTCAGCATGGCCGCGCGCTGCTTTTCCCCGCCGGAGATCTCCATGGGGAACTTGTGGGCGATGACTTCCAGGTCGAAATGCTTCAGGAGTTCCAGGCCGCGCCCCGGCGCGGCGCCGCCCAGCACGCGGGCCGGCATCTCGATGTTCTCCAGTACCGTGAACTCCGGCAGCAGCGAGTCGAACTGGAACACGAAGCCGATGTTCTTCAGGCGCAGCACGGCCTTCTCGGCCTCGCCCAGGTCTTCGAGGCGCCTGCCGAAGAGGCGGATCTCGCCGCTGTACACGTCGTCGAGCAGGCCTACGATATTGAGAAAAGTGGATTTACCCGAACCCGACGGCCCGACGATGGAGATGAACTCGCCTTTGGAGATGGAAAAATCCAGTTCCTCGAGCACGAGGATCTGTTCATGGCCCTGGGTGTAGGCCTTGCTCAGGTTCGTTATTTCAACGATCTTCTCCGTCTTATCCATAGCGTATCGCGTCCACGGGGCTGATCCTGGAGGCCCTCAGCGCGGGGTAAACCGCGCTCAGCATGCAGAGCAGGTAGCTCACCCCGGCGGTGGCCAGGATGTCCCGCAGTTTAAGTTCGACCGGCACCTTGGTGATATAGTAGATGTCCGAAGGCAGTTCTACGACGGGGTAGACGGAGATGAAGACGGACAGGCCCACGCCCAGCAGCACGCCCAGCGTTATGCCGGTGACGGCTATCAGGTTGCCCTCCCAGAAAAAGACCCGGCGGATGAAGCCCGGGCCCGCCCCCATGGCCCGCAGGATGCCGATGTCGCGCAGTTTCTCCACGCTCATCATCAGCAGGTTGGAGGCGATATTGAAAGTGGCGACCAGGATGATCAGAGCCAGCACCAGGGACATCACGAATTTTTCCAGTTTCAGCGCGGCGAACAGCGTCTGGTTCATGTCGGCGTAGGTCTTTACCGTGTAGGCGAAACCCAGCGCCTTGCGCAGCCCGGCCGCGGCGGGGGCGGCCTCTTTGAGGTTCTTGAGCCGGATGCCGACGCCGTTGGCGCCGCCGCCCAGCCCGAAGAAATCCCCGGCCGCTCCTATCGAGCAGTAGGCCATGGTGTTGTCGAACTCGTAATAGCCGGTGCGCACGAGGCCGGCTATCCTGAATTTTTTCATCCTGGGCAGCAGTCCCATCCCGGTAGCCGTGCCCTGGGGAGAGACCAGCACGGCTTCGTCCCCCACCCACAGCCCGAGGTTCTTCGCGAGCTCTTCTCCGAGGATCAGCGCCTGCGGCGCGCCCGGAGCGGGTTTGGCCAGGGCCTCCCAGGAACCGCGCACCAGCGAATTTTTAAGGTTGTTCACGCTGAACTCCCCGGCGGGGTCCAGGCCTTTGACCACTACGCCGCTGGAGCGGGTGTCGAAAGTGAGGATGGCCTGGCCCAGCACGAAGGGCGACTGGGCCGCCACGCGCCCGTCGCGGCCGAGCTCGGCGGCGACCACTTCCAGGTCGCGCGGCTGCATGCGGCCGTATATGGTGATGTGGGCCTGCGCGTCTATGATCTTTTTCTTGATGTCGGACTGGAAGCCGTCCATGATGGCCAGCGTCACGATCAGCGCGGCCACGCCCAGCGCCACGCCGGCCACGCCGATGAACGTGGTGATCATGGCGAAGAGGCCCTTGCGTTTGGCAAGCAGGTAACGCCGCGCTATAAAGAATTCTGTGGACATATGTGTAAACCAGGCGCAGCGGGGACCGGAACGCAAAACGCGTTCGGCCACACCGTGGCCTCACTCGGTATTCGCCCGCCGCGCTTATGCAAGCGGCGGGCAAGAAAGTGGAGCTACGCTCCACGCAACCCGGTTTTGCTAACCCGGTCCCCGCTGCGCCTGGAGTAGCCTCTTTGGTGATCGAGAGAAAGCCGCGTTACTTCGGCGTATCGGTATCGGGGCGCAGCAGCGGGAATAAGATGACTTCCCGGATGGAGGGCTTGCCGTTCATCAGCATGCACAGGCGGTCGATGCCGATGCCTATGCCGCCCATCGGGGGCATGCCGTATTCCATGGCTTCGATGAAATCCTTGTCGAGGATGTCGGCTTCGCCGTTGTTCTCTTCCTGCTGCTGGCGCAGCTGCTCGACCAGGCGGCTCTTCTGGTCTTCCGGGTCGTTCAGCTCTGAGTAGGCGTTGGCTATCTCCTCGGTGCCGGCGAAGAACTCGAAGCGCTCCACCAGGCTCTCGTCGCCGGTCTTGCACTTGGCCAGCGGGGTGATAGCCGTGGGGTAGTCCATCACGAAGGTCGGCTGCACCAGCGCGCCCAGGATCTTCTCGTCCATGATGCGGTCGAAGATCTTGGCGGAAGTGGTGTCGGGAGCGCATTCCACGTGCATCTTCTTGGCCAGTTTCTGCAGGTTCTCCCGGTTGAAGCCCTTGCCTTTGAGCACCTCATGGATGTCTTCGCCGGTCTTCTCCTTCCAGGAGTCGGGAAGGCTGAGGCGCTTGAAGGGCGGCTTGAGGTTGATGGTGTTGCCGTTGTACTCGATGGTCTCGGAGCCCAGGATCTTGATGCAGCGCTCGAAGACGCTCTCGACGAATTCGGCCATGCCGTTGTAGTCGGAGTAGGCGATATAGGCCTCGAGGGTGGTGAACTCCGGGTTGTGGCGGGTGTCCACGCCCTCGTTGCGGAACACGCGGCCGATCTCGTAGGCGCCGTCGAAGCCGCCGATCAGCAGCTTCTTCAGCGGCAGCTCGGTGGCGATGCGCATGTACAGCTCGTACCGGTAGGCGTTATGAAAGGTGATGAAAGGGCGGGCGTTGGCGCCGCCGGCCTGCGCGCAGAGCACCGGGGTCTCCACCTCGAGGCAGCCCCGGCCGTTCAGCACGTCGCGGATCGCGGCCACGATCTGGGCGCGGCGCACGAAGATGGCGCGGGAGTCCTCGTTGGAGATCAGGTCCAGGTAGCGCTCGCGGTAGCGGGCTTCGGCGTCGGTCAGCCCGTGGAACTTCTCGGGCAGCGGGCGCACGGCCTTGGACAGCACGGTGAGTTTCTCGGCGTTGACGGTGAGCTCCCCGGTATGCGTGAGGAAGAGTTTTCCCTCCACACCCAGGAAGTCGCCCACAGCCATCTGCTTCTTGAACAGGTCGTAGGCCTCTTCGCCCACGGCGTCCTTCTTCACGTAGATCTGGATCCTGCCGGTGCCGTCCTTGAGATGGGCGAAGGTGGCCTTGCCCATTACGCGCATCAGCATCATGCGCCCGGCGATGATCACGGGGGTATCGGCGGGCAGCTTGACGGCTTCGCCTATCTTGTGGGTCAGCTTGAAGCGGTGAGGAAAGGGATCGATGCCCTTTTCCCTTATCGCTTTGATCTTGCCGTAGTTGTTGGCGACTATTTCATTGATGCCGGAATTGGGAGTAGTAGTCATTTTTTTGAGGCTATCGCGTCCTTTACTATTTTAACCAGGTTCTTGGGCTCGAAAGGTTTTTCCACGAAGGCGAAGATATTGGAGGAAAGCTCGAACAGGTCTTTCATCTGCCCTTTGGCGGTCAATATCACGATGGGGATATGGCACAGCTCCTCTATCTCCTGGAGCTTGGACTGAAAAGTGTAGCCGTCCATCTCCGGCATCATTATGTCCAGTATTATGGCGTCCGGTATGATCTTGCCGGGCTCTTTGGAAGTCAGCTTATTATAAGCCTCCAGGCCGTTATAAGCCTCCAGGACTTCCAGTTTCTCCCGCTCCATGAGCACCTTTATCAGGTACACCACGTCTTTTTCGTCGTCAATCACCATTACTTTGGACATAAGTCTCCCGTAATCGAGCCATCGCAGGGGGAAGGCGGCCCGAGGCCGCTTTCCCTTCATAGAATCATATTTATTTTAACAAGAAAGGCGCAAAGAAAACAAGAAGTAAAAAGAACGGGTCAATACCGGCCGGCCGCGGCCGCCCCGGAAACCGAGAAATGCCCGCGGATAAAGCCCCTCAGCCACGAGATCATGGAGGAGACGTTGGCCGCGTTGAGTTTCTCCGTATAGCAGAGCTCCGCGGTCCTGCGCAGGCTTATGCGCAGCGCCGTCTCTTTATGCCAGGCCGCGTCGTACACCCCGGCCTCGAGGAGCTTGTCGTTCACGTTTTCCAGCGTGGCGTTCTCCGGGCAGAAAACCCCGCGCACCTCGGCCAGCCTGCGCAGCACGTCCTCCAGCACGGCGCCGGCCAGCGTGGCGGCCGAGATATAATGCCCCTTGCCCACCATGCCCTCGGCCCGCACCAGGAAATCCTCCGTCAGGCCGGCGGCCCGGGTGGCGCGCGAAGCCGCCGGGGCGGGGACGCTCTGCAGATCGCCGTACGCCGTTTTCAGGGTGTTGAGAAAAAAAGAGAACACCGAGCCCGGGGCGCGGGAGGCGTAATCGCTTTCCACGGCGGCCAGTTCCGTATAATAGCGGCTTTGCGGGCCCCAGGCGCGCTTAACCAGCTGGAGGCATTCCTTTTTCCAGCGGGAATAATCCGCGTTCAGCGCCGAATACCGGTACCAGCGGTAGCGGTAGCCGTTCAGGAAATCCTGCCTGAAAGCCTCGCCGCTCTCGATCAGTTTTTTAAAATTATCTTCCATTTCCACATTGGCGGCCATGTCTCCCCCTGGTCCCTGTCCGTGACATGATGCCTGACTTGCGTCTAACCCGTAAGTCCTGAATATAGCATAAATTCCGGCCAGCCGGCATTGACGCCGGTTAAGCCCGGGCGGCGCTTTCAGTGCGAGCCTCAAAAATGTAGAATAAATTTATCTTCTGCTTGAGGTGATCTATGGCTATTGAAAGAACGCTGGTACTCATTAAACCCGACGGCATGCAGCGGCACCTGGCCGGGCTGTCCATCGACAGGCTGGAAAACACCCACCTGGAGCTGGTCGGCGCCAAGATCGCCACCGTCACCGACAAGCTGGCGCGGGAACACTACGCGCTGCTCGAAGGCAAAGGGCCGTTCGTGGACAAGAAGCTCTTCGAGCACCTGATCAATTTCATCAAGGGCGAATACCACGGCGACCCGAAACACCGCGTGCTGGCCCTCGTCTACCAGGGCGAGAACGCCGTACAGGGCATCCGCACCGCCGTCGGCGTGACCAACCCCGAAGACGCCTCTCCCGACACGATCCGCGGCGCTTTCGGCCGCATCTGCCGCAAGCACGGCTATTTCGAGAACGTCGTCCATGCCTCGGGCAACCTCGAAGAGGCGGCGCGCGAAATAAACATCTGGTTCAAGCCCGGGGAAATAATAGACTGAGCCGCACATGAAAACCGCCCACGTACTCTGCCTGGCGATACTGCTGCTCCGGCCCTGCGCCGCCGCGGCGCAGACGGAGCGCGAGGAGGAGCGCGTCACCCTGACCGCCGAGGACGGCTGGAATCTGGGCGGGCGCTACCTGAAAGCCGCGGCCGGGGCCCCCACGCTGGTGCTTATCCACACCCAGAAAAGCGACCTGACGGAATGGGAACCGCTTCTGAAACCACTGAAACGCTACGGCTTCGGCTACCTGGCCTTCGACCTGCGCGGGCACGGCAACAGTTTCGTGACCCCGGCGGGAACGACGACCACCTGGCGCACGTTCAGCGTTGAGGGGCAGGACAACGAGTACAACAAAATGCTGCGCGACGTGGAAGCCGCCGTCGCTTACCTTTCCACCCGGGCGGTGACGGGCGACCAGATAGTGCTGGCGGGGTCGGTGCTCGGCGCCAACCTCGCCATAAAGACCGCGGCGATCCGCCCGGAGATCTCCATGGTAATAGCGATCTCCCCCGCGCTCAACGTAAATTCGGTGCTGTCCGTGAACCCGCTGCGCGCCTACGGCCGCAGGCCGCTGCTGCTGGTGGCCGGAGCGGACAGGGCCCGCCAGCACGCCGAATTCCAGATCCTCAACCATACCGCGCAGATAGCCTGCGGCAAGAGCAACGTTACGGTGATAGTGGAAGCGAAAGGCTACGGCCCGGGGCTGGTGAACAAGTACAACGTGCGGCGCGTGCTGGACTGGATCAAGAACCCCCGCCTGCCGGAGATCGTGGAACTCTCCACCCGGCCCGCCGCGGGGCTGGAGCCGGGAGCCACGGACCAGGCCGAGGCCGGGCCGGAGAACAGCGCGGAGATGCCGGAATATTTACAGGACTAACGATGAAAAGCCAGGACATTTTTAAAAGGTACTCGAAACTTCCCACGGAGCAGAACAACCCCCGCACCAGGGACCTCGACCGGGTGCCGCTGAGGCGCGTGCTGCAAAAACTTAATTACGAGGACATGCTGGTCCCCAAAGCCGTGGCCAAGGCCATCCCGCAGATAGAGAAGGCCGCGCGCGCGGTCTCAAGAACTTACCTGGCCGGCCGCAAGATCTATTTCATCGGGGCCGGCACCAGCGGCCGCCTGGGCGTGCTGGAAGCCGCGGAGATCCCCCCCACCTACGGCGTGGCGACAAACGTTTTCACCGCGCTGATGGCCGGCGGGCAGTCGGCGGTTTTTCATTCCAAAGAGGGCGCCGAGGACGTTTTTGAGAACGGCAGGAAGGAGATCTCCCGCCTGGCCCGGCGCGGCGACGCGGTAGTCGGCATAGCCGCCAGCGGCATCACGCCCTACGTGCAGGGCGGCCTGGCGGCCGGCCGCGCGGCGGGCGCCGCCACGGTGCTGGTAACGTGCAACCCGCGGGAAAAAACCCGCGAAGCGGACATCCGCATAACCCTCGACGTCGGCCCGGAACCGGTTTCAGGCTCGACCCGCATGAAATCCGGCACCGCCACAAAGCTCGCCCTCAACATGCTTTCCACCGCCTCCATGATCATCTCCGGCAAGGTCTACCGCAACTGGATGGTGGACGTGAAGACCACTTCTAAAAAACTCGTGCTCCGCGCCGAACGCATCACCGCCACCGTGGGCGGCGTCAGCCAGGAAGAAGCGCGCCGCCTGCTGGACCTCACCGGCAACGACGTGAAGACCGCCATCGTTATGGCGCGTCTCCGCGTTTCGAAAGAGGCCGCGGTCGCCCGCATAAAGAAAGCCAAAGGTTTTCTTAAGAATATCCTCGGCTAGCTTCCTATGTTAAAGTTCCTCGCCTCCCTGCGCCTGTTCTTCGCCGTCTGCCTGGCGCTGGCGGGAGCTTTCGTCTACCAGACGCTTTTCAACCGCGGCGCGCCCGTCTACGGCGCCCCCTGGTTCGCGGCGCTGGGCGTTCTGGCGGCGGCTAACATCGCGGCCTGCTCCCTGCGCCGGGCCAGGACCGCTTCCGCCCATTTCCTGCTGCTGCACGCCGGGCTGGTAGTGATAATAGCCGGCGCTTTCGTCACCCGCTTTTTCCGCTTCGAGGCGGAGCTGCCGCTGCGCGCCGGAACTTTATCCGACCTGGCCTACTCCGGCGGCGCCTCCTACAAGCTGCCTTTCTCCGTCCAACTGGAGGACTTCCGGCTGGAGTATTACGCCGAGCCGCTGGGCAGGCTCGCGGTCCTGGACGAAGCCGGGCGCCGGGAATTCGACGCCGAAGAGGGCGCCGTGATCAAGGTCCCCTCCGCGCGCGCCGAGATCAAAGTTCTGCGGCTGGTCCGGGACTTCGGCCTGGCCGCCGGCAATAAAGTAACGGAGAAATCCCCCTACTGGCACAACCCCGCCGCGCAGCTGGAGATCACCGCCGGCGGAAAAAAGCAGCGCCTCTGGTTCTTCAGCAATTTCCCCGGCATGCACCGCGGCCAGCTGCCCTTCCATATTTTTTACTCCCTGGAGCAGGCGGAGATCAAGAACTTCATCAGCAAGGTCACGCTCATCCCCGGCGAGGGCCCAAAGGTTTGCGCCGAGATCGCGGTGAACAAGCCGCTCAAGGCCGGCGGCTATACCCTGTACCAGACCAGCTACGATCCCGCCGACGCCGGGTACAGCCTGCTGACCGTTACCAGGGACCGCGGGGTCTGGGTGGTCTACGCCGGCTTTACAATGCTTCTTATGGGAGTGCTTCTATGGCTGCGCAAATAATCTGTTTTAACGCCGCTTTCGGGCTTTGCCTGGCCGCCCTGGCGGTTCACGCCGCCGCCTACGCTTTTAAAAGACCGCGCCTCGGCGGGGCGGCGCTGCCGGCGCTGGGCCTGGCCTGGCTGGCGCTCACCGCGGGGCTGGCCTTTCTCTGGGTGAAGCTCGGCCGCGCGCCGCTGTCCAACCAGTACGAATCCCTGCTTGTCATGCTGTGGTTCGTTTTCCCGCTTTCCTTCTACTTTTACCGCAAGACCGGCAAAGCCGAGATCGTCCCCGCGGCCGCCCTGGCGGCCTCCGCCCTCTTCGGGGCCGCCGCCCTGCTCGACAGGACGGCCCGCCCGCTGATGCCGGCGCTGCGCTCCGACTGGCTGATACTGCACGTGCTTTCCTCCATGGCCGCCTACGCCGCTTTCGCGCTGGCGGCCGCGGCCGCGGCCTGGGCGCTGGTAAAGAGGCGGGCGGAGATCTTCGAGGACTTCCTGCTGCGCCTGGCCAGGACCGGCTTCGCCTTCCTGACTTTGGGCATCGTAACCGGCTCGGTCTGGGCCAATACGGCCTGGGGCGCCTGGTGGAGCTGGGATCCCAAGGAAACCTGGTCCCTGCTTACCTGGCTGGCCTACGCGGCCGCCCTGCACTTGCGCAAAAAAGGCCCGCTCGGTGCCAAATTCAGCGTAATGCTCCTGCTCTGCTTCGCGCTGGTGCTGTTCACCTATTTTGGAGTGAACTTCCTGCTGAGCGGGATGCACAGCTACGCCTGAGTATGAGCAGAAGAGACCTAATTAAAAATATTCTCGAGAAAGCCGAAGCCTTCGTCCTAGAACGGCGGGCCGTACTGCTGAAAGCGGCCGTGATCTTTGGCGCGGCCGGTTTCGCCGTATTGTTCGCCCTGTTCGGCCCCCCGCACCTGATAGGTTTGACCGAAACCCCGGAGTTCTGCGGGCTCTGCCACTCCATGAAGCCCCAGCACGAGGCCTGGGAGCATTCCGCGCACCGGCAGGCCCGCTGCATAGACTGCCACCTGCCCAACAACAACGCGGCCAACCACTACCTGTGGAAAAGCATAGACGGCAACAAGGACGTCTTTTACGAATTTTCGGGCCTGCGCGAGCACGACGAGATAGCGCTCTCGGCGCACGGGCACAAGGTGCTGCAGAGCAACTGCATACGCTGCCACGAGGACTTCGTGGCCCACGTGGACAACAAGCGCGCCTGCATCGACTGCCACCGCGCCGCGGGGCACAAGCGGCAGGGAACGCTGAACGCAAGAGAGGACAAACAATGAAAAAGCTGATCTTAACCGCGCCGCTGCTGCTGCTCTTCGCGGCGGCCTGCTCCAAAAAAGCCGAACCGATAAAGGTGACCGAAATAAAAGCGGGAGAATACGAACCCAAGGAGTGGGCCAAGAATTACCCGCTGGAGCACGAGGGCTGGGAAGCCACGGCCAACCCCACGCCCGCCGGCAAAAGTTTTTACAAGAAAGGCTGGGACACGGACGGCAAGATCTACGACAAGCTCTCCGAGTTCCCCTACATGCCGCTGCTGTTCTCCGGCTGGGGGTTCGGCATAGAGTACAACGAGCCGCGCGGCCACATGCACATGCTGACGGACGTGCTGGAAGTGGACCCGGCCAGGCGCAAGGCGGGCGGGGTCTGCCTTACCTGCAAGACCCCCTACGCCCAGGAGCTGCAGGAGAAACACGGCAGGGATTATTTCTCCAAGCCTTTCGACGAAATCCACGCGCTCATTCCCAAGAACCACCGGGAACTGGGCGCGGCCTGCATCACCTGCCACGAGCCCGCCGACATGGCGCTGAAGCTCAAGAACGACTTCACGCTCGGCAAAGCGCTCAGGGACATGGGCGTGGACACGGCCAAGCTCTCCAACCAGGAGATGCGCAGCCTGGTCTGCGCGCAGTGCCACGTCACCTACGTCATCCCCAAGGACAAGCAGATGCATTCCACCGGGGTTTTCTTCCCCTGGCAGAATTCCAAGTACGGCAACATCTCCATAGAGGCCATTATCAGGAAGATAAAGAGCGACCCGGCGCACCTGGAATGGACGCAAGCCGTAACCGGCTTCAAGCTGGGCTTTTTGCGCCACCCCGAGTTCGAGCTGTTCTCCAACGCGAGCACGCACTGGAAGGCGGGGCTGGCCTGCGCCGACTGCCACATGCCCTATACGCGCGCCGGCTCCAAGAAGATCTCGGACCACCGCGTAATGAGCCCGCTCAAGAAAGATATGAAGGCCTGCATCCAGTGCCATTCACAGGGCAAGGACTGGCTGCTGGAAAGGGTCAGGGCGATACAGGACCGCACGGCCTCGCTGCAGCTGCGCGCGGGCTACGCCACGGCCGCGGCGGCCAAGCTTTTCGAGCGCGCCAACAAAGCCTCGAAGGACGGCCGCAAGGTGGACCAGGCGCTTTACGCGCGGGCGAAGGAATACTACGAAGAAGCGTTCTACCGCGTGACCTTCATAGGCGCGGAGAACTCCATGGGCTTCCACAACCCGCCGGAAACGCTGCGGGTGCTGGGCGACGCGGCGTATTTCGCCGGCAAAGCTGAAGGGTTGCTGCGGCAGGCGCTGGCGCAGGCGGGCGCGCCCGCCCCGGCCAGGCTGGACCTGGAGCTGGGCAAGTACCTGGAAAACCGCGGCAAGAAGAAACTGAACTTCGACCGCACCGTGGAGGTCAAGGATCCCTTTAAGGTCCAGGAAAACTTCTAAGATCGCCTCAGGCCCCTGAAAAGCCCGCGCCCGGCAGCGCGGGCTTTTTATTTAAGAACGGGCGCGGCGGACCGGGTACCGCAGCGGCCGCGGGGAATATAGTAAAATTGGATTATGCGCCTGCTTCACGCTTTAACCCTCCTGGCCGCCCTGCCGCTTCTACTGCACTCCGAGGAAACGCTTACTTTCGAGCAGGCCGAAAAGGCCATGCTGGCGGCCAACCCGCAGGCCGTGTCCGCCTCCCTGGAGCTCCAGGCCGCCCGGGACCGCGTGACGGCCGCGCGCGCCGGGTTCTACCCCAGCTTCTCGGCTAACGCCGCGTATTACCGCTCCGGCTCCCAGGGCCTGCCCGCCGGCGACGCCTATAACTACGGCTTTTCCGGTACCCAGCCGCTCTTCGCGCCCGCCGTGCCCGCCGCGCTGCGCTCCGCCAAGGCGGCGGCCTGGTCTTCCCAGGCGGCCCGCGACCGCATCGCCTCGGCGCTGCGCTACCAGCTTAAAGCCGCCTTCGCCGACACGCTCAACGCGCGCGAGACCATAAAATTATCGCAGGAAACCCTCCGCCGCCGTTCCGACAACCTGGAGCTGCTGCGCCTGAAGTACCAGGCCGGCCGGGAGAACAAGGCCGCCCTCCTCGAAACGGAAGCCGCGCTGAAAACCGCCCAGTGGCAGCACGAGAAATACAGGAAAAACCTGCGCCTGCTCGAGCGCAAGTTCAACCGACTTTTAAGCCGCCCGCCCCAGACCGCCGTGCCCGCGCTCTCCCTGCCGCTGCCCCCGGAGCCGCCGGAAGATTTTGACTCTTTCACGCCGCGCGTAGAAAGCCACAACGCGCTCAGCGCCGCGCGCGCCCGGTTCGCGCTGGCGGAAGCCGCCGTAGACGGCGCGCAAAGCTCCATACTGCCGGACGCCGCGGCCTCGGGCAGCTATAAGTGGGGCGGCTCCGACTGGCCGGCCGCCCCCAACAGCTGGTCCCTCGGGGCCAGCCTCAGCCTGCCGCTTTTTTCGGGAGGCAGGCTCTCGGCCGGCCTGGCCTCGGCCCGAAGCTCCCTGCGCTCCGCGGAAGCCGAGCTCAGGAACTCCCGCGACGAGATCTTCCTGAACGCGGAGGACGCGTTCTATTCCTGGCGCGAAGCCCGCGCTTACCTCGACGTGGCCAAAAGCTCCCTGGACGCGGCGGCGGCGCGCGCCTGGCTGGTGCGCAAGCAGTACCTGGCCGGGCAGGCCTCCTATTTCGAATGGCGCAACGTAGAAGAGCAGCTTATCAGCGAACAGAACCAGTACCTGGCGGCGGGCCGCGGCCTCAGCACCAGCCACGCGGCGTTTATCCAGTCCCTTGGAGAATAAATGATAAAGCCTTTTTTCAGGACAAAGAAATTCATCTTCGGCATGGCGCTGGTGCTGCTGGCGGGCGGCGGCTGCGCGGGCCTCAAGGCAAAAAGGGCCAGGGCCGAGGCCAAAAGGGTAGCCGCCCTGACCCCGGCAAAACCCGTGCGCGGCGCGCTGACCCTTAAAACCCAGGCCACCGGCAGCGTGGAACCCGAGAACCGCGTGCTGATCACGCCCTCGGTGAGCGGGCGAGCGGAACAGATCCTTTTCACCGAGGGCCAGATCATGAAGAAAGGCCAGATCATGGCCTGGATAAGCTCCAGCGAACGCACCGCGCTGCTGGACTCCCTCAAGATGACGGAAAGCACCCCGGCAGAGCGCAAGATGGTGGAGGAGGCTTATAACCTTACGCCCGTAGTGGCGCCGATCGACGGCATGGTGGTAAAGCGCGCCGCCGAGCCGGGCCAGTCGGTAAGCTCCGCCAGGGAGCTGGCCGTGATCTCCGACCGCCTTATCGTAAAGACTTTCGTGGATGAAACCGACATCGGCGCCGTAAAAGAAGGCCAGAAAGCCGAATTCTACCTGGACGCTTTTCCCAAGGACAAACACCCGGGCAGCGTGCTGGCTATCTCGCACGAATCCTCGCAGAAGGAAGGCGTCACCGGCTACGAGGTAAAGATACTGCCGTACGGCCGCATCGCGGCGCTGCGCTCGGGCATGACCGCCGACGTGCTGGTTATAACCGGCACCAAGGCCGACGCCCTTACCATCCCCAAGCGGGCCGTTAAATACAAGGACGGCGACGCGCTCGTCTCCGTCAGGAATTCTCCGGCCGGCAAGCTGACCGAGAAAAAAATAAAGACGGGGCCCGCGGACGAGAAGAGCATAGAGGTGCTTTCCGGCCTGACGGAAAAGGACACCGTTTATTATTCCACCGGCATCGCCAAGGAACGCTTCGGCTTTAACGTCTCGGCCGAATAACATGCCCCCCCTCATAGACATACGCAGGGTTTCCAAGACCTACACGATCGGGTCCTACCGGGTGGAAGCCCTCAAAGAGGTCTCCATACGGATAGACGCCGGCGAGTTCGTCTCGCTGGTCGGCCCGTCCGGCTCCGGCAAATCCACGCTGCTGCACATCATGGGCTTTCTCGACCGGCCCGACGCCGGAGAGTATTTTTTCGCCGGCCACCCGACGGCCAGCCTGGGGGAATCCCGCCTGGCCGCGATCCGCAGCCGCATGGTAGGCTTCGTTTTTCAGTCCTTCCACCTGTTAAAGCGCACCTCCGCCAGGGACAACGTGCTGCTGCCCATGGTATACACCGGGCTCGGCGCCGATCCGAAAAAAGCCCTGGAGTGCCTGTCCCTGGTGGGCCTCGCGGACCGGGTAAAGCACAGGTCCAACGAGCTCTCCGGGGGCCAGTGCCAGCGCGTGGCCATAGCCAGGTCCCTGGTCAACGACCCGCTGGTGGTTATGGCCGACGAGCCTACCGGCAACCTGGACGCGGCGAGCCGCCAGGAGGTCATGCAGGTGATCAAGGGCCTCAACGAACGCGGGCTCACGGTAGTGATAGTAACGCACGACGACGAGATCTCGGCGATGACGAGCCGCGTGGTGCGGATGAAGGACGGCCTGATAGTTTCGGACGAAACCCGCAGGCCCCCCTCCGCCGCCCGAACGGCCGGCGCGGCGCTGCCCGCGGCCCGGCTGAGCTTCTCGGCGGCCGAACTAGGCGAGCAGGTGAAAGTGGCGTTCAAGGCTATCTGGAGCCACAAGATGCGCAGCGCCCTGACCATCCTGGGGATCCTTATAGGCGTCGGCGCGATAATCTCGCTGATGACCATCAGCGAAGGCTTCATGAAGGACATACTCAGCAACAACGGCGAGGACGCTGCGAAAAAAATAATCGTGACCTCCAATTACGAGCGCGGCAGGAAGCCGCGGCGCCTGACCATGGCGGACGTGGAAACCATAAAATCGGACGTGCCGCTGGCGGACAAGGTCACCCCGCTGCTTACCCGCTCGATGAAGATCTCCGCCGGGGACAAGCACGTCCAGGCCAGCGTCACCACTAACGAAGGGTTCGACCCCACCGAGCAGCGGCGCAGCGGCGTGTTCTTCGAGAACCGCAGGATCACCGGGCGGTTTTTCACCCGGGCGGAAAACCTCAACAGGGAACGGGTAACCGTTATCAACCGGGCCCTGGCGAAAAAGCTGTTCGAGACCGGCGAGGCCGTGAACGGCGAGATCCGGGTGAACGGGATAAATTTCACGGTAGTGGGCGTGGCAGAGGATCCGAAAGCCGAAGGTCTTTTCGGCGGCTGGGCTACGGCCTATATCCCGATGAACACCGCGGCCAAGCGCGTATTCGGCGCCGCCAAACTGGACCGCATCGAGGTGATGGCGCCGGCGCCGGGCGACGCGCAGGAAGCCCGCAGGCAGATAATTATGGCGCTGCGCGAAGCGCATACCCTGCGCGAGGACGCCAAGGACGATTTCGAAGTCAGCACTTTCGAAGCGCAGATAGAGGCGTTCAAGAGCGTAATGGGAAAGATGTCCATGGTCGTCTACAGCATAGCCGGCATTTCCCTGCTGGTGGGCGGGATCGGCATCATGAACATCATGCTGGTCAGCGTCACCGAGCGCACGCGCGAAATAGGGCTGCGCAAAGCGCTGGGCGCGCGCAACTCCGACATCCTGAGCCAGTTCCTGATAGAGGCGGTAGTGCTCTGCCTTATAGGCGGGGTCCTGGGCGTGGGCCTGGGGTTCGCCCTTGGCTGGCTGGCCTATTTATTCATAAAGATAACCCCGACGCTGGGCGCCGGCACCATCTCGTTCGCGGTCGGCTTCTCCACCCTGATCGGCGTAGGCTTCGGTTTCTGGCCGGCCATGCGGGCCGCCATGCTCGACCCCATCGAGGCCCTGCGCTACGAATAGCCCCTGGGCTCCCGCCCAAATAAAAAGCCCCCGTCTCAGCGGGGGCTTTTTATTTGCGCCTGCGGCCGTCAGACCGGGGTCGCCGCCCCGGCTTTCTTCAGCAGCCCGTCCACGATCGCGTTCAGCGCCGGGCTGGGGCGCATGGCGGCGGCGGTCTTCACGCGGTCGGGGTGGTAGTAGCCGCCCATGTCCGCCGGCTTGCCCTGCGCGGCCAGCAGTTCGGCGCAGATCTTAACCTCGTTCTCTTCCAGCTGCCGGGCCGCCCTGGAGAACTTCTCTTTGAGTTCGGCGTCTTTGGACTGCGCCGCCAGGGCCTGCGCCCAGTACAGGGCCAGGTAATAGTGGCTGCCGCGGTTGTCTATCTCCCCTACCTTGCGGGACGGGGATTTATTGTTGTCCAAGAATTTGGCGATGGCGCTATCCAGCGTTTCGGCCAGCAGCAGGGCCTTGGCGTTCTTAAAGGTGTTGCCCAGGTGTTCGAGCGAAGCCCCCAAAGCCGAGAACTCGCCGAGCGAGTCCCAGCGCAGGTAGCCTTCCTGCTGGAACTGCTGCACGTGCTTGGGAGCCGACCCGCCGGCCCCGGTCTCGAAAAGGCCGCCGCCGGCCAGCAGCGGGACCACCGAGAGCATCTTGGCGCTGGTGCCCAGCTCCAGTATCGGGAAGAGGTCCGTCAGGTAGTCGCGCAGCACGTTGCCGGTAACGGAGATCGTGTCCTGCCCTTTGCGGATCCGCTCTACGGAGTAGCGCAGCGCCTCCACAGGGGGCAGTATTTTTATCTCCAGGCCGCTGGTGTCGTGGTCCTTGAGGTATTTCTCCACCTTGGCTATCACCTGCGCGTCGTGGGCGCGGGCCTGGTCCAGCCAGAACACGGCAGGCGCCCCGGTGGCCCTGGCGCGCTTGACCGCCAGTTTTACCCAGTCCTGCACCGGGACGTCCTTTACCCTGGACATGCGCCAGATGTCGCCCGCTTCCACCTTGTGCTCCAGCAGCACCTTGCCGGCGGCGTCGCTCACGCGGACCGTGCCGTCCTGGTGCAGCTCGAAAGTGGTGGGATGGGAGCCGTATTCCTCGGCTTTCTGGGCCATAAGCCCGACGTTGGGCACCGAGCCCATCGTGGCCGGGTCGAACGCGCCGTGCTTGCGGCAGTCGTCGAGGATCTCGCGGTAGATGGTGGCGTAGCAGCGGTCCGGGATCAGGGCCTTGGTCTCCTGCAGCTTGCCCTCCGGGTTCCACATCCTGCCGCCGTCGCGCACCACCACGGGCATGGAGGCGTCTATGATGATGTCGCTGGAAACATGCAGGTTGGTGATGCCTTTGGCAGAATCCACCATGGCCAGCGCGGGGCGCGCCGCGTAGACGGCCTTTATGTCGGCCTCGATCTCGGCCTGCTTGCCGGCCGGCAGGCCGTGCAGTTTCTTGTAAAGGTCGCCCAGCCCCATATTGGGATTGACGCCTATGGCCTTGAAGGTGTCGGCGTGCCTGGCGAAGAGGTCTTTGAAGAACACCGAGACGGCGTGGCCGAACAGGACGGGGTCAGAAACCTTCATCATCGTGGCTTTAAGATGGACCGACAGCAGCAGGCCGGACTTTTTCGCGTCCTCCATCTGCCCGTCGTAGAAAGCGCGCAGCGCTTTAACGCTCATAAAGGTGGCGTCGATGATCTCGCCGGCGGAGGCCTTCAGGCCGCCTTTCAGCAGGGTCGCCTTGCCGTCAGTCCCGACGAGCTCGATCTTAAGCTCGCCGGCGCTCTCCAGGCAGACCGACTTCTCGTTGCCGTAGAAGTCGCCGCCGGTCATGTGCGCCACGTGAGCCTTGCAGGCCGGGCTCCACGGAGCCAGCTTATGGGGATGCTTCCTGGCGAAATTCTTTACGGAAAGCGGGGCCCGGCGGTCAGAGTTGCCTTCGCGCAGCACGGGGTTAACGGCGCTGCCCAGCACCCTGGAGTAGCGCTCTTTTAGTTCCTTCTCCTCCGGGGTGACGGGAGCCTCCGGGTACTCGGGGAGGTTGTAGCCCTGGGACTGCAGTTCCCTGATGGCCGCCTTCAGCTGGGGAACGGAAGCGCTGATGTTGGGCAGTTTGATGATATTGGCTTCGGGATTATGCGTCAGTTCGCCAAGCCTGGCCAGGTTGTCCGGGACCCACTGGGCCGAAGTCAGGTTTTCGGGGAACTGGGAGATTATCCTGCCCGCCAGGGAAATGTCGCTGGTCTCCACCTCTATTCCGGTCCCTTTGGTGAAGGCCTGCACTATCGGCAGGAAGGAATAAGTGGCCAAAGCCGGGGCTTCGTCTATCTCGGTCCAAACGATCTTGTGTGCGGGCATGGCGTCTCCTTGATGTTTTACTGGTGCTGCCGGGGCACTTCACTCCCGGGCGGCAGCTCAACTGTAGTATGTGATTGAACGACTGACCCTGAATCTATGTTAAGGTTATTGAAAAACCACCGGATTGTCAAGAAGCCGCCGGGTCAATTCCCGTGATACAGGCGCAGCAGCAGGTCTTCGTGCAGCTTATCCATTGAAGCTCCGGGCGCGGAATAGTTATTTATTATGGAAGTAAAGACCAGGGTCCGGCCTTTTTTCGTCTTCAGGTAGCCGGTGTAGGAGCGCACGCCGTTGAGCGAGCCGGACTTCAGCCGCAGGTTCTTTTCCAGCGGCGTGCCTTTTCCCAGGTTGCGCACGTGGCCGGTCGCGTCCGGATCGCCCGGGTAGACCAGGGACTCGTAAAATTCGGGATAATATTTCTTCTTATAGACGGCCTTCAGCAGGTCGGTGAAATTCTCCGCCTTCACCTTGTTCCGCGGGGAAAGCCCGCAGGCGTCCTCCAGGTCCAGTTCCGAAGTTTCCACCCCGTTCTCGGCCAGGTAGGCTTTGACCGCGGCGTTGCCCGAGTCCGGAGTGCCGGCCCCGCGCCCGAGGCCGAGCTGCCTGAGCAGCAGTTCGGCGAACAGGTTGAAACTGCGCTTATTAGTGACGCGCACCACGTTCTTAAGCGGCGGCGAGGCGGTCTCCGTCAGCAGGACGGCGCCGGGGCCCGGCGGCAAGGCGCCCTTGAAAGGCTTCTTGTTGGAATTTACGCCGGCCTTCGCCAGGTAATAGCTGAAACTCTGCGCCGCGAAAAAAGCGGGGTCCGGCAGCGCGCCTTTTATGGCGAATTCCGCGCCGTTGCGGGGAATAGAACCGCGCAGCACCGCCTGGTACTGCCCCGGGAAAGCGAAGATATAGCCGTTGTCGCCGGAACCCGCGGGGCCGGTCTTCATGTGGTTCTCGAACTTCAACCCGTCGATATACGGCTCGGTGCGCAGCACGGCCGCTTCCCCGCCCTCTTTATCGGCGGGTTTGAAATAAAGCTTATACAGCCCGTCATTGACGGTAAGGGCCGAAGGCTGGGCGGCGTAGTAGTTGCCGATATCTTCCCAGGACCAGGAGCCCGGCTGCACGCTTTCGAAAGCGGACTCGTCGCCCGCCACGGCGCCGTTCAGCACGTTTATCCCCGCGGCTTTCACGGCTTCCGCCCAGGCCTTGAAAATATCGTCCAGCGGGAGGGCGCCTTTAACCAGCTGGGAGCCGAGGGAAGGATCCCCCCCGCCTTTGATATAGATATTCCCGTTAAGGAAGCCGTTGGAGATCTTGCCGTCGTAGTAAAGGCGCGTCGTAAGCCGGCGTTCCGGGCCCAGCCGGTCCAGCGCGGCGGCGGTGACAAAAACCTTGAGGATGCTGGCCGGCACCAGGTTCATCCGGGGCGCCAGCTCGGCCACGGTCTTCCCGGTGGCGGCGTCCTTCACGCTCAGCCCCCAGGCGGAGTTCTTTATGCCGGACGCCGAGGCCATTTCCTTTATTTCTTTATCGAACTGCCCAGCGTGCAGGCTGCGCGCGAACAATATCAACAAAGCGGCGGTCAGGCAGGTTTTCATAGGGAAAAGTATAGCAAAAATGCTAAATTATCTGTCTTATGAGACTACTGTTCACCGCTCTGCTCCTGTGCTCCTCCTTCGCCGCCGCCCAAGACGCCCCCGAGAAGAAAACCACGGTCGAGATAGAGCTGGACCCCTACTATTCCGCCTTCGGCGTCTACAACAGCCTCACCGGCAAGCCGATCCAGCACCTCGAGGTGGACTCCGAAGCCGAGATCTACAAAGAGCTCATCAGCAAATTCTACCAGCCGCGCACTTTGATCGTGGAGGCCAGCCTGAACCCCCTGCCCTACGCCGGCACGCTTATAAAAAGGCACCAGCCGGGCTTTTACGAAAACATGCAGTGGTCCGGCAATTTCAACGCCGTGCAGGCCGCCACGGCGGGCTTCGAGGAGCCCTGGGCGCTTTCTTTCTTCCTGGGGAACGTGGTCTCGTTCGACACCATAAACAAGTCTTTTCAGGGCAAACGCAACGGCTATTCGGGCCTGCTGCTGGACCTGGGCACGCACCATATAAAGAACAACACCCTGGTCAGGGACAACTGGATGCAGCTGGAAGGCAAGCTGAAAGGGGAACAGATCCTGGCCGACAGGAGCCTCCGCTGGAGCTTCCGCGGCGGCGCCAAGTTCCACGAGAGCCGCTATATAGCCGACTCTTTTTTTATAGGTTTCCGGCGCAGCAGGACGGACTTCAAGCAAAAGGGCGGCAGCTTCTGGCTGCACAACAGCGGCTTCGAATACGTCTCCGACTTCTCGCAGAAAAAATTCGAGCCTCTCAGGCACTACCTGGTACTGGATAAGAAATTTCCCATGAAAAAGTCCAGGATGGCCTTCACCCTGGGCCTGGGTTTCGTCTGGACGGCCGATAAAAAATATTCCGGCCCGCTTTCTTCAGCGGCCGGAATAAAAACGCCCAGCAGTTTCCAGCTCATCCTGCGCCCGAATCTTGAATTCTAGCCCTTCCTGCTGTAGCGGCCGCTTTTCATGGCGTCAAAATAAGCGACGTCGGCCGCGGTAAGGAACCTCGGCGTGAATTTCAAAGCCCTGATGCAAGTCAGAATATAGAACAGCGCGGTAAGCACTTCGTTGGCCGCCGCGCCGCATTTTCCCTCCAGTTCCTCCGCCCCGCAATAGAGCGCCTGGTCGGGCGACAGCACGTTCTCCAGCATAAAGGCCTTGCCGTAACGGGCCAGGCAGGCGGCGTTATGGGTTGAAAGCCCCGCCGAGGGCTTCACGCAGGGATAAGCGGGCAGGGAAAGCCCGCGGCGGATGGTCTCGTTCACCTTTTCGTTCAGGTCCAGGGCGCCTTCCACCCCGGCGTGCGCCACCGCCAGGCCGTGGTTCGCCAGGAAGAACACCTGCGGGCCGGAAGCCCTGGCCCTGTCGTTGATGGCCGAACAGAGCTGCGGTCCCGGGGACTTGTAGGCGATGAATTCCGCCGTCGGGAACAGCTCGCGCCCGAGGGTGTGGCCCTCGACGCTCATGTTGAGGATATTGGCGTAGACGGAATGGGTGTGGATGACCACCGTGTTCAGCAGCGCGTGGAAGCCGGTCTCGATGGACGGTTTGGCGGCCTTGACGCCGCGCACCGGCAGCGCCTGCGCGCAGATAAAATCCGAGAACTCGCTCTCGCCGCCGGGCCCGGCCGAGACGCGGCGGCGGATATTGCCGTAATTGACCAGGGCGTAACCGCTTTCGGGCGTGACGTCTTTGAGCTGCACTCCTGAAGCCTTGACCAGCATGCGCTCCGCGCCGAGTTTCACGGAAACATTGCCGCCCCCGCCCTGCGTCAGGTCGGGGCGGCAGCCCGCGGCGCGCGCGGCGCGGGCCAGCAGTTCGGGAGCTTTGTCCAGCGCGGGATCGAAAGACATTACTTCTTGGACCTCGGGTGCGCCTTGTCGTAAACTTCCTTAAGGCGCTCCAGGGAGACGTGAGTGTAGATCTCGGTGGTCTGCAGGTTCTTGTGCCCCAGGATCTCCTGTACGGACTTCAGGTCGCAGCCGTGGTCCAGCATGTGGGTGGCGAAGGAATGGCGCACGGAATGCGGGTTCATCGGCCTGGCGAACCTGGCCCTTTTGGCCATTTTCTTAAAGATAAGCGCGATGCCCGCGCCGCTCAGGCGGCCGTCTTTATGGTTGAGGAACAGCGGGTGGCCGTGGGCCAGCGGCTTGGGCCGGGTCTCGAGGTAGGCGCGGATAGCCGTAAGCGCCTTGTCGCCCACCGGCACCAGCCGCTCGCGCGAGCCCTTGCCCATAACGCGGGCGAAACCGGAAAACAGGTCGAGGTCGCCTATATTGAGCCCGGCGGCCTCGGAGCGGCGCAGGCCGCTGGAATAAACAAGTTCGAAGAGCGCGTAATCCCGCGCCGCGAAGTAGTAGTTCTTTTCCCTGGCGTTCACCTGTTCCGGGCTGTTATGGTCCTGCAGGCGGCCCACCTCCCCCTCGGTGAGGAAGCGCGGCAGCCGCTTTTCCTTCTTGGGAATGGTGATCAGGTCGAAAGGGTCCGTCTCCAGCTGCCCGGTTTCCAGCAGATAACGGATGAAAGAGCGCACCGCGGAGATCTTGCGCAGCAGCGTGTTGCGCGAAACCTTATGTTCGTTTATGGCGGAGATATAACCGCGCATCAGCAGGCGGTCGAGGGCGGCGGGCGCCGCGGCTTTATTGGCCGCGGCATAGGACAAGAACTCTCCCAGGTCGAACTGGTAGGCCTTTATGGTATTGCGCGCGAAGTTGCGCTGCGCCTTAAGGTGCAGCAGGAACCGCTCTACAAGGAGGTTCATCCCTATAATTTTAGCAAGTTGGCGAAGGGTTTATAGGCCTTTTGGCCCTTTTCATATTGTTTAAATCGGTTATAATATTTTCAAGATCCCTGGGCACGGAGAGCAAACGATGACGCGGGCAACCAAACTCTTTTCAGCGCTGCTGCTGCCTTTCCTTTTTAATTTCCCCGTTTACGCCGAGGCCCTGAAGCCGGCCGGCGACCAGCTGAAGGCCGCGGCCGGCGCCGCGGCGGTTTCCGCCCCCGAGCCCGCCAGGACTTTCGCGGCGGCCGAAGCCGACTGGCGCGCCGCCGCCGGCAAATATTCCAGCAAGGTCTTCACCCCTCCCCCGCAGCGCCGCCTGGACGTGCCCGGCAGCGAACTGGTGCTGCTGCAGGGCTTTCACTGGTACGCCGACGATTACTGGCAGCATCCCGCGGGCGGCTGGTGGGGCGTGCTGGCGCGCAAGGCCCCGGAGGTCGCCGCCGCCGGCTTCGACCTGGTCTGGTTCCCCCCGGTTTCGCTGGGCAGCTATTATCCTAAAGAGTGGTATAACCTGGACTCCCAGTGGGGAAAGAAAGAGGCCCTGCTCGAAGCCGTAAAGTCCATGCACAGGTCCGGCGTAAAAGTGCTGGCCGACATAGTCCTGAATCACCGCAACGGCAGCAGCAACTGGCTGGATTTCAAATCCCCCGACTGGCCCTCCAACGTTATCGTCAACGACGACGAAGTCTGGGCCCAGCCGGCCTACGCCGCCCTGCCGCGCGCCCTTTACGGCGACGAAGGCCAGGGCGACTTCGGCTGCAGGGACCTGGACCACCGCAACCCGGCCGTGCAGGAGGACAGCCGCGTGTTCCTGCGCTGGCTCAAGCACACCGTAGGCTTCGACGGCTGGCGCTACGACATGGTAAAAGGCTACGCCCCGTCCCATATCGAGGACTACAACAAGGCTTCCAGCCCCGTTTTCACCGTGGGGGAATACTACGACACCGACCGCCGGCAGATAACGGACTGGATAGACGGCACGGACTCCTCTTCCGGCAAGGCCAACGCCTCCACGGCCTTCGACTTCACCCAGCGCTACGCCCTGGTGGGCGCGGTGGAAAGCGAGCGCTACGAACTCCTCAACGACAACGGCCGCCCCTCCGGCGTGATCGGCTGGTGGCCCGCCAAGTCCGTCACCTACGTCGAGTCCCACGACACTTCCCCCCGCGACCCGAATTTCATACAGAACGCGACGCAGGAATACAGAACGCAGCGCCTGATGGGCTACGCCTACATCCTGACCCATCCCGGCATCCCCTGCGTGTTCTGGCCGCACTTCTTCGACTGGGGCCCCGCCTACCGCGACGCCATCACAAAGCTGCTGGCGGTGCGCAAAAGCGCGGGCGTAACCTCCACCAGCCCCATGCAGATACTGGCGGCCAGCAACGGCCTGTACGCGGCCACCATAGCCGGCAAGAACCGCCAGCTGGTGATGAAGCTGGGCCGCAACTGGGGCTGGAACCCGGGCGACGGCTGGACCCTGGAGGCCAGCGGCGAGCGCTACGCCGTGTGGAGCCGTTCCTCGAAATAGGCCGGACGCCGCAAAAAAAGAACCCGGGCTTTTCGGCCCGGGTTTTTTTTGCGCCGCCCTTGAACTAGGCGGGCTTGGTCCTGGAACTTATCAGCCTCTCCACTTCTTCCGGCGTAGGCGGCTCGATATTGCGGCACTTGGGAAAGCCCGAACAGGCCAGGAAGTAGCCGCGCGCGCTCTTGCGGAGCAGCATGGCGTTCTTATTGCACTTGGTGCAGATCTTCTCGGTCTTTATCGGCGCGAAGTAATCCTGCTTATTGCCTTCCTTGTCCAGCGGCACCTTGCCCTTGCACTTGGGAAAGCGCGAGCAGGACAGGTATTTGCCGAAGCGGCTTTCGCGCTGCACCATGGGGCTCAGGCAGAGCGGGCACTTCTCGTTGGTCTTGATCACGTTCGGACGGGACCTGGTCATGTCCTTTTCCGCCGTGGCCAGTTCGATGGCGAACGGGCCGTAGAAATCCTGCATGAATTTCACCCAGTCCATGGTGCCGTCGGCGATATCGTCCAGCCGGTCTTCGATGGAGGCCGTGTAGGAGATCTCCATGATGTCCTTGAAGAAGTCCTTGAGCTTCTCGGTCACCAGGGCGCCCAGCTCGGTGATCAGCAGCTTGCGGTCTTTCTCGCGGTTGATGTAGCCGCGGTCTATGACGTTCTTGATGATGACCGCATAAGTGGACGGGCGGCCGATGCCGTGCTTTTCCAGCGTCTTGATGATGCTGGCCTCGTTGTAGTTGGGCGGAGGGCTGGTTTTGTGCGCCTTGGTGGAAACGTCCTTGAGCGTGACGACGTCGCCTTCCTTTAGCGGGGGCAGGGCGGCCGAGCCTTCCTCGTCCTCGCCGGCCACTTCGTCTTCCTTCTCCTCCATGTAGATCTTCAGGTAGCCTTCGAACTTCACGGTGCGGCCGCTGGTGCGCAGCACGGCGCGGCTCTTTTCGTCGGAGAATTCGACGGAGAGCGAGTCGAAGATGGCTTCTTCCATCTGGCTGGCCATGAAGCGGCGCCAGATCAGGTCGTAAAGCTTGGCCTGGTCGGGGTTAAGGAACTTGGCCACTTCCTCGGGCCGCTTGTAGGCCGAGGTGGGGTGGATGGCCTCGTGGGCTTCCTGCGCGCCCTTTACCTTCTTAAGGTAGGTCGGCGGCTTGGCCGGGCAGAAGTCCTTGCCGTAGATCTCGGCGATGAACTTGGCCGCTTCCTTCTGCATGTCGGCGCTCACGTTGAAGGAGTCGGTACGCATGTAGGTGATAAGACCCGAGCGCTCCCCTTCCAGCTCCACGCCTTCGTAGAGGCTCTGCGCCACTTTCATGGTGCGGTCCGAGGAAAAGCCCAGCTTGTTATAGGCGTCCTGCTGCAGCGTGCTGGTGATAAAAGGCGGCTTGGGTTTCTGGCGCACCGCCTTGGCGTCCACCTTGGAAACCGTCAGTTTGGAGCCGCGCAGGTGCGTGCCGGCTTCCACCGTATCCTCTATTTTCTTGAAGACCGAGGTCTTGTAGCGGTAATCCTCGGCGAAAAGCTTCAGCAGGATGGTCTGCTCCACCGCGGCGCCTTCCCAGCGCACCAGCTTGGAGTCGAAATCCTTGGAGTCGCCCTTGGCCAGCCTGGTATAAACGGTGAAATAGTCCTCTTCCTTGAAGGCCGCTATCTCCTTGGCGCGCTCGGCTATCAGGCGCACCGTCACCGACTGCACGCGCCCCGCCGACAGGCCGCTCTTGATCTTGCTCCAGAGCAGCGGCGAAAGCTTGTAGCCCACTATGCGGTCTATGATGCGGCGGGACTGCTGCGCGTTCACCAGCGCCATATCCAGGTCCCGCGGGCTCTTCAGGGATTCCTCTATGGCGGTCTTGGTGATCTCGTGGAAGCTGATGCGCTTGAACGGCGCGTCGGTCTTTATCACTTCCCGCAAATGCCAGCTGATGGCCTCGCCTTCGCGGTCAGGGTCGGTGGCCAGGTAGACCACGTCCGCGTTCTTGGCTATGGAATTCAGGTCGGCTATGATCTTTTTGGCCCGCTCCACCAGCACGTACTTGGCGGCGAACTTATCCTTCACGTCCACGCCCAGTTCGTCCTTGGGCAGGTCGCGCACGTGGCCGAAGGAACTGCGCACGACAAAATCGGAGTCGAGGAAGCGGCTGATGGTCTTCTCTTTGGTGGGAGACTCTACAATGACCAGGTGCTTCATGCCGGCCTTCGCGGCCTTGGGTTTTTTCTCCACCGCGGGTTTAGGTGTTTTTTCAGCCATAACTTTAGGGGTCTTTTCAGCTTTAAGGGGTTTTTCAGCCATAATAGATATCTATAATATTATATTTTATCCTTATAAGGCAAAGAAGCGGGGCAAAAAGACCCCAAAAAGCCGCCCGGGACAGGTGAGAACGGGGGCCGCCGGGGAGCCTGACGGGCTTCTCCCCTCTTTTGCCGCCTTCGGAGGTTCTCCGGCTTGCCGTTGCGCTTTAAATCGCGCGGCAGTAGCGGCCGCCCCGGGACAGGACCAGGGAAGAAGTCTCCAGTTCGAACAGCGCCGCCGCGGCCCGCTGCACCTGCCACTCCAGCCGCAGCGTAACCTCGTCCGCGCTAAGTCCCCTCTCGTCCCCGGCAATGGCTTTATACGCCAGCAGCGCGTCAGGGGAAAGCTCCTTCAGCGCCGCGTCCGAGGGCCCCGCCGCCTGTTTCGGCGCCGCCAGCTTCAGCCCGAACAGCGCCTCCGGCGGAAAGCAGGAAATAATATCGTTGCCGCATTCCGCGGGATATGCGCCGTTCTTAATGAGAAAATTAGGCCCGCGGCCCACCGGGCAATCCACCTGCCCCGGTACGGCCAGCACCTCTCGCCCCTGGTCCAGCGCGAAGCGCGCGGTGATCAGCGCTCCGGACTCAAAACCGCCTTCCACCACCACCGTGGCCAGGGACAGCCCGGAAATTACGCGGTTGCGCCGCGGGAAATTGGCCGGCAGCGGCCCCTTGTCCAGCGGGAACTCTGAAATAAGCGCTCCGCCCGAATCCGTTATCTTCGCGGCCAGTTTCTTGTTCTCCTCCGGGTAGATACAGTTCAGGCCGGCGCCCAGGGCGGCCCAGGTCACGCCGCCCGCCTCCACGGCCGCCTGGTGCGCAGCGGTATCTATGCCTCTCGCCAGCCCGCTGGCTACGGCCACCCCGGCCTCCGCCAGCTCGCGCGCCAGGCGCCCGGCCGTGCGCAGGCCGTAGGGGGTGGCTTTACGCGTTCCCACTATACCGGCGGCAGGCAGCGGCTTCAGCTGGCCGCGGACATAAAGGACCAGCGGCGGATCATAGATCTTCTTCAGGAGTTCAGGATAACCCTCGTCGAGGGCCGTTAAAACGGCGATGCCGGCCCTGTTCGCGGCCAGCATCTCTTTTTCCGGGTTTGCCTCGGCCGTCTGCGCGGCCAGGCGCAGGGCGGTATCAAGCATCACCCCGCCTTCCGCGGCCAGCTCTGCCGGAGGTCTTTTTAAAAGCTCGGCCGCGCCCCCGTACAGCTCGATAAGGCGCAGCAGCCAGTCGCTCTTGTGACAGGCGAAAAAATTCAGCCGCACCCGGGCCAGTTTCTCTTCCCCGGCGTCTGCCCCCATAGACCCTCCCGACTACCGCTTCTTAACTACGTAACCTTTGGAAATAGAGGTGACCGAGTCTACGACCCTGGCCCTGACGTCGGAACCGTCAGTGCTCAGCACCTGCAGCGTACCGGCGGGCTGGATCTCGCGGCCCAGCTTTTTACCGTCCTTGCCGTAGGCGTCCGCTCCTATCAGGTAAACGGCCAGGTGATCTCCCGCTTTAACCAGCCCCGACCTGTCCATGGAGACGGTCACGATTTCCCCGCTTTCGGAGAGGCTGTCGTCCATGCTGTCGTTGTCGCCTTTTTCCTTGGCGGTGATAACGCCGTCCTCGCGCCAGTTGTCGGCCACCACCAGCACGGTCCATTCCTTCTGGTGTTTTGGCATGTCTTCGGAGAGATCGTTCCGGTCGAAAGCCCCGAGCAGCTCTCCCAGTTCCGCGCCGGCGGACTTGACCGGCCTGGCCTGCGCCGGGTCGCCGCCCGCGGGCTGGCTCACTTCGGTGCTTGAGAATTCCGCGTCCTTTACGGTCTCCCCCTCCCCTATTACGAAAGTTTTTTTCAGTTCCGGCCTGACCTCTTCCATTATAGCCGGGATGACCAGCTCCTCTTTTGGAAGGATCAGGTCGGGATTGGACACCACGCTCAGGTTGGCGTTGTAGATCCTTCCCCACTTAAAGGGATCCTGGTAATATTTTACCGAGAGGTCCCACAGCGTGTCGCCTTTAGTGACCGTGTGGGTCTTGGTTACGACAAAACCACCTGCGGGCCCGGGCTCAGGCGCGGGGACAGGCGTGGGCGGGGCCGTCTTTTTTTTGACCGCCGGAGCTTTCTTTGCCGCCGGGGCTTTCTTTGCTGCCGGGGCGGCCGCGGGCCTGGCGGCGGGCGCCGGTTTGGGCGCGGCGGGTTTAACGGCGGGCGCCGGCTTATCCTCGGAAGGCAATATGATCTGCGCCGCCTCCTTGACGGGAGCGGACACGGCCTTTTCAGGCGCGGGCGCCGGAGCGGCCTCGAGCAGTTTGACCTGCTGCGCTCCTGCCCAGCCGGCCAGGGCCAGTATAATAACCGCAAAGTTAAACTTCCTCATATAAGCCTCCAATACCCGCTTATGCCGCGAAGCGGCCGTGAATTTCAAATCCCGGCGGTCAGTTCCGCCGCCTTGTCCAACATCCTGTACTGAACCGCCTCTATAACGTGCTCCCGCTTTATCGCGGCCGCGCCTTCCAGGTCCGCTATGGTCCTGGAGATCTTAAGGATCTTGTCCAGGGAACGGGCGGAGAAGCCGAGCTTATTCATGGCAGTCTCAAGCACGGCCGAGGCCCCCTCGGGCAGGGCGCAATGCCTGCGCAGTTCGGCGCCCGCCATGAAGGCGTTGGCCCGGGTTTCCCCGCTGAATCTTTTGCGCTGGATCTCTATGGCCTTCAGCACGCGGCCGGCTATCACCGCCGACGGTTCGCCTTTGGGCAGGGCTTCCCAGTCGGCGAATTTAACGGCCGATAACTGCACATGCAGGTCGATACGGTCCAGGATGGGCCCGGAAACCTTGGCGCGGTACTTGTGCACCTGCAGCGGCGTGCAGGCGCATTCGCGCGTGGGATGCCCCAGGTAGCCGCAGGGGCAGGGGTTCATGGCGGCCACCATAAGGAAACGCGCCGGGTAAGCCACGCTCTCCTTCACCCGGGAAACGGTGACGCGCCAGGCCTCCAGCGGCTCGCGCAGCGCCTCGATGGCGGGGCGCGAGAACTCCGGGAACTCGTCCAGGAAAAGTACCCCGTTATGCGCCAGCGACACCTCTCCCGGCCGGGGACTGGAGCCGCCGCCTATCAGGGCGGCGTCCGAAATAGTATGGTGCGGCTCCCTGAAAGGGCGTTCGCGTACGAGCCGGCCGGTCAGGCCCAGGCCGCTGACGGAGTAAAGCTTGGTGGTTTCCAGGGACTCGTCGAAAGTCATCGGCGGGAGCAGCGCGCCGAACCGGCGCGCCAGCATGCTCTTGCCGGCGCCGGGCGGGCCGACCATGATGACGTTATGGAAACCTGCCGCGGCTATTTCCAGGGCGCGCTTGGCGAAGGCCTGGCCCTTTACTTCGGAAAAATCAGGGGCGCAGGCGGAAACGGGCTTCTGGTCCGGGGCCGGCAGGCAGGGGTTAAGTTCCAGCTCGCCCGTCAGCCAGGCCGCGGCTTCCTTCAGGGTGGAGGCGGCCAGGCAGGTCACGCCGGAAACGGCGGCCTCGGCCGAATTGCCGAAAGGGACTATGGCGGTTTTGCCCGACCCCTTGAGCGCCAGCAGCATGGGCAGCACGCCCGCCACCGGGCGGATGGCGCCGTCCAGCGCCAGTTCGCCGATAAAGAAAGTATCGGCCAGGCGCGCGGGCGGTTTCTTGCCGAGCTTGCCCGAAGCCCCCAGCACGCCCAGCGCTATCGGCAGGTCGAAATGGGTGCCGGCCTTTTTTATTTCGGCCGGCGCGAGGTTCACCGTTATCCGTTTGGAAGGGAACTCGTACCCGGAATTGCGCACGGCGGCCACTACGCGGTCCTTCGCCTCTTTTACGGCGGCGTCGGGCAGGCCGACCACGGTATAGGCGGGCAGGCCCGGGGCTATGTAAACCTCGGCGCTGACCTCCCTGCCGTCTATACCCTTAAGGCATAATGTGCGCAGCTTCGATAACATAGAACTGGTCCGGTTATTTGGCCAGGCGGCAGATGTCGCCGGTCTTGGCCGACGCGCCGGTGGACTTCGTGAACTGCGCCTTGGCGCAGTCGCCGGACTCGCCGCAGGGGCCGGTAACCTCGGCGCGGCCCAGGTACTCTTCCACGTGGCCTATCACCAGGTTGGAGCGCGGGTCGCGGATCTCCGAGCCCTGCCTGAAGCAGTCGAGCTCCATCCCCTCGTTCACGCCGGAATCCGGGCCGGCGTTCAGGTAAAGCTGGTCCTGGGCCGAAGCCGCCACCATGCACGACCAGGGTTTTTTATTGAGCTGGCTGGCGATGTTGGTGACGAACTGCACCAGCGAAGCGCGCAGGGCCTCGCCCTCCAGCGTTTCGTCATAGCCGCCCTTGGTGCCCATGCCCAGGAAAGACGCCTTGCTGGACTTGGCCATGCCCTTGCCCGAGTCCGCCAGTATCACCTGGCCGCTCTGCACGTCCACCAGCCTTATGTCCACGGTCACGTCGGCGACCTGGCGCTTCGACTGCGTGATCAGGTAGTCGGAGCCCTCTTTCTTAACGCCGAACTGGGACACCGTGCCGACCACTATGGCCTCCAGGCCCATTACCTGGCCTATCCTGGCGACGGTAGCCGGGTCGGTCATGCCCTGGGCCTGGAATTTCTGTTCTTCCATGATCTTGCCGAGCCGGTCGCGTTCCACCACTATGAACTTGCCGGACTTGACCAGTTCGGTGACAAGGATGTCGGAGGCGGCGCCGCCCAGGCGCCCCTGGCCGTAGGCGGATTTATTGTCGAATTCCACCACGCCGATGCGGCGCTTCGGGCCGGTATATTTGGACTTGACCTTCTCGGTCTTGTCCACGCTCAGCGCCTGCTGCGTCTTCACGGTCTTGGAAGGCGAGCAAGCCCCCAGCAGCAGGGCGGCAGCGGCTAAAAGTTTAAGTTTTTTCATTTTATCCTCCGGTTCTCTTAAGACTGCGGATCTTACCTGCGCGGCAGGCTGTCCAGGGCTTTCCAGGCCGCCTTGTCGGCCTCTTTTTTCAGAGGCGTCTTCAGAATATTCTGCACCAGTTTCACCGCCAGCTGCTCCACGAACGCGGCCTTCGCCTCGTCCTTATCGAAGAAGATCTTTATGTCCTTGCCCGAGCCGGACCCCTCGTACAGGGTTTCCCCCGTGGCGGCCGAAACCACCTTGACGCGCAGCGCCACCGACTTGCGCACGACGAACCCGAGGTTCTGAAAAGTAAAATCCTCGACGTCACCGTAGCAGAGCAGGTCGACGCCCAGCGCCCGCCCCAGCTCCTCCGGCTTGAACGCGGGCAGCTGCCCCCCCTCGGAAACGCCCAGCGCGGAGAGTTTCGCGTCCACCTCGTCCGCGGGCAGGGCCGGATAACCCCTCTTCTCGAAATTTTCGGCGGCCAGTTTGCGCATCACGTCCGGGGCCCCGACGTCGGTGCTCTGGTTGTCGAAGGGCAGCACCGCCACGCGCGGGTCGGCGGCCGTGCGCAGCGCGGGGGCGACCAGGTACGCGGCCTTGCCGGCGCACGCGGCCGCTATCCCCAGTAAAACCGCAGATACGGCAAGTCGCAAGCGCATTAATTACCCCTGCCGAAGAACGCGGCTTAAGCCGCCCGGCCCGTTAATTCTGCAAAAACACTTCCCTGCTCTTGACCCTCAGGGAGAAAGCGACTTCCTGCGCGCCGGTGCCTTCCAGTTCCAGCCCCAGCGAATCGCCGCGCAGCACGGAACTGGCGAGCTCCTGCGGGTCGGGGCGGAGCGGCACCACCTGGAACAGCGCCGTTCCCGAAGCGTAGCTATCCAGCCGCATGCTCTTCGCGTCGAGCTTCAGCAGTTGGGCTTTCAGTTTTTCAAGGGATTCCAGGCTTTCAACGCCGTAGAATTTCAGCGTAATAGCGGCGTCAGGCTTGACCAGGCGCTCGGCGCGGGCGGCCGTCTCCTGCGCCAGCAGTTCGCCGGCCGCGGACAGCGCTTTTGAGAAAGAGCCGGCCTCGGTGGAATCCATGCCGTTCGCCTGGCTGGAAAGGTCCAGCAAAAGTTTGCCCGAAGCGGCGTCGTAAACTTTCACAAAAGCTTCGGCCTTGGAGGGATAGAAGCCCGTATTTATCCCCGCCCCCGAAGCGGAGGCGGCGGCTGAAGCGGCCAGCAGCAGGTCGGCCCCAGAAGCGGAGGCCGCCTGCAGCAGGGCGGCCTCGCCCCCGGCCGCGACGGCGGGATCCGCGGCGAAAGGAAACTCCTCGATGATCACCGCCGAGCGCTTTAAAAAAGCCTCTTTGAAAGCGGAGGCGAAAGCGGGGGCGGCGGCGCCGCGCTGCACAAAGGCCGCGCGCGGCCCGGCCGCGGCGGGCCCGGAAAGGTTAAGCGTGCGCAGTTCCGAGGCTATCCTTCCCTGGTAGATCCAGGTCTTCATGCGTACGCGGTAGTAGGAGCCGTCCTGCCCCTCGGACATTATTTCATACCGGGCCACGTAAGGCTGCGGAGTTTTCAGCAGGCTGTTTTCCAGGACCGAGGATTTTTCCACGCGGGCCTCGTCGTTAAGGTAGAGGGCCGCCACGCGGCTGACCGCGCTGCGCTCGGCGTCCAGCACGGCGCAGGCCCGGGAAGCGGCCAGGTCGCGGGAATTGAGCGCGCAAACGCCCTCCGCCGTCAGCAGTTCGGGCGCGGACTTGAAGGAACCCGGGGCCGGCGCGTGAGCGCAGGCGCCCAGCAGAAATACGGCGGCTACAGAGACAGTGAACTTGGCAGGTTTCATGCAATTCCCCTATTTACTCTTGGATATCGGCAGGGCGAAGCAGAACCTGGAACCTTTTCCCGGCTTGGATTCGACCCAGATCTTGCCGCCGTGCTTTTCCACCACAGACCTCGAGATAGCGAGCCCCAGGCCGGTACCGGGCACCTGGTTCGCGCTGGACTTCCCGCGGTAAAATTTATCGAAGACCATCTTCTGCTCTTCCGGCGGTATGCCGGGGCCGTTGTCTTCCACGCAAATGACCACGGCTTCGCCCTTGTCCGTCCCGCTTATGTTGACCTTCGCCCCTTCGCCGGCGTACTTGATGGCGTTTATCAGCAGGTTGTCTATGACCTGGGTTATCCAGCGGGCGTCGGCCTGCACATGAGGCAGGTCCTTGGCCACGGCGCCGTCCAGCGACACTTTCCGCTCGCGCGCTTTGAGCTGCATGGTGGAAACCGAGGAACGCACCAGCTCCACCAGGTCCACTTTCTGGAATTCCATCTCCACTTTCCCGTTGAGGCGCGACAGGTCTAAAAGGTTGGAGATCAGGTGCGTAAGGCGGTTCACGGACTGGTCCGTGACGGTAAGGAAATTAAGCTGCTGCTCGTTGAGGGGGCCGACCTCTCCGCTCAGGATCACCGACACGAAGCCCTTTATGGTGGTCAGCGGGGTTTTCAGCTCGTGGCTGACGGTGGCGAGGAATTCGTCCTTGAGCTTATTTAGCTGCGCCAGCTCCTGCGCGGTCTTCGAAAGGTTCTCGTAAAGCGTGACCATCTCTATGATGATGGCCAGCTCGTCGGCGATTATGGTGAGGAACTCCAACTGGTCCGGGGTGAAGAAATCGGGACGGCGGCTGCCCACGCGCATCACGCCGATGATCCGGTCGTGCAGGCAGATGGGCACGATCATCAAAGAATGGATCTCCCAAAGCTTGGCGTAGCGGGCGACCACGTCCGGATCGTTCTGCGCGTCCGCGGTAATGAAGGGTTTGCGGCCCAGGAAGGTGCGCACCGAGGCCGAGGCGTGGTTGCTGACCGGGATGCTGTAGAGCATGCGCTCGGAATCCGGGATGCCGTAGGAGCCCGGGCTGACCACCAGCTCGCCTTTAGCCTCGTCGAAAAGCAGGCAGGCCACCACGTCGGCTTCCACCATCTTGGCCACGATATTGAGGATGGCCGAACAGCCGTTCTGGGAATCGCCTCCGGGGCCCGTCACCTTCGTGACCACCTCGTAAAGCGCCTTGCGCTCGCGGGCCCGCTGTATAAGGCGGGAGCCCGCCACGTCCAGCTCCTTGACCACCGCGCTGACTTCGCTCTTAAGGTTGTCGGTCTCTTTTTTGAGCGCGAACACCTTGTCTGAAACTTTGGAGATGGAGGAAAGCTGGGACGCAACGAAACGCAGGTAAGGCTGGGCCGCGTCGAAAGAGGCCGGCGAATGCGCGCCGAACACTATCAGGCGCTCCGGCGCTCCGCCGGCCGGCCGGAAAGGGCACATCAGCGCCGCCTTGATGTCGAAAACCGAGAACAGCTCCGCCACGCCCTGGTAATCCCCGGCGCGGACGTCGTCGAAGCGCAGCAGTTCCCCTTCCGAGGAACTGCGGTCGAAGGCGCTCCACTTGTAGGCGGTCAGCAGTTTAGGTTCGACCTTGAAATGCTTGAGGTAGTTTACCAGCTTCCACTGCCCCTGGCCTTTTTCAAAAAGCAGCATGGAGCTGTCCGGGAAAACCTTGTGCAGTTTTATCAGGTAGTAGTTGGTGATGTCGCCGTAATGCTCCGGCTGCTCCGGGGCGTAAGCGCGCTCCATCGTTTCCCGGGTAAAGGAGGTGAAATCGGAGAAATCCTTCTGCGCGCAGAGCAGGCGGCTCTCTATGGGCAGCACTTCCCGGAACTTAAGGTACCAGTAGGCCCCGAAAGCCCCGGTCGCGCCCAGGACGCCGGCCCCTATTAATTCGTTAACCATTCATCAGACCAGGTCCATGAGGATTTTGGCGTAGGCCGACTTTGACTTCAGCTTTTCCAAAGGCAGCCAGGCCCCTTTTACCAGGAAACTGTCCATTATCTTGAAGGCTATATGGCGGAACTCCGCCTGCTGCGCCCCGAGGGCTGAAGTAGGCTGCGGCCCGAGAATTATGGCGCCGTTGACTTTGCGCTCGCTGGCGTAATTGCCGATCTTGAAGGGTATGCCATAAAGCTCGTCGGAGTTGTATTCTTCCAGGAAAACCTGGCTCCAATCGGTATTGAGGCCCAGTTCCTTGGCGCGCTCGTGCAGGGAATACAGCGCGTACTCCGCCTCCCGGCGCAACCCCTTGGGGTAGAAGATCCCCCACTTGAACCAGGTGTCTTTTTCAGTCGGCTGCCAGGCCGAAGCCTGGCGCGCGTCGTCTTCGGTAAGCCCCCCGGGCATAGGCGTTTCCCCGAGGCCAAGCAGCATTTCGAGCAGTTGAGCGTGCGTGACGCTGTTCATGGAATTCACCAGGAACTTCTCGAGCTTTTTCATATCCTCGAGCGTCTTCACCACGTCGCCGAAAGGCATCATGCCGCTGGCGAAAACCGCGTTTATTTCCTCGTCCGCCAGCTTGACCTCCAGGCCCTGCAGCAGCTGCGTTATGATGGATTTGTAGGCCTGAGCGTTAGGCATCTTAAGGTCCACCATCCAGCCCTGCGTGAACTGGAAACCGACGGCGTCCTCCAGCCCGGACAGCGACTTCGGCGGAAAAAGGGAGGTCACTACTATCTGCTTGTTCTGCGCCACGAAGTCGTTAAGCCACTTGGACAGGTATTTCTTGTTGGCTTCGGAAACCATCAGCAGGTGCACGTCGTCGATTATCAGCGCCTTCACCTTGGAGAGGATCTCCTCGATCCGGCCCAGCCCGCCGTCCTTGAGGGCGAGCTCTATGCCCTTTGAGAACTTTATCCCGTCGGTGACGAAGATATTGCTCTGCCCGATGGAGGCGGAAAGCCCGTAGGAAATGGAATTGACGAAATGGGTCTTGCCGGTGCCCGGCGAGCCGAAGACCAGCAGCGGGTTGTAGATCACCCCGGGATTTTCCACCACCGCCATGGCGGCGGCATGCGCGAAGCGGTTGTGAGAACCGGCTATCAGCGTCTGGAAGCTGTAGGTCGGAATAAGCGGCAGTTCCATGGACCACTTCGCCTTTATCCTGCCCGAAACTCCGGACGGGGCCGCGGCCGGGGCCGCCGCGGGAGCGGGGGCGGCGGCGGGGACCTCTTCTTCCTTCCTGGCCCTGGCCGCGATAGAGGGGACGCTCATCCCGGGCGGCCTCGTGACCTGGGGCGCGGGAGCGGGCTGCTGTACCGGGGCGGGCTGCGGCGCCGGGGCCGGAGCCGCTTTAATTTCCGGCGCGGGCGCCGGCTTAGGCTGCTGCACGGGCGCCGGCTGCGCCTTGGGCGCGGGCTGGGACTCGGCTTTAAGAGTGGGTTTGGGCGTATCGAAAGGCGCCGGCTCTCCGCCGAAAGAATCGGCTTCGGCCGCGGCCGGGGAACTAAGTTCCGCCGCCACGGACTTCAGCTTCTTCATCGTGTCCATCTCGAGTTTGGACAGGTAAATTATGAAGTTAAACTCACCCGTAGTTTTTTCGGGGCGGGAACAAAGGCTGCCCAGGTTCTTGACTATGAGAAAGATGTCTTTCATCTCCCCCTTGATCAGGAGCTTATGCCGGCCAGGATTATTTTCGCTCGGCGCCGGGGCCACGTCCCACTTTTTTATCATAGTTGTTACCGGAGGATAAGCTCCGTTACCAGGTCCAACGCCGAGGAATGGCTGAAACCGGCCGAGTCATAATGCCGGAAAAATCCGCCCGAGCCGCTGAACGCGGTTTCGATCTCGTAGAGTTTCTCCTGCGGGATAGCCCCTACGCAGACCAGGCCCTGCCCGCCGGCGTCGGTAACGGTCTGCAGGATATAGTTGGCGTTCATCTCGGGGTCGCATTCGCGCACGGAAGCGCGCTTTACGAACATAGGCTTGGCGGCGGACTTCAGGCAGATGGAATCCAGCTCGGCCAGCACCGTGGCGCACAGAGCTTTGTCTTCGGAGGCGTAAAAGAAGCACACCGATCTCACCCGCTCCGCGGGAATGCCCTCGGGCACGGGCCTTTCGGCCAGCCCGGCCAGGTCCCCGGCCTGGGAGCGGGAAGTAACGCCGGGACCGGCGCCCGCCTCAAAAATAACGGTCTTATCTTCTTCGCCGGAGCCGCCGGCAGGCGGCGGCATGACGAGCGTCTCGTCCCCGGAAGCGGCGGAGCCGGAAATGGCCGCGCTGGCGGGTTCCAGCACCAGGCCGGGTTCCCTGGGGCTTACGGACAAGGTTTCCTCGGCTTTGTCGGCGGGGAGGGGCTCGGGCTGTACGGCCGCAGGCTGCGCTTCAGGCTGGCTGCCGATGGAAAGTTCTATGCCGGCGGCGGGGGCGGCGTTGACCGCGCTGGACGGTTCCAGCTGCAGCGTTTCGGCGGCTTCGGGCGCGGCCTGGGTTTCGGGCTCCAGGGTAAGGCCCTCGAAGCCGGCTTCCGGTTTTGAGGCGGGCTCAAGCACGAGGCCTTCCGGCTCCCCGGCGGGAGTTTGGGCGGCTTCGGGCGCGGCCTGGGTTTCGGGTTCCAGGGTAAGGCCCTCGAAGCCGGTTTCCGGTTTTGAGGCGGGCTCGAGCACCAGGCCTTCCGGCTCCCCGGCGGGAGTTTGGGCGGCTTCGGGCGCGGCCTGGGTTTCGGGCTCTATGGTAAGGCCCTCGAAGCCGGTTTCCGGTTTTGAGGCAGGCTCGAGTACGAGGCCTTCCGGCTCCTGCTGAATTTCAGGTTTTTGTTCTTCCGGCTTGTTCTCCATCGCTTCCCCCTGCGGCGCCGCCGCGTTCAGCTGTTTTTCAAAATCAGCCAGCTCGTTCATGGACGGTTCCGCCTTGTCCGGTTCAGGCTGGGACATGGGATCCGAGGCCGGCTCCAGCGAGGCCTCCGGGCCCGTCAGGTCCTTGATATCCCCTTCGGAAAGCTGCATCAGGGCGTCTATGTCGGGAACGCCGAAATCCCTGGTGCTTTCATACGCGTGAGCGGCGGACAGGCCGGCCACCGGCTTCTCCGGTTCGGGCTGCGCGTCTGCCGGCGTTTCCGGCTCGATCGCGGGGAAACCCTCCGCGTCTTCCGCAAACCCCGGCTCCGGCTTCTGGTCGGCCGCAGGGGTGAATTCGGCTATCGTGGGAACGGGCTGCTCCGCTGCGGCAGGTTCCGCGGCGGGCTGTTCGGCGTTCTGCGCCTGCGCGTCTTCACCGAACATAAAATCTCCAAGGCTTTGCGGCACCAGTTTTTCAGGTTCGGGGGCCTGGGCGCCCTCGGGCAGCCTGGAAAAAGCTTCTATGATCATCGTTTTGTCGCCGGCGTCCTGCGCGGGTTCGACGGGCTTTTCCTCCGGCGCCGCGGCGCCTTCGGGCAGGCCGGAAAAAGCTTCGAGAATAATAGTTTTATCCGCGTCCGGGGAGGCGGGGGTGTCTTTTTTAACCGGTTCCGGCTCCGGGGCGGGCACAGGTTCCGGCTTTACGAACTCAACCGGTTTTATCTCCGGCATTTTAATGCCGTCAAGAATGGACGGCATCTTGTTCAGGAGCCCGTTAAGGTCCGAAAGTATTTCGTCTATCGATTCTTTCTTTTTTCCGTCTTTGCTGTCCATATAACCGCCCCCGTGCCGCTATAAATATATATACGCGTGTTACTTTTTAATTATAGCAAGTTGTTTGCGGAAAATTAACGCCCTTTTTGCCCGCTCCGCCAGGTCGGGGTCCCCCCCGCCGGCCACGCTGCCCAGGAAAGCCGGAGTTTCGGGCGCCGAAGAATAGGACAGGCAGTCCAGCGCCTCCGCTTTCAGGTCCGGATCGGGGCCTCCTGCCGCGGTTAAAAGGTGTTTATACCCCTCCTCACGGCCAAGACGGGCCAGCGAACAGGCGGCGTAAAGCCTGGCCCTGGAGGAAGGGTCGTATTGCAGGGTCTTGAGCATCTCCCCGCTGAAATCTTCTATGCCGGACATCGATGCCAGGAAGAAACCCGCGCCCGTCAGTTCCGCGTCGCCGGAGGCCAGCAGGCCCGCGGCGGCTTCGCGCAGCTCTTCCAGGCGGCCAAAGAGCGGGAACCCGAAAGCGGCGGCCAGCCCGAGCTCCAGCGCGGCCTGCCTGCGGGCGGCGGCGCCGCCCGCAGAAGTCGCCTGGAGCAGCGCGTCGAACCAAAGTTTCGCGTCCGCGGGGTCCTCTTCCGGGCGGACCCAGCCTCCTATCAGTTTGGCGGCGGCGCAGGCCACCCGCTCGTCGCGGCTGTTCAGCAGGGGCAGCACTTTCATTTTGTCCTCGCGCGGCAGAAAACGGAGCCTGCTCATTTCGTCCAGGGAAAAAAGCACTCCTTCGTAGCTGAAAGAAGCTTCGTCGGAGAACTCGGTCTCCCCGGAGGCGGACCGGGGCGGCTTTTCGGCCAATTTCCCCGTCACAATGAAAGCGGCGCCGCAGATCAGCAGCAGCAAGCCGGCGAGCAGCATCAGTCTGGATTCTTTTTCCGGCTGGCGCTCCGGCCTTACCGGCACGACCGAGACGTCGCGGCCGCAGACCGCGCAGTTGAGCGCGGCGTCAGGGTTGCCGTAGCCGCAGCCGGGGCAGGGTTTCATCAGGGCGCCCCGACCACCTCGGCCAGGCAGGCGCCGGCCCTGGCGGCGGTAACGCGGCAGCGCAGCAGGCCGCCCGTCTTAAGGGGCCCGGCAAGGTCCAGGTTGACGAAATTGGAGGCCAGGGCCAGCGCCCGGCCGTCCTTGTTCTTGAGGACGAGGGCCACCGTTTCACGACCCAGCATGGCGGCGGCGTAAGCGGCGCGCAGTTCCCCGTCCAGGGCGCGCAGAGCGGCGGACCGGGCGGAAACCGTTTTCGGGGGCAGGGGGATGAGCGCGGCGGCTGCGGTGCCGGGCCGGGCGGAAAAGCTGAAGACGTGCAGCCCGGAAAGGCCGCAGCCCTTCACGAACGCCAGGGCGGCGGAGAAATCCTCCGCCGTTTCCGCGGGATAGCCGGCGATGATGTCGGCGTAGATGCCGACGCCCGGAAAAATGGAACGGAGCTCTTCCACTTTGGCTTTATACTGCGCCGCGGTGTAAAGCCGGCCCATGGCTTTAAGAACGGGGTCGGCCCCGGCCTGCAGGGGCAGGTGGAAGTAATCGCAGAACCTGGGGCCGGCGGCTTTCAGCACTTTAAGGAGTTCCGGGGTAAGTTCTTCTGACTCTACGGAAGAGAACCTCAGCCGGAAATTACCGTCCAGCGCGAAGAGGCGCCGCATAAGCTCCGCCAGGTTGGCGCCGGTCTCTTTGCAGCGGTAGATGCCCAGGCGGGTGCCGCAGAGGACTATTTCGGCGAAGCCGGCCTCCACGAGCTTTTTCACTTCGGAGACGGCGGCCTCCAGCGGCTTTGATTTAAGTTCGCTGCGGGCCAGGTTCACCAGGCAGTAGGCGCATTTAAGGTTGCAGCCGTCCTGCACTTTTATGAAGGCCCGGGCTTTGCCGTGCGACTTTGTAACGGAAAAAAAATCCGCGGAGGCGGCGGTACCGCAGAAAACGGCGGGGATGCTCTCTTTTTCTTTATTGGCGAACAGCGTGGCGCCGGGGGCGGCGGCCAGTATCTTCGCGGGGTCGAGCGTCGCCAGGCAGCCGGTCACGGCTATAGCGGCCCCGGGGTTGGCGGCGGCCGTCTTTTTAAGGAAGGCGACGCAATCCCGGTCCGCCTTGGCGGTAACGGAGCAGGTATTCACCACGACGAGGTCCGCCTCTTCGGGCGTCTCGGCACAGCTGTGTCCCAGCTCAGCGAACTTCTCGCGGAGACTCTCCGTCTCCACCTGGTTCACCCGGCATCCCACGGTCTTAAAATAAACTTTCACCCCTACATTTTACAATTTAAGCGGGCCGTCGTTTTGCGCAAACGTACCACGAGACGCCGGTCGGGGCGTCAAGGGGGCCGGAACGCAAAAACAGCGTCGCGCACACCGTGCGCGCGCTTCCGGCTCTCGCCCTCCGCGCTTACGCAAGCGTCGGGCTCCGAGACGGTTTTGCTAACCCGGCCCCCTCGCCGCCCCTAAGCGCAAAACGGGACTGATTATTTTTTAGGTGCGGTCTGGATGAGGACGCCGGTTTTTTTTATTTCTTTGCGGAAGCTGGGGCCGGTGGCGGCCCAGCAGATGGATTCCACGCGGAAAGGGAAGGAGGCGGCCTTGAAGGCGGCTTCCAGTTTTTCGAGCCGGGCCGCCGAAAGCGGCTTGTCCGACATCACCACGATATCCAGGTACGAGAACTTCTTGGCCGAGGCGCCGGCCCGCGCGCCGTAGACCATCACGTCGAATTCAGGCACGTTGGACGCGAGGATGCCCTTCACTTTCTTTAAAAAGATAGGTTTCAGGTCTATCATAGAGCCGTTATTTTTTAGGGGTGCTTTGGATGAAGACGCCGGTCTTCTTGATCTCTTTGCGGAAACTGGCGCCCGTGGCGGCCCAGTCTATGGTCTCGACCCGGAAAGGAAAACCGGCCGCGGTAAATTCGGCGGAAAGCTTTTCAAGGCGCGTGGCCACCAGGGGCTTGTCCGACATCACCGCTATATCGAGATAGGAGTATTTCTTCGCCGTGCCGTCCGCGCGCGAGCCGTAAACCATAACGTCGTATTCCGGCACGTTGCCGGCCAGGATATTTTTAACTTTTCTGAGAAAAATAGGTTTCAGATCTATCATAAACGCGTACCTGCCTTATAAACCCCTACCTATCTTCTACCAAATGCCCGCCCCCTTAGCAAGACAAACTTCCCTCAAATTTCCCGGCAGCCGCGCGTCGCCGGCCGCCGTGAGGCATTCTGCGACCTTAACGAAAATCAAACCGCGAAAGCCGGTTTTTATGGTATATTTTCCTCAAGGTTAGATTAGGGGAGCGTCTATGCATAAGATATTAGTGGTAGAGGACGAGACTTCCGTCCTGCAGATCCTGAAAAAAGCGCTGGAATCGCAGGGTTATATGGTCATAACCGCCGACACCGGCGAAACGGCCATGAACTGGATAAAAGAAGTGAGCCTGGACCTCGCTATCATAGACCTGGGGCTCCCGGATATAAACGGCGTAGAAGTCTGCCGGGCCATCAAAGGCAATCCCCGCACCCGCTCCACCCCCGTAATAATACTTACCGGCAACACCACCAACGACGCCAGGATAGAGAGCAACCTCGGCGCCAGCGCCGAGCTTTTCCTGAACAAACCCATCTCGATAGCCGAGCTCAGGCGCGCCGTCACCCAAATATTGGAAAAAGCGGATAAAGAGAAAATGCTGCTGCGCGCCACCTTCAAAAGGCTCGCGGGCACCAATAAAACTACGGGGATCCCTAATACTTAACCCAGCCGGGTAAGCAGGGCGGAAGTGGCGGCCAGGCAGGCCGATTCCGCCCTCAGGGTATATAAGCCGAGGTTCATCATTACGGCGCCCTTGTCGCGCGCGAAAGCCAGCTCGCCTTTCGTAAAGCCGCCCTCCGGCCCCACAAAAAGCTTCAGTTCCGTTTTGCCTTCAAGCCCTTTTACGGCCTCGTCCGGGGCCGGCCCTTCGGCCGTGGAAAAGACCGAAACCCCGCCCGCCAGCAGCAGGTCGTCGAGCTTCTCCGGCTTTCTCACCGCCGGCAGCAGCCCGCGGCCGCACTGCTTTGCGGCGGCCAGCACCACCTGGTTCAGGCGGCCGGCCCTGCGCTCCCAGTCGCTGAACAGGTCGAACTGCACCCGGGACGCCATCACCGGCTGGAACACGTCCACCCCGGCCTCCGTGCAGTGTTCAAGGATCTCTTCCAGCGCCGGCTTGGCCACCACGGCGAAACAAAGCGTGATCCTGGTCTTGTATGCCGGGCTCGGCAGCTTCTCCCCGACGGAACCGCTCACGGCGTCCCCGGAGACGGTTTTGATGACGGCGCGGTAGCGGTTGCCTTTGCCGTCGAAGATCTCTATTTCGTCCCCCGCGCGGGCGCGGGCCGCGCGCGCGATATGGGCGGATTCCTCCGGCCCGGCGAAGAATTCGCCGCCGCGCAGGTTTTCAGCAGGGATGAAATATTGCGGCATCGGTCAGGCTAGCCCAGGATCTTCTTAAAAAAGCTCTTGTCCTTCCCGTCCGGGGCGGGGACTTCATGCCCGGCCAGTCGGGAAAGTTCCTCGAACAGTTCGCGCTGCCGGGGCGTGAGGTCGTGCGGGACCTCCAGTTTTATCTTTACGAGCAGGTCGCCCCTGGGCCTCCCGCCGGGGCCGGGCATCCCCTGGTCGTGCACGCGGAACACCTTGCCGTGCTGGGTGCCCTGCGGAACGCGGATCTTCACGCGGCCGCCTTCTATTACCGGCACTTCGGTCTCTCCCCCCAGCGCCGCCTGCCAGACGGCCACGGGGCATTCATAAGTAAGGTCGCGGCCCTGCCGCTCGAAATGCGCGTGGTGCTTAAGGCGGACCTGTATGTAAAGGTCCCCGGAGTCCCCGCCCTTCAGGCCGGCGTCGCCGCCGCCCGAAACGCGCAGCACCGCGCCTTCTTCCACGCCCGCCGGGATCTTGACGTTGATGGAGGCGCTCTTCTTCTGGCGGCCCGCGCCGCCGCAGGCCTTGCACGGGCTGGAGATCACCTCGCCCTGGCCGCCGCAGTCGGGGCAGGCCTGGCTGAAAGAGAAAAAGCCCTGGGAGTACTGGACCCGGCCGGCGCCGTGGCAGGTAGGGCATTTTTTAATGCCCGTTTTGCCGCGCGCCCCGGTCCCTTCGCACTCCTGGCAGACTTCGGTACGGTCGAAATTCACCGGAACCTTGACCCCGGAAAAAGCCTCCTCCAGCGTAATTTCCGCCTCGTACTTCAGGTCGGCGCCGCGCCGGGAGCGGGGCCTGCCGCGGCCGCCGCCCTGCCCCTGCGTGAACAGGTTCTCGAAAAGATCGCCGAACATGTCGCCCAGGTCCGCACCGCCCTGGAAACCGCCGAAACCGCCGCGCCCGCCGCCGGCGCCGGCTTTCAGCCCTTCCGCGCCGTACTGGTCGTAGACCTGGCGTTTCTCGGGGGTGGAGAGCACCTCGTAAGCCTCGTTGATTTCCTTAAAGGCCGACTCGGACTCGTTGTTGCCCGGGTTGCGGTCCGGATGATGCTTCATCGCCAGTTTTCTGTAGGCGGTCTTTATCTCGTCGGGGCCGGCGTTGCGGGCTACGCCCAGGGTGCGGTAATAATCGTTTGATGCCATAAAGGTTTGAGTGTGCCGGCGCTAAATAGCGCGGAGCGTAAGAGTATTTTAGCTTTTATTAAGCCTTAACGCTCTAACGCCCCACGCTCCCGGGAACTTCGCTATTTTTTGTTATCGTCCACGACTTCCGCGTCCACGACGTCATCCTTGCCGCCCGGGGCCGCTTTGGCGCCTTCGGGCGCGGGACCGGCGCCGCCGGGGGCGGCTTTGGCCTGGGAAGCTTTATACACGGCTTCCCCCAGCTTCTGGGAGACCTGTATCAGGTTCTCCTTGGCCTTCTTCACCTTGTCCATGTCGTCGCCTTTAATGGCTTCCTTCATTTCGTTGATGGCGCGGTCCACGGCCAGGCGTTCGTCCTGGGAGATCTTGTCCCCGTGCTCTTTCAGGGCCTTCTCCGTGGTGTAGAGGACGGTGTCGGCCTCGTTCTTGGTCTCCACCTTTTCCTTGTATTTCTTGTCGGCGTCGGCGAACTGCTCCGCCTGCTTGACGAATTTGTCGATATCGTCCTTGGACAGCTTGTTGGGAGCGCTGATGGTGATATGCTGCGCCTTGCCGGTGCCCAGGTCCTTGGCGTGCACCTGCAGGATGCCGTTGGCGTCGATGTCGAACGTGACCTCGATCTGCGGCACGCCGCGGGGCGCCGGGGGGATGCCGTCCAGGTCGAACTTCCCCAGCGACACGTTGTCGCCGGCCATCGCGCGCTCGCCCTGCAGCACGTGGATGGTAACGGCGGGCTGGGAGTCCGCCGCGGTGGAGAAGACCTGCGATTTCTTGGCCGGGATGGTGGTGTTCTTGTCAATGAGGCGCGTCATCACGGAGCCCAGGGTCTCGATACCCAGGGACAGCGGGGTAACGTCGAGCAGCAGCACGTCCTTGACGTCGCCGGTCAGCACCGCGGCCTGCACGGCCGCGCCGGTAGCGACGCATTCCATCGGGTCCACGCCGTGCTCTATCCTTTTGCCCACGAAGTCCTCTATGAACTTCTGGACTATCGGCATGCGCGTCGGGCCGCCGACCAGAATGATGCGGCTGATGTCGGAGGTCTTGAGCTTGGCGTCCGCCAGGGCCGTGTCTATGGATTTCTGGCAGCGCTTTACGATGCCTTCCACCAGGGATTCCAGGCGGGCGCGGCCGAGCTTGAGCGCCATGTGCTTGGGCCCGGTGGCGTCGGCGGAAATGAACGGCAGGTTTATCTCGGTCTCCATGGTGGTGGAGAGCTCGATCTTGGCCTTTTCCGCGGCTTCCTTTATGCGCTGCGTGGAAGTGGGGTCCTTGGTAAGGTCGATGCCGGTGTCCTTGCGGAACTCGCCGGCGAGGAAATCCACCAGGGCCTTGTCCATGTCCGTGCCGCCCAGCTGGGTGTCGCCGGAGGTGGAGATGACGTCGAAAGTGCCTTCCTTGCCGAGCTCCATGATGGTGACGTCGAGCGTGCCGCCGCCGAGGTCGAACACCATGATCTTCTGGTCGCGGCCTTCCTTGTCTATGCCGTAGGCCAGCGCCGCGGCGGTGGGCTCGTTGACCAGGCGCACGACCTCGAGGCCGGCGATAGTGCCGGCGTCCTTGGTGGCCTGGCGCTGGTTGTCGTTGAAGTAGGCCGGCACGGTGATGACGGCTTTCTCCACTTTCTCGCCCAGGAAAGCCTCGGCGTCGCGCTTCACCTTCTGAAGCAGGAAAGCCGCCAGCTGCTGCGGCGTGAATTCCTTGCCGGAGATGTGGTACTTGTGGTCGGTGCCCATTTTCCGCTTGAAGGCGGAAACGGTGCCTTCCGGGTTGGCGACGGCCTGCCTGCGGGCGGGCTCGCCCACCAGCATCTGCCCGTCTTTGGCGAAAGCCACGTAAGACGGGAAAGCCTTCCCGCCCAGGCTGGTGCCTTCGGCCGACGGGATGATGGTGACTTTTCCGCCCTCCATCACCGCCGCTGCCGTATTCGAAGTTCCAAGGTCTATGCCTATTATTTTTGCCATGTTAATGTCCTCCAAAAATTACTTACCTGAAATTCACTTTGAACTCTCTTCTTCCGCGGCCGCCGGGGCCGGGGGCGGGGCGGCCGTTTTCTTCTTGGCTATCTTCACCCGCGCCGGGCGCAGGATCTTTTCGCCGTAGTAGAAGCCTTTCTGCAGCTCCTCCGTCACCTGGCCGTCGTTCTCGTCCGTTCCTTCCACTACGCCCAGTATTTCCGAGGCCATCGGGTCGTAAGGCTTGCCCACCGGCTCCATGGCGCGCAGGCCCTCGGCGTCGAAAACCTTGGAAAATTCCTTAAAGATCATCTCGAGCCCTTTCAGGGTCTCGTCGCTGCCGCCGTTCTCCCTGGCGGTGTTGATGTGCGCGTGGGCCGCCAGCAGCATGTCGTAAAGCGGCAGCAGCTTCAGAATAATTTCGGCCTTGCCCCATTTGATCAGCTCGGGCTTTTCCTTCTCCACGCGCTTGCGGTAGTTCTCGAAGTCCGCCTGCAGGCGCAGCAGCTGGTTATAATAGTCGTCCGTCTGCTTCTTCTGTTTCTCCAGTTCCCCCCCGGCGGCGGCCAGGGCCTGCGCTTCGGCGCCGCACACGCAGTCGGGCGCGTCCGCCTTGGCTTTGGTCTTTTTATCTTCGGCCTTATGGTCTTTCATATTGGGTTAGTCTTCAAAGTCCACTTTCTCCCACTCTACCAGCATATCCTCCATCATGGAGCTGACGGTATCCACCAGGGAGATCATGCGGGGGTATTCCATGCGCTTATAGCCCAGTATGCCCACCAGCCCCACGGCCTTGTCGTTCATGCAGTAGGAGCTGGAAACCAGGCTGAAATTCTTGAATTCCTTTATGCTGTTCTCGGAACCTATGGTCACGTCCACGATGTGGCGCTTGCCGGGCTCCCCCAGCGCTTTCGTCTTAAGGGCGCAGTCGCGCAGGCGCTCGCGCAGCAGCCCGGAAAAGCGTTCTTTCTCCTCCAGCAGGCGCGCGATGTTGCGAAAATCCTCGATATCCCCGGCTTCCAGGTTGGAATAGATGCGGCTCAACCCTTCCAGGTAAAGCGCGTCTTCGTTCTTTGACAACCCCCGGAAGTATTCCACTAATTTCCTGAGCAGCTCTTCAAGCCCTTTGTCCTTTTCTTTAGCCAGGAATTCCTTGAAGATGACCTGGGGCAGGTCGGAGATGGGCAGGTCCTTCAGGCGCCTGTTAAGGCGCATGGAAAGGGATTTGACCGCGTTCTTTTCGGCGCCGTGCTCAAGGGTGAAGGCGGAGTGCTTTATGAGGCCGGAATGGGCGAACATCACGGACAGCACGCTCCGGGGCCCCATGCTCAGCAGGTCCAGGCGCTTCACGCTGTCCAGGTCGGTATCGGCGCTCATTACGAAGCCGGCCCACTTGGACATATCGGCCAGCATCCTGGAGGTGTGCTTGAGGAAGCCGTCCAGCTGTTCCACGCGGCGGTCATACTCGTTTTCCAGGCGGTCTTTCTCGCTGGCGGCCATCAGCTGCAGTTTCTGCACATTGTCCACGTAGGAGCGGTAGCCTTTGTCGGAGGGAATGCGGCCGCCGGAAGTATGGGCCTGGTACAGGTAGCCTTCTTCTTCCAGCTCCTTTAATATATTCCTTATGGTAGCGCTGGAAACGCTGAAGCGGCCTTCCTCGGCTATCAGCTCGGAGCTGACGGGGCGGCCCGTGCTGACGTAGTTGTAGACCACCCAGTTAAGGATCTTCGCTTTCCGGTCCTGCGCTACTTCGGGTTTAAGAACTCTCATAGTCTTGGCTCGCTTTCTTAATTAGCACTCAGAACACTTGTTTGCCAGAAATATTATACACCTTGGGGTTATAATTGTCAACCCCGCCCCGCGACTGCTAAAAATAAACCGCCGCTCCCCGGCGCGCGGGCATGACCTTCGTCAAAGCAGAAAAAGGGCGGGTTGTGATACACTATAGTTGTCGGGCATGAACGTTAGGGAGGATAAGCAAAAATGAAATTGTCAGCAGCCGTAATTGCCGCGGTATTGTCGGTGTCCTCCGCCTTTGCGGCGGAACAGAGCGAAACGGCGCGCTTCAGCCGCGATTGGAGCCCGGAAGCGAACATTGAAACCTTCGCGTCCGTCGAGGTCCCCGCCGCCCCCGCCCCTTTAAGGGCCGGGCCCCGCGACGGCCAGAATTATTCCGGCGCCGAAGAGCTTTTGATAAAAGAATTCGCCATAACCGGCATCAGCCTGGACATCCCCGAAACGGAAGTGATGCGCCAGGACCGCTTCTACGACAACACTTTCTGCTTCGAGCACGCCCTGCGCCTCTCGCTCAACGCCCTGCTGGGGAATTACAAGGAGCCCACCAGCCCCCTGGCCGGCGCCCTCTCCCAGTTGGGAGTCCTTTCAACGCCTTCCAAGTCGGACCTTAAAGCGGCCCGCCAGAAAGTGCTGGCCCTGCTCAATGAGCCGGCTTCGCACCTTTCCATCGTGCGGCCCTACAAGCAGAACCAGCCCCAGTACGGTGAAACGGTGGAAAAGAACTGGATATTCTTCCTGCGCCTCGACGGCAAACCCTACTGGGCGATAGTGGATCGCTCCGGCAAGAAAGAGCCCTACGTCTACGGCTCGGCCAAATGATCGTCCCGTAAAAAGAAAAAGCCCCGGCGAACCCGGGGCTTTTTTATTTCCCGCGCTGCCTCAGCCCTCCAGGCTGCGCCGCAGCGCCCAGTCCAGCACGCGGTCCGGCAGCACCCATTTAAGGAAGATGATAAAAGAAGCCTTGAACGGCACCGGGTAGCGAGCGGCGGGCCGCGAGGACGTTAAAGCCTTAAGGATAACCCGGGCCACCACTTCCGGCCCCGGCGCCCCGCTCCTGTAGCCTGCCCGGAACTTTTCGGTCAGCCGCCGGACCATGGGCCCGTAGACCCCCGCGCCGGAATATTTGTTCAGGTTCACCAGGGCGGTGGCGTCCCATTCCGTCTTTATCGGGCCGGGCTCGATCAGCGCCACCTTTATCCCGAACTGCGCCGTCTCCAGGCGCAGCGCGTCGGAGTAGGCCTCCAGCGCGTATTTGCTGGCGTGGTACCAGCCGCCGGTAGGCATGGAGATCCTGCCCGCGATAGAGGAAATATTTATGATCCTTCCCCCGCCCTGCGCCCGCATGTGCGGCAGAACCAGCTGGGTAAGCCGGGCGAGGCCGAACAGGTTAACTTCGAACTGCCGCCGCGCCTCCTCCACCGGCACGTCTTCCACCGCCCCGTGCGCGCCGTAGCCGGCGTTGTTGACGAGCGCGTCCAGCCGGCCTTCGGCCGCCAGCACGGCCGCCACCGCGCCCGCAACGGAAGCCTCCTCCGTCACGTCCAGCCTGAGGAGCTTCGCGCCCAGCGCTTCCAGGCCGCGCATTTTTTCCACGCGCCGGGCGCCGGCGTAGACCCTGAACCCGTTTTTAAGCAGCAGTTCGGCCGTGGCGTATCCTATGCCCGCCGAGGCCCCGGTAATAAGAACGATATTAGCCATATACTCTTTTATAGGAAACTTAACCCGCAGGCCGCAACTTTTTTTGATAATATAAAACAAATGCCCGAACCCGATCTTCCCATCCGCCCCGGCTCTTTCGAAGAAAAATTCGTAAGGAGCGGCGGCCACGGCGGCCAGAACGTGAACAAGGTGGCCACCACCGTGCAGCTGCGTTTTTTTCCGCGCCTGTCCGGGCTCCCTTACGCCGCGCAGGAGCGGCTTAAAGCCCTGGCCGGCTCCAAGCTCACCGCCGAAGGCGACGTACTCATCGTCGCCAGCGAATACCGCACCCAGGAGCAGAACCGCCAGGCCGCCCGGGCCCGGCTCGGCGAACTGCTGGCCCGGGCCGCCCGCCCGCCCAAGCACCGGCGCCCCACCAAACCCTCTTACGGTTCCAAACAGCGCCGCCTGGAAAGCAAAAAGCGCCGGTCCGCTGTAAAGCAGGACCGGCGCGCGGACGGCGATTGAACGATTATTTGCCGCAATGCCTTTTCTTCAGCTGTCTTTCGGCGCCTTCGTAGCTGTAGTTGCGGTTCAGCAGGTCCCTGAACGTCCCCTTTTCTTCCTGCATGAACAGGTCCACCGCGAGGCCGTACTCGTACTCGCGCAAAGCCGACCCTTCCTCCGACGCTTGAGCGCAGGTGTCCGCCACCGTGAAGTCGCCGGCGCCGCCGGAGATCCTGTCGCCGTAGCCCGTGAATTTCCAGTCCTTCACGGACAGGTAGGCCAGCGGCTTCATCTGGCGCCTTGCCAGCTCCCGGACCGCGGCGGAGGTTATCACTTTGCTCAGGGCGCGGTATTCGACGGCTTCCGGAGCCGTCCTGGCCCTGTCTTCCGCGAAATCGGCGCTGGCCAGAAAAATGCCGCCGCTGACCGGGCTGACCCGGGCGTAGTTCCCGGGCGCGAAAGGCGCGAAAAAGCGCAGCTGCCCCGGGCTGCCCGCGAGGTAAATATCGAATTTAGCGTCCGGGGAATATAACTCCGAAGCCAGGAGCTTCTCCAGCGCCCTGTCCAGCGCCAGGGCCGGCGCCGGCTCGGCCGGCAGGGTGCCCCTGCCCCTGAGGGTAAAGTTCTTATATTCCAGAGCGTCCTTGTAGTACAGGGCCGGTTTGGACAAGATCAGCCAGTACCCGCCCGCAGCCGCCAGAACCAGAAGTAAAATAATTTTTTTCATCTCTTCCCTCCGTTATGAAGTCCGGACTTCCCGCCTTATTGGGTCAGGAACAAGTCCTTTGTTACATTATAGCGCCCCGACAGCCAGTCTATCACTTCGCGGGCGGCCTTGCCGGTATCGTTCTCGCGCGATTCCAGGAATACGGCGTAATCCGCCTTCAAGGACTCTTTTTCTTCGCCGGTCAGGACGTCCAGGCCCTTGTCCATGAAAGCCGGGAGGTCCCGCTCCAGCTGCAGCGCCATCTCGTGGCAGGTCACCATCCCGGCCGCCTTTCTGAAAGCCTTGTCCGGGTTGTAGGCCGCGCCGGCCTCGTAGCCGGCCCGCAGGGTCAGCAGGACTATCTTGGAAAGCGCAGCCTGGTTCATCGGGTTGACGGCGTGGCCCGCCAGCCAGTTGCCGATCTCGGGCGGGCGGCCCGTCATGGGGCGCAGGTGCAGGAATTTGCACATGCGGGGCCCGTCGTTGACCGGATAATTGTCCCAGAGCAGCGGTTTGCGGCCGAGTTTCTGGGCCGTAGAGCGCAGGTGCTCCTCGCTGTAGGCTTTGGAGCAGACCTGCTCGCCGGTCCAGAACATGCTGACCTTTTTATCCAGCTCGGTCCCCAGCCGTTCGAAATAACCCTCCGGCATTTTGCCGAAAAGTTTCTCAAGCACGGGGTCCAGCGAGTAATACGTGGGGCAGAAAACGAACTGTTTGGCCTTCGACCTGGCCGCTATCCAGTTGACCACCTCTATCTGGCGCTCCGCCAGCCCGGGCAGGTCGCCTTTCATGTCGTCCATGAGTATGCCGAACTTGTCCACCCCTATGCGGTTGAAAGCGTCCACCCGGTTCTGCAGCAGCTTTTTGACTTCCAGGTCGAAAGGGGAAAGATAGATCTCGTAAGGGCTGAAGCCCACCCCGAACTCTATGCCGGCCGAATGGCACTGGGAGGAAAGCTTGGTCAGCTTTTCCTCGAGGGTTTTAGGGAAAGGCTCGCGCCATTTCTTGCGCATGTAGCCGTCAGCCTTCGGCGCGTAGATATAGAACGAAAAGCCGTGCTTTTTAAGGAAGCCGGCGTAGTCCGCCCGCTCGCCCCAGCTCCACGGTTCGCCGTAAAAACCTTCTATGACTCCCAGTTGAGTGTTCATCCTTTGTCTCCCCGCCGTTTATTTTCCGTTCATGGCGTCTATGCGCTTCTGCGCTTTCTTGGCCATGGAGTTGTCCGCGTATTTCGCGATGATCTTCGAGTAGTATTCCCCCGCCTTGTCCAGGGCCAGGCTCTTTTCATAAACTTCGCCTGCGGCGTACAGGGCCTTGGGGGCCTGCGGATCGGAGGGGTATTCCGCGACTATCCTGTCGTACATCTTTACTTCTCCATCGCTGTCCTTGAGGTCTTTGCGGTGTATTTCGGCGGCCAGCAGCAGGGCTTCGATGGCTTTTTCTCCCTTGTATTTGTCCGCCAGCCTGCCCAGCACGGTCACGGCCTGGCCGGGCTTGGCCATTTCCTCGCGCAGCACGCGCGCCTGGGAGGTAAAGGACTCGTACGCCGCTTCTTTGTCCGGGTAGAGGGTTATTATCTGTTCGTAAACTTCGGCCGCGGCCTGGTATTTCTTCTGCCGCTCCATAAGCTTGGGCAGTTGGGCATAGGCGGCCCAGGCCTCGCCGCTGCCGGGAAAGGCAACCGTGAGATCCTGGTAAACCTTTATAGCTTCTTCATACTCTTTCAGGTTGTTCGCCAGCACCCCGCCCAGGGCCAGTTTGACCCTGGGGAGCATGGAACTCGCCGGGTGCATCCGCACCATCTTCTCGTAGGCCAGCCTGGCCGGCAGGTATTCCTCTTTTTTCAGGTGCAAATCCGCCAGCGCCATGCGCAGCCCGTCGTTGCCGGCGTAAGCCGGGAACCTGGAGAAGAACTCCCGGAACTCCGCGGTCAGCGCCTCGTAGAACGTTTCCCCGGCCTGCGCCGAAAGCTTTTCCAGCAGGGCGGCCAGTTCCTGCTCGCCGTCGCCCGTCAAAGGGGCCTTGAACAGCGCCGCCAGCAGGGGGCGGGTTTTCTTGTCGGCTTTTTTCTCCGCGGTTTCCGTGAACAGCTTGGCGGCCTCGGCGGAAGAAGCGCTTTGCGGGTATTCCCTGCTGTGGCGCAGAAGGGCGACCAGGGCCGACCTGTGATCCCCGAGTTTCAGATGCAGTTTCGCTTTTAACAGCAGCGCGTCCCCGGCGTACTGCGCGGCCGGGTAGGCCCGCAGCCAGTCGGCTGCCTGCGGCAGCACGATCACGAGCGCGTCTTCGTCCTTGCTCTCGCCCGCGGTTTTGAGAAATTCCCATTCAGCGTCCATCAGCCCGGTCTTTTTTTCAGCGGGGGCGGGCCCGGCCGCCGGGACCGCCGGCGGGGCTTCGACCGCGGCCGCGGGGGCCTCGGCCGGTACGGCGGCGGCCTCCTCGGCGGCGGGGGCGGCGGCTTCCTGCGCGGCCAAGGCCGGGCAGCAGGCCGCGGCGAGACCTGAAATTAAGAACAGCGTTTTGAACCTATTCATGAGCGTTATCTCCCGTGTTATAGTCTGAAATTAATTTATCCGTGCGCGAAACCGCCGCCGCCCCTTCCGGCGGGGCCGGGTAAGCGGAGAGTCGTTCTGGAATAAGCGGAGCATTTATTACCATCGCTAAGCGCGTATGACCGTCACGTTATTATAATCCAGCCAATCCACGGAAAGCGGGCTCACTATGGCGTTGGCCGGTACGTTGATCGTTTTGGAGTCCGGCTTGTAAAGCCGCCGCAGCTCCCAGTCGCTGATAAAGACCTTCTTTCCCAATTCCCTCACTTTGCGGGGGGCAGGCGCCGCCCCCGGCCCGGGCCGGAGGTGCTGCATAATGAGGTCTTCAACAGCGCCTTTTGTAAGCATAAGGTTATAGGCGGCGGGTTACGGGTATTTGGAAAGAGTTAAAAAAAACTCTTTGAGCGCGAAACACCCGGCCCGGAACCCGGCGTCCGGCCCTTTACGCTTTTACCGAGATCTTCGCGAGGTATTTGTCCAGTTCGTCGGCGGGGCGCGGTATGACGTGCATGCCTACGAGCTCTCCCGCTTTCTGGGCGGCGGCGGCGCCGGCTTCCACGGCCGCGCGCACGGCGCCTACTTCGCCCACGCACATGGTGGTGACGTAGCCCGAGCCTATCTTTTCGTAGCCCAGCAGGCGCACCTTGGCGGCCTTGCTCATGGCGTCAGAGGCTTCTATCATGCCTATGAAACCCTTGGTCTCTATCATTCCCAACGCTTCTTTAGGTTCTGACATGTCGTTTCTCCTTGGTTACCGCAAATTAGTACTGACCCTTAGCGGCTTCTCCGCCCGAAACTATGGCTATGCTGGCGCTGGTGCCCAGGCGGGTGGCGCCGGCCTTTATCATGGCCGCGGCCACCTCGGCGTTCTTGATGCCGCCGGAAGCTTTCACGCCCATCTCGGGGCCCACGGTCTCGCGCATCAGCGCGATATCCTCGGGAGTGGCCCCGCCCGAGCCGAAGCCCGTGGAGGTCTTTACGAAGTCGGCCTGCGCGGCTTTGGACATCTTGCAGGCGCGGATCTTCTCGTCTTTCGTAAGGTAGGAGGTCTCCAGGATCACCTTGAGCGTTTTGCCGCGGGTGGCGTCGCGCACCGCCTTGATATCGTCCTGTACCAGCTGGTCGTTGCCCGACTTCAGCGCCCCTATGTTTATCACCATGTCGATCTCGTCGGCGCCGTTGGCTATGGCGTCGCGGGCTTCTATGGCCTTAACGGTAGGCGTGGTAGAGCCCAGCGGGAAACCTATGACGGTGCAGACCATCACGCCGGAGCCGCGCAGCAGGCGGGACGCCATGGCGACGTAGCCGGGATTCACGCAGACGGAGGCGAAGCGGTATTTGCGGGCTTCCTCGCAAAGCTTGCCTATCTCTTCCTGCGTGGCGTTGGCCTTGAGCAGGGTGTGGTCTATCATCCCCGCTATGGAAGAACTGGCCTCGTTGGGGTTGCAGAAAGTGACGCGGTCCACGCTGGCTTTGACCTGTTGGGCGGTATAATTGGTCAGCGGGTTGCAGCTCTGGCAGGAGGAACTGCAGGTGTTTTCTTCGAGCCTGCAATCGCCCTGGCCGGAGCAGGCCTTCTTTTCCGGAGCGGCGGGCTTGTTCGTACCGGCCTGGTTTACCAGGGGGTGCTGAAAAACCTTGCCGGCGGACCCGATGGTAACGGAGTCACCGAGAGTTTGCCGGGGATAAACCGGGCCTTTCTCCCTCAGGATCCTGGCCACTTCGGCCGCTATCTTTTTTATGTCTTCGTCATTCATATCTTTTCCTTTCCGGTAATATGGACCGTATCCACTATGCCGGCTATTACGGTGCGCACCGGCGCCTTGGGGTTCTTTAAAATTTTCCGGGCCGAGCCGCCCTCGTCCACGATCAGCACGGTGTCGCCGATGCCGGCCCCCTGGTTGCCGTCCAGCGCCAGCGTGGCTTCGCCTACCAGTTTATTGCCGTCCATCGGGTCCACGGCTTTGACCAGCAGCATGGTGGCGCCTTTCAAGCCCGGATGCTTGCGCGTCGCCCACACATTGCCGATTACTTTTGCTATGAACATAGATTAGTTGAACTTCTTGCCGTCGATTATGCCGACTATGGCGGCGTCTACCGGGGGCGGGGCGGCGCCGACGGCTGTTTCCCCCTCCCAACCCTCGAAAGCCTGTATCGCCTCACGTGAGGCCACGAAGAAAACCGTTTCGCCCGAGCCGGCGCCGACGGTATCTCCGGCCACGAGCGGGTCGCCTGACGGCTTATCCGTTTCCCAATCCAAAGGCTGTATAAGCAGCAGCGTCTTCGCTTCCATGCCGCAGCACTGGCGTGAGCAGAAGACCCGTCCTATTACCTTTGCCTGTTTCATTATGGTTCAGCAGCAGCGCTGTTCTATCGCCATTATCTTGTCCAGGCGCTTCTGGTACTTGCCGCCTTCGAAAGGGGTATTGAGCCAAGCCTTCAGCATTTCCTGCAGCGCCAGCTCTCCGTGCGTTTTGCCGCCCAGGCAGAGCACGTTGCAGTCCTCGTGGGCGGAGGCGAAGCGCGCCGAAATAATATCGTAGGCGGCCACGGCGCGGATGCCGTGCACCTTGTTGGCGGCCAGCGGCATGGCGCCGTTAAAGCCGTCTACCAGCACGGCGCGGTCGAACTCCTTCTTGCGCACGGCCTCGCTGACCAGCAGCGCGATGTCGGGGAAGTCCACCGGCTCCGTGGAGTAGCAGCCGAAGTCCATGACTTCATGGCCGAGGCCCTGCAGGAATTTCTTGATCTTTTCCTTGGCTTCAAAACCCGCGTGGTCAGCGCCTATTACGAGTTTCATAAAAAGCTCCTATATTGCCGCGCCGATATGCTCGTGCGCGTTGGGGATCACTATGCGGCTCACCACGGCGTCCTCGCCTATGGCCTTTACGCCCGCGCTTACGGCGGTGCGCACGGCGCCCGGCTCGCCGACTACCGTGAAATAGCCTTTGCCGCCTATGCCTTTGCCGGTATTCACTTCCGCCACGTGGACAAAGGCGGCCTTGGCGGCCGCGTCGGCGGCGAACAGCGCGGGCAGGGCCTCTTTGGTTTCCACGATGCCGACGGCCTCTATGCTGGCCGGTTTCACCTTTTTATTCAAGGCAGCCAGCGCGCCGGAGTGCACGTTGCGGATGATGTGGTTCGCCAGCACGGCGTTGCCGCCGATCTCCGCGCCTTTGGCCAGCGAAGACTCGACCTCGCCGAGAGGGCCTGAGACGACGATTATGTATTTCCCCTTGGAAATGGCCTGGTGCACTTCGGGATTGACGCCCGCGGCCTTGCACATGGCGTCCAGGGTCTCGATGCCCCTGGCTATGGAGGAAAGTTCGATCAGTCCGAGCGAGATGTTTGCCTGCATATAAATTCTCCTTACGCTATCCTGAGATCTCCGACGACGCTGCACTGCAGCGGCCGCACAAAATGGCTGGTCTTGGTAATGCCGTCTCCCGTCGGGGTGCCGATGGACATGGAAGCGTAGCCTTCCCCCAGGCCCAGCCCGTGCAGCGTGCAGCCGTTCTTCACGAAGATCGAACACGCCATGCGGCGGCCCATCTTGGTCATGTTCCTGATATTGGTGGAATACATGCCGGCCGAATGGTGGTTTTCCCCCTCGGCGAAGCGCGCCAGTTCTATGGCCGCGTCGATATCCTTGCAGAAGGTGATCGGCAGCACCGGCATCAGCTGCTCGCTGACCACGAAGGGATGGTCGTTGGGCACTTCCGCCCACAGCACGCGGATCTCGTCGGAAAGGTTCAACCCGATGGACCTGGCTATCACCGACGGGTTCTTGCCGATGAAGTCGCGGTTGACCTTGGGCTCACGGCCCGGCTCCAGGATGGCCAGCTTCGTAAGGGAGTTCATCTGGGCGCCGCTCAGCTCGTAGGCGCGCGGATCCGAGCGCATAGCTTCGAGAAAGCGCGTACGGGCCGCCTCGACCACGATCACCTCTTTCTCCGCTATGCACAGCACGTTGTTGTCGAAGCCGCAGCCGTAAATTATTTCCCTGGCGCAATCCGGGAACACGGCGGTTTCATCCACCACTACAGGCGGGTTGCCGGGGCCGGCCGCTATGGTCTTGCAGGGTTTGCCCGAGGTCATGGCTACTTTCACTATGGCCGGGCCGCCAGTCACGATGTTCATGTGGGTGCCCGGGTGCGACAAAAGCTGTTTGGTCACTTCCTGCGTGGGCTTGCCCATGGCGCAGACCAGGTTGGCCGGCCCGCCGGCGGAGACGATGGCTTTATCCAGCACGCGCACGGCGTCGGCCACGCAACCCTTGGCCGCGGGGTGCGGCGAGAACACTACCGCGTTGCCCGCGGCTAAAATCCCTATGGCGTTGCTGATGATCGTCGCCACGGCGTTGGTGGAAGGGGTGATGGCCGCCACCACGCCGAAAGGCGCGTATTCCACCAGGGTCAGGCCTTTATCGCCCGTATAGGACACGGCCCGCAGGTCTTCCACTCCGGGAGTCCCGTCGATGCAGACCAGGTTCTTGATGACCTTGTCTTCCACGCGGCCCATGCCGGTCTCGGCTACGGCCAGTTCCGCCCAGCGCCTGGCGTTGGCGCGCGAGACTTCCCGCATGGCGGCTATGATCTTCTCGCGGGCGGCCAGTCCCAGGTCCTGAAAGCCGGGCTGCGCCTTGGAGGCGGCGGCCACGGCCTCGTCCACGGTGTCGAACACCGGGCCGCCTGAAGGCGCGGCGCCGGGCTGGACCGCGAGGTTTTTAACGACCTCGGCCACTATTCTTGTCAGTTCTTCTTCGCTGAGTGACATATAAGCTCCGCTCTTACAGCATCTTATTGGCCGACTTCTTGAACACCACCTTGCCTTCTTTCTCTATGGTATCCACGATGGCGAAAATGGTGCAGTCCACAGGCGTACCTTCGGTCTTGGAAGTCTGGCGCGCGCTGGAGCCCTGCACCAGCAGCACCAGTTCGCCCGTACCCGCCCCGACGGCGTCTATGCCGACGAGCGTGTTGCCGCGCGGCTTGTCGTCCAGGCCGACCGGCTGCACCATCAGGAGCTTCGTGCCCACAAGTTTGTCGTCCTTGCGGGTACAGACTACATTACCCACTACTCGTGCAAATAGCATGATTCCTCCGCTGGACCGGGGCGGGGCTTAGGCAGCCCCTTCCCCGCCAGATAACTGCCGGTTATTTGCGCTTGGCTTCGCTGATCGGCAGCTTGCCTTCCAGGTCGCCGTGGGGCTGCGGGATGACGTGCACGCTCACGAGTTCCCCCACTTTCTGGGCGGCGGCGGCGCCGGCGTCGCAGGCGGCGCGGCAGGCGGCCACTTCGCCCCTGAAAAGGATGGTCACGAGGCCCGAACCGATCTTTTCGTAGCCGACGATCTTCACGTTGGCCGCTTTCACGGCGGCGTCCGCGGCTTCCACACAGGCCACCAGGCCCTTAGTTTCTATCATTCCAAGTGCGTCCATTGTATCCTCCGGTAACTATTTAAGATAAAGCAGAACTTACTTCAAACTATGAAAGCCGGGTCCCCGTTCTTCATCCCGGCGGCGTTGGCTTCTTCCACGTCCAGGTGCAGCTCCAGCGAGAAGCTGTCCAGGACGCGGCAGAGCACGCGTTCGTAGATGGCCTCGCGCTCGGTGCCGCGGCCGCAGAGCACGCGCACTTCCTGGCCGTCCTTCACTTTAAAGGCCTCGGCTTCCCTGGTCTGGAAATGGATATGGCGCTTGGACATTATCAGGCCTCTCGTAAGCGTGACGGTCCCCTTGGGGCCGACCAGCTTTATGCCGGGAGTGTTCTCCAGCTTGCCGGAATCGCGGATCGGGGGCTCTACGCCCAGCCGGCGCGCGTCGGCCGCCGAGACTTCCACCTGGCTGTATTTCCTGTACGGGCCTATCATCCGTACGCCCTTGATGGAGCCCTTGGGGCCCTCCAGGTCGAACAGCTCGTTGCATGCGTACTGGCCGGGCTGCTTTACGGGCTTAAGCTGCGTATCGTCGCAGTCGGCGCCGAACAGGGTCTTGAAGTCCTCTTTGGTCAGATGCACGTGGCGGTTGGAAATACCCACCGGCACCGGCATAGCCGAGCGCTCCTCACGGAGCTTAATATCTTCCACCATCGCTTTCACAAGTGTTTCGTCCATTGTTGTTTTTCCTCGCTGTTTATCTTGAAAGTACGGGCTGAAAGTGGATCACGCGCAAAAACTTGTCGGCCTTGAGGCTTTCCCCGCCCACCAGCGCGCCGTCGATATCCGGCTGGGACATAAGCTCGTCGACGTTGTCGGCCTTCACCGAGCCGCCGTAAAGGATGCGGACCGCTTCCGCGTAGTCCTTGCCGTAAATGCGCTCCATCTGTTTGCGCACGAAAACATGGGCGTCCTGGGCCTGGTCGGGGGTGGCGGTCTTGCCGGTGCCTATCGCCCAGACGGGCTCGTAGGCGATGACCGTTTTGGCGGCCTCGGCGGCGCTGATGCCGGCGAAAGCGCCGACGAGCTGGGTTTCGAGCACGCGGTAAGTTTTCTGGCTTTCGCGCTCTTCCAGCGTTTCGCCGATGCACAGCACGGGCACCAGGCCGGCCTTTATGGCGGCCTTCAGTTTTTTATTTATGATCTCGTCGGTCTCCAGGAAGATCTTGCGGCGCTCGGAGTGGCCGATTATCGCGGCGGTGCAGCCCGCGTCTATCAGCTGAGACGGGGAAACGGCCCCGGTGAAGGCGCCTTTTTCTTCCCAGGCCACGTCCTGGGAGGAGAGGAAAACTTTCGAGCCGGCCAGCGCGGCCTTAACGGCGTGAAGACAGGTGAACCCGGGAGCCAGCAGCACTTCGTGCTTCAGGTCGGGATCGAGGCCTTTCTTTATAGCGGCGGCCAGGTCCGCGGCCTCCCTGGAGGTAAGGTGCATTTTCCAGTTGCCCGCGATCATCGGAATCCGTTTGGTTGAAGCCATTTCGAGTCTCCTTAATTAATAAAAAAGATTATACAAACATTGTAAAGCGCTGTAAGGCCTAAATCAGCTCCCGCAAAAGTTCCTGGCGGGGCCGGGGGATCACCACTTTCTCCACCAGCAGTCCTTTTTTGCCCGCCACGGCGGCGCCGGCGGCTACGGCGGTCTCTACGGCGGCTATGGAGCCGGTCATGGTTACGAAAGCTTTGCCGCCCAGGGCCATGGCCAGGCGTATTTCGAGGAGTTTCACGTTGCCGGCCTTTACCGCGGCGTCGGCGGCCTCTATCAGGGCCGCTACCGAGAAAGCTTCTATTATCCCCAGGGCCTCAAGCCCGTCCGCCACGGTGGTGCCCTCTATAGCCGGAAAAACCTCGGGATGGATATTCGGGATGACGAAGCTGTCCACCAGGGAATGCGCGGCCTTGGCCGAACCGGCCTCCACGGCGGCGTTCACGTCCCCCACGTCGCCGGCCACCAGTGCTATGTACTTGCCGGCGCAGATGGAACGCGAGAGTATCAATTTGATCTTCGAAGTCTTGAGCATGGCGTCGGCCGCTTCCATGCCCTTGGCCACGCTCGAAAGTTCAACACCGCCTATTGCGTTTAGCATAAAGACCTTAAGCGATTATCTCCACGTACTTTTCGTTAACCTTGCCGACGGTGCCTGGAATGCTGGCGTGCACCGGGCAGCCCAGTTTGTCGGCGGGAACGTCTCCCACCACCGCACCTTTCTCAACCCGCTGCCCCTCTTTAACCGCCGGGACGCAGGGGACGCCTATGTGCTGGCTCATTAAAATTTTAACGCGGGACGGCTTGAACGAAAACTCGGTCCATGGGGCGTCCTTATTGTACTCTTCGAGCCCCAGCCGCTTCACGAGTTTTGAAACCGGCACCTTGCGGAAATCCCGCACCGGGTGCACCTGCGGGGCGCGCCCGGAGTTCAAAGAAGAATTTTTAAAACCGACCTTAAGCTCGCGCAGGTCGGCCTTGGCGGCCACGCAGGCCTCGCGCGGGTTCAGGCCCTCGGGGCAGGCGTAGAGGCTGCACAGCGAGCATTCGCAGCAAAGCAGGCCGTACTGGCTGTGCAGTTTATGTTCCGGGCCGGCGGAGAACAGCATGGTGCGCATCACGCGGTGCGGCTGCACGTCGTGCCCCAGCAGGTAGCGCGGGCAGAACTCCGTGCAGAAAGAGCATTGGTCGCAGGCGGACCGCCCCACGCGGGTGAATACCGGCCGGCTCTGGGCCTTCTTGACGATCAGCGGATGCGTTTTAGGGAGTACGATGATCCCGGCGGAAGCCTTCACCACCGGGGCCTCGAAATCGGTCATGACCTTGCCCATCATGGGCCCGCCGTCTATGTAGGCGGGGTCTTTTACGGTAAAGCCGCCGCACAGTTCCGCGGCCTCGCGCCAGGTCACGCCTACGGGCACGCTGAAAGTGGCGGGCTTCTTCACCGCGCCGTTCACGGTGATAAAAGTTTCCGTGACGGGCCGGCCCGGAAAAGCGGCGTTATAAAGCGTCTCCACGTTGCTGACCACGCACCCGACGTCCAGCGGCAGGCCGCCCGGCGGCACCACGCGGCCGGTGGCCTCGTAGACCAGGCACTGCTCGTCTCCGGCCGGGTAGTAGTCGCCCATCTTCAGGATGGAGATATTCTTGCGGCTTGCGGCTATTTCCTCCAGGCGCGGGATGAGCTTTTCGTGCTTTTTCTTGATGCCGACCAGGCCCCGCGCGGCGCCCACGGCCCGCATCAGCAGCTCAAGCCCGTCGAAAACTTTTTCAGGGAAATATTCCAGGATCTTCTGGTCTTTCTTCAGGAGCGGCTCGCACTCGGCCGCGTTGACCAGCGCGTACTCGGCCTTGCCCAGCGCTTTCACGTACGCGGGAAAGCCCGCGCCGCCGGCTCCTACCACTCCGGCGCGGCGCAGGTTCAGGCTGAATTCGGCTGAGAAGTCGGACATCGATCGGCGGGAACTACCTGGCTCCGACCATGCGCTTCTTGACCGCCGAAGCGAGGCGCTTTACGCCCTCGTCTATCTGCGTCGGGCTGGCGTAGGAGAAGTTAAGGCGCATGGTGTTCTTGCCGGAGCCGTCGGAATGGAACGCCGAACCTATCACGTAGGCCACGTTCTCCTTCAGGGCGTCCTGGAACATGTCGTCGGCGCTCATGGTCTCGGGCAGGCGCACCCACAGGAACAGGCCGCCCTCGGGGTTGGTCCAGGTGACGCCTTCCGGCATGTATTTTTCCAGCGCGCCGACCATCGTGTCCTTCTTCAGCTTGTAGTCCTGCTTGATCACTTCGATGTGCTTATCGAAGAAGCCGGTGCGCAGGAACTCCGCCGCTATCAGCTGGTTCAGGCTGGAGGTGCAGAGGTCGAGGGACTGCTTGAGGATCTCCATCTTCTTGATGATCTGGGGATGGCCCAGGATGACGCCCAGGCGCAGGCCCGGGGCGAAAGTCTTGGAGAAGGTGAACAGCGAAATGATGTTATGCGTCTTCTTCGACTCCTGGTCCAGGCGGTACAGCATCTTGGGCGCCTTGCCCTCGAAGCGGATCTGGCGGTAGGGCGAGTCCTCTATCACCGCGACGTTGTACTTCTCGGACAGCTCGATGATCTTTTTGCGCTTGACCTCCGACAGGGTCACGCCGCTGGGGTTCTGGAAATCCGGCACCAGGTAGATGAACTTGTAGTGCTCGTCCTGCGCCTGCAGCCAGGCAAGCCGCTCTTCCAGCTCCTCGGTGCTTATGCCGTCGTCCTCGAGCTTGACGCCGATGAACTCCGCTCCGTAGGACCGGAAGACCTGCAGCGCGCCCATGTAGCTGGGCTTCTCCACTATGACGGGGTCGGAAGCGTCCAGGAAGAGGCGGCCCACCATGTCCAGCGCCTGCTGGCTGGAAGTGGTGATTATCAGTTCCTCGGGTTTGGCGTCGACGCCCTCGTAGCGTTTGAGGAACTTTATGAACTCTTCTTTCAGTTCGGGCAGGCCGTCCGTGGGGCCGTACTGCAGCGCCACCTTGCCTTTTTTAGCCATTATTTCTTTGACGGCGTCCGCCACGAAATCGTAAGGAAAATGGTCGGGGGAAGGCAGGCCGCCGGCGAAAGAGATGATGCCGGGCTGGTTGGTGGTCTTGAGGAGTTCACGAATTACGGAAGCTTTGGTGCGCCTGGGAGTAGTGGCAATATTTTTCGCGATGTCGATCATAAGTTCCTCCGCTGATATTATTTACGGCAGGCCGTATTTATATATAAGAATAATTTACTCAATTAACGGGGCCAATTCAAGGCTTTTGCCGGCGCTGCGGCGGGCGCCGCGCTTACCGGGCGGCCGGCGGAAAACGGGTCTTCTTACTTCCCGCCCGCGGCGCCCGCGAAATAGTCCAGGTTTTCCTTGTAGTAATCTTTTTTGGACCGGTCTTTTTCAGCGGCGTATTTCTTCGCGTAATAGGCCATGGCCTGAGGGTAGGTTTCGGCGCGGAGGGCGGCCAGGTCTTCCGGAAAAGGCCGGGCGGTGGCGGCGCAGGCTTTTTCCAGCGCTTTCAGGTGCTGGCTGAGCAGCTCCACGCCCATCCTGCGGGCGTTGTCCCGGATAAAGGACGCGGTCTCCAGCACGGCCAGCGCGCCCTTGGTCTTGAGGGCTTCAAGCGCGCCGGCGGAGAGCCCGTACCCCGGCGAGTTGGCGTCGGCCACCGCAAGGCAGTCCAGCGCCAGCGGGTAATTCTTCTGCTCCAGCGCCAGGCTCCCCACGAAGATCAGGGCGTCGGAGCTGAAAGCCGGCCAGCGCACCGCGTAAAACTCTTCCAGGAAACGCGCGAACGCCGCCTTCTGCTCGCCCAGACGGGCCAGGGAGGCCGAATCCGCCGCGTAAGCCTTGGTCCTGCCGGCGGCGTAGGCGAAGATCTTCGAATCCGCCACGCTGTTCTTTTTTATCGTTTCGGCGCGCTCCAGGCTCAGGTAGCCGCCCAGCTGCTCCTCGTAAAGCCGCCGGATCTTTTCCCGGTAGCGCGCGGGGTCCAGCGACAGGGCCAGGTAGCTGCCGAAGGCGTTGGCGGTATAAATGTCGGTGTAGGCGCCCCGGATGAAGTCCTTGAGCAGCCGGGGGTCGGCCTTCATGCGTTCGTGCACGTACATATCCTCCGCCAGGTAGGCCTCGTATTCGAACTCCAGCGGGCTGGCGCCTGCGTCGCGGCGGTATTCCGGGTAGAGGTAGCACTGCAGCGCGTGCACCAGTTCATGGAGGTAGACCGGGTGGGCGTATTTGACCAGTTCGGAGCGGACCTCTTTATTGCTCCAGAGCACCTCCACCACCTGCGGGTCCTTGAACCCCCTGGCTTCGAAAAATTTAAGGATGAACCTGGAATTCAGGTAAACGGCGTTGGCTTCGGGATCGAACCAGGCGAAGCAGTCGGCCGCGTCGCGCCTGGTAAGCACCCTTAAGGCGCGGTAACCCGGGCCGGCTTTGGCGAGCCTGGCGTAAAGTTCCCGGCCGGCCGCGGAGGAACTGATGACGACCTCGAATTCTTTTTTAAGTTTGGCGCTCAACTGCGCGTCGTGCGGATAGGCTTCCGCCCCCCCCGGGGAGAAAGCCAGCGCCAAAGCCACGAGCAGCGTTCTCATACTGCATATTATAAGGTTTGACAAAGGGCGCGGCAATGTATAATATTAGGAAGCGGTAAACTAAATTTTGTCTGGAGGATCTATGGCTGATAACAAAGGCGGAGAGATAATCGGAGCTTTCGTGGTGGGCGGCCTGATAGGCGCGGCCCTCGGCATCCTGTTCGCCCCCAAGGCGGGCAAGGAGACCCGGGAGCAGCTGGGCGACTGGATGGAAGAGACCAAGGAAAAAGCCAAGGAAAATATCGAGAAGCTCGAAGCGGAGATCAAGCGCCGCAAAGAGCACCTGCTCAAGCACGTCAACTGATAACCAGAGGCCTTAAAAAGAGCTCGAGTCCCGCGGGGTCACCCCCGCGGGGCTTTTATTTTATCTCCCCCGCCGCCGGAGCGGCGCGCCCGAACAGCCACCCCAGCGAGAACGTGGAGATAGTCCCTATCACGATGATCCAGCTCCAGCCGATCGGCGCCAGCCCTTTCTCCGAAAGATAAAGCACCAGCCCGGCCAGCGACGCGCTGATCAGCATGGCCGCCACGTTGCCGCGGTTGCCGACCCGCTTGGTGGCGAGCCCCAGCAGGAACACGCCCAGCAGGCTGCCGGCGGTGACCCCGTTCACCTTGAAGGCCAGCCATAACATGCGCCCCGACCCGGCCGCGCACGCCCAGGCTATGCCGGCCAGCAGCAGGCCGAAGGCCGCCACGCTGAGCCGCGAGACAAGAAGATAATGTTTTTCGTCCGCCCCTCTCTTTATAAGCGGCCGGTAAATATCCGTGATGAACGACGAGGACAGCGAACTCAGCGGCGAGTCGATACTGGCCAGCACCACCGCCGCCAGGACCAGGCCCTTTATGCCCGCGGGCAGCACGTTTATGGTGAAGTGCGAAAGGATCTTGTCGGCGTTGGCCGGCAGCGCCAGGGCCGGGTTCTGCTTATAGAACACGAACAGCAGCGTGCCCAGCCCCAGGTAAAGCGCGGTCAGCGGGACGCTGGCGAAGATGGTGGCTATGAGGGTCTTCTGGCTTTCGCGCCGCGTTTCCAGGGTCAGCAGCCGCTGCATCAGCTCCTGGTCCGTGCCGAAGGAGGCCATGGAGCCGAACACGCCGTTCAGCACCGCGGCCCACAGCACGTTCGGGTTCTTCAGGTCCCAGCCGAAGTTGAAGATGGAAAGCTTCCCGGCCTCGCTGGCGGTCTGCCAGGCGCCCATGAACCCGCCGTCGATATGCAGGACCAGGAACGCGGCCACCGCGCCGCCGGCCAGGTAGAAGGTGATGGTCTCGAAAGTGCCGGTCCACATCACGGCCTTGATGCCGCCGAAGCCGATGAAAACGATGCTGATGACCGTGAAGAAGCCGATCGTATTGCTTAACGGCCAGCCCATGATCACCGAGACCGCCAGCGACGCCGCGTACAGGCGCACGCCGGAGGCGAAAAGACGGGTCACGAAAAAGAACGCCGAGCCGGCGTACTGCGTTTCGGGGCCGAAGCGGTGCTTCAGGAACTCGTAGATGGTAGTGCAGTTGAACTTGTAGAAAGCCGGGATGAAGAAAAAGGCTATCACGATGCGGGCCAGGGCGGAACCGATGAAGAACTGCATGTACTGCCAGTTCTCGGTGAAGCCGATGGGAGGGATGCCCACTATGGTCATAGCGCTGATCTCGGTAGCTACGAAGGAAAGCGTGGCTACCCAGACCGGGGTTTTGCGGCTGCCCAGGAAATAGTCCCTGGTATCCGATTCCCCGCGCCCTTTAAAATAGGAGATCACGAAAAGGGCCGCCACGGCTATGCCGAGGATGGCATAGTCCACGGGCAGAAGTCCGGTTATTTGTTCAAAGGCCGCTGTTTCATTCATATTTTCTCCTCAAACTTTACCGGCGGAACCCCGCCGGCTTTGCCGTTCCGGACCTGGCGGCCGGGCAGCGGGCGGGCTCGCAAGAATTCAGGATTTTTTTCCCTTGCCGGCGATTTTCCCCTTTTCGGCCAGTTTTATTTTTTTCCACTGCCGCAGCACCTGCGCCGGGGTGGAGAGCCTGCCGCCGCCGAAAACGTGGGGATGGCGCCGCACCATTTTGGCGTTGATGGTCCTGATCACGTCGCCCAGCGTGAATTTGCCGTCGCGCTCCGCCAGCGCGCTGTGGAACACCACCTGCAGCAGCACGTCGCCCAATTCCTCGCGGAGGTTGGCCCAATCCTTGTTGCGCACGGCCAGGCTCACCTCGCCGGCTTCCTCGCGCAGGTATTTAAGCAGCGTGGCGTGGGTCTGCTTGCGGTCCCAGGGGCAGCCGCCGGGAGCGAGCAGGACCCGCATGATCTTTTTCAGCGAACCCAGGCTGGAACTGCGGGCCAGCCCGGCGGCGGCGCGCTTGGAATTTTTTGCCATAATCTTTACGCCTTTTAATAATAGTTTTAAAAGTATATAATTTTACGTAAGCTTTCCAAAAAAATTGCGGCTGTTCGGACCGCGGAGGGAACATGGCGGATACCACGCTCAAACAGAAGAAGGACCTGCACAAGGTCCTCGACAGGGGTTTTGTAAAACTTATCGATTTCATGGGCGGCGACCAGAACGCGGTGGATTCCGCCAGGGTCTCCTTCGGCTCCGTCTCCAAAGGCGAGGCGCTGGACAGGAAGCTCATAGAGTACCTGCTGGCCAACGGGCATCTCAGCCCCTTCGAGCACTCGGTCTTCCAGTTCCACGTGAAGTGCCCCATCTTCGTGGCCCGCCAGTGGATGCGGCACCGCATCGCCTCCTACAACGAGATCTCCGCCAGGTACACCAAGGTCCAGGACGAATTTTATTTCCCCGAAGCCTTCAGGGCGCAGGACAACATCAACCGGCAGGGCTCGGTGCGCTCCTGCGGGCTGGACCAGGAAAAGATGCTGGCCGTCTACGACAAGGCTATAAAGTCCTCCTACGCCGCCTACCAGGAGCTCATCGAGGCTGGCGCCGCCCGGGAAATGGCCCGCCTGGTGCTGCCGGTGGCGCAGTACACGCAGTTCCACTGGACCATAAACGCGCGCAGCCTCCTGAACTTCATATCGCTGCGGGCCGACGCCCACGCCCAGTACGAGATCCGGCAGTACGCCGACGCCATACAGGAGATGTTCTGTGAAAAAATGCCCTGGACCTGGAAAGCGTACGCGAAACTCAATGCGAAAAAACATCCTTAGCCTGGCCGCGCTCCTGCTGGCGGTTTCCGCCGGGGCGCAGCCGCCCGCGGCGCCGCCCGCCGCGAAAAAGACGGCCGGCCCGGCCGCGAAAGCGGCGGCCGCCGCGCAGAACTGGCTGCCCCTGGACAACACTTTCCAGAAGAACATCAAGACCGGCGACATCGAGGTCTACGCCCCGGTCACGGGCGTCACCACCGCGCAGGATACCTACGACATCTTCGCCCCGTTCGAAGGGCGCGTGGAATATATGCAGTCCGACCTTTTCGCCTATATAACGCCCAAGACCGTTATCGCCCGCATGGTCTCCACGGAAATGGCGGCGCTGCTCGACGCCTCCACGGAAGAGGAGCGCAAACAGACCGAGCGCCGCTGGCAGGGCGTTTACAAGTATTACGACATAACACCGGAAACCAACGGGATACTGACGAACATCTACGTCACGCCCAAAACCCGCGTGCTGCGCGGGGACCGCCTCTTCACCGTGGCTAAAAAAGTCGTGATGATAGGCAAAAACTCCGAGCCGCTGTATTCGAAGCTGGCCAAGGGCATGACCGCGAAAATCGAGCACGCCCGCGACCCGGACGCCAAGTTCGCCACGGTCCTCTCAGACTATATCCCACTCAAAGGCTCGCCGCTGTTCAACCGCCTCTGGCTGGAGGTGACCGATCTGAAGGACGGCATCAAGATAGGCGAGCAGTTCAACGGCGTGCTGTTCGTGGGCAGCAGCAGCGATACCATGCTGGTCCCCCGCGGCGACGTCCTGGAGACCGGCGGGAAAAGGTTCCTCGTAACCGAGATAAAGACCGGGCTGGAAACCGCCGAAGAGATAGAAATAACAGGACACAGTTCCGTGTACCTGGCGCCTCAAGCCGCAGCCGCTGGTGACCAAGATGGAAAAACAAAAAAAATCCGCTAATATTTATTCCAGTTTCATGTTCGTGAAGCTGCAGCCGGAGTTCCGCAGGCTGATCTCCAACGAGAAGATAGCAGCCAAACAGGAATTCGAGAACATGGTGGGCTCGGCGCAGGAGAAGCTCTTCCTGCGCACCTACATGGTGGCCGGGCTGCGCTCCGACTCCGACATCCTCTTCTGGCGCATGTCCGACGACCTGGCCTACCTGCAGGACATCTGCGCCCGCACGTTCTCCACCGGGGCCGGCAGGTACATGACCCCCGTGCATTCCTTCCTGGGGGTGCACAACCCGCCCGAAGGGCAGCAGCTGAAAAAAGACCTCGAGTTCGGCTTTCTGCCCAAGGACACTTTCGGCCGCCACCGCTACATGCTGCTGCACCCCGTGGTAAAAGCCCATACCTGGTACGAACTTTCGGAGGCCGAGCGCGAAAAGCTGCTGGCCGAGCGCGGGCAGGTGGCCGCGCGGTACAGGGACATACAGGAGAATTTTTTTCTCTCCTACGGCCTGGACGAGCAGGAAATAATCGTGGCCAGGGAGGCCAAGGCGCTGGAGGACCTTATCTCCGCCACGCAGGAACTGCGGCAGCAGCGCATTAAGAATTACACGGCGGTCGACAAACCTGTGTTCCTGTGCCTCGGGCGCGATTTGCGCGAGATACTGGACGCGGTCAGCTGACCTTCGCTATCGGAAAAAGGGGTTTCGACATGAAAACAATAGGCATCATCATGGCGGGCGGCAAAGGGGAAAGGCTGTACCCGCTCACCAAGGAGCGCTCCAAACCCGCCGTACCGTTCGGCGGCAAATACCGCATCATCGACTTCGTGCTCTCAAACTTCATTAATTCCGGCATCTATTCCAACTACGTACTGGTGCAGTACATGTCGCAGTCGCTCATCGAATACCTGCGCTCCACCTGGAACCTGGGCGGCATCACCAAGGAGCACTTCATCACCGTGGTGCCCCCCCAGATGCGCCTGGGCGAAATGTGGTACCGCGGCACGGCCGACGCCGTGAAGCAGAACCTCAACCTCATCAACGATTACAAGCCCGACCTGGTGGCCATCTTCGGCGCGGACCACATCTACCGCATGGACATCCGCCAGATGATAGACTTCCACGTGGCCAGCAAGGCCGACGTGACCGTTTCCGCGCTGACCGTGCCCATCAAGCAGGCCTCGCGCTTCGGCACCGTGGTGGTGGACGCCAAGAACCGCATCACCGGCTTCGAGGAGAAGCCGAAGAATCCCAAGCCGATGCCGGGCAACCCCAACGCCGTGCTGGCTTCAATGGGCAACTATATCTTCAGCTACGACGCCCTGGTAAAGATCCTGCACGAGGAATCGGGCGAAACGGCCGCGCTGGACTTCGGCAAGACCATCCTGCCCAACATCCTCAAACGCTACCGCGTGTTCGGCTACAACTACGCCGAGCAGGTGCTGCCGGGCAGCAAATCCTACGAGGAAAAGAACTACTGGCGCGACGTGGGCACCCTGGAAGCTTTCTGGCAGGCCAACATGGACCTGCTGGGCGCCAAACCCAAGATGGACCTGAACAACAAGCTCTGGCCCATCCAGGATTCCAAGCACACCGCGGGGCCCTCCAAGGTGATAGAATCCAACCTGCAGGACTGCATGCTGTCCGACGGCTGCATGATAACGCAGTCGTCGCTGAAGCGCTGCATCCTCGCTCACGACGTGATCGTGCACGAGAAGTGCCAGTTGGAAGACTGCATTATCATGGACGCCTGCGAGATCAAGGCCGGCTGCCGCCTGAAGAAGGTGATCATGGACCGCTACAATACCATAGAGGCCAAGACCACCATCGGCTACAACGCCGACCAGGACGCCCAGCATTACTATATAGACCCCGACGGCATCGTAGTGATACCGCGCGGCATCTCCAAGTGGCAGTAGGGAAATGAACGGCAAGAAATTCAAGCTCAAGAACAGGGAAGAGATCCTGGTCCTGCTGGGCGCCCAGGACGAGAGCCTGCGGGCGCTGGAGCGCACCCTGAAGGTGCAGCTGTACGTGCGCCACCACCCGGAGAGCGAAAGCGCGGACCTCACGGTCACGGGCAAGCCGGTGCAGGTGGAAAAAGCGCTGGCCAGCCTGCGCCGCGCCCTCGAGGAATTCTACAAAGCCCGCCTTACCCCCGAAGAAGCCAAACCCCCGGACACCCTGCCGCTGCCCGACGGCGCCCTGTACAAGACCTATAACGGCGAAGTCATCCGCCCGCGCGGGGAGAACCAGAAAAAATACGTCGACATGATCCTCTCGAGGGACCTGGTGGTGGGCATAGGCCCGGCCGGCACCGGGAAAACTTTTCTCGCGGCGGCCTGCGCGATGCGGGCCCTGCAGGCCAAGGAAGTAAAGAGGATCATCCTCACCCGGCCCATCGTGGAAGCCGGGGAAAAGCTGGGCTACCTGCCCGGCGACGTCTCGGAAAAGGTCCACCCGTACCTGCGCCCCCTATACGACGCTTTCCACGCGCTGCTCGGCCCAGAAAAATTCAGAGCGCTGCGCTACGAGGAAGTCATAGAGACGGTACCGCTGGCCTACATGCGCGGCCGTACCCTGGAGAACGCCTTCATCATCCTCGACGAAGCGCAGAACACCATGCCCAAACAGATGAAGATGTTCCTTACGCGCATGGGGATGTATTCGAAAGTGGTGATCACCGGCGACGTCACGCAGATAGACATAGCCGAAAAAGGCCGCTCCGGCCTGGTGCTGATAAGGGAGATCCTGAAAAAAGTCGAAGGCGTGAAGTTCGCCAGTTTTTCGGCCAAAGACGTCGTCCGCCACCCGCTGGTAAAGGACATCCTGGCCGCCTACGAGGCCTGGGAGAAAACCAACCCTTCCGCCTGACCCCTATGCCCGTAAACATTTTTTTCGAAGGAAAGCAGCCTCCCGCCCTCAGGGCCTCGGCCTCCCTGCTGGCCAAAGCCGCGGCGCTGGGCCTGGGGCGCAAGGCCGCCCGTACCGTCAACCTGGTGTTTACCGACGGGCCCGGCATAAAGGCGCTCAACCGGCGCTTTCTCTCCAAGAACAGGCTGACCGACGTCATCGCCTTCAACTTCCCCCCCTCGCCCGTGCCCGGCGCGGATTGGGGCGAGATCTACGTCTGCGTCCCCGTAGCCGCCCGCCAGGCCCGGGCCCTGGGGCACTCGCTGCTTACCGAACTGCTGGTGCTGGCCGCGCACGGCGCGCTGCACTTGGCCGGCATGGACGACAGCACCCCCTCCCTGCGCAGGAAAATGAACGAGAGAACCGCCGCCCTCCTTAAAAAGATGTGACCCGGGCCGCGCCCACCGGCGCCGCCTAATTTGATAAAATAATTATAAATATGAATACAGCCCGCTTCTTGGCTGCCTTGCTTTTCTTTTGCGCCGCGGCGCCGGCCCGCGCCCAGGAGCCGGCTGCCGGCCCCGCCCAGCCGGATCCCGAGGAGCTGAGCCAGGACCTAATAAAAGCCATAGACGGCTGGCTGGGCCAGATAAACGGCAAGCTGCAGTCCGACAAGCCGGTGACCCCGGAAGACTTCGATTCCGTCTTCGGCGACTCTTTTTTCTCCGGCTCGGAGGACCCCGTCCGGGACCTGGAGCTGGCGCAGCAGCGCATAAACAGCAAGCTCGGGGCCGAACACAAGAAAGTAAGCGAGCCCTACGGCAAGTGGGCTTCGAAGAAACTGTCCCCCTCCGACCTGGAGCCCGAAGTGGTGCGGGACGACGAGCACGTGACCGTCAATCTCAAGACCCCGGAGTCAGCCGCCGACTCCATGAAGATAAACATAGAACGGGGCCGCATAAAGCTGGACTATGCCCGGCAGGAAACGCGGCAGGTCGCCAACCAGGACGGCAGCGTAACTTCCGCTCCGTTCATGAAGCGGCGCTCCCGCATGATGGCGGTACCGAAAGGCGCCAACCCGGCCCGGTACAGGGTACAGACCTCTAAAGGGGTCGTCAGTATAATTTTCGACAGGAAAAAGGGCAAACGCACGGAGGCTTCAAAGTGACCACAGGAACCGACGCCCGGACTTTACAGGAAATAGACGCGCGGCAGCAGGCGCGCTGGAAGGAACAGCACGCCTTCAGGACGGAGCGCCTTCCCGGCAAACCCAAATTTTACTGCCTGGACATGTTCCCCTACCCGTCGGGCGACGGCCTGCACGTCGGGCACCCGGAAAGCTACACGGCTACGGACATCGTCTGCCGCTACAAGCGCATGAAAGGCTTCGAAGTGCTGCACCCGATGGGCTGGGACGCCTTCGGCCTGCCCGCCGAGAACTACGCCATCTCCACGGGCGTGCACCCGCGCGTCACCACGGAGAAGAATTGCGCCACTTTCAAGCGCCAGATAGAATCCCTGGGGTTCAGCTACGACTGGGAGCGCGAGATAGACACCACCGACCCCGCCTATTATAAGTGGACGCAATGGATCTTCCTGCAGCTTTTCAAGAAAGGCCTGGCCTACGAAACCACCAGCCCGATAAACTGGTGTCCCAAGTGCCAGACCGGCCTGGCCAACGAGGAAGTGTTCCAGGGCAAGTGCGACCGCTGCGAGACCCCGATAGAAAAAAAGAACCTCCGACAGTGGATGCTCAGGATCACCGCCTACGCCGACCGCCTGCTGGCCGACCTGGAAGGGACCGATTGGCCGCATTCCACGATGCTGATGCAGAAGAACTGGATAGGCCGCTCCGAGGGCGCCGAAGTGGACTTCGCCCTGCCCGACGGCGGTAAGCTGACCGTTTTCACCACCCGCCCCGACACCCTTTACGGCGCCACCTACATGGTGCTGGCCCCCGAGCACCCGCTCACGCTGAAACTGGCCTCGCCGGAGCAGCGCAACGCGGTGGAGGCCTACGTGGCCGCCGCCGGCAACAAGAGCGACCTGGAACGCACGGAGCTGGCCAAGGACAAGACCGGCGTGTTCACGGGCGCCTACGCCGTAAACCCCGTCAACGGGGAGAAGCTGCCCATCTGGACGGCCGACTACGTGCTGACCACCTACGGCACCGGCGCCATCATGGCCGTGCCCGCCCACGACGACCGCGACCACGAGTTCGCGGTTAAGTTCGGGCTCAAGATAATTGAAGTCCTGAAGGCCCCCGCCGACTGGAAAGGCGAAGGCGCCTTCTGCGGCGACGGCACCGCCATCAATTCCGGGATCATCGACGGCCTGCCCACCCCCGAAGCCAAGAATAAGATCACGGCCTGGCTTGCCGAAAAAGGCATAGGCCGTGCCAAGGTCAATTTCAAGCTGAGGGACTGGATCTTCTCCCGCCAGCGCTACTGGGGCGAACCGATACCCCTGGTGCATTGCCCCAAGTGCGGCATAGTGCCGGTTCCGGAAAAGGACCTGCCCGTGATGCTGCCGGAAGTGGAGAAGTACCAGCCTACCGGCAACGGGGAATCCCCCCTGGCCGCGATAGATTCCTGGGTGAACACAAAATGCCCTTCCTGCGGCGGCCCCGCCAAGCGCGAGACCAACACCATGCCCCAGTGGGGCGGCTCCTGCTGGTACTACCTGCGCTACATCGACCCGAAGAACCCCGACGTTTTCGTGGACAAAGAACTGGAGAAGGCCTGGATGCCGGTGGACCTCTACATCGGCGGCGCCGAGCACGCCGTGCTGCATTTGCTCTACGCCCGCTTCTGGCACAAAGTGCTCTTTGACCTGGGCTACGTCTCCACCACGGAGCCCTTCAAGAAGATGGTGCACCAGGGGATGATACTCTCCTACGCCTACCGCGACGGAAAAGGCGTCTACCGCCCCTACAAGGAGCTCGAGATAGCCGAGGACGGCACAGCCAGGACCGCCGACGGCGAGACCTTGAAGCCGATGGTAGAGAAGATGTCCAAGTCCAAGAAGAACGTGATCAACCCGGACGAGATCTACGAGCGCTACGGCGCCGACGCCTTCCGCCTGTACGAGATGTTCATGGGGCCGCTGGAAGATTCCAAGCCCTGGAACCTGCGGGGCATAGAAGGCGTTTCCCGCTTTATCAAGCGCGCCTACGCCTGGGGCCTGGACCGCAGCGGCTCGCTGACCGAAGCCGCGGTCTCAGGCCCGGACCTGCTGCTGCGCCACCAGACCATAGACAAGGTCGGCTCGGACATAGAGGCCCTGAAGTTCAACACGGCCATCTCCGCGCTGATGGTCTACCTGAACCGCCTGACCGAGCAGAAGGAGACCTCGAAAGAGGACTTCAACGCCTTCCTGCGCCTGCTGCACCCTTTCGCACCGCATGTCACCGACGAACTGTGGGAGCTCTCCGGGGGACCAGGCACCCTTATGAAACAGCCGTGGCCGCTGGCCGACAAATCCGTGATCGCCTCGCGCGACCTGGAGATCCCGGTGCAGGTGAACGGCAAAGTCAAAGCGCGCCTGACGGTGAAGGAAACCACGCCGCAGGAAGAGATAAAGCGCCTGGCGCTGGAAGCCGCGGCGGCGCATATCGCCGGCAAGGCCGTGGCCAAGGTGATAGTGGTGCCGGGCAGGCTGGTCAGCATAGTAGTGAAATGACAGGGGGAAACATGAAAAAACTCTTACTCTTGACCGCGGCGCTGGGGCTGGCCGCCTGCGGCGGGTCCTCGGACATTATCTACAGGCCGGCGGAGCAGAAGCTGCCGCAGTACATAAAGCGCATAGCCGTGCGGCCTTTCGCCAACAAGACGCAGCAGTTCGGCCTGGAGGAAAAGATCACCCTCAAGGTCATAGAGGAATTCCTGAAGAACGGGGAATATTCCGTCTCCCCCGAGAGCGCGGCGCAGGGCGTGATAGTGGGCGAGATCAGCCACTACATCCTGACCCCCATACAATACGACGTGAACCTGGTGCCCACGGTTTATAAGCTGAACGTCATCGCGGCCGTGCGCCTGCTGGACCGCGAGCAGAACCGCTATCTCTGGGAAGAGCCGGCTTTGCAGGTGACCAAGATGTACTCCGCCGCCAACCTGCCCGGCGGCCTTACCGAGGAGCAGGCCAGGGAAGCCCTCTGGGAGATCCTGGCGAAAGACGTGGTGCTGCGCACCGTATCCGGCTTCGGCTCGGTATCCAGCGCCTCGTGGAAAAAAATGCCTCCCCCGCCCGAAGTGCAGCAGTCCACCGGCGCCACGCGGTAAAGCGGAAGGATATCATGCAGACCCTGACCCCTAAAGCGCTCGCCGAAGAGTGGGCTAAAAATAAAACACGGCCCGTTTATTACCTCTGCGGCGAGGAGACGGCCATGAAAGAGGCCGCGCTGAAACGCCTCGAGGGGCTCTTCAGGCCCGAGTCCTTCAACTTCTCGGTGCGCGACGCGGAGACCACGGACATGGCGCAGGCCCTCGACGAGGCGCAGACCTCGCCGATGCTGGCGGAAGTGCGCTTCGTGGCCATCAAGCACGTGGAGAAGATCAAGAAGGAACCGCTTAAGACCCTGCTCGCCTATCTGGAGGATCCCTGCCCCAGCGCCTGCCTGCTGCTGCTGGCGGACTGGCCGCGAGAAAAATCGGACCCGATCCCCGCGGCCCTCACCGCCGAGTGCGCCCTCGTCAATTTCGCCCCGATGTCCCAGGGCCAGGCCGTAGAACACATGAATTCCATGCTGCTGGCCAAGGGCGTAAAGACGGACGGCGAGGCGCTGGAGCTGCTGATAGAGCTGCTGGGCACCGACTCGGTGACTTTGGACGGCGAAGCGGAAAAGATCGTCCTTTATATGCACGGGCAGAACCGCGTTTTCAGCCCCGAGGACGCCATAGCGCTGGCCGGTTTCGCCCGCGCCCAGAACCCCTTTGAACTTTCCAACGCCGTGGGCGGCAGGCGCGCGGCCCAGGCGGCCCAGGCCGCCCAGAGCATGCTGGAAGCCGGCACGGAGCCGCTCGGCCTGCTATCACAGGTTTCGCGCTGTGTAGAGCGCCTGCTTAAGGTAAAGCGGCTGACGGCCGCGGGCGAAGGCCCGTCCGCCTGCTACCAGGCCGGCATGTCCCCCGGGCAATACCACGCGGCCCAGCGCGACGCCGCCTCCTATACGGAGGACAAGCTGTTAAGAAGCCTGCGGCGCTGCCTGGAGGCGGAAGAGCTCCTGAAGTCCTCGTCCAAGCGGGACCCCGGGCTGGTGGTGCGGCAGCTGGTGCACGAGATAACGGCGGGAAAGTAAGCGCGGGAGGAGACGGCAAAAAACCCCGGCTGACTGCGCCGGGGTGTTCTTTCCGATGAGAGAAAGTTATTTTACGGAAGGATTCTGCGCTATCGCCTTAATGCGCGCCGAGAGGCGGGACTTTTTGCGGGCGGCGGCTTTCCAGTGGATAGTACCGCTCTTGGCCGCTTTGTCCAGAAGGGAATAGGATTTCGGCAGCATTTTCTGCGCGTTCTCCATGTCCTTCTTGGCGACGAGCGCCCCGAAGTCCTTAGAATTGTCGTGAATCCTGGTTTTGACGCCCCTGTTCTTGGAGGCCAGTTTCTCTGATTTGCGCCAGGCTTTTATAGCGCTGGTGTGTCTGCCGGTCTTTAGTTTTGCCATAGTAACGATAGTTTATCATTCTATGCCCGAAAAAGCAAATTCAATCCCTCCGCCCGGCGCTGAAAGCGCCCACCGCTCCTTCGCGCGCGGCATGACGGGCCTGGCCGGCGCCGGGCTCATCACGAAAGCCCTGGGCTATGCGCGGGACGCCCTGTTCGTGGCTTTTTTCGGCGGCGGGGCCCTGGCCGACGCGTACTACGCGGCCTTCAGGATCGTGAACATTTTCAGGCGCACCGTAGGAGAGGGGGCGCTGAACGCGGTCTTCATCCCCCTCCTTGAAAAGGAAAAGGCGAAGCAGGACGCGGCCCCGGGCGCTTTTTTCTCTTCGGCCTGGACCTTCATCTTCTGTGTTTCCGCGGGCCTCGGCCTGGCGGGCATAATTTTCCGGCGGGAACTTGTCACGCTGGCCGCCTGGGGTTTTAAAGGAACGCCCGGGCAGTTGGAGCTTACTGCCCTGCTGACGGCGATCCTGATGCCCCACCTGCTTTTCGTGAACGTTTCCTCGCTTTTTACCGCCGCGCTCAATTCCGCCCGCAGATTCTTCCTGCCGGCGCTGGCCCCGGCCGCCTTCTCGCTGGCCGTCATCGCGCTGCTGTTGGCGTTCAAGTGCGGCTTCCTGTACCGCCTGGACGAGTTCAGCCGGATAATAGCGCTGGCCGCGGTGGCCTCGGCGTCAGGCCTGCTGCAGGTATTGCTGCTGCTGCCGCTGCTGCTGAAAGCTGGCTACAAGCTGAAGTTCTCCAACCCCCTTAAGAACCTTTCCGCCGCGCCGGCCCTGCTGGCCGCCGCTCCCGCGGCTTTCACGCTGGCGCAGGACCAGGTGTCGATGCTGATCAGCACGGCCTACGCCAGCTTCCTGCCGGCCGGCGCCATCACCGCCATCTACAACGCGGCGCGCCTGGTGCAGTTCCCCGTCTCGCTTTTCGCCGCGGCAGCGGCTTCCGTCTCGCTGCCGGAGCTGGCCGGGCGCAGCGCCGCCGGGGATACCGAGGGCTTCCGCAGCCACCTCAGGCTGGCCCTCTCGGCCTCCTGGCTTATCATGCTGCCCGCAGCTATCGGCATCGCCATAACCGCGCTGCCCATCTGCCGCGCCCTGTTCGAGCACGGCAGGTTCCTGCCGGCGCAGAGCCTGCTTACTTCGCAGGCCCTTTTCTGGCTGGCCCTGGGCCTGCCGGCCTACGGCTTCAACAAAGTTTCCATCTCCGCTCTCTACGCGCTGGGCCGCCAGAAAGAGCCGATGGCGATAATTTCCTGCCAGCTGGCGCTCAACGCCGCTTTGTGCCTGCCCCTGGCGGACGCGCTGGGCGCCGGCGGGCTTATGCTGGCCACCTCCGTCAGTTCCTGGGCGGCGGCGCTGGCCTTTATGCTGGTGCTTAAAAAGCGCTCCGGGTTCAGCCCGCTGTCGGACCTTCCCATTTTCCGCCCCGCGCTGGCGGCGGCGGCGGCCGGGCTGGCGGCCCTGGCGCTGAAGCAGGCGCTGGGCCCCGCGGGACCGCTCATGGTTACGGCCGGCGCCGTGCCGGGCGCGGTCATTGTTTACTTTTTTTCATTGAAGCTTCTGCGGGTCGAGGAACGCAAGCTCATTACCGGCGGGAGATTTTAAACCGGCCATGGACCTTTCACACCTGCCCGACACCCCAGGCGTTTACCTGATGCGAGACGCGGCGGGGACCGTGCTCTATGTGGGCAAGGCCAAGGACCTGCGCGCGCGGGTGGGGCAGTACTTCCAGAAGAACCCCGGCGACAAGCGCTGGAAGATCCCCAACCTGGTGGCCCTGATACGCCGCATAGATTATGTGGCGGCCTCCAGCGAGCGCGAGGCCCTGCTCACCGAGCGCCAGCTGATCCACAAGCTGCAGCCCTTCTTCAACGAGATGTGGAAGGACTCCAAGACCTACCCGTACGTGGAGATCACGCGCGAGGATTTCCCCCGCCTCTTCTTTACCCGCAGGAAACTCAGGGACGGCGGCCGGTACTTCGGGCCGTTCCCCAAGGTGGAGCCGGTCAAGAAACTGCTGGGCTACCTGTGGCGGATAAAATTCATCGACCTGCGCCGCTGCCGCTGGGAGTTTTCGCGGGCGAAACCGCTGGACGAGAAAAAGATAAAGGCCTGCCTGTATTTCCATACGGGGCAATGCACCGCGCCGTGCGCGGGAAAGATATCGAAGGCGGCCTACGGCGCGCTGGCAAGCCGGGTGGCGGATTTCCTCAAGGGCGACTTCGAAAAGCTGCGCAGCGCTTTCAGGAAGAAAATGACCGGCGCGGCGGGCAAGCTGGCTTTCGAGGAAGCGGGCATGTACCGCGACTTCCTGAACGCCTTCGCGCACATGGAAGAGCGCGTGCATGTGGGCAAACTGGAGCCCGACTTCCTGGAAAAGGCCACGGGGCGTACGGGCTCCGTCACGGCGCTTAAAGACGCGCTGGGGCTGGCGCGGCCGCCGGCGCACATCGAGTGTTTCGATACCTCCAGTCTTTTCGGCCGGCAGGCGGTGGGGTCTTCGGTTTGTTTTATTAACGGCGAGAAGAGCACGGCGCATTACCGGCGTTACAAGATACATTTCAAGAACGCGCCGGCAGGCTCCGACGATTTCGCGATGATCGAAGAGATAGTGGGGCGGCGGCTGGAGCAGATAAAGAAGAAGGGCGAGGCTATGCCGGACCTGCTGGTGATAGACGGCGGGCCGGGGCAGCTGGCGGCGGCGATGAAGGCGATGACGGCGGCGAAGGTGAAGCTGCCGGTGATCAGCCTGGCCAAGCGCCTGGAGGAGATCTACTCGCCTCTGCGCGCGCAGCCGCTGCTGCTGGACCGGGCGCACCCGGGGCTGCGGCTGCTGCAGGCGCTGCGCGACGAGGCGCACAGATTCGGGATCACGTATCACCGCAAATTGCGCGGGCGCTCGGAATTGGCTGAATGATCCCAGGCAGGCCAAGACCGGGCAGGAACGCAAAAACGTGGTCTCGCACACCGTGCTCGCCACTCCCCGTCTCGGTCCTCGCGCTTACGCAAGCTCGGACCTCCGACAGGGTTTTGCTAACCCTGCCCGGTCCCGGCCTGCAACACTTTCCATTCGCCAGCATCCTCACTAAAATTTATGACTAAGAAGGAAATATTTGAGAAGATGAAGGGGTATACGGCGTTCCAGCAGGCGGTGTGGAAGGCGTGCATGACCATACCGAAGGGCGAGACGCGCAGCTACAAGTGGATAGCGCAGCGGATAGGGAAGCCCGGGGCTGTGAGGGCCGTGGGGTCGGCGCTGGGCAGGAATCCTTTCGCTCCGGAGGTGCCCTGCCACCGGGTGATCAAGTCCGACGGCACGCCGGGCGGCTTCTCGGGCCCCGGCGGGATTAGAGCTAAACTGCGGTTATTGAAACTCGAACGCCGCGGGAATCATAAGCGCGGTTATCGCCAGGGGTTCTGTACGTTATAGGGCACTGCGCAGCAGCCAGTTATTCCGCGTCTTTTTCCGAGCCGGGGCGGGGGAGCGGGGACAGGTCGCCGCCCAGCGAACTGCGTGATCCGGAAGCGGGATCTTCGCTTACCGCCGCCGGGGCGGAAACTTCGTCGGGCATAGGGACTTGCAGCGCCAGAATGGACGCTCCCACTCCGTAAGCGGAAATACCGGCGTCGATAAAGCCGCCGCCGACAGGGATAAAGAAGGTGGCGAAACACGCGGCCCCTCCCACCACCAGGATCGAGAGGAACCGGTTCTCCGCGCCGTTAAAACCGGCGAGACCGGCTATAAGAGGGCAGCCTGCGGTAAAACCGAATATCAGCGCCGGGAGCACGAACAGATACATGACGATAAGCCACTTATTCTCGGAAAGCGAGGACTCCCCCAACTTGGTTAGTATAATCAGGGCAAAGCACACCGCGATCCCTACGCCGAGGCTCTTTATCGCATCCTCATGTCCCACGTTATATACGTGCACCACTTGCCTGCGGAATATGGCCGTCGTAGCCAAGGCCAAAAGGACCATTCCCGCGTAAACGATCATATATAGCGCCATACTTTTTCCTCCTGCGCCGCTTATTATAAGGCGACAAACGATCTCAGGCCGGGGCAAAGAAAAAACCAGGAGGAATCCTGGCTTTTTCTTTGCCGGAATACTTTAGCCGACCATTTCGCCGAGGCTGAACATGGGCATGAACATGGCGATGACGATGGTGCCGATGACGACGCCCAGGACTATCATGATCAGCGGCTCTATCATGGAAGTGAGGCCTTTTACGGCGGTGTCGACTTCGGTGTCATAGAAGTCGGCGATCTTGTTCAGCATGGTGTCCAGGCCGCCGGTCTCTTCGCCTACGCTGATCATCTGGATGACCATGGGCGGGAAAATATTGGCTTTCTTAAGGGGGTCCGAGATGCGGCCGCCTTCTTTGATGGAGTCGCGGCTGGAATTGATGGCCCGCTCTATGACCTTGTTGCCCGAGGTCTTGGCCACCGTCTCGAGGCCCTGCAGGATGGGCACGCCGGACTTGATCAGCGTGCCCAGGGTGCGGGTGAACCTGGCGATGGCCACTTTCTTGAGCAGCAGGCCGAATACCGGCAGCTTAAGCGAGATATCGTCCACTTTTTCCTGGCCCTTGTCGGTATTCATCCACTTCTTGAACAGCCAGCCGCCCAGACCCAGGAACGGCAGGGTGTAAAGCAGGTACTGGCGGAGGAAATCCGACAGGGTGATGATGATCTGGGTGATAAAGGGCAGCTCGGCGCCGAAGCTGGAGAAGATGTCCTTGAAAATAGGGATGACGAACACGATCAGGAAGATGGTGATGAAACCGGCCGCGCTGAAGACCACTGTCGGGTACATCAGGGCGCTTTTCACCTTGCCCCTCAGGGCCTCGGAGGACTCGAGGAAGCCCGAAAGGCGCTCAAGGATGGTGTCCAGGATACCGCCGACTTCGCCGGCCTTTATCATGGCCACGTAAAGCTCGCTGAAAGCCTGGGGATGCTTCTTCATCGCGTCGGCGATGGAAAGGCCGGCTTCGATGTCGCCGCGCAGGCTGCCCACGACGCTTTTAAAAGCCGGGTTCTCGGCCTGCGCTTCAAGGATATTAAGGCCCTGCACTATGGGCACGCCGGCGGAGACCAGCGTCGAAAGCTGGCGCGAAAAGATAACGATGTCGTTGCTGTTGACCTTGGGTTTGAAGAAAGGCTTTTTAGCGGCGCCCTGCTTGATCTCCACCACGGACAGCTTCTGCTCGCGCAGCTTGGCAATAGCCGCCTTCTGGTCGGCCGCTTCGACCGAGCCCTCCACGACTTTGCCGCCGCTCTCTTTGGCTTTGTAGACGAATTGCATTTTTTTAGCTGGTCACCGACAAAGATTTCTGCAAAAGCTTCTTCAGATCTTCAGGGTCGGTGGAGCGGTTGACGGCTTCCTGGTAGCTGATCTTCTGCTTCTTGTAGAGATCCACCAGGGACTGGTTCATGGTGACCATGCCGTACTTGCCGCCGGTCTGGATGATAGTGGGGATCTGCTCGATCTTCTGCTCGCGGATGAGGTTGCGGACCGCGGAATTGGCGATGAGCACCTCGCAGGCCAGGGTGCGGCCGGTGCCGCTGGCGTGCGGAATAAGCTGCTGGGCGAACACGCCCTGCAGCACGAAGGACAGCTGCACGCGGATCTGCTCCTGCTGGTGCGGCGGGAAAACGTCGATGATGCGGTTGATGGTCTGGGAGGCGTCCGAGGTGTGCAGCGTGGCGAACACCAGGTGGCCGGTTTCGGCGATGTTGAGCGCGGCGCCGATGGTCTCCAGGTCGCGCAACTCG